>Ga0187892_10007392_pt1 | contig 15681 bp, 15 predicted proteins | sample MA1701073metaG_FD_139345 | JGI IMG/M metagenome (GOLD analysis project Ga0187892, IMG submission 139345) | Bio-ooze microbial communities from a basaltic lava cave in the Kipuka Kanohina Cave System on the Island of Hawaii, USA - MA170107-3 metaG ... | reverse complement strand
GTTGCGGACCGAAAAAACCTGCAAGGTCGGCGTGAAGGGAAAACGGCTCAAGGCGGCCCTCGATGACGCCTGCCTGCTCAAGGTCATCAGCGGCGGCCGAAATTAGATGCGATAGCCCTGCATCTTTGCCCGCTTCTGGGGCCGCGGCCATCCTGGCCGCACGTGGTCACAGAAAGGATCGAGCCGACCGCCCGTCACCTGCGTGATGCCCAGAGTCGCGCGCTGCTGAATCGCCAGTCCTCAGCCCGCGGAACAAGGCCGGCTGCCACCGGATTCTGGTGGATGTAAGCAAGGGCCTGGTCGAAGTGGTCCGCATCGCGGATGAACCGGTCAAAGAAATCTGGATGCCAGAACATGCCCGTCCGACTCAGAATGCGGTTGGCCTCATTTCCCGTGAACGACTTCCAGGAATGGATGACTCGGCCGAGAGGATGACCGGCCATCGTTTCGATCATCGTGTGCACGTGGTTGGGCATCACGACCCAGGCCAGCAGGCGGTAGCGCTGCCCATCGAAGTGATGCAACGCCCCCTCGACCACGGCCGCGATCCGCTCATCCCGTAGCGCACACGATCCGTGCCCAGCGTCGAGATACTCCTCGATTTGCTGGCGCTTCTCGGCATCGCCCTTGGCACCCGAGTGGGCGTACCGCTCGCTGAGCGCTTCGACGACATACGCCGGCAAAGCGTCTCCGAGCCGGAACGTGATGGTCTGGACCAGCTCGGCATGGTCGAAGTGCGGCAGGTAGCCGCGGGAATACCACTCGCGGTGCTCGTCCGCCCGATGTGATCCTCCATGGAGGTTCATCTCGCGCTTGCGGCCAGGATGGCCGCGGCCCCAGAAGCGGGCAAGATGCCCGCGGTCCGGTGATGGCCGCGGCCCCAGAAGCGGGCAAGATGCCCGCGGTCCGGTGATGGCCGCGACCCCAGAAGCGGGCAAGATGCCCGCAGTCCGGCTGCTCGCCGCCTGGAAGGCGGCTTGACAGCCGGCAAGGATGCCGGTGGCACAATCCGGCGCGGGCGGCGCTACGCCAGGTTCATGGTCATCAGGAACTCGGCGTTGGTGCGGACCTTGCTCAGGCGGTTACGCAGCAGCTCGACCGATTCGACCACGTTCATGTCGCTGAGCACGCGGCGGAGTTTGTAGACCAGCTCCAGCTCCTTGGGATCGAGCAGCAGCTCTTCCTTGCGGGTGCCGGAGGCCGGGATGTCGAGGGCCGGCCAGATGCGCTTGTCGACCAGGCGGCGGTCGAGGTGCAGCTCGCTGTTACCGGTGCCCTTGAACTCCTCGAAGATGACCTCGTCCATCTTCGAGCCGGTGTCGACCAGGGCCGTGCCGATGATGGTCAAGCTGCCGCCCTCTTCGATGTTGCGGGCGGCGCCGAAAAAGCGCTTGGGCTTCTGCAAGGCGTTGGCGTCCACACCACCGGACAGGATCTTGCCGGAGTGCGGCACCTCGGTGTTGTAGGCCCGGGCCAGCCGCGTAATCGAGTCGAGCAGGATGACCACGTCGCGGCCGTACTCGACCAGCCGCTTGGCCTTCTCGATCACCATCTCGGCCACCTGCACGTGTCGGCTGGCGGGCTCGTCGAACGTCGAGCTGACCACCTCGGCCTGCGTGTGCCGCTCCATCTCGGTCACTTCTTCGGGCCGCTCGTCGATCAGCAGGATGATGACGTAGCACTCGGGATGGTTCTTGGAGATGGCGTTGGCCATCTTCTGCAGCAGCACCGTCTTACCGGTGCGCGGTGGGGCGACGATGAGCATGCGTTGGCCCTTACCGATGGGCGTGGCCAGATCGACGATCCGCATATTCAACTCGTCGTGCGAGGTTTCGAGGATCAGCCGCTTGTTCGGATGGAGCGGCGTGAGGTCCTCGAAGTTAGTCTTCTCGGTGACCGCCTCGGGATCTTCGAAGTTGATGGCCTCGACCCGCAGCAGAGCAAAGTACCGCTCGCTCTCCTTGGGCGGACGGATCTGGCCGGCGACGATCTGGCCGGTCCGCAGGCCGAAGCGGCGAATCTGCGAGGGCGAGATGTAAATATCGTCCGGGCACGGCAGATAGTTGTATTCCGGCGAACGCAGGAAGCCGAAGCCATCCGGCAGGATCTCCAGCACGCCTTCGCCATACATCAAGCCGTTCTGACGGATGCGCTCCTTCAGGATGTTGAAGATCAGGTCCTGCTTCTTGAGACCGGTGTAGTCGGCCAGCCCCTCGCGCGTCGCGACTTCGTGTAGTTCGGCCACGGTCATCTTCTGCAGCTCGGTGATGTGCAGATGGCCGCGCTTGACCTCCTCGTATTTGGCGTGCGTCTCGGCGTCGAGCGCGGTGGCCTCGTCTTCGTCTTCGTCGGCCAGCGGCGCGGGCGCACCGATCATGACCGGCGCGGGCGAAGCGGCGGGCGCAGGCTGAGCCTCGGCCTCCGCCTCTTCGTCGTTTTCGCTATCGACAATGTCGGCGCCGAACTCGGCCTCGGTATCGAGTTCTTCTTCGAGTAGGGCGTCGGCGGAACGTGCGTCGGCCGTCTTGGTCTTGGCGCCGTCGCTGGTGCGGCGGCGAACGGTGGTTCTGGTCCGGCCGGTTGTGGCCTTGGCCATGGGAAATTCCTCCTGATGGGGTATGAGCGTCTCGGTTATTGTCTGCCCGCGCGCACGCGGGCGGGACGGGTCAGGTCATGCAACGGAAAACAGAAACGAGCTACACTGGGTCCTGGGAATCACGTTCGCGCTGCGGCATCGACTGGATCACGCTTCCGACCGACCGGCGAGCAATCGCGGGTAAAGCTCTTCGATCGTGCGGCAGAACTCTTCGATGCCGGAGTTGTTACTCACAATATAATCGGCCCTCGCCCGCTTATTGTCCAGCGGAATCTGCGCCTTTTCTCGCCGATCGAGCTCGTCGGCGGACCAGCCGCGAGTGCGTGCCGCCCGCTCCAGGCGTATGGCCCGGTCGGCATCGACGAAAACGACCGCGTCGCACTCCGCGTCCAGTCCGGCCTCAAACAGCAGCGGGCTGTTGAGGACGATCAAGCCGACGGCCGGATCGCGCTGCATCTCGGCGATCTGCCGCCGGCGTCGAGCCGCGATCCGCGGGTAGATGAGCGCCTTGAGGCGCTCATTCTGCCGGGGATCGGCGAACACGATCGACGCCACGGCCGACCGGTCGACACGGCCGTCTGGACCGAAGGCGGCCGAGCCCCACCATGCCCGCAATTGCTGAATGACGTCTGGTTCAAGCAGCTCGGCGTGGCTGAGCGCGTCTGAGTCGATTACGCCCGCTCCACGTGCGGACAACAAGTCAGCGACGACGGACTTACCCGCCGCGATTCCCCCGCACAGGCCGATGATGGGCTTTTGCCCGGGCACTCGAACCCGATGTTCGATGCGAAAATCTCCGGACCCTTGGCAAGCCGCCCGTTGCACTGCGGGAAGCCTGCCCGCTCCACATGCCGAAGGACCTGACGGAAAACTCCTGACCGATGAGGCTTACGCCGGATCTGGACCGTGGAGAACGACCGTCAAGAACGACTCCGGGTGTCGGAGCTACAGCAAGTATACGCTACGCCACCACGGCTGTCATCCCCCTTAACCAAAGATTTTTGTTCGTCTATTCCAAGAATCCGAATAGGCCGAGTCGGGGCGCGAGATTACAGTTTCAGACATGGCCGCTCGCCGGATGCCCGACAGCTTGCGTGCCCTCGGCCGGCGCTCGCTGCCCGAGCGTGTCCGCCTGCCCGACGGCGAGTATGGCCTGATTCGTGTGTTCAAACACGACTTTTTCGCCGCCACCGGGTTATACGATGGTCCCGGGGGTCCGGTTGTGGTCAAGTTCGGCCGTCGGGGCGATTTCCTGGGCCTGCCGACGGGCTGGATCGGAACCCTGCTCACGCGTCATGAAGCCGGGCACTACCGGCGGTTGGCCGGGATTCCGGGCATCCCTGCCTTCCGTGGAAACCCCACGAAGGATGCGTTCGCTCATACTTATGTGGCCGGTCACGCGCTGGGACGCGGCGAGCGGGTAAACGACCGATTCTTTGACGAGCTGGCCGGCACACTCAGCCGACTACATCAGCTCGCGACGGCCTACGTTGACCTGGAGAAACCCGAAAACGTACTGGTCGGCGATGACGGGCGCCCGTACCTGATCGACTTTCAGATCGCCTGGTACTGGCCGCGGCGGCTGGGTGGCGACCTCTGGCCGCTGAGCTGGATTCGCGGCCGACTGCAGGCGGCTGACCACTACCATCTACTCAAGCTCCGGCGGCGCTGCCGGCCCGATCAGCTCAGCGAACTCGACCTGGCTCGACTGGCCCGCAAGCCGTGGCTCGTGCGCCTGCACCGGAAGCTGATTCACCCGTTCCAGCGGCTGCGGCGCACGACGCTGTCAAGGCTCGACCCACAGCGGAAGCCCGGCGAGCGTGGCCGGATCGAGCCGACGGGCCGTCCTGAATCCGCCTGAGCGGCTACCGGTGGGCGGAGCCGGGGACCCGCCGCCACCTCGATTGGATGGTCATCTCCTCCGTGGCGACGACCGGCGTTCGGAGCGGACCGCCGCCCGGCGTGGCCCGAGTTTGCGCCTGAGCATCCGGGCCACCGAGTCCGGCACGAGCCGCGACAGCCGTTTCGAGTCGTAGCCACCCAGTTCGACAATCTGCTTGATCAGCGTGCTCGAGGTCAAGGCATGTTGGTCTGACGTCATAAGGAACACCGTCTCGACGTCGCCGACCAGACGGTTGGTGTTGGCGACTTCGAGCTCGTCGCGCAGATCGACGCTGTCGCGAATGCCCCTCAGGATCACGCCGGCCTGCACGCGGCGGACGAAGTCCATGGTCAGCCCGTCGTACGACTCGACGCGGACATTGCCGATCTGGCCGACGAGCGCGCGGATCATTCTGACGCGCTCGTCGGGTGTGAACAGCGACGTTTTCTCCGGGTTGTATCCAACGGCTACGATGACGCGCTTGAACAGCTTGGCAGCCCGGCGAATGATGTCCAGATGCCCGTTCGTGATCGGGTCGAACGATCCGGGAAAGACCGCTACAGTGCTGTTGCTGTCAGGCATGGTGGGCGAGATCGCGAGGCCCCCGGTCGTTGGGGCGCCGGCGTTAGGGCGACGACGATTCGCGGGCGCCCAGCAAGTCCGACCAGGAACCGGCGGTAAAGATGTCTCGGGCCAGCGACTCCAGGTGGGCCGAGTCCGTGATACCCTTGATGGTCTCCAGGCAATGTGGCGGCGGTTGCCCGAAGCGCATCCGGCCGACGCGCAGGATCCAACTCCGGTTCGACTCGTCGCGCTCCAAACCGGCGCCTTCCAGGCGTCCGCGTTCGATCCCCTCTCGGCGTCCTCGCTCCAGGGCGTCTTCATACACAGCTTCAGCCATCGACTTCTGCATTTGATCCAACTCTCGCTTCGACAGGGCGTCGCCCACACCCGTGCGAATGATTCCCATGAGTTCCTCGACCTCGCTGGCCGGCCGGCGATAAACGATCAACGCGACCAGAAACTCGACGACGTCGCGCCACCCACCGCCGAGAAAAGGCTCGGCGTGCTGGACAATGCGTCGCAGCAGCGGGCCGAATTCCGGGCGGGCGGCTTCGGCTCGCTGAATTGCCCGCAGCGCCCATCCGAGCGGCGCGACGGCCTCTAGCGTCTCGGGGGCCGTGCCGGCCAGACCCAAGAATAGTATATCGAACTGCGGGGCGAAACGAAGCAGCCCGGCAGGTGCGTCGATGAGGCTCCGAAAGTCAAGGCCAGGATCCCACTCGGCGACGCCGGTGTAGAGAACGATGGGAACCACAAGGTTGAGCTGGCCGGGACCGGTGGCCCCGCCTTGTCGCTGCTCGTCCGAGATGCGCATCATCGACATGAGCAATCGAAAGGGCATCCAGGCGTCGATGCTCGATTGGTGCTCCAGCAGGATGTAGATCAGGATTTCTCGCTCGGCTCCTGCGAAGTTGCAAGGCAGCCGGACGACCAAATCGGCTTCTCGCTCGCGGTAATCGTCGAGTATGAACGATCGCTCAATCCGGACCAGCCGATCGAAGTCCAGGGCATCGGCGAGCTGCGGATGGCAGAGCCGCACCAGCGCGCGAAGGTGGTCGGGATTGCGCAGCAGAAACCGGATGGCGCGGTCCCGAAACGGATGGAGCGAACCGAACGGAGCTTCCGGGTTCACAGTAAGGCAAGCCTAGGCACCGCGCCTGGATCTGTCCAGAATGGCCGCAGTTGGGCTGGGGGTTACTTGGCGTCGAAGGCCAAGACGCCGTCGAAATCGGCCGGAACGCCCCGTGGCCGAAGGTCGATGACGTGCCGTTCGAGAAACTCGACCACGCGGTCGTCGCCGCGAAGACACGCATGGCGCAGCGACCGCCGCGCCTCGTCCAGCCGGCCGGCGATGAAGTGTGCCAGGGCCGTTTCGTATTGGCTGATCCCCTCGGGCGTCACGCCCGTTCCGCCGATCTCAGCCGGCAGCACCAGCTCGTAGATGTCCACGGGCCGTTTCATGCCCGCCGGGAGCACGCGCGCCACGTAGCGACGCGGCGGCTCGCCGGGTTCGAGCAACCGGTGGACCGAGCCACTCATCAAGACCGGAACGCCAATCTTCTTGGTGAGGCCTTCGAGGCGCGAGGCCTGGTTGACCGTCGTGCCCATGACCGAATACTTGACCAGGCCTTCGCTCGTTCCGTCGGGCGAGGCGTGGAACCGGCCGGCCACCAGCGGGCCTGAGGTGATGCCGATGCCGCAGCGGAGCTGCTCCGAGCCCCCGAACGGCAGCGCCATGTCGCTGATTCGCTCGACGATGGCGCGCGCCGCGCGGGCGGCCCGTTCGGCGTGGTCGGTGACGCTGATGGGTGCCCCCCAACACGCCAGCGCCGCGTCGCCCTGGAAGTCCACCACAATGCCACCCGTTTCGAAGATTTCGTTCGCGACGGTGCCGAGCACGCGCTCAAGCAGCGCATGATGCGCCAACAGGCGCCGGTCGACTTCCTCGTCGGGTACGTCCTGATCCTCGACGACCTCGCCGGCCCGCGAGAAGCCGCGCAGGTCGAAGAACATCACCGTCGCGTCGCACTTGCGACGCTCCAGGGCGCTGGCCGAGATGCCCGTTGCGGTGCTCGATCCGGAACTGCCGGGCTGCAATAAGAGCGCACGCACGGCGGGCGAGAAAAACTGGCCGACCTGCCCGCGCAGCCGTTGCGCCCGAGCCGCAAGCAGGTAGTGCCGCGTCACGGCGCTGACAAGCTGCTGGAGCTCCTGCACATCGCTGCGCGTGCGCACCGGTGACGTTCCGGCAATGTACAACAGATAGCGCTCGGTGCGCGCGAGCACCGTGGGCGCCAGGATCGACCAGCGGACCTGGGGGTCGGGGCGCGTGATGGCGGGCGTGCTCGTCTCGCTGGCGCCCCAATCGTGCACGTGGACGCTGTCCGGCTGCGCCAGCGCGATCGCGGCCAGACGGCGACTCGGCGGCTCGGCGCGGGCTGCCGCGTCGGCGTTGAGCGGGACCAGGTCGACGCGCGATCCATCGGCGCTCGATTCGGTGGCCCGCCAAGCTGAGACTTGCATGGCTGACCCGAGGATGCGTCCGAGCATTTCGGCGATCTTCGCCAGCGTCTGGCCGGTATCGAGGTCGAGTTTAAGCACGGCGGGCATTTCGACCAGTGCCCGCAGGCATAGCTGAGCCGCCTGCGGGCGTTCCGCCAGCGTCAGGCCCTGCGGCACCGAGTACGTGTTCAACGGCTGTTCGCGGTCGGCCGCGCCGTGCGTCGATCGGTCGATGAGGAAGCAGAAGCGGGTCTCGGCGACTTTGAATACGTCGCCCGGCTCCATGACAAACTCTTCGCAGGCCGCGCCGCGAAAGATGACCGGCTGCGCGCCGGGCAGACGGGCGACGCGCAATCGATCGGCTTCAAGCTGGATAACCACCTGACGGCGACTTACGGCACGCTCGGCCGGGACGCGAATCACGTCCGGCGTTGGGCTGGGCGCCGGCGCGCCACGTCCCACCGTGACGCTCAGCCCGGGTGTAATGGAATAACGGCGTGGCACGCCCGCACCAGCGTCGCTCACGACAAGGAATGCACTGGCGTTGGAAGGTGCCATCGGATTTCGCACGCCACGGGAAACTGGGCGAATTCGTGATTGTGACCTCCCGCCCGCGGGCGGGCAAGGTAGCGTCAGTGCCGCCGTGACTTGCGGGTCCGTGACACCGTAGGCGGGCCACGTACGCCCGACCCCCGGCGCGCCGGGATCGGCTGTCACGCCGGCTTCCCAGCCGGCGAGTCTAGCCAACCTTGGGACTCGGGGTGACCCACCCGCCGATCCCGTCACGGACCCGTGACTTGCGTCCTGTGGCGCGCGCTCGCGGTCGTCACGGCCCCGCGAGTCGGGATTCTTGAAAAAGATTCTCGAAAAAGCCCTTGCATCCCGCCGACGGGTGAGGTAAACTCTCCACTCGGAGAGACGAGAGAGCTAGCGGTCAGGCTATGCTGCTCTTGGTCAGGTGGAGGACGGGGAAGCGGCGACTTACCACGGTCCCACACCCCATTCAGCGACTGATCGTGAAATTGAAGTGGAGAACCAAACCCGCGCTGCTGGTGCGGTGTTTCTGATACTCTCTCTCTCCCTCCCAGGCTTGGGCTGCTCCGAAAGGACAGCCCTTGCCCATTTTTACGGCTTGCCGCGGCCGAATGAGACGCGCGCTGCGTCAGCTGTAGCGCAGGCCTCCGGCCTGCACGTACCGCAGGCGTCACGCCTGCGAGTCGCGCGGGACTCCCGGCCGCGCGTGCGGAGCGACGCACGGCAGTCATCGACTCGCAGGCCAGAGGCCTGCGGTACGTGCAGGCGAGACGCCTGCGCTACGCGGTCGGTTGGGACGCCGCCCACACTCCCGGTATTGCGTCGCGCTTCGTGCGCCGGGATCGTGGAACACGGGCAAGCGATAAGGCTGCTTGCCCATGCCATCCCGCATGGTAAGCGCGGTCAAATACCCCTGATGGCCGATCGGTGCGGTTGCCGAGACGCCACCGGCGTACCACAATTGTCGAGTTAGCGAGTCCCGTGTGGGGTTTGCAGGCGATCGGTGTCCGAGGATGAGGTAACGAGCCGTGGAACGCACTGTCCAACACGTAACACGTCGAACCGTCGTGAAGTCTGCCCTCGCACTGGGAGCCGCGGCCATCGGGCGCAGGGTCAGGGGTGCTGAACAGCCGACGCGGACGTCCGCGGACGACGCGCCGCGAGCCGGTGATGCCAAGGCGTTCCTGGCCGACTACGAGCGCGGCATGCAGCCGCTGTACACGCGCGCCAATGAGGCGCAATGGATTGCCGCGACGGACGTGAGCGAGGCGCATACCAAGGCCGCGGTCGAGGCCAAGAACGCGCTCGACGCCTTCGTCGGAGACAAGGGCCGCATGGAGCAGATCATGGCCCTGCGGCAGAAGGCCTGGCAGTACGAACCGCTCGTCACGCGGCAGCTCGATCGGGCCTGGATGGCGGCGGCCCATGCTCCCGGGACGATTCCCGACCTGGTCAAGCAGCGGGCTGAGGCCGAAGCCAGGCAGTCGCTGGTGCAAGACAGCTTCTCGTTCAAGCTGACCCTGCCCGGCCAGGCTGAACGAGCGGTCAACGCCAACGACCTGGATGAGATCCTCAACAAGTCCGCGAAAACGGACGAGCGCAAGGCGGCCTGGACGGCATCGAAGGAGATTGGTGTTCCCCTGCGGGCCGGCCTGGCCGACTTGCAGCGATTGCGCAACACGATCGCGCGCGAGCTCAAGTTCAGCTCGTTCTTCGGCCTCGAAGTGGCCGACTACGGCATGAGCGTTCGTGAGCTGATGGATCTGATGCGGACGGTGCTCGAGCAGACACGGCCGCTCTACGAACAACTGCACTGCTACGCGAAGCACAAGCTGGCTGCCAAGTCCGGTGCGGCCGAAGTGCCGCGGCGGATCCCGGCCCACTGGCTGCCCAACCGCTGGGGACAGGAGTGGCCGGGCATCGAGGAGAGCGTCGAGCTCGACCCGCTGTTCACCGAGAAGACGCCGGAATGGGTCGTCGAGCAGTCGGAGGCCTTCTACGTTTCAATGGGCTTCCCCAAGCTGCCCGGCAGCTTCTGGGAAAAGTCGGACCTGTGGGATCTGCCGCCGGACGCGCCGCGCAAGAAGAATCGCCATGCGTCCGCGTGGCACATCGATCTGGATCACGATGTCCGCTCGCTGATGAGCGTGAAGAACAACGCCCAGTGGTTCAGCACGTCGCACCACGAGCTGGGCCACATCTACTACTTCCTGGCCTACTCAACGCCGCGTGTCCCGCTGCTGGTCCGCGAGGGCGCCAACCGAGCGTTCCACGAGGCCGTGGGCGACCTGATCGGCCTGGCGTCCAAGCAGCGGCCCTACCTGGCCGAGACCGGCCTGCTCAAGAGCGAGAGCGGTATCGACCCGACCCGCTGGCTGCTGGCCGAGGCGATGGACGGCAACATCGTATTCCTGCCGTGGTCCTGTGGTGTGATGAGCGGCTTCGAGCATGATCTGTACGAGAAGGATTTGCCGTCGAGTCAGTTCAACGCCCGCTGGTGGGAGCTGGTCCGTACGCACCAGGGCATCGAGCCGCCCGCGCCGCGCGGCGAGGAGTTCTGCGACGCGGCCAGCAAGACGCACATCAACGACGACCCGGCCGGCTACTACGACTACGCCATCGGCACGCTGATCGTGTACCAGCTTCACGACTACATCGCCCGCAAGATCCTCAAGCAGGACCCGCGCGCCTGCAACTACTACAACCGCAAGGACGTGGGCGAGTACCTCAATGCCCTGCTCACTTTGGGCGCGACGCGTGACTGGCGTCAGGTGCTGCGAGATTTCACGGGTGAGGACCTCAGTGCGCGGGCCATGATGGACTACTACTCGCCGCTCATGGACTTCCTGAAACGCGAGAACGCCGGCCGGGACGTGTCGTTTGCGTAGACCGCAACGCGTGCGACGGGCAAGATCGACGCCGAGCCGCTGATGGAGCCGAAATCGCCGCGCTTCCGGACCACCGGCTGAAGCCGATGGCAGACGCGGACCGGCTGAAGCCGGCCTGTTACAAATGACAGCGGACACATTGCCGAGCGAAGATCGTGCGGCGCTGCGCGACATGCTCTGCGCACGGCTCGACGCGACAGATGCGGAGGTGCGGCAGGAGGTGCTCGTTTCTCTTTACGAGCTTTTGACCCCGCCCGGCTACAGGGAATCCGCAACGTCGACCGGGCTGGAGGAATGGATCGAGTCGAGCGACGAGGCCGTGCGCCGTGCCATGGCTCGACTCACCGAGCAGAAGGCGCGATTCGCCGCGACCGCTAGACGCCTGATGGCCGAACGCGGCCTGACACAGGAGCAGTTGGCCCAGCAGCTCGGCGTCACGCAGCCGACCGTATCCGACATGCTGGCCGGCAAGCACAAGCCGCAGCCGAAGACGCTCGGCCGGCTGGCTGATGCGCTGGGCGTGAAGGTCGAGACGCTGTGCCCGGCGTGAACGAACGCCCCATTGGTTTCCAGGTTCAGCTACGGCGCTGGGCGGCAGGGTTTTTCGAGGACGGATCACGCCGACCGTCTGCGCCGATTGCCCTGTCGTGCGAAACGGCTAGAATCGGTGTATGAATCGCGACGCGGTTGAATCCATCCTCCAGACCGTTCGCGGGTTGCCGCCCGACGAACGAATTGCCTTGGCCGACGAGATCGACCGGCTCGCCTGGCGCGACCGCGTGCAGGTTGTGCTCGACGGAGTCACGGCGCGGCGGCAGGCGCTGCCAGACCCGCTCACCGACGACGAAATCGACCAAATCGTTGACGAAGTCCGCACGGAGACGCCGCTATACGAGCGCTACTGGATACGTCGGCGGCAGTCAGCGCATTGATCGGCGGCTGGCTCGATCTCTTCGCGGATGCAGTCGCCAGCCGGCGGAACGAACGGCCCGATGGATGTACTGCATCGAATCAAGTGGCTGGTCGTTCGCGGCCGCTGTCGTCTGACCTACAAGGCCGTACTGGAGTTGCATGCCGATGGGCTCGATCCTGACGATGCTTTTGAGGCGCTGTTAAACGCCCAAGCCATCAAGAAGGTGCTTCGATCGAAGCCGCGAGCGGGGGCCCGCGGGGCTGAGAAACTGTATGTCATCGAAAGCTTCAACTACCGCGGCACGCTCCTCTACACGAAGGGCCGCTTCGCGCGCGAAGCCGGCGAAGAAGTCTACTATCTCCTCATCTCATCGAAGATCAGTACGTTCGCCGACTGAATTGGCGCCTGTTCGTACCTGCCCGCTCTGCGGGTCGCGACAGGTTCGGCGGAGGATCATGGCTATCAAACTGGACGAACGGATTACGGCGAACGATGTTCCGGCCGACGTCTGCGCCGCTTGCGGCGAAATCTACTTCGATGCCGAAGCGCTGAAGCTGATCTCGTCGGCGCGTCGAGGTAAGGCGACGACTTCAGCGCGTCGCCATTGACCGGACCGTCAGCAGGAAGCGGCTGCGAGCCTTGGCGTGAGCACGTTGACCATTCAACTGCCCGATTCGCTCAGAAAGCGAATCGAGGCGCTGGCAGCGCACGAGGGCTACTCGGTCAGTCAATTCATGGCCAGCGCGGCCGGCGAGAAGCTGGCGGTCATGCTCACGATGGACTTCCTGCGCGCCGAAGCCGCCGCCGGCCGAGAGCGACCGCCTCGGATGATGATGCGGCAACCTACCCCGCCTGGTCGAACCGACGACACCAAAGGCTGGCGGCGCGATGGCCCTCGCTGGGCCGGCGAAGGCTTGATTGGGTGACTCTTGCACGTAGGATAGCCTCTGGCGACAAGATGAGTGTCACGATCTTCGGAACCGCAAATGAGTACCGAACCGCGCCTCGAGCACCAAACGGTCAAGATTCGGCAGCTTGTGGAAGACTACCGCGCGGGGCGGATCGTAATCCCCGAATTCCAGCGGGAATACGTTTGGCGGCGCAGCAAGGCGCCGCGCCTGATAGACTCACTCTATCGTGGCTTTCCGATCTCGTCGCTGCTGTTGTGGCAGAGCAGCGACGAGGCCCGCCCACGGCGGCGGGACCCGCGGCCGGTGCGCTCCGCGGCGATGAGTTGGCTTATCGACGGGCAGCAGCGGATTATCACGCTCGCACGCACGATGAACGGAGACGAAGGCATCGAAGTCGTCTTTGAGCCCGACGAGCAGCAATTCCGGCTCGCGAATGCGGCAACTCGCAGGGATAGCAGGTGGCTTCGGGTTTCAGACTTGTGGGATGATGAGCTGTATCGACAACACAGACGAAACCTCGACGGCAGTCGTCACGCCGATCGGCGCGAGGCGCGTTTTGAGCGTGTGCGGCGCATTCTGGACTACGAGATCCCGGTCGTCCGCATGGTCGACCATACCTTCGACGATGCGGTGCGGGCCTTCACCCGAATCAACACGTTGGGGGTGAGGCTAAAGAAGGAGGATATCGAGAGCGCCCAGGTAGCCGCGCGGCACTCAGGATTCATTGCGGACGAGGTCGCGCCCTTTCTCCAGCGACTGCGACAACAGGGATTCAATCGATTGAACGTCATGCACCTGTTTCGCGCGTGCGCCTTCGTGGCCAAGCCGGACGGCAGGAACCGAACGCCCCTTCATGAGCTCCAGAGGCAGGAGGTCTTGTCGGCCTGGAAACGCACCGAAAGGGCCACTGAGCAGGCGATCGCACTGGTGAGGAGCGAGTTCGGCTTGGTCAACATGGACATCCTGTGGTCGGGTGCCTTACTTGTGCCGATCATAGCGCTCTGCGCGATAATGAGCCCGCGTCAACGGGATTCGACCGCGCTGGCGGCGTGGCTCGCGTTGGCGGCCCTCCTGCACCGCTACAGTGGGTCCAGCGAGACCACCTTGGACAAGGACCTTCGCGCCTGCCGCGCAGACGACCCGCTCGGCGCGCTGCTTACGAACCTGCGGTCGGTTCGAGCTTCTCTGACCGCAAAGCCTGAAGACTTCTCTGGCGCGCTCAATGACCGAAGTGGGCTACTGGCCGTCTACATCTCCTGCATGAACCGGGGCGTTCTCGATTTCTATACCGGCGGCAAGGTTCTCCTTCAGGCCACGGTGGACCGCCATCACATCATGCCGCGGGCGCAGTTTCCCGAGGATGTCCGATCTACGGCCGACAACGTCGCGAACGTCGCGTTCATTGCAGGGGATGTGAACAGATCGATTGGGGCCAATCCGCCAGAGACTTACCTGAAAAAGCTGAAGCCGCGCGTCTTGGAGAGCCAGTGCATTCCCAATGACCGCAATCTGTGGAGCGTTGAGGAGGCGCCGGCGTTCTGGCAGGCACGTCGAGTGCTGCTTGCAGAGTCGTTCAATGATTACGTGGGCCAAGCGTTACCCCAGCGCCGCCTCTGACACGCACCATCCGCGACCGGACGAGGACGGCCGACAGCCGAGCTAGCTGTCGGCCGATTGCGCCGTCGCCAGCCATCGGCAATCGGATCCGCAATCACGGTGGTCAGCCAGAGCGGCTTGAACGTGTCGCACATGACGGCCAGCTCGCCGGTGCGGTCATCGCCGACGCTTTTTTCGTACGTGCCGGGGTGCGGGCCGTGCGGGACGCGAGGCGCAGGGCGTCGTTGGCCGTCAACCCGCGTGCCGTTACGCTTGGAGAATCGGAGTTCGGCCATCACAGAACCACCCCCAGTTCGAGCAACTCGTGTCGGAGTCTGACGCGTAGCGGGTCGTTCATGTTGAGCACATCAATCGTCACGCGGCCGATAGCCGTCGCGGCCTTCAGATGGGCGCCTTCCCAACGGAAGTGGTGGCGCCACTTGTGACGGCGTGGGTTGAATAAGGGTGTGAGCCGGCGGGTCAGGCGATCTCAACCACCAATATTCGCCCCTTTCGAGGCGTTGCAATGAAGGCAACTCAATGCCAGGTTTCCAGGCGAGCTGGGACCGTGGTGCTTTCTAGCGATGATGTGATCAATCTCGAACGGCAGCTCGTCGTACGCCTGCGGAACGTGGCAGTATTCGCAGCGAGCGCGTGCACGCCGCCAAACCAGTTCCACCAGGTCCGGGTCCATGCGCTAGGAGGCGGCCCGGCGCCTGGCTCTGGCTTGGAGGACACGCCGTGCCTTGGCTTTCAGGATAGACAAGAGCGTGCCAGCCTTGACGAAGGCGAACAGCTCCGCCTGCTCGGCGGCCGAGAGCGTGTCGCTCTGGTTCCGATTGGCGAGGTCGTGCAGGCGAGCCTTGTCGCGTTTGCTGAAGCCGCGCCTCAGAATGTAGCGCGCCATTCCGGCGGGCAGGATTCCGTCTTCATTTCCGAGGACGCGCGCCAGGATAGCGACTTCGGGCGGAGTGCCAGTCTCTTTCGCAGTCAGCCGCATCGATAGTTTCCCTCAACCGCTTGTCGCAGCGCCGCCGATCAGCCTTTCAGGCGACATCGGCCGATTTCGCCGTGACTGCCGACTTTGATTGTAGCGTTCGCGAAGGTCGATCGCCATCCGAAAGCAACGGCAGGCACCTCGGCGTCGATCCGCTCGTTGCAACCGCGAGGAACTAATATGACAGCGCTATTCTGGCTCAAGATTTTGGAAGGGTCCAGTCGATGGGTTTCCTGGTGATGTTGGGAGCGCGCTCTCCTGAACACTCAATCAGGAGACCCGGAAATGACTGCGGATC
>Ga0187892_10007391_pt1 | contig 15683 bp, 19 predicted proteins | sample MA1701073metaG_FD_139345 | JGI IMG/M metagenome (GOLD analysis project Ga0187892, IMG submission 139345) | Bio-ooze microbial communities from a basaltic lava cave in the Kipuka Kanohina Cave System on the Island of Hawaii, USA - MA170107-3 metaG ... | reverse complement strand
TTCAAGAAGCCGTTGGCGGCCTCGACGGCGCTGGTGTGGTGGGCGAGTTCGGCGGCGGTGATGTGGCCGACCACGGCGATGTGGGCGGCGGAGGCCCGGGCCGGGGCGGTGCGGGTGAGCAGGCGTTTGCCTCCCCGAATCGTTGGAGCTACCGCGCGGCGGTTGACAGCAGGTGGGCGTTCGCCGACACCGGCCCAGGCAGGGGACGCAGGTGGACGACGTCGTCCTCGCCGACGTCGACGACCTCGGCGACCGCCACCGCCGTGCCACGACCCGCCGCGACATAGGCCCCGGCAACGATCCTTGACGGGTCGGTCGCCTCGTCGCGGAAGGTCCAGGACATGCCGGTGTCGTCCTGGGTGTTCCAGTCGACGTCGATGTCGATGGCCACGGTCATGGCTGCACCTCCTCGGGCCGGTAGTGATCGTTGACTCGCCGTTCATTGTCGCACCGGAGCAGGCGGAAGATGTCCTCGTCGAGGTCCGGCATCATCACCGTGTAGTGCGGTCCGGCGGAACGTGGGGCGCAGCTCGATGCCCGACCGCAGCACCGCGCCGGCCGTCATCACGGTCAGGACATCGAACCGTCGGAGGAGGCCGCCGGCCAACTCGTCGACGTCCGCCCCGGTCGAGGCACCCTGTACCGAGACGCCGTACTCGCCGAAGCGCCGGTCGGTACGGATGGCATCGCGCCGTAGCGTCTCCGCCGCCAGCGCGTCGCCCCGCACCAGGAGGAGGCCGTCGTCGGGCGCTGGCTCCCGCCGGACCCGCAGGGGGCTCAACGGGACCGCTTCGTCGGCCCGAACACCTTGTCGAGGCGGTCCCCTGCTTCCCGGTGCTGTTCGGTGACGGTGTGGGTGTAGGTCCCCAGGGTGATCAAGGAGGCAGTTTGAACGCTAGACGACGACTCGTTCCGACAGCTCGGCGACGGAGAGGGACGGGTACCGGCGACGCGCTCTGATGCTGCTGGCGGGCCGCACCGTGCCATACCTTGCCGGCGTCTACGGATGATTCCGGCGTGCCCAGCGACGCGCGTTTGGGGGCATCCCGCTCGCGATTCGCGAGCTTGAACCCTCTACGCCGTGGCGAGCGGCTCGATCGCGTCGAGGGTGCCGGCGAGGCGGTCTCGCTCGACCTCGAGCTCGTAGCGGCCCTGCAGATTGAGCCAGAACCGCTCGCTCGTTCCGAAGTACCGGGCGAGGCGAAGGGCGGTGTCGGCGGTGATTCCGCGCTTGCCGTGCACGATCTCGTTGATCCGCCGCGGAGGTACACCGATCGCGACGGCGACACGGTGCTGGGTGATCCCGAGCGGCTCGATGTACTCGAGCATGAGGATCTCGCCGGGGTGGATCGGGTCCGTCGTTAGTGCGGTCACGTCCTCTCCTGTCTCAGTGGTAGTCGACGATCTCGACATCTTCTGGACCCGCTGTCGTCCAGCGGAAGCAGATGCGCCACTGATCGTTGGCCCGGATGCTGTAGGCGTTGGCTCGGTCGCCTTTGCGCTTCTCCAATCGATTCCCGGGTGGAACCCGGAGATCGCCGATCTGCTCGGCGGCGTCGAGGATCAGCAGCTTGCGCAGGGCCGCGCGTTGGGTCGGTTGGTCGAGTCGTTTCGATCGTTCGCGGTGCCACACGCGCTCGGTGTCCTTGTCCCGGAACGACTGCAGCACACAGACGACTATAACGTTAGCCGTTATGAATGGCAACCGTTATACTGACGGGATCTGCGGACATGCTCCAACGCAGCAGTGGAACCCTCGGGCCGTCGGGGCCCGGGCGAGTGCTCCGTCCCCGAAGCGCACCTGATCCAGAGGGCTTTCCCGAACAGGCAGATGCTCGGGCCGTGCGAGGATCAGCCAGTGGAACATGTGGAGGAGCCGCTCACGGGCGGGAATCTCAACGACCAGATCGTGCGGGTCGGCGACACCGTGCGTCGAACACCAGGGCCATGGACGCCTCCCGTTCACACGCTCCTCGAACACCTCGTATCCGTGGGCTACCCGGCGCCACGACCGATGGGGTTCGACGACAGAGGCCGCGAGGTCCTCTCGTACGAACCCGGTGCCGCCGTGCACCCCTGACCACCTTCATCACACGGCCAGCCTCAAGGGCCTCGAGCGCGCCGCACGGTTGATCGCGGACTATCACGACGCCCAACTGAGCTTCGTCGGTCCGGCCGATGCCCAATGGCGCGACAACGGTCGCGACCGCACCGGCTCAGAGGAAGTGCTCGCACACAACGACCTTGCGCCGTGGAACCTCATCGCTGGTCCCCGCCGCTGGGTCTACATCGACTGGGACCTCGTCGCACCCGGGCGCCGCCACTGGGATTTGGCATGGGCCCTTCACTCCTTTGCCGGCTTGTGGCCCGAGGCCGGCCACAGCGACGCTGACGTCGTCCGGCGCATCATTGCGTTCTGTGATGGCGCCCGCGTCGAACAGACCGAGCGGCCCGCGCTGCTTCGCGCCGTGGTCGAACGCACGGCTCACAACGCGGCCGAGCTCGTCCGGCGCAGCGAATCCGGTGACCCCGCCTACCAGCGCATGGTCAACGACGGCCATGCACTTTTGTGGTCGGGCTGGGGAGATTTGAACTCCCGACCTCTTGACCCCCAGTCAAGCGCGCTAACCAAGCTGCGCCACAGCCCGTGCTGTGGGGCGATGCTACAGAGTCCCGTGCCGGCGGTGTCCGAGGGGCGGCGGGACCTCCTCCCGAGTGGAGACGGCGACCGCACGGTCAAGTGCGTGTGGAGGATGTCGGCCACGGGTCCAGCGGGCGGCGACACCGGAGCCCCGTAGCGGGCGAATCCGCGTTGGGCGTCGTAGTTCGCGCGGTCAGGCGGGCGGCCTTCAGTCGGAGACGATCTCGATTCGCGTGCCGAGGGCGAGATAGGTGGAGGCAGCACGTCGGTCGCGAGTCACGAGCGGGAGGTCGGCCTGCTGCGCGGCCAGGGCCACGAGCGCGTCGTAGACGGCACCGCCGGCGACACCGATCGGCGCGAGCACGGCGGGGAGGGTGGACGCGGTCTCCGGTTCCAGGAGCACGGCCGGGCCGAAGTTGGCGTCGAGAAGGGCGACCGCGTCGGCCGGCGCCACTCGCGCGTCGCCGGGGAGGCGGGTGAGCACCGAGTAGGTCTCGACGAGCGAGTGACCCGTCAGCGTGGGACGACGTGATCCGAGGCGGGCGCGAACGAGAGCGTGAGCAACGTGGGAGCGCAGCACCAGCGGCACCGCGGCACTGGTGTCGAGGGCGACATCGCTCACCGCCGACCGGCGTCGATCAGCGCCAGGACGTCGTCGTCAGTGACGACGGTCTCGGAATCGGCGACGAGGATCCCGTCGATGTCCCGAATACGCGCGGTGCGACCGCCCGGTGCCAGGTGCAGCCCAGTCCCGTACCGGGTGATGTCGACCTTGGCCCCGGGAACCAGCCCCAATGCGTCACGGAGGGCTTTCGGCACGACGATGCGACCGACCGAATCGACGGTGACCTCCATGGGGCCAGCCTACCAGCGCGTTCCCTTTTGACCGCGGTCAGAGGCGGCCGGCGAGCCAGGCGACGCCCTCGACCGCCCGCCAGGCGAGGTAGACGGTGGCGGAGGCAACGAGGAGCTTGAAGTGCCAGGGGGCCCGCGGCGCGTCGGGCTGACCGGGCATCAGCTCCGGCGGATGGCCAGGATGGCGATGTCGTCGTTCAGCGGGGCCAGGGCGAAGTCCCGAGCGGCTTCCAGGAGGTTCTTGCACAGCGAGGCGAGGTCCTCACCGGGATCGCGCCGCAGGATCTGGGCGATGCGCTCCTCGCCGAAGAGCTCGTTGCCGGCCCGAGCCTCGCTCAGGCCGTCGGTGTAGAGCAGCAGCACGTCGCCGGGGTCGAGGGGCACCTCGCGGCTGAAGTAGCGACCCTTGGGGTCGAGGGTGAGCAGTGGCCCGGTGGCCCGCAGCGGCCGGACCTCGCCGTCGTGCCACACCCAGGCCGGTGGGTGGCCGGCCGAGCCGAACCGGAGCGTGCCGGCCGCCTGGTCGAAGACCACCGCGCACAGCGACACCAGCTCGTCGGGGCGGCCCTGGGCCGACATCACGACGTTCAGCTCCTCGATGGCCTGGGCCGGGTCGCGGTACTGGCGCAGGAACACCCGCAGGAGGTACTTGACCTGGAAGGCGGTGATGGACGGCTCGATGCCGTGCCCGCCGACGTCGCCGATCACCGCCACCAGGCGGTCGGCGCCGGTCGGGAACAGGTCGTAGAAGTCGCCGGCCATGGCCCCGGACCCGGGCTCGTAGACCTGGGCGATCTCGAAACCGGCGATGCTGGGCAGGTCGTCGGGGGCCAGCCGCGCCGACCATCGCATCGGGGTGAGCTGGCTCTGCTGATCCAGCACCTCCAGCGCCCGCCGCTCGACCAGCCAGCGCTCCTCGGTGAGCCGGGCACCGGCCATGATCCGGCGGCCGTACCGCACCGAGATGCCGACGGGCAGCAGCACCAGGAGCAGCGCCATGTCGAACGCCGGCGACTCCGAGAGCGCGGAGATGGCCGTGCCGGCGGCGAAGGTCAGATAGAGCAGGCACGTGTGGATCTCCTTGCGGTACGCCAGGTTGACCACCCGGGCGCCTTGGCCGTCCTCGCCCTCGCTCGTGCTTATACGGCGCCAGGCCCGCTCGAGCCGCAGCGCCGAGCGGCCCCACACCACGGCGGCCGCCAGGCATGCCGCCCCCACGAGCAGCAAGACAGGCCTGTGGATCATCGGACCGCGACGGTAGCGCCGAGCCGGCGATCAGCCGGCGCGCTGGCGGACGCGGAGCTTCAGCGGCGTCGGCCCGAGCCCGAAATGCTCCCGGATCATCCGCTCCAGGTAGCGCAGGTAGGTCGGCGCCATGGCCCGGGTGGCGAACAGCGTGAACGTCGGCGGGTCGGACGCGCCTTGGGTGGCATAGAGCACCCGGCCCTCGGGCGAGGCGTGCGCGGCCTGGGCCCGCTGGATGACCTTGTTGAGCTCCGCTGTCGGGACCCGGCGGTGGTAGGCCTCGACGGCCTGGGCCAGGGCCGGCACCAGCTTGTGGACTCCGAGCCCGGTCCGGGCGCTCACCGTCAGCACGGGGGAATAGGCCAGGAAGGCCAGGCGGTCGGCCACCTGTGCCTTGAGGTCGGCCCGGCCCTCGGCGTCGAGGGTCTCCCACTTGTTGAGCAGCACGACGATCGGGCAGCCGGCGCCGTCGATCCGCTCGGCCAGCCGCTGGTCCTGGGCGGTCACGCCCTCGGTGGCGTCGAGCACCAGAACGGCCAGGTCGGCCTGGTCGATGGCCTGGAGCGCCCGGACCAGCGAGTAGTACTCGGGGCCATGGTCGATCCGGCTGCGCCGGCGCATCCCGGCGGTGTCGATCATCACGAAGGGCCCGAACGGCGTCTCGACGAGGGTGTCGACGGCGTCGCGGGTGGTGCCGGGCATGTCGTGGACGACGCTGCGTTCGTCACCCACCAGGCGGTTGAACAACGTCGACTTGCCGACGTTCGGCCGGCCGGCTATGGCGACCCTCGGCGCCTGCGGCGGTGCGGGCGAGCTCGCCTCACCCGCGGTGGCCGGATCGGTGTCGGGGGCGGGCAGGAGCCGGACCACCTCGTCGAGCAGGTCCCCCGTGCCGCGGCCGTGCAGCGCCGACACCGGCCACGGATCACCCAGGCCGAGCCGGGCGAGCGACCATGCGTCGGACTCCCGCGAGTCCGAGTCGACCTTGTTGGCCACCAGCACGATCGGCTTGGTGGTCCGGCGCAACAGGCGGGCCACCGCCTCGTCCTCGGCCGTGGCGCCCACGGCGGCGTCCATGACGACCAGCACGACATCGGCCTCGGCCACGGCCCGCTCGGCCTGCCGGCTGACCTGGGCGTCGAGCGGGTCGTCGCCGGCCAACCAGCCACCGGTGTCCACTGCGGTGAACTCCCGGCCGCACCAGTCGGCATCCAGGGCCTTGCGGTCGCGGGTGACACCGGGTCGCTCCTCCACGATGGCCTCCCGCCGCCCCACGATGCGGTTGACCAGCGTGGACTTGCCCACGTTGGGCCGGCCGACGACGGCCACCACCGGCTTCATGCCGGTGCCGCCTGCAGGGCCGCCCGCAACGCGGCTCCGTCGGTCGGCACGATCTCGACCGGCCGGGGCAGGTCGGCCGGGCGCGTCCCGTCGAGGAAGGCGCCGTTGGACAGGCACACGTCGGGCAGCAGGTAGCGGTGCCCCTCGGGTTGGCCCGCCAGGGCGGTGGCGATGTCCTCGCCCACCAGCAGGCCGGTGACTCCGATGTTGCCGCCGAAGAAGCGGTTCTCCACCGCCACCAGGCGTACCCGGCGATCGGACAGAGGCGCCACCAGCGGCGCCAGCACGGCCGCGCCGTAGGCGCCCGTGACCACCCCGACGGGACGCCCGTCGGCCACCGCGGTGGCGACGGCGCCGCCGCCGACCCGTGGAGCCCGGTACCCCGAGGCGGGGGCGCCGTCGACCGAGGCGAAGAAGCCGCCGCGCGTCGACGCAGGCCCGCGGTCCGCCGGCTCGGCACCACGGGCCTCCCACTGGGTCGCCAGCCGGCGCGCCATGCCGACGCCGTCCTCGTGGAGGGCGAAGCCCTCGTAGGCGGCTTCCTCGGGGAACGGCCGGCCGGCCAGCAGGTAGTACTCGTCCGCCGCGAAGGCCAGGCGCCGGCCAAGGGTGCCGAGGAAGATGCCCTGCCACTCCTCGATGCAGTCGACGGTGCGGGCCGCCTCCTCGGCGGTGTGGGGGCGCATGGCCGCCTCGGTCGACCACCGGCTCACGCCGAGCGGCACCACGGCCAGCGACGCCAGCTCCGGGTACCGGTCCAGCACGCCGGTGAGGGTGTCGTCCAGCACGGCGCCGTCGTTCACCCCGGGGCAGGCCACCACCTGGCCGTGCACCTCCACGCCGTGGTCGAGCAGGGCCCGCAGCCAGCGCAGGCTGGTCGCACCTCGGCGGTTGCGCAGCATCCGCGCCCGGACCTCAGGGTCGGTGGCGTGGATGCTGACGTACAGGGGGCTCAGGTGCTCGGTCACGACCCGCTCCAGATCGAGCTCGGTGAAGCGGGTGAGCGTGGTGAAGTTCCCGTAGAGGAACGAGAGCCGGTAGTCGTCGTCCTTCACGTACAGGCTGCGGCGGAGATTGGGGGGGAGCTGGTGGATGAAGCAGAACTCGCAGTGGTTGTCGCAGGTACGGACCCGGTCGAACAGCGGGGACGACACCTCGACGCCCAGGGGCTGCCCGGCGCGCTTGTCGACGACCATGGTGAGCTGCAGGCCCCCGCGGTCGACCTCCATCTCGAGGTCGGGCTCGTCGGCCAGCAGCTGGAAGGCGATGATGTCCCGGGGCGCCTCGCCGCCGATGGTCACGATGGTGTCACCCGGGAGAAGGCCGGCCCCGGCGGCCGGTGAGCCGTCGGCCACCGCCACCACTTGCGGCCGGGACATGGGGCCAAGGATAGGCGGGACCGGAGCGCCGGCCGGCTGGGTAGCCTCGGACGATGGCCGTGGACAAGGTGCTGCTGGCCGCGCCGCGCGGGTTCTGCGCCGGGGTCGAGATGGCCATCAAGGCCCTGGCGTGGATGGTCCGGGTGTTCGACCCTCCCGTGTACTGCTACCACGAGATCGTCCACAACCGCCTGGTGGTCGACCGGTTCCGCCAGCTCGGCGTGGTGTTCGTCGACGACGTGGCCGACGTGCCGCGAGGCGCGCCGTTGATGCTCTCGGCCCACGGGTCGGCCCCCGAGGTGGTGGCGGCGGCGCGGGCCAACGGCGGCACCGTGGTGGACGCGGTGTGCCCGCTGGTGACCAAGGTGCACCACGAGGTCAAGGTCAGGGCCGGCCATGGCTACAACGTGATCTACGTCGGCCACCACGGCCACGACGAGGCGGTCGGCACCATGGCGGTCGCCCCGGAAGCCGTCCGCCTGGTGGAGACGGCGGCGGACGTCGACGCCCTCGATCTCGACCCCGACGTCCCCGTCGCCTTCCTGGCCCAGACCACGCTGAGCATGGACGAGTGGGCCGGTGTCCGTGAGGCGGCCCAGGCCCGCTTTCCGGAGATGTGGATGCCCGGTCGCAGCGACCTGTGCTTCGCCACCACCAACCGCCAGTCGGCCCTGAAGTCCATCGCCGCCAGAGCCGACGCCATCGTGGTGATCGGGTCGGCCAACTCCTCCAACACCGTGGCGTTGGAGAAGGTGGCCCGGTCACACGGCGCCGGTCAGGTGTACCGGGTCAACAGCGCCGACGAGCTTCCAACGGACCTGTCCGGCGTGATCGGGGTCACCGCCGGCGCCTCGGCCCCCGAGGAGCTGGTGCGGGCCGTGCTGGACCGCCTCGCCCCGGTCGGTGGCCTCGAGGTGGTCGTCGAGACCACCGAGGAGGAGTACTTCCCGCCTCCGCGTGAGCTGCGCGAGCTGTTGGGCGCCGAGCGGCTGGCCGACGACCGCTCGATCGCCGCCAGCGACGTGCTCGACGCGCTCCGCGGTTAGGCGCCGGCGCGGCGCTGGGCCTCGTCGAAGAGGCGCTGGAGCTCGGCTCGCAGGTCCTCGGACAGCTGGCGCCGGGCCGACAGGCGCCCGCCGCCCGGTGCGGCGCGCAGCGGCGGGCCGATGACGATGTGGACGCGGACGGGGCGCAGCCACCTCGCTCCCTTGGGCATGGCCCGCTCGGACCCGCCGATCCCGACCGGCACGATCGGCACACCGGCCCGTATGGCCAGCCAGGCCGGCCCGTCCTTGAGCGGTTGGACGATCGGCCCGGACTGGCGGGCGCCCTCGGGGAACAGCACCAGCGGCTCGCCCTCGGCCAGCACCTCCTCGCAGCGGCGCAGGGCGTCGCGGTCGGCGGCGGCCCGGTTGACGCCGAAGGCGCCGAGCGCGCTGAACAACCAGCCGGCCGGGCGGTACTTCCACATGGTGTCCTTGCCCATGTAGCGCAGGCGGCGGCGGGTGACGGCGCCCACCAGGGGTGTGTCGATGTTCGAGCGGTGGACCGGCGCCAGCACGAACGGGCCGGCCGGTACGTGCTCGCGCCCGCCGACGCGCAGCCGCCAGAACACCCGGCAGAACCCCACGACCACGGCGCGGCAGCCGGCGTAGAAGGCCAGCTCCGCGCGAGTCGGCGGCTTCACCGCTCGACCGCCAGAGCCGCCGCCAGCACCCGGTCGACCACCTCCTCGACGGTCAGGCCCGTGGTGTCGATGACCATGGCGCCACCGTCCACCGTGAGCGGCGAGGCAGCGCGTGTCGAGTCCAGCCGGTCCCGGCGGGCGAGGTCGGCGCCGTCGCCGCCCTCCGACGCCCGGCGGCGGGCCCGCTCGCCGTCCGAGGCGGTCAGGTACACCTTCACCTCGGCGTCGGGGAACACCACGCTGGCGATGTCGCGACCCTCGACCACGCCGCCCGACCGGCCGGCCGCCCAGGCCCGCTGGCGTCGCACCAGCTCGGCGCGGACCGCCGGAACGGCGGCGACCGCGCTCACCACTGCCGTCACCGCCGGCCCGCGAACGGCCGCCGACTCGTCCACGCCGTCGACCAGCACCACCTCGTTCACCTCGATGTGGGTGGCGGCGGCCACGGCGGCGACGGCGGCCCCATCCGCGGCGTCGATGCCGCGCGCCAGCGTGGCGAGCGCCACGGCCCGGTACATGGCACCGGTATCGAGGTGGTCGAGCCCGAGGCGGCGAGCCACCGTCTTGGCGACAGTGGACTTGCCCGACCCGGCGGGACCATCGATCGCGATCAGGAGCCGTTGCGGCACAAGCGTTCCAGGTCGTCGGCAAAGCCCGGGTAACTCGTGGCCACCGCGTCCCAACCGTCGATGACCGCCGCGCCCTCGCCGGCCAGCGCGGCGACGGCCAGGGCCATCGCCATGCGGTGGTCCCCGCGGGACGAGACCGCGCCACCGCGGAGGCCGCGCCCACCGCCGACGACCAGGCCGTCCGGCGTCGCCTCCACTGCGGCCCCCAGGGCGGCCAGCTCGCCGGCCACCGCAGCGATCCGGTCCGTCTCCTTGACGGCCAGCTCGGCGGCGTCGGCGAAGGTAGTGGGGCCGTCGGCCATGGCCGCCGCGACGGCCAGGGCGGGGATCTCGTCGATGAGGCCGGGGATCTCGTCGCCGCCCACCGTGGTGCCGTGGAGCCAGCTGGTACGGGCCGCGATGTCGGCGGTGGTGGCGTCGAGCATCGTGACCTCGAGGTCGGCACCCATGCGCCGCAGCACGTCGACGAAGCCCGCCCGGGCCCGTCCCACGTACACGCCTTCGACGACCACCTCGCTGCCGGGCACGATGCAGGCGGCCACGATCCAAAAGGCGGCCTGGGAGGGGTCGCCGGGCACATCCAGCTCGAAGGGCTCCAGCTTCCCGGGTCGCAGGCGCGTGGTGAGGCCGCCGTCGGTCACTTCGATGTCGGCGCCGCAGGCGGCCAGCATCTCCTCGGTGTGGGCCCGGGTCGGGGCGCTCTCGCGCACCACGGTCTCGCCCTCGGCGCCCAGACCGGCCAGCAGGACGGCGCCCTTGACCTGGGCGCTGGCCACCGGGAGCCGGTAGTCGATGCCGGACAGGGCCCCGCCCCCCACCGTGATCGGCGCCCGGTCACCGTCGAGGCGCCCGCCCATGAGGCGCAGCGGGTGCGCCACGCGGTCCATGGGCCGGCGCCGGATCGACGCGTCGCCGTCGAGCGTCGTCCGCCACGGCATCGACGCGCACAGGCCGGCCAACAGGCGCAGCGTCGTCCCGGAGTTGCCGACGTCGATCGTCGCGGCCGGCGGGTGGAGCCGCGGGCGCCCGCCGGCGATGCGGTCACCGGTGATCTCGGCGCCCATGGCCCGTACGGCGGCTGCCGTGGCGGCGGCGTCGGCACCGCCGGACAGGCCCCGGACCGTCGAGGTGCCCTCGGCCAGCGCGCCGAGGATCAGCGCCCGGTGGGAGATCGACTTGTCGCCGGGGACCTGGAGCCGTCCCCGCAGGGGCCGGCCGCCGGTCACCCGCAGCTCGCTCCCGCTCACGCTCACACCAGCGACTGTACGGCCGGCCGGTAGCCGCGGCCGGCCAGATCGGCCCGCAGTCGTTCGCCCCCGACGGCGTCGGCCACCAGGACGATCACGCCGCGGTCGCCCTCCAGCGAGTGGGCGACCTCGAGGTCGACGATGTTCACGCCGAGCGCAGAGGCGCGTGTGGTGACCTCGGCCAGCGCCCCGGGCCGGTCCGGCACCGGCACCCGGACCTCGACCAGCGACTCGGCCTGGGCGACTCGCCCGGGCAGGTTGATCCGGGCGGTGCGCGCCGCGTCCAGGAGGTGCAGGAGGCCGGCCCGGTCACCGGCCGAGACGACGTCGCGCATGTCGCCCAGGGCGACGAGGAGCCGGTCGAGCGCGGCCACGATGGCGGCGCGGTTCTCGGCGCAGATGTCGGGCCAGATCCCGGGGTGGCCGGCGGCGATCCGCGTCATGTCACGGAACCCGCCGGCGGCCAACCGCAGCATGGCCGCGTGCTCCTCGGCACCCTCGGCGGCGATGCCCATCAGCGTGGCCGCCGCCAGGTGGGGAACGTGCGACACCACCGCCACGAGGGTGTCGTGGCGTTCCGGCGAGACGGCGACCACATCGGCCCCCAGACTGGTGACGGCGGCCCGCACGCGGGCGAAGGCCTCCGGGTCGGTGGACGCCGTGGGTGTCAGGACCCACGTGGCCCCCTCGAACAGCTCTGGGTCGGCGCCCTCCACGCCGTCCTGCTCGGACCCGGCCATCGGGTGGCCGCCGACGAAGCGGGCCGAACCCACCGCGGCCACGATCGGGGCCTTGACGCTTCCCACATCGGTGACCAGGCCCCCGGGGCTGGCGGCCAGCGCGGCGGTCGCCTCGGCCGCCACGGTCGACACCGGGGTGGCCACGAAGGTGATGTCGGCGGCCGCGTCGGTGCCCAGCGCGTCGACGGCGCCGAGCGAGGCGGCGCGATCCGCGTGGGCGGGGTCGCGATCGCGCCCGGTCACGTGCCACCCCCGGGCCCGCAGCGCCAGGCCGATCGACGCCCCGATGAGGCCGGTGCCCACCACCTGCGCGCGGCGGCCGGAAGGGTCAGCCGGGAAGGTCATCGCGCAGGACCGAGGTTCCCGCCAGGTAGACGTGGTGCAACTCGGCCCGGGACCGCTCGGTCGTCAGGTGCATGAGGGCCCGGATGCAGCGGGTGGGCTTGCCGTCGATGGTCAGCTCCTGCGCGCACAGCAGGGGCACGTCGGCCAACCCGGCCACGCGCGCCGCCTCGGCGGGGAACATCGAGTGGATGTCGTCGGTGGCGGTGAACACGACGCTGATGATGTCGTCCACCTCGACGTCGTTCCGCTCCAGCATCACCAGCACCAGCTCGGCCACCCGCTCGGTCACCTGCTCGGGCGTGTCGGCGTCGAGGCGGGTGGCACCCCGGAGGGCTCGTACGGCGGCGGGCACTGGCGCCCGACTGTAGGCCGTCGCGCCGTCAGGGCTGCGGCTGCGGGATCGCCGCCTCGTTGAGGGCACGGACCTCGGCCAAGGTGAGCGGGCGCCACTCCCCCGGGCGCAGGCCGCGCTCCGCCAGGGGTCCGATGCGGGTGCGGACCAGTCGCGTGACCGGAAGGCCGACCGCCGCGCACATGCGGCGCACCTGGCGGTTGCGGCCCTCGTGGACGGTGATGCGGACCGCCGACGGCGGCACGGCTGCCGCCTGGGCCGGCGCGGTGGGCCCGTCCTCCAGCTCGACTCCCTCCCGCAGGCGGCGCAGCGCGTGGGGCGTGGGTGTGCCCTCCACCTCGGCCAGGTACTGCTTCTCCACCCCGAACGACGGGTGGGTGAGCCGGTGCGCCAGTTCACCGTCGTTGGTCAGCAGCAGCAAGCCCTCGCTGTCGGCGTCCAGGCGGCCCACCGGGAAGACCCGGGGCTCGAGGGGGACGAGGTCGACCACGGTCGGTCGGCCCTGGGGGTCCCGAGCCGTCGTCACCACGCCGCGCGGCTTGTTGAGCAGGTAGTACACCAGCCCGCTGCGCACGCCGACCGGGATCCCGTCGACGGCCACCCGGTCGACCTCGGGGTCGACCCGCCGGCCGAGGGCAGCCACCACGTCGTCGACGGTCACCCGGCCGGCGGCGATCAACTCCTCACAGGACCGCCGGCTGCCGAAGCCCGCTCGCGACAACACTTTCTGGAGCCGCTGCCCCGATGGCAGGCCGTGGCCCGTCGTCACCCCACGGAGCGCAGCCCGTGCTCCAGCGCCTCCACCGTGGCCGCGTCGGGGAAGAAGTCGCGAAGCGGAGGCAGGTCCTCGACGCGGTCCAGCCCGAGTTTCTCCAGGAACAGCGCCGTGGTGCCGAACAGCACGGCCTGCCCCGGGCCGGGGTCCCGGGCAACGGCTTCGACGTACCCGCGCTGCGCGAGCGTGCGCAGCACCCCGTCGGCGTTCACGCCCCGGATGGCCGACACCTGCGCCCTGGACACGGGCTGCTTGTAGGCCACGACGGCCAGCGTCTCCAGGCCGGCCGCCGACAGGCGCGCCGACTGGCCGTCGAGGACGAACCGCTCGACGTAGGCAGCCAGGTCAGGCGCGCTCTGGAACCGGTAGCCGCCGGCGACCCGCACGAGAACGAACCCGCGGCGCTCGGCCGCGTACGCGTCGGCCAGCTCCCGGCACAGCTCGGTGACCCGGCCGGGGCCCACTTCCAGCAACTCGGCCAGCAGGCCGGTCTCGACAGGGCTGTCGGCCACCATCAGCACGGCCTCGATGGCCCGGTGGTCGAGCGTCAGCTCGAACTGGTCCCCCTGACTCCCCGGAAACCGCCCCAGTTCCCTACGCGGTTCGGTCATGGGCGGCCCAGCCAGGTGACGACGAGGTCGCCGAAGCGGTCCTGTTGGTCGACGTCGATGCGGGCGTCTTTGTAGAGCTCCAGGACGGCCAGGAAGGCGACGACCACCTCCAGGCGGGTGGGCAGGGCGGCGGTGAGCTGGCGGAAGGTGAGGCAGCCGGCCCGGACCAGCTCGACGACCAGCTGGTCGGCCACCTCGCGGGTGCTGATGCGGATCGGCGCCACATGGTCCAGGTCGATGCGGGGAGGCGGCGGCTTGGGCGTGACGGCCCGCACCAAGGCGGCCTGGACGTCGGCCACCGTGACGCCGGCCAGGACGTCGGGCACCAGGCTCGAGAACCGCTCCTCCAGCCCGGCCCGCCGGGGCCACGACGTGGCCGCCACCTCGGCCAGGCCGGCCAGGCTGGCGGCGGCGTTCTTGAACGTCTTGCACTCGATGAGGCGGGCCAGGAGCAGGTCCCGCTCCGCGAACAGCTCCAGGTCGTCCTCGTCGGGCTGCTCGGCCTGGGGCAGCAGCCGCCGGCTCTTCAGCTCGATGAGGGTGGCGGCGATGACCACGAACTCGGTGGCCACGTCCAGGTCCAGCGCCTCCAGCTGCGCCAGGTGAGCCAGGTAGCCGTCGACGATGGCGTGGAGGGAGACTTCGTACAGCTCCACCTGCTGGCTGGCCACCAGGTGGAGCAGGAGGTCGAAGGGGCCCTCGAACACCGGCGTGGTGACCGAGTACCGAGCGGGCCGGCCCCGCTCGTCGAGGACGACGGCCGGTGCGCGCACGGACCGAGAATACCGGCGGGCACCCCCGGCCGGGCGCATACCATGCCGCCGTGACCAGGGTCTTCTCCGGCATGCAGCCGACCGGGCCGGTGACGCTCGGCAACTACCTCGGAGCCCTGCGCGGCTGGGTGGACGACCAGCACCAGGGCGACTCGCTGTTCTGCGTGGTCGACCTCCACGCGCTGACCATGCCCCACGATCCGGTCCGGCTGCGGGCGCTGACCCTGCAGCAGGCCATGGTCCTGCTGGCCGCCGGCCTGGACCCGGGGGTGTGCACGGTGTTCGTGCAGAGCCACGTGCCGCAGCACACCGAGCTGGCGTGGCTGCTGGAGTGCAACGCCGGCGTCGGCGAGCTGCGCCGCATGACCCAGTTCAAGGAGAAGTCGGCCGCCGCCTCCTTCGTGTCCTGCGGCCTGCTCACCTATCCGGTGCTGATGGCGGCCGACATCTTGCTCTACGACGTCGACCGGGTGCCGGTGGGCGACGACCAGCGCCAGCACCTGGAGCTCTGCCGGGACGTCGCCATCCGCTTCAACGGCCGCTTCGGCCCGGTCTTCACGGTGCCGGAGGCGTCGATCGCCACCGTCGCAGCCCGCGTGATGGACCTGCAGGAGCCCACCCGGAAGATGTCGGCCTCGTCGGCCTCCGACCAGGGCACCGTGTTCCTCCTCGACCCGCCCGAGGCGATCACCCGCAAGATCAAGCGGGCCGTCACCGACACCGGCGGCGAGGTCGGCTACGACCAGGCAGAAAAGCCGGGCGTGTCCAACCTGCTCGCCATCCTGGCGGCGGCGACCAACCGCACCCCGGCCGCCGTGGCCGACGGCTACACCCAGTACGGGCCGCTCAAGGCCGACACGGCCGACGCGGTGGTCGAGCTGCTTCGGCCCGTCCAGGTCCGCTACGCCGAGCTGGCCGCCGACCCGCCCGCCACCGCGACGATCCTGGCCCAGGGCGCCCACCAGGCCTCATCCCTCGCCGCCGCCACCCTCGCCCGGGCCCGGGCGGCCGTCGGCCTCCTGCCCCCCGCCCCGCCCCGAATCGCGCCGCCCCGAATCGCGTA
>Ga0187892_10007390_pt1 | contig 15686 bp, 17 predicted proteins | sample MA1701073metaG_FD_139345 | JGI IMG/M metagenome (GOLD analysis project Ga0187892, IMG submission 139345) | Bio-ooze microbial communities from a basaltic lava cave in the Kipuka Kanohina Cave System on the Island of Hawaii, USA - MA170107-3 metaG ... | reverse complement strand
GGTGGCTCCGGGTGCCGGCGAAGAAGCGCGACGCCTTCATAATGAAGCCTTCGAGTTTTTGGGGGACTCGGTTCTGGGATTGGTGGTGGCTGACTACCTTTGCGACATGCATCCCGGCGTTAGCGAGGGTGAACTCTCGCGGATGAAGCACCGGTTGGTAAGTGCTCCGACGCTGGCCAAAGCCTCACGCCGTCTCTCGCTCGGCGATTTTCTGCGCTTTGGTCGGGGCGAAGAAAAGAGCGGGGGACGAAAGAAAGAAGCGCTCCTGGCGGATGTGCTCGAGGCCATTACCGGGGCAATCTTTATTGATGGGGGATTGGCGGCAGCGTCCAAATTTATCCACCACTCACTTGGTGAAGAATTGCAGTTGGCCGATCCCGCTACGGCCGGGCATGCCGACTATAAGACGATGCTGCAGGAGAGGCTTCAGGCAGAACGCCGGGCCGCGCCCCGATACACGGTAGTTGAAACTATTGGTCCACCCCACCGGCCGACTTTTCATGTCGAGGTGCGTTGGGATAGCGGAAGCGTACGTGGCGAAGGCCCCTCAATTAAAGCAGCAGAAGCACTGGCGGCCAGGATGGCTCTCCAGAGTATGGAGAGTAATGAAGCGTGAGTTTCATGAAGCTTGACCGCCGGGGTTTAACCTATCTAGGATGTTTTAGATGAAGATTGAGCTCACAAAGGTTAAGGAGCGATCGGCTGAAACAAAGGAAGCCAGGTCGTTCTGGTTTTTCAATCGCAACGGTCATCAAAAACCGACCGAGGTTCCGCCGCCCCAGGGCCCTCCTAAGTCGGTGGTACGAGACTATTTCGAATCGGCGGTGGTGACCGTGATCATGGCCTTGTTTGGTATGACCTTCATTGTGCAGGCGGTGAAGGTGCCGACCGGCTCGATGCAAAATACCATCACCATCGGGGACCATCTACTGGTTAACAAGTTTATCTTCGCGCCGGGCGAGTCTTTACCCTTTTTGCCCCAGCGAGAAATTCGGCGCGGCGACATCATTGTTTTTAAGTATCCGGGCAATAAGTACGAACCCAACCGTGATTATGAGCGGCCGGATAACAAACCAATCGTTACAAATTATGTAAAGCGAGTAATCGGGTTACCTGGTGACCGCATCCGGATCGAAGGAAGAAATGTGATAGTGAACGGGACAGTTTTGCCGGAGCACCGTATCGAAGCCATCGACCACAATCGGAAGGATCCCCTCGAGATCAAAAATGCTTCACCGCGGAAGGACGACGAGCCATACGCCGTTTACTACAACCCTGATTTTACGGATGACAATTACCCAGTCTTCGAGCACGAAGGTAATGGTAACGAGATCTCCGTTCCCGCGGGCCATTACTTCGTGATGGGCGACAATCGGAACAACAGCGAGGACAGCCGTTACTGGGGTTTCGTGCCTCGCGAACTGGTCATCGGTCGGGCCATGTTTGTTTACTGGTCTTACGACGAGAGCGCACCACCGACTGGTGGCGGCTTTTTAATTGATTTCTTCGTGAACACTCGCTGGGGCCGCACCGGCACCATGGTGAAATAAGAGCCACCCGGACACTCCGGGCAAATACGAAATAGTCTGGGCTCAACGTGTAGGGCCTCACGTTAGCCTGGGAGGAGCTATTGTAGAGTCTTCGAAATTACTACCAATGTGGACTCTATCAGGCCTGAGCTGGAAACGATTCCTGGCCCGCGTTTGGCGACAAATTTGGGAAGATGACGTCTTCGGTCGGGCCGCTCAACTCTCCTACTTCTTCCTGCTGGCCCTCTTTCCACTCCTACTCTTCCTGATTACTTTGTTGGGGTACTTTGCCGAGGCGGGCTCGCAGCTGCGCAGCAGCCTGGTGCGTTACCTCGCCACGGTGATGCCGGCATCGGCCCTGGATCTGGTGCAGCGAACCATCGATGAGATCAGTCGCGATCGCAGTGGCGGCAAATTGTCCTTTGGACTGCTGGCTACTCTTTGGGCTGCTTCTAATGGGATGACGGCCATCACCGAGACCCTCAACATCGCCTACGATTTGCGAGAAAGCCGACCCTGGTGGAAGGTTAGGCTGGTGGCGATTGGTCTGACGATCATGCTGGCTACGATGATTCTCCTGGGACTGACGACGGTTTTGCTTGGCTCGAAACTAGCTGACTTCATTGCCGCGCTGGTTGGTTTTGGAGAGCCTTTCGTAATTGCCTGGAAAGTTCTGCAGTGGCCGATTGTGCTGGCCTTTTTACTTGTAACTTTTGGTCTCATCTTTTATTTCGCGCCTGATTTCAGGGAGCGTAAGTGGTCCTGGGTGACTCCGGGTTCGGTCACCGCTGTCGGTCTCTGGTTACTGGTATCATTTTTGTTTCGGCTTTATCTGAATTTTTTCAATCCTTACACAGTCACCTACGGGTCGCTTGGTGCGCTGATAGTTTTGATGTTGTGGTTTTATTTCACCGGCGCAGCCATTCTGATAGCCGGCGAGGTCAATGCCGAGCTCGAGCGTGCCAGCAAAGAGCGTTCGTCAGCTTAACCAGGCGGGGCAGACTGGAAAAGCGTCCCATCCTGGGACCAAGGGCGTCCCGTCTACCGGGACCGCGGGCGTCCCGCCCGCCCCGAGCGCGGAACGGAGCGAAGCGGAGTGCAGCGCTCGCAGCCTCACAACACCAGAGCACTACGAAAGAAACCCGGATCTTCCGGCCTTTAGGCAGACCACACTTCACCAAGCCGAGGAGGAATTGTCTTTCACCTGCTTAAGTGGGCGGGAGGAATTGGTTTTCCTAAATGGTCAGCTGTTGTGAGGCTACGAGCGCTGCACTCCGCTGCGCTCTGTTCCGCGCTCGGGGCGGGCGAGGACGCCCGCGGTCCCAGTAGGGGGACTCCAAATTCACAAGGAACACCTGAACCTTTAGGAAAACCACACGAATCTTCCCGATTTCGAACGTGTTCAAACCGATTTCGAACGTGTTCAAAAAAAGTGTTGACAAGCCCCGACCAGGGGAGTAGTCTAAGATTGACTTGAACGTGTTCAAAATTCTCCTTTGGAGGCAAAGACGATGACCATCGGGATCACAACCTACCTGCTGTACCTGGCTATAAGTGTTGCGCTTACCATCTGGGTGGCCCGGACGCTCCACAAGAATGGGCGCATTTTTCTGGTTGACGTTTTCCATGGGAACGAACCGCTGGCTGATTCGGTGAATCACCTGCTGGTGGTCGGTTTCTACCTCATAAACCTCGGCTACGTCAGCCTGGCGTTGAAGCTCGGTTATGACGTCCGCACCGCTCAGGAGGGAATCGAGGCGCTCTCGGTGAAGGTTGGCATGGTGCTCATTGTTCTGGGCGGCATGCACTTCTTCAACCTCTTCATCTTTAGCCGCATGCGACGCCGGTCGTCTGTGCTTAATGGCCCGCCACCAGTGGCGCCGGACGCCTATACTGCCGTGCAGGAGGGGTGACCGTGAACAGCCTGACCGTTCTCTACGATCCAGTTTGTGGCCTATGCCGCCGGTCGCACGGCTGGTTGGCAGAGCAGCCGAAACTGGTCGAGCTGAAGTTCGTTGCCTGCAACTCAACTGAGGCCAGGCACCGCTACCCAGAACTCGACCACGAGGCCACCCAAAAGGACTTAACAGTAGTCAGCGATCAAGGTGCAGTTTACTTTGGTCCGAAGGCCTGGCTGATGGTTCTGTGGGCCCTGGCTCGCTATCGCGAGTGGTCTTACCGCCTGGCGGCACCAGAGCTTCTGCCATCAACACGCAGAGTGGTTTCGTTGATCACACAAAACCGCTATCAGATCAGCCGAGTTTCCGGCGTATAAAGAGATATCAGATGTCCACCATCGGCCGAGCAGTTTCTACCAGCAAGGGGGGCCAGACTAAGACCGCCATTCTAGAAGCAGCCCTGGACATGTTTCTCGAGTCGGGCTACGAAAACACAACCATGCGTGCCATTGCGGAACGCGCTGGAGTATCGCTGGGGAATGCTTACTACTACTTTCACTCAAAGGAACATCTGATCCAGGCGTTCTATCACCGCACTCACGAAGAACACCTCGAGGCATCATTGCCTCTGTTGGAGCAAGAACGAAGCCTGAAACTCCGGCTGCTGGCGGTAATGCGCTTGAAGATTGAAACGCTTAAGCCCTATCACCAGTTTGCTGGTGTGCTATTCAAGACAGCCGCTCATCCCGAGAGTCCTCTCAATCCTTTTGCTGATGCCACAGATCCGGTGCGGCAGGCGTGCATTGAGCTTTTTGAAATCGTGGTCTCCGGGTCAAAAGCCCGGATACCCAAGGACCTTCGGGCGGAACTGCCGTACCTGCTTTGGGTTTACCAGATGGGGGTAATTCTCTTCTGGATCCATGACCGCTCGCCCAACCAGCGCCGCACCTATCGGCTGGTTGAGCAGACAGTGGAATTACTGGACCGCCTGATTTTTTTGGCTGCAAATCCCCTGATGCGCCCGGTCCGCAAGAAGGCCTTACGTTTGGCAGCGGAATTAAAAGACGGACTGCCAGATCGTGAGGTTGAGGAGTAACCATGAACCGCAACTCTAAATGAGTTGCGACTGGGAGCTTGCAACATGAAGATCGCAATCACTGGTGGTACTGGTTTCATTGGCGGCCATCTGGCTCAACGGCTGGCTGGCGAAGGACACGAAGTCGTCTTAGTTGCCAGGGGGCCTGGCCGTGACAAAATGGAAAAGCAGTTGGTCCTTAGCGATCTCTCGGATCCGGTCGTGTTGGCTGAGGCTTTTAAAGACTGTGAGGTCGTCGCCCACTGTGCTGGTATTAATCGGGAGTTGGGTACCCAAACCTTCCAGCGCGTACACATTGAGGGTACGACCAATGTGATTGCTGCCGCTCATTCGGCGGGTGTAAGGAAAGTTGTGCTGATGAGCTTTCTACGAGCTCGCCCAAACTGCGGCTCTCCCTATCACGAATCAAAATGGAAAGCCGAAGAGATCCTGCGTAACTCCGGTTTGGAATTTACGGTGGTACGCTCGGGCATGGTTTATGGGCGCGGAGATCACATGCTCGACCACTTGAGCCGGGCACTCTATACATTTCCAATGTTTGCACTCGTCGGGCTGAGAGAGAAGGCCATTAGACCACTAGCCGTTGAGGATTTAATAAAGGTCTTGAACGCAGCAGTGGTGGAGAACCGGCTGAACGGCAAAACGGTGGCGCTGACGGGTCCAGAGCAGCTTTACTTAAGCGAGGCAGTGAGCCGCGTCGCCGGTGTGGTTGGCAAGCGACCGTGGATGGTGCGTTTTCCACTGTGGTTTCACTCGGCACTGGCCTGCTTGCTGGAATGGACCATGCAAGTGCCGATGGTAGCTCGGGCCCAGGTACGAATTTTATCCGAAGGGGTACTAGAGTCAGCCCTGCCCAGCGATTCCTTGCCCTGCGATTTGCAACCCACCATTGGATTTACAAAGGCCCAGATAAGGCTTGGCCTACCACCAGCAGGAGCTTATAACCTGCGGGACTTGAGATGCTGCTGCTGAGAGGTCATCCCGCTTGCAGCTCTGGGAAAGGCTTGGGGGAGCAGGCAGGGTGCCTCAATATCACAGTTCAAGTTGAAAAATTTACAGGTCACGAAGGGGGCAAGCGCGTTAACGCGCGCCCCCGCTCAACTCACAATTCAGTTAGCCTGCGAAGCAGGCGAAAGCATATCAGCCTGGGGTGGAGCGAAGCGGAACCCCAGGGACAACAGTGCGATCATCACGATAGCCCGTGTTAACGGGCGACAGCCTGAGAGCGGGATTGACGGGTGCGATTCTTGGTTACGATGCTGCTGTCGCCCGCTGCCGCGGGCTCCTGGTCTTTTTTCAACGTTAATCCTGGGGTTCCGCTTCGCTCCATCCCAGGCTGATATGCTCTTGCCTGCTTCGCAGGCTTAGAAAGCAAAGAAGTTACGTCAACGTTAAAATTGGCGCAGCCTGCCGGTGATGGGGGTGAGTTCCCGGCCACCCTCGTTTTGGGAAACTGGTATTATGTTCGCGAGCCAACATGATGGGAACCTAAGCGTGAGCCAGTACGAGAGCGAAGACACAACCAAACTCCTGATCAACCTTACCAATGGCCATCCCAATGCCGCCGATGTTCTGCTCCCGAGGATTTACGGCGAGTTGCGTAACCTGGCTGCCAAATACCTGCGCCGAGAGCGCATTGATCACACCTTGCAGCCTACTGCCCTCGTTCACGAAGCTTACCTGCGACTGGTCGATCAAACCCAGGTTGATTGGAAAAACCGGGCGCACTTCTTCGGCGTTGCTGCCCAGATGATGCGACGCATTCTGGTTGACCACGCCCGCAGCCATCAAGCGGCGAAACGGGGTGGCGAGTTCCAGAAGGTTTCGCTGGAAGAGAACGTCGACGCAGCTGTGGAGCACAGCAGCGAATTGCTGGCGCTGGATAGTGCTCTGGAAGAATTGGCAGGCTTCGATGAAATGAAGAGCCGGATTATTGAGTTGCGATACTTTGGAGGCCTAACCGTAGAAGAAACTGCCGCCGCCCTGGGCGTTACACCCGTTACCATCAAGAGGCACTGGCGCCTGGCAAAGGCCTGGCTCTATGGAAGATTGAAGAAAGAACTGAGTTAGTGTCCTTAGCCCCCCGGGCCGCAGGCTAACACCACAAAACGGTAGCTAACCAAACCGTTGGTGCCAGCCCACGGCCCCCGCCAAATTAGTGACCGCCTGTGGTTTATTCCTTCACGGCCTCGATCACACTGTAGGCCGACCTGGTCGGAACAATGCGCGTCAAACGAAATCCGGCCGCCGCAAATAAACGCCGGTACTCCTCGGTCGTTCGTTCCACGCCGCCGGGTGAAACCAACATTTCGAGATCCAGTAGTTTGCTGTAATGCGGTCGACTGTCTTCAGGCACCACCGACTCAACTAAAAGCACCTTGGTTTTGGGAAGCGAGACCGCGTTGATGTTCCGCAGGATCCGAAGCGAGTGCTCATCATCCCAATCGTGGATAATGTGCTTCATGATGTAAGTATCCGCACCGGCCGGAACCGACTTAAAGAAATCCCCCGCGACCGTCCTGACCCTAGCTTTCACGCCTTCCGTTTCCAGAACCTTTCCAGCGCCTTCAATAACTGAAGGCACATCGAACAAAATGCCCTTTGCGTCAGGGTTGGCTTTTAGAATCTTTGCCAGCAGCAGGCCATGCCCTCCGGCAATGTCTGCCAAAACTCTAACCTCGGAGAAGTCATATGCCTCAACGACTGCCGGAGCCACACCTGCTGAGATGTCTGTCATCGCGCGGTTGAAGATCTCGGCCTCTTCAGAGTGATCCGCGAAGTAATCAAACACTTCAGCGCCGTGAACCTTTTTCCAGGACGGCTTACCCGTTTCAACACTAGCCAGCAAATTGCCCCAAACCCGCCAGTGCCACTCTTCTCCCATAAAGATCAGCCCGTTGCGGAGGGAATTGACCACACCCGTTTGCAGTGGTTGGGCGGTGCTGTTGAGCGCGAACACTTCACCCTCGAGCTCCTGGAAGACGTCAGCACTTACCAGCGTTCGCAACACTCGATACAGCGCGCGCTCGTTCGTTTTGGTTTCTGCAGCCAGCTCCTGAACAGAGCGGGGCCCGCTTGCCAGTAGATCAGCAATACCTAATTTCGCCGCCACATAGAGTGCCTGTGACCGAAGCGCACTAAAAGCAATCTCCAGCAGGTACTCCTCCGGAGCAGCTTGCTTTGCCGAAGCCACTCCGGTTTCTTGTGAATTCATTTTTCCTCCCCTTTTGTTGGTCCGAATGAAACTAAAGGCAAAACCAGTACGGAAAAGATCGACCTTAGCCTTCACTAACTAACGCGCAAAAGGCGCGGCGAAAGGTATCAGGTTGGAGCTATTTTTTCTCGCTGATGCAGAAAAGCTTGTTTTGACCTCTGAGGAAAATTTCACCCTGGGCAATCACGGGCGTAGCGATAAAAATCTGGTCTTCGAGAGTGTTTGTTGCCAGTACTTCGAGTTTTTCTCCCATCTTTACGACAACAACATCGCCGTCCTCGGTGGCGAGGTAGAGTTTGCCGTTGGCTGCCACCGGCGACGCCTTCAGATTGTAGGCTTTTGGCAGGCGGACCTGGGCATAAAAAGGCTCTCCGGTGGTAGCGTTAAAGGCACTTATCAGACCCATGTCCGTCACCACGTAAAGTATGTTCTCGTGTAGAACCGGCGAGGGTGTGTAAGACAACCCCCTAGTGTGGCTCCAGAGGATTGCATCTGAACCGGTCAAATCTCCTTCTTTCCCAAGTTTGATAGCCATCAGTCGCGGTTCCCGATAGCCACTCATCACATAGACCGTCTGATTCTGAAAAACCGGAGCCGGAATGACGTTTGTACCTAACCCCGCCGACTCCCAGAGGACATTGCCATTTTCCGGATCGTAAGCTCTAACCCTATTTGTGGCGCTGACAATCAGTTGGGTACGGCCCTTGTCTTGAACAGCCAGGGGCGTGCTCCACGAGCTGCGCTCATCGCGCGGCACACGCCAGAGCTCTTTTCCTGTCCTTTTATCCAGCGCCACAATAAAGGAGCCGGCTTCATGATCGAAAACATGGACCAGGCGGTTTCCTACCAGAACAGGGGCACTTCCTTCGCCAAAAGCCAGGCGCATGCGCATCTGCACGTTTAGATCCTTCTCCCAGATTAGTTTTCCGTTAAAGTCATAACAATAAACACCGCGCGAACCGAATGAAACATACACGTATTTGCCGTCAGTAGCTGGAGAGTTTGAGGCAAAGCTGCCATAGCCGCGATGATAGCCTTCATGGGGTGAGGCAACCCGAGCAGTTCTCTGCCAGAGCAGTTTTCCGTTTCGGCGGTCGATGCAAAGGACTTCAAATTTGTGTTCGGCCTGCGGGCCCTCATCGCCACGACCGCGGCGCCGTTGACCCTGCCCTGGTCCTGGTTGTTGCTCGTTGCTCGCGACTGGCGGAGAAGGCGCCGGCTTTCCTGTTGGAACGGCGGTCGTCAGAAAAATCTTATCTCCCCAAATAATTGGCGTTGAGTGACCTCGTCCGGGGATGTCGACCGTCCATTTGATGTTTTGACTATCGCTCCAGGTCGTCGGCGCATCGCCCCGGGCCAGGCCATTGTGAAAAGGACCGCGCCATTGGGGCCAGTGGGCCAGCTTGTCGGCGCTCTGAGTGTGACCCACAACGCAGGCTGCGCCTGCCAGCAGGAAGATCGAGCAAATTTTGACAGTTATTTTCATCGACTCGCCTCTAACTCCACGTTTAGTTTTCGCCTTTCGTCAATTGAAAAGTGCGGAATTGCTGACGGTAGACGCTTCGAAAATTTGGTAACTCTACCGGAAACCACGAACCAAACGATCCACGAAAGTAACACGAAACACACTAACTCGGACAAGTGTAAAACCAAACCTGTGCAGGTCCTGCTGAGCCTTGAATACTTGTGGCTCAGTACGTTTGTTAAACCAGCTTTGCAAGGAGCCCGTTGCAGATTATCCTTGGAGGCGCGTCATATTCCACTCCCTTGAAGGAGGTTCTAATGAACCCAGGTATCGTCAAAGTAGCGCCTTCCGTAATCGGCCGGCTGATGATGCTCGTAATCTTTCTCTTAGCATGCACCCAAGATTCAGTCTTTGCCCAACGGTATGAGATCGAGCGTGCTCAGACCGCTGTTCGGGAAAAGATCCTTCGAGAGCTAGGTGGCAACTTCGTCTCTTTTCCAGAGTATCCCCGCGCTGAAACCTACTATATCTCGAGCTCTCAGACAGGCGTTCGTGGGCAAGGCGCCTACCGGCGCGACAACTACTCGCAAACTCAAAACTTCTCCTACGAAGCGGTAGTGAATACCCGAAATGGCAGGGTCGACCGCATTACTTATCAGCTGGATGACGAGGGCTGGGGCAACGCTCCGTCCTGGCTCGTGGGCACTTTTCGAGGCAGAAGCCCGGTCACGCGCCAAAGGGTCACGGTAACAATCCAGGCGGCCGGAAATGTTTCAGCAGTCTATGATGACCGCAGGCAAGATACCGGCAGAGTGTCTGGCAATACGATCCGGTTTGATTCGTCACAGGTTTGGGATGTCTCGGATTCGGGTGGTGGGTTTCGTGCCCGCAGCAATTTCAGGACAGAAAGTTTCGAACGAACAGCGGGCGGTGACACTGGCGCTTGTGTTGTGCCGCGATGGACTGTTGGTCGCTTCCGCGGTAGAACCAGCAGTGGCGACACCGAACTGATCATCCAAGACGATGGCTCGGCAACCGCGCGCTCTTTGACGACCAATAGATCGTTCTCGGGCCGATACCTCGAAGGAATTGTAACGTTTGAGTTTGGCTCGTTCAGTATTGCTCGAGACGGAGATGGGATTCGGACGATCGCCGTGGCTAACCCGAATGAGCAGACGGTATACAACCGGACCCGATATTAGGTTTTATTACTCAAGTACTTCGGCTATTGTCGGCCACATCTGGTCCGCCCAGAGCTCGTATCCCTGGTCGGAAGGGTGAAACCCGTCCGCCGAGAAAAACTCCGGGTGGGAGGGGAGTTTTTCGCGAGTTAGCGAGTGGATGTCAACTAGTAGTACGCCGTGAGCGCTGGCAATAGTTTCGAGTGTTTCGTTAAATCGAACGATTCGTTGCTGGTACTCATTGCGAACCGCGACCGGAATTCGGGGCGCAGTGGAAATGTCCGGAATGTTCGTCACGACGATTACCGCAGCAGTTTTAGATTTGAGGGTATTGAGAATCTCTTCGTAATTTTTCGCGAATTGGCTCAGGCTAATTCCATGGCCGATATCGTTAATGCCGATACCCAGCGTGATTAGATCTGGTACTTCGCTTACACCCTCATTCAGCTGACTGCGTACGACATCTTCGGTCGTCGCCCCGCTAAAGCATAAATTTACTAACTTTGAGTTGGGACGAAGCGGTTTAAGGCGATTGACTAATCGCGCCACGTAGCCGCCTCCGTTGGCGCCAACGCCAACCCCCGTTGAGTCACCAAGCGCAACGTATGTAATAGGTCCCGGCTTTATTCGAGTATGCGCTTCGCCGGTAGGATTTCCCGAGGAACCATCGACCCCGCCGGAGTCCCCTCGGGTACACCCAATTAAGGCCAAAAACATCACGGCACAGGTAATAACAATGAGTCCGCTCTTCATCGAGGACGGTATAGTAACAACAAAAATCCTCAAGTCCTCGAGAGGTTGAGTTGAAACCACCCGGCCGTCTTGAACCACTACGAAGGTGCCCTTCAAGCAAACACTGTCTTAAAGAACTACGCCAATTTTGCAGGTCGATAATCCCCTTTTTATCATACATTTGTAAGGTGTCAGGATAGCTGACCATAAGCAATATAGGTGGCATCGTGTTTGCAAACATCTGACTCTGCTATGAGAAATCACAATTTGGGACACTGGCCCCCCAAGGGCTTAGTGACAATGGCCCTGGTGTTTACTTGCTTATGCATCGATCAAAGCCTTGGAAATCAAGAGCCGAAGATCGTCGATTCACCAGCTGACAAGCAGGCCGTTCAGCTTTTGGTAAGGCGGGTCAACGACTACGTAAAGCACCGCAACCAGATAAAAGAAAAACTTCCTAAACTATCCAAAGACAGTACACCTGAGCAGATTCAGGCATTCAAAACAAATTTCGTGGAAGCCTTGAGAGCTGCCCGGCAGGGAGCAAAGAGAGGTGACCTCTTCACCCCTCAAGTTGCCAGCTACATTGAGCGGACACTCCGCGAGGAATTCAGAGGTAAAGATCGAATGCAGCTGCGCGAAATCGTGTTCGAAGCCGAAACTGAAGGGGTGCCAATGCGGGTCAATTATCCCTATCCCGCCAGCGCCGAGATGGCCGAAATGCCCCCTACTCTTTTGTTGAAACTACCGCAACTCCCAAAGGAATTGAGATACCGTTTCGTCGGCCGCAATCTAATCCTGGTCGACCGCGAGAGTAGTGTCATTGTCGATTTTATAACTGGGGCCTTGCCATAAAACTACAGGGGGGATTTATGAAGCGCTTTACCACTGCGAGCTTGACCTTATCTCTGCTCGTCGTCATCAACCTCGGATTCGTACCCACTGCTCAATCTCAGACTCTGGCTGCAAACGCCTCGAGCGTTGCCAGTACAGCACCGGTTAAGCTGGCACTTCCACTCAAGGACGGCTCGCTTCGGTTCGCTGTTATCGGTGATACAGGCACCGGGTCGAAGAAGCAGTATCAACTGGGTGAGATGATGGTCCAGGCCCGCCGCCTTTTCCCGTTCGAGTTTGTGCTGATGTTGGGGGACAACATGTATGGCGGCGAGAGCGCCAAAGATTTTGAAAAGAAATTTTCTAATGCCTACAAACAGCTGCTTGCCGATAAGGTGAAATTCTATGCCACGCTCGGTAATCATGACCAAGTGCTGCAAACGCACTACCAGAATTTCAACATGGACGGTAGGGAGTACTATCGCTTCAAGAAGGGCAATGTGGCTTTTTATTCATTGAACAGCAATTACTTGGACAAAAAGCAGCTGAAATGGCTCGAGGATGAGCTGGCCAAAGACACCTCCGAGTGGAAAGTTTGTTTCTTTCATCACCCGCCATATTCATCAGCCAAAAAGCACGGGTCCGACGAACAGTTGCGTGAAGTAGTCGAACCTATTTTTGTCCGCTACGGGGTAAATGTGGTCTTAACCGGTCACGACCACGTTTATGAAAAGATCAAGCCCCAGAAGGGCATCTATTACTTTGTCTCCGGTGCGGGCGGGAAACTGAGGACGGGTGATGTAGATAGTCGATCTACTTTGACGGCTAAGGCGTATGATCGTGACCTGCACTTCATGCTTTTCGAAGTAGCCGGCGACCAGATGTATTTTCAGGTGATCTCGCGCACCGGCGAAACGGTCGATAGCGGGGTAATGGCCCGCCAGAAAAAGAGTGATGATTAACAACAAACGAGGCTGTGTCAATAATCTGTAGGGGCGGCCCTCCGTGGCTGCCCCTGGTGGCAATACGTTCAATGGACCAGAAAATCGAGCGGTCCTCCGGATTATTTATCATCGGTCATTGGTCATTTATCATTTTTCATTGCCCGGTACGGAATGGCACCTGCCCGCCGGTGGGTGCTTGTACAACCTGTTGGGGAACCAGTGCGTTGGAAAACAGCTAAATCCGTTTGTTGCATGTATTTAAAGTGTCAGTTTGCAACTCGCTTGATGTGTACAGACAGACGCCAATAGCAAAGCGTACAAACAATTGAGTAAAGCCGACGTCAAACCTCCAGGGCAATTTTATCGAAGTTCCAGCACCACAACCGATTTCGGCGGGATGCTCAGGTCCAGTTGAGTGCCTTGCAATTTGTAGCCTCCGAAGGCCGCCGGCTTAACGGCGTCGGGGCGGTCGAATGTGTTCATGGCGTTCATGGCATTGGCCGTGAGCACTTCACCGCTGACATTCTTGATCGCCGTCCCCGGGATCGTTGTCGTGACCTCAGACGCTCGGTTGGGGTCGAGGTTGACGATTGACACGTAAATTTTCCCTTCGCTGTTTCGCGAGGCAGAGGCGGTTAGCGACGGAACTGACGTCTGGTCCAGCTTGTACTCCGGGGCGGTCAGCTCGACCGGGATCAAAGTTGCTCCCTGGTGGACTTTGTACATTCTGAAGACGTGGTAGGTGGGCGTTACGACCATCCTCTCCTTGTCGGCCAGGATCATGGCCTGGAGGACGTTGACCATCTGCGCAATGTTTGCCATCCGCACCCGGTCTGCATGACGGTGGAAAATATTGAGGTTTAGGCCCGCGACCACTGCATCGCGCAAGGTGTTCTGTTGGTAAAGGGCGCTTGCGCCTGGCTCGCCGTCGTACCAGGTGCCCCACTCGTCCACCAGCAACCCGACGCGTTTCTGCGGATCGTGCTTGTCCATGATCGCGATGTTTTTCGCGATCACCTCCTCGATGCCCAGGGTTCGAGCCAGCGTCGCGTGCCAGTCCTGCTCGCTGAACTGCGTCGCCGAGCCCTTTTTCTTCCAGTCTCCGGTTGGCAGCGTGTAATAATGCAGGGCCAGGCCGTCCATCTGCTTCCCCGCCTCGCGCATCAACACCTCCGTCCAGTTGTAGTTGTCACCGTATGGCCCGACCGCGAGCTTCTGGATGCGGTTCCCGGAGTGCTCCTTGACGAAGGTGGCGTACTGACGGTACACGTCAGCGTAGTACTCAGGCCGCATGTTCCCGCCGCAGCCCCACGTTTCGTTGCCGATCCCAAAATACGGGACCTTCCAGGGCTTATCGCGACCGTTCTGGCGGCGGAAGTTGGCCAGGGCCGAGTCTGAGTCCGAGGTCATATACTCGATCCACTCCATCATCTCCTGCGGTGTGCCCGAGCCGACGTTACCGTTGATGTAGGCCTCAGCCCCAAGCATCTCCGCGAGATCCATAAACTCGTGCGTGCCGAAAGCATTCGTGTCCACTCCGCCCCAACTCGCGTTCGGACGCCGTGGGCGCTTGTCGCGTGGGCCAATACCATCGCGCCAATGATATTCGTCAGCAAAGCAGCCGCCCGGCCAGCGAAGCACTGGGATGCGTAGTTCCTTGAGGGCGGCGACCACATCATTTCGTATGCCGCGGGTGTTTGGGATGGGTGACTCTTCGCCAACCCAGAGACCCTCGTAAATGAGCCGGCCCAGATGCTCCGCAAACTGCCCGTAGATGTTGCGATTGATGATCAGACCGGGGCGGTCAGCGCGGACCACCAGCGTGGCCTTATTCGGGGCGGGGTCTTGAGCCCACGATCGAGGGATGATCGGGATGAACAGCAAAGCTCCGGCCAGGGCGCCGAGCCACAGTGCCCGCTGGCACTTTAGAAATGTCGAGAGAATATGCCTCAAGATACCCTCCTAAAGACCGATGTTCCGCCTTAGCCTGCGAAGCAGGCGAAAGCATAGAGCCCGGGGTGGAGCGCAGCGGAACCCCAGGGCCAACAGTCCGATCATTGCGATAGCCCGTGATAACGAGCGACAGCTTGAAGCAGGATTGACGATGGAAATTCGTGGTTACAATCCTGCTGTCGCCCGCGGCCGCGGGCTCCAGATCTTTTTCAACGCTATCCTGGGGTTCCGCTTCGATCCACCCCAGGCTTCATGCTTTCGCCTGCTTCGCAGGCTTAGAAACAGTTAGGAATACAAAGCATAGTACCCGAGAGACCGCAGTGCCACAACGCATAAGCAATCGCCTTCAATCGTTTCGGTTTTGCGTTAATCAGCAGCCAATTCACCGATCCGAAACTCTGTACCCTTGATCGAAAATGGGATTGTTAGTCCCGATATTGAGACTCGCCCCTAATACCCTTTCTGCACAGGAAACCAGATTCAGCTGACGACTCGCCCGTCCCTCCTCAAATTACTGGGAGTTTCCAAATCAAAATCGAAAAAAATTTTTGATCAGCGTTCTGAGCAAAAAGTGGCATGAGCCTTGAATTGCCAATAGTACAGAGAACTGCACGTCCACCGGAGAAGTCTGCCGTTCGCTCAAAGCACGCTTCACCGAAATTTCCGCTCTCAAGGGAGGTGCAGTTCTCCTCGGCAGGCAGATGGACATTAAGCGACCCCCAAAATCCAAAATCAAAAAGCGGGTGCGAACCGCAGTGCTGATATCGCTCGGCGTGGCCGCTGTTGGCGGGATAACCTTTGGGCTAGCCAAACTTCCGCGCGCTGCTCCCACAGTCGATC
>Ga0187892_10007389_pt1 | contig 15687 bp, 10 predicted proteins | sample MA1701073metaG_FD_139345 | JGI IMG/M metagenome (GOLD analysis project Ga0187892, IMG submission 139345) | Bio-ooze microbial communities from a basaltic lava cave in the Kipuka Kanohina Cave System on the Island of Hawaii, USA - MA170107-3 metaG ... | reverse complement strand
TCAAGTCGTTTCCGATCCGCTGGTACAGCCGCGACACGGCAGTAACGGCGCCGCGAGTGCTGCTCGCGGGAGATGCAGCCGGCGTCGACCCACTCATGGGGGAGGGTATTTCGTTCGCCTTTGAGTATGGCCGTCGGGCAGCCATGGCGGCCGCGCGTGCGGTCGCGACGAAGGACTTCGCGTTCGACGACTACGCCCGTCAGGTGCACCTGTCGTGGCTGGGAAAGAAGCTGCGACGTTTGGAAATGGGCACCCGGCTATTCTACGGGCCCACATGGCGCTTGTGGTTTACGATAGCGGCGCGCAGCCGTCAGGCACGCGAGATCGGCCTCCGGTGGTACAACGGCGTGGACGGATGGGATCGCCGGAGCGGCTGGGAAGCCCTGGGAGCGTGGTGGCGCGGTGCGGTCCAACCAGCGCCGTCCGCTGGACGGCCGTCATGAGCTCGCAGCCATGCGCGTCGCGGCGTTCTTCGATATCGACCACACGCTGATCGCCGGCGACTCCGCGCTGTTGTTCGTCCGTCACTTGCTGCAGCGCGGCGAACTGGGTTACCGCGATCTCCTGCCGCCGCTGTACTACAATCTCCTGTATCGCATGAATCTCCTCGACATCTACGCGGTCTTCCGGCGGTATCAGTCCTGGGTGCGCGGCCAAGCCCACTCCGACATGCAGCAGTTGTGCTTGGAGTGGTACGAGGAGCGCGTGCGCCCGCTGATTTATCCGGAGATGACGGCGCGCGTGGTCGAGCATCGCGGTGCGGGACACGTCGTGGCGTTGCTGTCCAGTGCGACGACCTACATCGCCGAGCCGTTGGCACGCGAGCTCGAGATCGAGCACTTACTGGTGAACCGGCTCCTCGTCACGGAGGGCCGGCTGACCGGTGAAGCCGTGCTGCCGCTCTGTTGGGGCGACGGAAAAGCGCATTGGGCACGGCACTTCGCGGCGGCGCACGACATCGACCTGCCGGGGAGCTACTTCTACACCGACTCAATCACGGATCTGCCCGTGCTGGAGCTGGTTGGAAATCCGCGACCGGTCAACCCCGACCGCTTGCTGCGCCGCGCCGCGCGCCGCCGCGGCTGGCCGATCGCGACGATGCAACGCGTGAACGTCTGATGAGCATCGTGACCGACGATCTCGGCAGGGCGTTCGGTTGTGCGACGCGACCGCTGCGGATCGTCAGCCTCGTTCCCAGCGTGACCGAGACACTCTTCGCACTGGGACGCGGCGATTGCCTAGTAGCCATCACGCGTTACTGTGTGGAGCCGCGTCCGCACGTCGAACGCATCGAGCACGTCGGCGGTACCAAGAATCCGGACGTGGCTCGCATCCGTGCCCTGGCTCCTGACCTTGTCCTCGTCAATGCAGAAGAGAACCGCAAGGTCGACTTCGATGCGCTGGAGGGGGCGGGACTTCCGGTGTTCGTCTGCTTTCCGCGGCGCGTGCCCGATACGCTCCGCCTCTTCACGCAGTTGGGTGAGTTGACGGACGCACGCGACGCCGCGCGCGTGCTGATCCAGCAACTGACGGACGCGCTCGAGGAGTGTGCATCGACGAAACGTATTCCCAGGCAGCGCGTGTTCTGTCCGATCTGGAAGAACCCATGGATGAGCTTCAATCAGGATACCTATGCGGACGACATGCTTCGGCTCGCCGGCGGCGAGAATGTGTGTCGCGGGCGGCCCGACCGCTACTGCACGGTCGATCTCGAGGACATTGCCCGCGCCGCGCCAGACGTCGTTCTCTTGCCTGACGAGCCCTATGTGTTCACGCAGAAGGACGTTGCGGTGCTGACGCCGCTGGCAACTACGCCGGCGCTGCGGAGCGGACGCGTGCATCTCATCGATGGCAAGGCCCTGCATTGGTACGGGCCACGGACCGCTGGTGGGTTGCGTCTGCTGCGCCGGTTGATGGAGCGCGACAACCCATAGCCTCTGCACTGCTTGCGCGTCCTTGGCGACGCAGGAAGAATGCCGCGCGGTTGAGCAATCGAATCAGAACGGGAGGGTTATCATGGCGCACACCATCAAATGCGCAGCGGTCCTGCCATTGACCGATTTCACGGCCGCCCGCAGCGTCGCCGAGCGGGCCGAGGCGCTAGGTTTCTACAGTATTGCGGCCGAGGATCACTTCTTCATCAGCGGACTCGGGCGTGACCGCAACGAACCGCGGCTGGAGTGCTTTACGCTCCTGAGCGCGCTGGCGCCGTTGACCCGATCGCTGACGCTGACGCAGATCGTCACCGCCAACTCCTTTCGCCATCCAGCCCTGCTGGCGAAGATCATCTCTTCCCTGCACCACATCAGCGGTGGACGCGTCGAGATGGGGTTGGGGGCCGGATGGTTCCGTGAGGAGTACGACGCGTTTGGGTTCGCGTATCCGAAGCCCTCGGTTCGGATCGCGCAAATGGCCGAGGCGCTGCAGGTCATCAAGGGGCTGTGGACGTCAGAAGAGGCGAGCTTCAGCGGTGAATTCTATCGCGTGACCAATGCGCCCCACGCGCCGAAGCCGCGTCCACGACCCCGCATCATGCTGGGCGGCGGCGGTGAAAAACTGCTGCGTGTCGCGGCCGCCGAAGCGGACGTCGTCAACATCATCCCACCAACTGGTGGGGCGCGTGGCAAGATCGTGATGGAGGAGACCATCAAGTTCACCATGGACGACTTCCGGCGGCGCGTCGATCTATTGGCAAACGAATGCCGGCGGATTGGGCGCAATTTCGACGAGATCGAGCTATCCGGCATGGTCTATGTGCTGATGGGGCGGACCGAGGAAGAAGCTGACGCACTTGCGCGCATGACGGCGCAGATGATGGGCATTGAAGACGTCGAAGCCGCGCGCCGTTCGCCGAACACACTCGTCGGCACTCCCGAGCAGATCGTGACTGAGCTCCACCGGCGCGCCCGGGACCTCCGTGTGACGTATCAGTTCTGCAACTTCTTCGCGCCCGACGCGTTGGATCTCTTTGGCCGCGAAGTGATACCGCGCCTGCGAACTTGATACGATCCGTGCGAGCGAAGTCAGCGGGTGGAGTTGCTCCTGCTTCAGGGCGGACACAAGTACGAGTACGCAAACTCGAGCCCAACTGCACTGATCAGCTGACACGCGGTGCCGTACTGCGTTGCGATGCGTTCCTCTGCCGATTGCTTGGATTGATCAAGCACGCAGTTGATGATGCCACTGGCCCCAAGCCAAACCGTCTGGCCGCACGGATTCCCGAGTACGGCGGGACTGACGCCGGCCGCATTGCAGGCGGAATCAATGTCCGCGAAGGCGTTGTCGCGCTTCGTTTTGACGTTGCTGGTGCCCGATCCGGCAGGGTTGAGGTCCAGCCAGCACGCATGTGCGATCTCGAGCAAGCCGTCATTGGCGGCCCAGTCGGCAAGGACGCCGCTCAAACAGCCCTGCAGCTTGTCGAAGATGAACTCGTCGTACGTTTCCGCGTTGCTGGTGATGGCGCTCTGGCAATTACGCTCGGTCGTTGTGAGTGTGGGCGCCGCCGGTACGAAAGCGGATCCCACAAAGCTCCCGTAGCCGAAGCTCAACGCCGACCCGAACGGGAGGGTTCCGGTTGTGGCGCACGTCGAAAGGTCCACAACGTCCATGCGGTTGGCCGGAAAGTAACTGACGGCATACGCGACCGTGTCAGTTGGATCCGCTTCGAGTCCGAGCCAGAATGGGCTGCCCGCCCCCATGCAACTCTGGAGGAGCGTCCCGGTATCTACTGTGGCATCGATGATGCGAATGACGTTATTTTGCGCGGCGTACAGTCGAGTACCCGCGAGGTTGGTGGCCAGGTTGTTCACTCCACCCGCGAAGAATACGGTCGTTATCACCGCATTGCTCGTTGTGTTGATTATGGAGATCCCCGCCGATCCCGAGACGTACACACGCTTCCCATCTGCTCGGACAACAACGTCGGTCGCAGAGGGCACGACGTTGATGACTGTCGCAATGACCGCATTGGTGGTCGTATTGATCACCGAGACGGTCGTGCCTCCGCCATTTGCGACGTACAGCCTCGTGCCGTCCGGCTTGAGAGCTAATGAGTTTGGAACACTACCGACCGGTATAGACGCAATCACCGAGTTCGTCGCGGTATCGATGACGGATACCTTGTTGCCAAAGGTCCCATGGGTCACATATACCCGGCTCCCGTCCGGCTTCACAGCGACGTTGGTCGGGACGCTCCCCCCTGGCAGTGGGACCGTAGCGATGGTTGCCTCCGCGACGGTGTCCACAACGCTCAGAGTCTGAGCGAGGAGGTTGACGACATACGCCCGCGCCCCACTGGGACTCACGGCGACGGCTACGGGCGCCACCCCAACCGGGATGAGCGCGTCGATGCTGTTCGTCGTTGTGTCGACCTTTGCCAGATCGCCGGGAAATCCCGTGCCGTTGTCCAATGGAAGATATGCGAAGCGGACCGCGAGAGCCTGAATCGGCCAAGCAAGGCACACCAGCAAGCAAACGATGCTCGAAATGCGGAGCTTCATTTCGAATCCTCCCTCCTGTGTTGAGACCTGTTGTGGCAGATGGCTTTCATCGCCTAAATACGCCCGATGGGCGGTGGAGGCAAGCAAAAAACTCCCGCCGGCGCCCGAAGGAGATTTGAGAATGGATCTGTGGTGAGCTGCCTGCACATGCGTGCGTACGTCGTGATGCTCGCTGTTGCCTGTGGACTTCAGTGCACAGGCGAGCCGACCTATCGCGGTGTTGGTGAGATCGTTGAAGTCGATGACGCCACGGGGACCATTGCCATTGTCCATGAGGGCATCAGCGGTGTCGCAGAACCAGGCTCCATGCGCGGGCAGGTCAGCTCCCTAGACCTGCTCCGGAGGGTGTCGTCCAGGATGCGCGTAAGCTTTGCGGTGAAGACGACCGCTGACGGATTCGAGTTCACTGAATTGGCGCCGATTGATGCCGGACGCCCCGGCATGCACGATCATACGCCGCACCACGGGGGCGTCGTAACCATGATTGGTATGTTGCACCTCGAAGCCGTCGCCGATGCTGACGGGTCGGTCCGACTCTATCTCAGCGATGTTTGGCGGGTTCCCCTCCCGCCGGCGAGTGTCGCCGGGACGGTGACGATCACGCGCCGTGGCCGCAAGCGCGCGTCCTCTCTAGCTGTTGCTGGTGACCACTTGACGGCGAGCGGACCCCCGGGGGGTGAAGGGGAGGTACACGCACACTTCGAATTGGTCCGAGAGGGGCAGGCACTCGAGGCGAACTTCGTGTTGCCACTGGAGGCTGCGAGGGCTGGTGCAGCTGGCGTGCCGGCGGAAGGTTGTGTTCCAGAGCCAGCGGACGCGGGGGACAGCGCGCCCCGCTGTACGTTGCGTTTTTCACGCCCGGTTTCTGCGGTCGCGGCGTCGGCACGAGGATCAATTGCGCTGATTGCGGCGATCGATTCCGGCGTATCAGTCTGGAAGCTTCCGGCCGTACGTTTCGAGTTTGGCTTGCGTCCGCCCCCACCGCTGCAACTCCCTGAGGGAGAAGGGCCGCACCCGGAAGCGGTCAACGCCATCGTTGTCCGTTCAGATGGTGCCGAAGCCATCGTTGCCAGTGAAGGACGTTTGCTGCGCTACGCGACCGAGACGGGGCAGCTCCTGGCCGAGCTGCCTTCAGCGGGCGCCGTCGTCCGCGCGGTTGCTTGGTCCCCAGATGGGTCGTCGATACTGGTCACCACGTTCTATCAACCGTTCGCTCGCCTTCTCCGTGCCCAGGATGGCCGTGAGCTGCAGCGCTTTCCGGTGGAACGTGAGGGGGCAGGAGTGGCATTCCGGGATGACGGGGAGGTCGTGGCGATCGGGAGCGAGACGGGGTTCGTCGTCTTGGCCGATCCACGCACCGGCGCGCAACTGGGGGTCCTCGAGGCAGGACGCCGCGCGATCACCGGTCTGGGCTTTGTCGATAAGCAACTGATCTCGGCGGGCGAGGACGGGCTTGTGCGGATCTGGGGCTCGGAAGGCAGTCATTCGCAGCGCGAGTATACGCTCGGCGCGCCGGCTACGTGCTTGGTCGTCATGCCCGGCGGCGCCCGGTTCGCGGTCGGTGCGCAGGACGGTGCGGTACGAGTGTTCGATGTCGAGAAGGACGTCCCACCGAGGACGTTGCACGCACCCCACAAGGTGATTTCAGCTGTCGCTTGGGGCGGGCCCCTCCTTTTGGTCGCAGATGGCAGCGGCCAAGTTTCCGTCTGGGCTTCAGGCTCGTGACGACTGGATCATTCGACCACGGCGCGAATCGTCGACCGATACGCAGGACGCGCTCGCCAATTTCGGCCGTTGACATAGGTAATCGGCGACCCCTATTGTCGGCTCTAGGACCGCGTTACGCAAAGAAGGGGGACTAGCGATGTCGCGACGTGGGTTGTCGGCGGCGATGCTCGGTTGGGCGATATTCATGGCGCCTGGGTCTTCGTACGGGGCTTTTCATCTTGCCGTCATCGACGAGGTGATGACGAGTTACGGGGGAGACCCCTCTGTGCAGTTCATCGAAATCCGCATGCTGTCCGGCGGGCAGAACATTGTCGCGCACAGCGTCTTCGCGGCCTTTGACATCAACGGCAACTACGTAGGTGATATCCTCGAGGTACCGGCTAATGTGGCGAACTCGCCTTTGCCGAACTACCGTTGGCTGGTCGGCACCAGTCAGTTCCAGGTGGTGAGCGGTATCACGCCAGACTTCGTCATTCCTGCAACGCTGCCCACCCCCGCGGGGATGATTTGTTGGGGAGGCGCGAGCTCGGGGATTCCAGTCGATCCGCCAACATGGGACCGCACGAACTTCAACAACTACATCGACTGTATCGCGTACGGCGGGTACGTCGGTCCGTCGAACTCGCGGATCGGTACCCCAACAAGCCTCGACGGCGTCGGCCACAGCATGGTGCGAATCTCGACGGTTATAGGAAACAACGCAACAGCCTTCACCTGCGGCGATCCAGCCACCCCGACGAACAATACCATTCCCCAGATGCCCGGATCGATGCCCGCGACATCACCGTGCCCACCGACGCCGACGCCGACGGGCACCCCGACGAGCACGCCCACGGTCACCAATACTCCCACTAACACGCCGATCCAGCATGACGCGGTTGTCCTCCCGCCGAAGCCGCTCAGTGTCAAGATCCCACTGGCCTCCGCGTCGGTGACGAAGAAGATCAAAGTCGGCGTACGCAACGGCAATACTTCGCCGACGCTCATCCCGATCAAATTGACCGCGACGGCGTGCGGCGGCGCGACGGTCACGACCCCGGATTTTGATTCCAAAACCATGGGTGCACAGGACACCATCCTCCTGGGTGGCGGCAAGTCGAAAAAGGCGGCCGTCGAGGTGACCATTCCCAGCGCCGGGTTCACGTCCTACAACGCCAAATCGCCAGAACGCTGCCAACTCACGTTCCAAGCGACGGCTGACCTTCCGATGGTTGGAGACCCGAATCCGTCCAACGACATTGCCAAGGTCGAATTGAATGTCCTGGATCTCAATGATCCGGTGCAAACGATGGCGCATGAATCGGTCGCCGTCAGCATCAAGCCGGTCAAAGTCAAGATCGACGACGGCGCTGCCAACGAGCTGAAGAACATCAAGCTCAAGGTCACCAACGCCGATGACGAAGCGGACCCGGGGCACGCGATTACCGTTACCCTGGGAGCCGGCACCTGCGTCGGCGTCGGATTGCCGGACTTCGACAAGGACATGATGGGGGTACAGAACACCGCGGCGGTCGAAGGCGAAAAGAGCGTGAGCGGCGTGATGCAGCTGAACCTCAGCGCTGCTAACTTCTCCTCGCCGAACAAGAAGTCGCCGGCGCGGTGCACCCAACTTCTCTGTGCGGACGGCCCGGGCGCCGAGCCCAATCCGACGAACGACTGCACCGAGTTGATCATCGACGTGACCGACGAGAACGATTTCTGACGCGCACGACTTCCAAGCGGCGCCGCCGTCGATTGCACATCGTGTCTCGACGGCGGTCGCCAGCGTCTCTACTTTTTTATTGACATCAACGCGTCGTCTGTCGTACTTAGCGATTGGTCCATTCAGGGGTGAGAGGCGAGTAGGTTCCGCAACGTCGGTGACCAAAAGTATATCGGTCGGCCCGCGCTCACACGCGCTCGGCCAACTGATCTCCTCATGGCGGCAAACACCGACCGAGCGGACGTAGGCGCTCCGCACGCCGTTTTCTGCCCGGGGGGCTGCAGAATGTGGCGGTGACGGAAGGGGGGCCGGAAGGTGCGCCATGAACAGCGTTCAGCGCCGATTGTTCCGTGCGTTTGCCGACGCGGGCGGCGATCTCACGGAGGACGTCGAAGTCGAGCGTTTCATCCGCTACGTTGACGCAACGCTGATTCTGCTGCCTCCGCGAGTGAGAGAGGCAACGGAGTTGATGTGGCGGTCTCAAGACGGCATGGCCTACTCGTTGCTCGTCACGCAGCTCGCGCAACGAGCGGGAACGGCCGTCACCGTTACATCCTTACGCCAACGCGTGTCCCGCGGAGTTCGCGAGCTCGAGGCTTCCGTCCGGCAGCGGTCTTGGGGCGCGGTGGAAGGCGGACCGTCAGCTCAAGAGAGTCGGCCCGGACCGCTGCGGTCGCGGCCCAAAACCGTGGCGGTTGGCTAACGCGTCTTGTGTGCCGACCTCGGGCTGTCACGGAAGTACTGATGATCAGCATTTCGGTAGTCTCCTCAAGAGGTCACCGGGGGGTCGTTGGCCACCCGTGTGTATCGGACGTCGGCCTGAGCCGCAGTTCGCTTGTACAATCTCTGCTGTACACTCTCCGTCACTTGCCAAGATTTGCTGTCACTTTCCGTCACGTCGGTGGAGCCACGTGCTACAAGCTCGGCTGAGGGTCACCGAGTTTTGGAGAACGTAGGTCCACTCAAAACAGAAGGGGGAGGTATGTTTCGCAGAGCACAACGACGCGTTCCTAGGTTGGCGATCTATTGGGCAGCGCTGGCGTACCTTGCTGGAGCCAGTGCGGCGCACGCGACACTCGACTTCGACGTCATCCAGACGGGCGCGGGCAACGGCCCTAACGCGGTCGCCGTCGGAAGTTTCAACTCGAGCGTCGACTCGATCCTGGATCTCGCGGTCGCGAACGCCGATGGGAATTCCATCGCCATCTTTATCGGGACCGGGATGGGTTTCCCGACGCTGCCGACGGGCACACTGCTGGGCACCTCACCGAATATCCTCAAGTCGCCCCAACACATCGTCGTCGGCGACTTCAACAGCGGCACTGACGACTTCGACGACATCGCTGTGAGCAATTTCAGCGGGGCGAGTGTATCGGTGTTCCTCGGAAACGGCAGCGGTGGGTTCACCCAGAAGCCGAACGTTCCGGTGCAGTCCAACCCGCGAGGCATCGCAGTCGGGCACTTTAGCGGACCAACGAACCCGCTGGGCATCGCGGTTGTGACGAGGACCGGAGCCACGGCGACCAGTGGAACGACCACAGGACAACTGGCCATCCTATCCGGTGATGGTACCGGGGCCTTCTCGAAGGTAGACCATCCCATTGGTCCGAAGCCGCGAGACGTCGTGGTCGGCGACTTTGGCACCAGCGCAACCAACCCACAGCTAGACGGAAAGCCCGACGCAGCGGTCAGTTGCCAAGGCGCCGCGGACAAAGTTCACGTGTTGTTCGGCAACGGAAGTGGCGGTTTCGTCAACGCAGGGAGCCCGGCCGCCTTCTCAAATGGGGCTGGCCCTGTCGGAATCACCAGCGCCGACCTTAACGGAGACGGGTGCCCCGACATCGCAACGGCCAATGACGATAGCGGCGTTAACAAGGTTTACTGGCTGCAAGGCCGCTGCACGCAAACCAGCGGTGACGCCTTCACCGGGGGGTGGCAGATTGCCGAGTTCGGTGCCAATACGAACCCGTTCGACATCATCGCCCTGCACCTCAACGGCGATACCAAGATTGATCTCGCAGTCACCAACAGCGGCTCAAACGGAACGACCAACGATCGCGTCGGGCTGCTGGTCAACGTCCTGCCGACGCCTGGAAGCTGGACCAGCAACATTTGCGATCCGACCACCAACGCGCCGATGGGACTAGCGACGGGCAACTTCAACGGGGATGCATACGCAGATCTCGCGGTTGCCAACCGCAGCAGCGACAACGTTGCTATCTTGACCCTGGACGGAACCGGGGTGAATTGTTCCGTGGCGCTGATCAACCAGAACGCCGCCAAGTCGCCCGTCGCAATGGCTGCGTGCGATGTCACCAATCTCATGATGAACGGAACCGACGGCAACCTCGACCTGCTCGTGCTCGACAAGGGCACAACCCCGAGTGAGAAGGTGTTGATCTTCGCCGGCGACGGCGCCGGCAACTTCATCAAGACGACTCTGGAGGTAAGTGTTGCAGGCACAACGGGAACGGACATCGCCTGCGCGAACTTCGACGGCGGGAGCGAGAACGACTTTGCCGTCGTCAACAACGCAAACCCTGGCGACGTGCAGAAGTGCACCAACAACGGTGGGGTATCCTTCACGTGCAGCACCCTGCTCGCCGGGTTGAACGCGCCCCGATCAATCGTGTTCGCGGATCTGGATGGCGTGCCACCGATCGACCATGCTGTCGCGGTCAGCGGTACTGACCGTGCGCACGTGGTTCGACCCCCCAACTCGCCGCAAGTGCTCGTCGTCGACGACGCCCCAGTCTCGATCGACGCGGGGCTCTTCAAGACCGCAAATCTCGACCTCGTCGTGGCACCTTCAACCGTGAACAATGTCGACATTCTGTTCAACAACGCGGGCGGGACCCCGGGGCAGTTCGAGCCCGTCCAGGGAATCAGCCTCGGAAACAAGCCCGGTTCGTCCACCCAGAACAAGCCGACCTTCGTCCTCGCCGGCGAGGTGAATGGGGATAGCCGAGCCGACATCGTTACGGTCAACGAGGCGCAGGATTGCATTAGCGTCGTGCGCGGCGACCCCGGGATCCCCGGCGCCTTCCAATCGGTACTGTCGTTTCTGGTTGGCGGCCAACCAAATTCCGCCGTGCTGGGCGACTTCGATCTCGACGGCAGAGTGGACGTGGCCGTGGCCGACTTCACGCGCGACAACGTGGCGTTCGCCCTGAGCGACGCGACCAACCTGCTGCGCCCCTGCGCACCAAACGCTGCGGGGTGCGAGTTCGAGGGCGGCAACGGACCGAAATCAATCGTCACCGGCATGTTCAACAACGACACCAAGCCGGACATCGCGGTGGTCGACGAGCTCGGAGGGTCGATCACGATTCTGTTGAATACTTCAACGCCGCCATCGGGGACTGGTAGTCCTGGGCCCACCACGTGCTAACGACGGCCGAGCGGACACGCGAAGGAGGAGACGAAAATGCGCGCTAACGCATCGACGATAGTTGTGGGTCTGAGCAGGCGGTCGGCATTTTGCCTGTCGGGATTGCTGACCGTGCTCCTGTGTACCGCGCCAGTGCTGGCTAGCACGCTGGCGGCTACTGGGACATGGCGGAGCTCCAAGACAACGGCAAAGGACGGAACCTGGCAATTGTCGGCGTCGAAGTCCGCCGCCTCGGATGAGCTCGAGGGAGGGGTTTCGGTCGCTGGTCAGCCGACCTTCAGCCAGGGAGTGGTGCACGGGTCGCTCGGTGACTCGGGGGCGATCAGCTTTGGTATCCTGTACAATGACGTCGAGGAGGCCGTGTTCACCGGGAATGTAGTGGGTGGGACGGTCTCGGGTACCTATACTACGAAGGACGGGGACGAGGGCACTTGGACGGGTAGCGTGGCGCCGTAGATCCAATCCAGGTTGTCCTCACCACAACGCAATTCGACAAACAAGGGCGTGGGAGGTACCTTCCACGCCCTTGCCCGTCTTCCGATGAGTTCTGGCAGTTCACCGTTTGGCGCTGGACACTTCCCGCTGACCCGCTTGCGGCAAGTGCTGGGCGACATAATGAGTCGTGGGAGGCGAGCGGGGGCGTTGGCGGCGCTGTGGTTTTGGATGGCGCCTGCCGCAGCCGCAACGCCGATCGTTGGAGATCCCTCGTCCACGATTGCTGTTGGCGAGGTCAACGGTGACGGGCGCAGCGACTTGGCGATCGTCAACGACGCGGACGGCGCCGTTGGCATACACTTGCAGCGGAGCGGCGGCGGCTTCGCGGCCACAGCCGACGTGGTTCTCAAGCCACCAATCCAACAGGGCCAACCGGGACGTTATGCCCTCGTCGCTGGTGATCTCGACAGCGACGGCAAGGTGGACTTAGTGCTGACGAACAACAAGACCTCGCACCTAGTGATCTTTCTCGGCGCAGGCGACGGCAGCTTTGCAGCCCCACGCGTATTCCCAACCTTACCGTTGCCAGCGGCAACCGCAGTGGGAGACTTCAATAACGACGGAAAACCGGATCTGGCTGTCGTATCGCAGGGATCCAACAAGGTAGGCATCCTGAGAGGCGCCGGCGATGGGACTTTCACGCCCGGCGGTGAGTTCGCTGCGGGCCAGGAACCGAGCAGCATCATCCTGGGCGACTTCGGCACCGATTCGGAAGAAGCGGCAAGGGATGGAAAGGTGGATATTGCGGTGATTGCCACCCGTGAAGGTGCCGTGGTCATCCTTTTCGGCAACGGCAAGGGCGGTGTCACCGATACCGGCAAGTACCCCTCGGCGGGCTCGACGGCAGCGGTCGCGGCGGACTTCAACTCCGATGGATTGCTGGATCTGGCGACAGTGAAACCATCGGAAAGGGCGATCGGCATCCTCCTCGGTCGCAAGAAGGGGCCCGACGGCAGCTTCACCGCGGAGATGATGCCCACGAAGTTTGGAGGTTCCATACGGCCGACCGGGCTCGCGGTTGCGGACCTGGACGGCGACACTCACCTCGATCTCGCGGTAGCGGGCGCGGCGGTGGGTCGGAGCGGCGTCTTTGTTCTCCTGAGTCGGCCGCGACCCAATCTGGGTATCGTGTTCTTCGATCCGCCCAGCCTGTGTGCTCTCGACAGTGCCCCGAGCGCGCTGGCCGGCGGTGACTTCGCCGGAAAAGGACGGCCCATCGATGTGGCTGTTGCGCAACAGGGTTCGAACGCGCTATCGCTGCTGTCAGGCGATGGTGCGGGTGGTTTCACGAATTGCCCGGGCGCCGGCGCCCCGGGCGGCGGCCAGGCAGGTGTGCAGGGTGCGCACTGACGTCCTGCGTTCGGGCGTCCGCTCACCGGAGGTACCGGTGAGCGGTGCATCGGCGGGTACCTGATAGTAGGCGCATGAAACCAGAGTTACTCGGGCTCAATCTCTATTTCACAATGTGGGCGATCGGCGCCGTCGTCGGCAGCCGCGTCGCACTGCGGGCGGCGACCCGCGCGCGTTTTCCGAAGGGGCGCGCGCTCGTGGGCATCTGTGTCCTCGTGCTGACCATCATCTTGGGCTCGAAGCTGCTGTTTGTGGTGGAGCACGCCCTCTTTCCGGACGATCCGGTATTTCCGCTCGAAGAGTCGGTGGGATCTTTGGGTGAGGCTGGATTTCGCATTCCGGGCGGAATTCTCCTGATGGCGCCGGTGCTGATACTGATCGGGCGCCGACTGCGGCTTCCGACGCTGGCATTTGCCGACGCGGTGTTTCCGGCTGTCGGATTGGCGCTCGTCTTCATTCGTTTCGGATGTTTTCTCAACGGGTGTTGTTTCGGTGCGCCGACGTACCTTCCCCTGGCCATCACATTTCCAAAGGGCTCCCATCCGCACCGCTGGCAGGTGGGCGAGGGAATTCTGTTTTCGATGACGGAGCACTCGCTGCCGGTCCATCCCTTACAGCTGTACTTCATGCTGCTCGGGGCGGTGCTGTACGTTCTCGGGGCCCGCTGGCAGGCGCACAAGCGCTTCGACGGGCAAGTGTGGGCGAACTTCTACCTGCTCTTCTTCGGCGGCAGCTTCTTTCTAGAGTTCCTGCGACCGAAGCCGTTGCATCTCAATCTCATTCTCACCGCCACTGTCGTGGTGGCGACGGCGTTCGCGGCACTACGCGGACGACAGGCCGCGCCCGCATTGGCGCGCGCATCGTTCTGAGGGAATTCGAGTGAGTCCAGTCGTCCAGCATCTCCGGCTCGCGCTTTCGGTCGGGTTGGTGGCCGGCTTCGTATTCGGATGCCGCGAAGCCTTGGTGACGCTGCAGACCAACGCGGTCATTCAACCTGGTGACTACTTTTTCGTGTACCTGTCGGTGCCGATCCTGGCGTGGATGGGAATCGGCATCGTCAGCGCGTTCCTAATGGGGCTGGTTGGAGCGGCGTTCGCGAGCGCGCGCCAGCCTCGCGAGGTGCTCTGGGCCTACGCCGCGGGGCTCGCGTTTCTCGGCTCGTTCTCGGTCGCGGCGTCGTGGGTGGGGTCCGTCACCGCCCTTTTGCAGAACGTCGGCATGCCGGTCGGCTTCATCGTGAGCACGGCGCTGTGGGCGGCCAGCGTCGCCCTCGCGGGCAGCGTGGCCGCCACGGCCGCAGCTGCTGCGGCCTGGTACGGGCGTGTGTCGCGGACGCCTCTGCGCTACGCGACAGTCGCCGTCCTGAGCACGACGCCGCTCTTGTTCTGGCCGGTGATCCGGTTCGCGGCGACCGACTGGAAGTGGGCGCCCGCTCGGGCTGCCGTGCTGGCCGACGTTGGGAAGGGACCCAACGTCCTGCTGATCTCGATCGACACACTGCGCGCTGACCACCTCGGGAGCTATGGCAATGGCCATGGCCTCACCCCGCATCTCGACCAGCTCGCGAGAGCCGGTGTGACCTTCGACCAAGCGATCACCACGTCTCCGTGGACACTCCCGGCCATGGCGTCGCTGTTCACCGGGTTGTATCCGCGACATCACGGTGCCGGTGTCGTCACCAACGGGCGGACGCCGCTCGGTCGCGCCGCGTTGCCGCACGGCACGTGGACCCTGACGAAGACGTTGCAAGAAAATGGCTATCGTACCCACGCGGTGGTGACCAACCCCTACCTCGCGTTGCGCTACGGCTTCGGAGACGGTTTCGACACCTACGAGAACGTTACGATCGAGTCGGAAGCGTTTCTCTCCTTCTCCGACACGACCGCCGGGCGGTTGCTCCGCTGGTTGCGTCCCGATCTCGTCCTTGGCGATCGCGGGGACACCGTGAGCCGGCGCGCCCAGCAATGGCTCGCGAGCGTCAATACCGATCGTCCGTTCTTCCTCTGGTTGCACTACATCGATCCCCATCCACCATACAGTCGGGCCGGTGCGACGTGGCACAAGAGCATGCGCGGGGATCTCTCCTTCGGCAACCAACGAGAACAGCCGGGCGAAATCCTCCTGACCTCACCTGACGTGGCACGCCTGCGCAGTGGCGAGATCCGCTTGAACGCCGAAGAAAAAGAGGCCGTTCGGGCGCTGTATCGTGCGGAGGTGGCGAGCGTCGATACCGCCGTCGGTGCGGTACTGGAGGCGTTGCGTGAGCGCGGCTTGGAGAACGACACCCTGGTGATATGCGTGGCGGACCATGGCGAGGAGTTCTGGGAACATGGCAGCGTCGAGCATGGTCACACGGTGTACGAGGAGGTCGTGCGCATTCCGCTCGTGATGCGCTGGCCGGGTCAGCTGCCGGCGGGACGACGCGTCGCGGAGTTGGTGCGCATCATCGACGTCCCACCTACGGTCCTCGATCTGCTCGCCCTGCCGCAGACGCCGCGGATCGATGGCCTGACCATGGCGCC
>Ga0187892_10007388_pt1 | contig 15688 bp, 12 predicted proteins | sample MA1701073metaG_FD_139345 | JGI IMG/M metagenome (GOLD analysis project Ga0187892, IMG submission 139345) | Bio-ooze microbial communities from a basaltic lava cave in the Kipuka Kanohina Cave System on the Island of Hawaii, USA - MA170107-3 metaG ... | reverse complement strand
GCCGCCAGCGTCATCGTGATCGCCGACGTCAACGTCGTCTTCCCGTGATCCACGTGACCGATCGTCCCCACGTTCACGTGCGGCTTCGTCCGCTCGAACTTGCCCTTCGCCATCGCCTCTCCCTTCCTCCCGTCGCGCCGACGCCCGGGCTCAGCGCCCGACCGTTCCCGACAGCTTGGCGACCAGCTCTTCGCCCAGCGCCTTCGGCAGCTCTTCGTAGCGCGAGAACTGCATCGAGTAGGTCCCGCGGCCCTGGGTCGACGAGCGCAGGTCGGTCGCGTAGCCGAACAGCTCGGCCATCGGCACCGCCGCCCGCACCAGCTGCAGCCCGGGTCGGGCCTCGAGGTTCTCGATCCTGCCGCGCCGCGCGTTCAGGTCGCCGATCACCTCGCCCACGTGCTCCTCCGGCACCGTCACGTCGACCGTCATCATCGGCTCGAGCAGCACCGGTCGTGCGCGGCGGCAGGCGTCCTTGAACGCCATCGAGCCGGCGATCTTGAACGCCATCTCCGACGAGTCGACCTCGTGATGCGATCCGTCGTACAGCTCGACGCGGATGTCGCGCAGCGGGAAGCCGGCGAGCACCCCGCCCTCCATCGCCTCGCGCACCCCGGCCTCGACGGCCGAGATGTACTCCCGCGGAATCGTCCCGCCGACAATCTGGTTGTCGAAGGCGAAGCCCTCGTCCGCGGGCAGGGCGGGGGCGACGCGCAGCTTGACGTGGCCGTACTGGCCGCGGCCGCCGGTCTGGCGGATGTAGCGCCCTTCGGCCTCGGCGCCGGCGAGGATCGTCTCGCGGTAGGCGACCTGCGGCCGCCCGACCTGGGCCGAGACCGAGAACTCGCGCTGCAGCCGGTCGACCAGGATCTCGAGGTGCAGCTCGCCCATCCCGGCGATGATCGTCTGGCCGGTCTCGTGGTCGGACTCGACGCGAAACGTCGGATCCTCGCGCACCAGCTTGGCCAGCGCGGTCGCGAGCCGCTCCTGGTCCTCCTTGGTCCGCGGCTCGATCGCCATCCGGATCACCGGCTCCGGGAACTCCATCGACTCCAGCACCACCGGCTGCTGCTCGTCGCAGATCGTGTCCCCGGTGATCGCGTTGCGCAGACCGACCACGGCGGCGATGTCTCCCGCCCACACCGTGCGGATCTCCTCGCGCTTGTTGGCGTGCATCTTGAGCAGCCGCCCGACGCGCTCGCGCCGGTCCTTGCCCGGGCAGTAGACGGTCGTGCCGCCGTGCAGCGCGCCGGAGTAGACGCGCACGAACGCCAGGTGGCCGACGAACGGATCGCTCATGATCTTGAAGACCAGCGCCGCGAACGGCTCGTCGTCCGCCGCCCGCCGCAGCGCCGGCTCGCCCCGCGGCGTGCGCCCCTCGACGGGCGGGATCTCGAGCGGCGACGGCAGCAGCTCGACCACCGCGTCGAGCAGCGGCTGCACGCCCTTGTTGCGGAAGGCGCTGCCGCACAGCACCGGGGTCAGCTTGTGCTCGAGACACCCCTTGCGCAGCGCCGCGCGCAGCTCGGCCGCCGCGATCGGCTCGCCGGCGACGTACTTGCCCAGCAGCGCCTCGTCGACCTCGCACGCCGCTTCGACCACCCGGTCGTGGGCCGCCGCCGCGGCCGCGGCGAACTCGTCCGGGATCGCCCCGGCCACGGGCGGCGCGCCCGCCGTTTCGTCGCTCCACTCGAGCGCCTGCATCTCGACCACGTCGATCACGCCGCGGAACTGCTCGCCCTGGCCGAGCGGGATCTGGATCGGCACCGGCCGCGCTCGCAGCCGCTCGACCATCATCTTGCAAACGCGCTCGAAGTCGGCACCCACGCGGTCCAGCTTGTTGACGAACGCGAGCCGCGGGACGCGGTAGCGGTCGGCCTGGCGCCAGACCGCCTCCGACTGCGGCTCGACCCCGCCGACCGCGCAGAACACGGCGATCGCACCGTCCAGCACCCGCAGGCTGCGCTCGACCTCGGCGGTGAAATCGACGTGTCCCGGGGTGTCGATGACGTTGATGCGATGCTCGCGCCAGTAGCAGGTGGTGGCGGCGGAGGTGATGGTGATGCCCCGCTCCTGCTCCTGCTCCATCCAGTCCATCGTCGCCGTGCCGTCGTGGACCTCGCCGAGCTTGTAGGTCATGCCGGTGTAGAACAACAGCCGTTCGGTCGTGGTCGTCTTGCCGGCGTCGATGTGGGCCATCAAGCCGATGTTGCGGATCCGTTCGAGGGGAGTCTGGCGTGCCACGACCGTCAACCTTGGCGCCGCGGCCCGCGGGGGCCGTGCGCGAACGCCGCCGCTCCGTCGAACGGCGAGCGCACCGATCTCAAAGAGCCTGCTTGCCCGCTACCAGCGATAGTGGGCGAAAGCCTTGTTGGCCTCCGCCATCCGATGCGTGTCGTCCTTCTTCTTGAATGCGCCCCCGCGGCCGGCCGCGGCATCGAGCAGCTCGTTCGCCAGCTTCTCGCGCATCGAGTGCTCGGAGCGGTCGCGGGCGTACTGGATCAGCCAGCGCAGCGCCAGCGCGGTCCCGCGCTCGGAGCGAACCTCGAGCGGCACCTGGTAGTTCGAGCCCCCGACCCGTCGCGACTTGACCTCGACCGCCGGCCGCACGTTGTCCACCGCCCGGCGGAACAGCTTCAGCGGCTCCTCCTTCGAGCGCTCCTCGACCAGGCGCATCGCGCCGTAGAAGATCTGCTCGGCGATCGACTTCTTCCCCTCGCGCATCATCGAGTTGATGAACCGCGTGACCAGCGGGGACTGGTAGATCGGATCGGAGAGCTTCTCGCGCTTGACGATGTGACCGCGACGCGGCATCCTCGACCACCTAGCTCTTCGGCCGCTTGGCGCCGTACTTCGACCGGCTCTTGCGCCGCCCCTCGACGCCCACCGCGTCCAGCGTCCCGCGCACGACGTGGTAGCGGACGCCCGGGAGATCCTTGACGCGCCCGCCGCGGATCATCACGATCGAGTGCTCCTGCAGGTTGTGCCCGACGCCCGGGATGTAGGTCGTGACCTCGATGCCGTTCGTCAGCCGCACCCGCGCCACCTTGCGCAGCGCGGAGTTGGGCTTCTTCGGCGTCGAGGTGTAGACCCGGACGCAGACCCCGCGGCGCTGCGGACAGCGATTGAGCGCCGGGCTCTTGGTCCGGCTGCGCACCGCCTCCCGGCCGCGGCGAACGAGCTGGCTGATCGTCGGCACCTTCCCTCGCTCGGCGCCGGCACGGAGGCGCTCGCCCCGCTCGGGCGCGCGATTCCGGACTTTTCCCGGCGCAAAACCCCCAGAGTCTAGCAGAGCCCTTCGCCGCAGGTCAAGGCCTCGGGCCACCCCGCCCGGGCCGCCTTCAGGCCGAGCTGGGCTCGCCGCCTCCGGCCGCCGCGGCCGCCGCCTGCCGGATCATCTCGGCGAAGCGATCGGTGTCGAGATCGACGTCCTCGAGCGCCTCCTCGACGTGCTCCTCCTCCACCGGCGGCGGCCCGTCGGGCTCGATCTCGAGCTGGGAGTAGGCCACGAGCCCCGTTCCCGCCGGGATCAGCCGGCCCATGATCACGTTCTCCTTGAGCCCGCGCAGGTAGTCGACCTTCCCCGAGATCGAGGCCTCGGTCAGCACGCGCGTCGTCTCCTGGAAGCTCGCGGCCGAGATGAACGACTCGGTGGCGAGCGAGGCCTTCGTGATGCCGAGCAACAGCGGCCGGCCGCGCGCCGGAGCGCCGCCCTCACCCAGCACCCGCTCGTTCTCCTCGACGAAGCGGAAGCGATCGACCTGCTCGTCGACGATGAACTCGGTGTCGCCCGGATCCTCGACCTTGATCCAGCGCATCATCTGCCGGATGATCACCTCGATGTGCTTGTCGTGGATGTGCACGCCCTGCAGCCGGTAGACCTCCTGGATCCCGTCGAGCAGGTACTCCTGCAGCTCGCGCTCGCCGAGAATCTCGAGGATCTTGTGCGGGTCCTTCGGCCCGTCGGTGAACGCGTCGCCGGCCCGCACGCGCTCGGCTTCCTGCACCGTGACGTGCAGCCCCTTGGGGATGCCGTACTCGCGCTCCTCGCCGTCGTCGGTGCGAACCACCACCTTGCGCGAGCCCTTGACGATCTCGCCGTAGTGGACGGTGCCGTCGACCTCGGCCATCACCGCCGGGTCCCGCGGGTGGCGCGCCTCGAACAGGTCGACCACCCGCGGCAGCCCGCCGGTGATGTCCTTGGTCTTGGTCGTGGCCCGCGGGATCTTCGCCATCAGGTCGCCCTGGACCACCTCGGCGCCGTCCTGGACCATCAGCGTGCCGTGCACCGGGAGGATGATCTTGCCGATCGCCCGCCCCTGCTCGTTCAGCACCAGCAGCTGCGGGTGCTTCTTCTCGTCCTGCGACTGGATGATCACCTGTCGCGACAGGCCGCTGACCTCCTCCACCTCCTCGCGCATCGTGACGCCGCTTTCGATGTCCTTGAACCGCACCGTCCCCGCGATCTCGGTCAGGATCGGGAAGTTGTAGGGATCCCACTCGGCCAGCGCCTGCCCGGCCCCGATCGGTGCCCCGTCCTCGACCTCCAGCTGCGCGCCGTACGGCAGGTTGTAGTGCTCGCGCTCGCGCCCCTCGCGGTCCTCGATCACCACCGCGCCGGCGCGGTTGATCGCCACCGGCTTGTTCTCGCGGTTGCGCACCGTCTTCAGGTTGCGGTAGCGCACGGTCCCCGCGTTGCGCGCCTCGATCCCGCTCTGCTCGTCGATGCGCGCCGTGCCGCCGATGTGGAACGTCCGCATCGTGAGCTGCGTCCCCGGCTCGCCGATCGATTGCGCCGCGATCACGCCCACCGCCTCGCCCATCTCGACCGGCCGGCCGCTCGCCAGGTTCCGGCCGTAGCAGCGGATGCACACGCCGCGCTTGCAATCGCAGGTCAGCACCGAACGGATCCGCACCGTCTCGATCCCCGCGTCCTGGACCTTGGTCGCGCGGTCCTCGTCGATGATCTCGTTGCGCGGCACCAGCACCTCATCCGTCACCAGGTCGCGGATCTCGTCCAGCGCCACGCGGCCGACGATGCGGTCACGCAGGTCCTCGATGATCTCGCCACCCTCCTCGATGCGTCGCACGTCGACGCCCTCGAGCGTGCCGCAGTCCTCCTCGGTGACGATCACGTCCTGCGCCACGTCGACCAGCCGCCGCGTCAGGTAGCCCGAGTTGGCGGTCTTGAGCGCGGTGTCGGCCAGCCCCTTGCGCGCGCCGTGGGTCGAGATGAAGTACTGCAGCACGTTGAGCCCTTCGCGGAAGTTCGCCGTGATCGGCGTCTCGATGATCTCGCCCGAGGGCTTGGCCATCAGCCCGCGCATCCCGGCCAGCTGCCGCATCTGCTGCTTGCTGCCGCGCGCGCCCGAGTCGGCCATCATCAGGATCGGGTTGAACGCCTGCTCCTCGCGCTCGAGCCGCGTCATCTGGCGGAACATCGCCTCCGAGACCCGCTCGGTGGCGTCCGACCAGATCTGGATCACCTTGTTGTAGCGCTCGCGGTTGGTGATCAGCCCGTCGAGGAACTGGCGCTCGATCTGCATCTGCTCGCCGCGCGCGCGCTCGACGACCGCGCCCTTCTCCGACGGGACCACCATGTCGTCGACGCCGATCGAGACGCCGGACAGGGTGGCGTAGAGGAAGCCCAGCTCCTTCAGCCGGTCGACCAGCTCGACCGTGGTGTGCAGGCCGTGCCGCAGGTAGACGTAGTGCACGAGCGACTGCAGCCCCTTCTTCTTCAGCACGCCGTTGACGTAGGGCAGCCCGCCCGGCATCGCGTCGTTGAACAGCACGCGGCCGACCGTGGTGCGCAGGCGATAGTCCCGGACCTCGCGTTCCGGCGCGCGCACGACGTTGTCGCGCTCCTTCTCCGGCAGCGTGGCCAGATCGATCAGCCTCCCGCCGTAGCGCAGCGTCACCGGGCTCAAGGTCTCGACCTCGCCCGCCGCCAGCGCCAGCAGCACCTCGCTCGACGAGCCGAAGGTCCGCCCCTCGCCGCGCGCCCCGCCCCGCTCCTGCGTCAGGTAGTAGCAGCCGAGCACGATGTCCTGGCTGGGGTTGACGATCGGCATGCCGTTGGCCGGGCTGAGGATGTTGTGGGTCGACATCATCAGCACCATCGCCTCGACCTGGGCCATCGCGCTCAACGGGACGTGGACCGCCATCTGGTCGCCGTCGAAGTCGGCGTTGAACGCGGTGCAGACCAGCGGGTGGATCTTGATCGCCTTGCCCTCGACCAGCACCGGCTCGAACGCCTGGATCCCCAGGCGGTGCAGCGTCGGCGCCCGGTTGAGCAGCACCGGATGCTCCTTGATCACTTCCTCGAGGTAGTCCCAGACCTCCGGCCGCTCCAGCTCGACCAGCTCCTTGGCCGCCTTGATCGTCGAGACCAATCCCTCGCGCTCGATCTTGTTGTAGATGAACGGCTTGAACAGCTCGAGCGCCATCTTCTTCGGCAGGCCGCACTGGTGCAGCTTCAGCTCGGGACCGACGACGATCACCGAACGGCCGGAGTAGTCGACGCGCTTGCCGAGCAGGTTCTGGCGGAAGCGGCCCTGCTTGCCCTTGATCGTGTCCGACAGCGACTTGAGCGGCCGATTGTTGCTGCCGCGCAGCACCCGACCGCGCCGCCCGTTGTCGAACAGCGCGTCGACCGCCTCCTGCAGCATCCGCTTCTCGTTGCGCACGATGACGTCGGGGGCCTTGAGGTCGAGCAGCTTCTTCAGCCGGTTGTTGCGGTTGATCACCCGGCGGTAGAGGTCGTTCAGGTCGGACGTCGCGAAGCGCCCGCCGTCGAGCGGCACGAGCGGCCGCAGCTCGGGCGGGATCACCGGGATCACGTCGAGGATCATCCACTCCGGACGGTTGCCCGAGCGGCGGAAGGAATCCACGACCTTCAGCCGCTTGGCGAACTTGAGCCGCTTCTGCTGCGAGGTCTCGCCGCGCATCCCGTCGCGCAGCTCGCGCGCCAGGCTGTCGACGTCGACCCGCGCCAACAGCTCCTTGATCGCCTCGGCGCCCATCCCGGCCTCGAACTGCCCGGAGAACTTCTCCACCAGCTCGGCGTGCCGGTCCTCGCTCAGGATCTCGCGCGGCTTGACCTCCGGGCACTCGCCGGCGTCGATCACGACGTAGGCCTCGAAGTACAGGATCCGCTCCAGGTCGCGCAGCGGCATGTCGAGCAGGTGACCGATGCGGCTGGGCAGCCCCTTGAAGAACCAGACGTGGCTGACCGGGCTGGCCAGCTCGATGTGGCCCATCCGCTCGCGCCGCACCTTGCTCTGCGTGACCTCGACGCCGCACTTGTCGCAGACCACGCCGCGGTGCTTCATGCGCTTGAACTTCCCGCACAGGCACTCCCAGTCGGTGACCGGGCCGAAGATCTTGGCGCAGAACAGCCCGTCGCGCTCCGGCTTGAAGGTCCGGTAGTTGATCGTCTCCGGCTTGGTGACCTCGCCGTACGACCACGAGCGGATCTTCTCCGGGCTGGCCAGACTGATCCGGATCGCGTTGAAATCGTTGATCGTCTTCGCCTTGTCGAACAGGAACGATGACCGGCTCACGCTTCCTCCTGTGCCCTAGACCGCCGACGGCCCGGGGACGTCCGCGCGATCGCTCAGCAGCTCGACGTCGAGACACAGACTCTGCAGCTCGCGCACCAGGACGTTGAACGACTCGGGCAAGCCCGGCTCGACGCCGGTCTCACCCTTGACCAGCGCCTCGTAGATCTTGGTTCGGCCATAGACGTCGTCGCTCTTGACGGTCAACAGCTCCTGCAGGATGTGCGCCGCGCCGTAGGCCTCGAGCGCCCACACCTCCATCTCGCCGAAGCGCTGCCCGCCGAACTGCGCCTTGCCGCCGAGCGGCTGCTGCGTGATCAGCGAGTAGGGGCCGATCGAGCGGGCGTGGATCTTGTCGTCGACCAGGTGCGAGAGCTTCATCAGGTAGATCGACCCGACGGTCACGAGCTGCTCGAACGGCTCGCCCTTGCGGCCGTCGCGCAGCTGGATCTTGCCCGACGTGGGCAGCCCGGCCAGCCCCAGCTGGCGCTTGATCTCCTCCTCCGAGGCGCCGTCGAACACCGGCGAGGCGAAGGTCACGCCCTCCGACCAGGCGCGCGCCGCCTCCTCCACCGCCTCGTCCGAGGCGGCCGCCATCCATTCCCGGCCCGGACCCTCCGGCAGGATCTCGGCCAGCGTCCGGCGCAGCGCGTCGTGCAGCACCGGCCCCGCCTGGCCCAAGAGCCGGCCCAGCCGGCTGCCGTGCTCGGCCGCGGCCCAGCCGAGGTGCGTCTCGAGCACCTGGCCGACGTTCATCCGCGACGGCACGCCGAGCGGGTTCAGCACCACGTCGACCGGGGTGCCGTCGGGCATGAACGGCATCTCCTCGACCGGCAGGATGCGGGCGATGACCCCCTTGTTCCCGTGGCGCCCGGCCATCTTGTCGCCGACCGACAGCTTGCGCTTCATCGCCACGTAGACCTTGACCATCTTGATCACGCCGGGCGAGAGTTCGTCCCCCTTCTGCAGCAGCGCCTTGCGCTCCTCGCTCAGCTTCTCCAGGATCGCGATCCGCTTCTTCGTCCGCTCCTCGATGCGATGCACCTCCTCCAGCCGGCGGCGCCCCGCCGGACGGACCACGCAGCGCCGCAGGTCCTCGGTGTCGATCGCCGCCATCTGCTCGCGCGACAGCTCGGCACCCTCGGGCAGCAGCGTGGCGTCGCGGTGGCGACTGCGCAGCGGCTCGACCAGCCGCTCGCCGGCCAGCAGCTCGATCAGCTTCTTGCGGTCCTCCTCGCGGATGATGCGGATCTGGTCCTTCAGGTCCTTGTCGATGCGCGCGATCTCCTCGCGCTCGATCTCCAGCGCGCGCGAGTCCTTGTCCACCCCCTTGCGACAGAAGATCCGCACGTCGACGACCGTGCCCTCGATTCCCGGCGGCGTGGTCAGCGACGCGTCGCGCACGTCCCCCGACTTCTCGCCGAAGATCGCGCGCAGCAGCTTCTCCTCGGGCGTGAGCTGGGTCTCGCCCTTGGGCGTGACCTTGCCGACCAGGATGTCCCCGGGCTTGACCGGCGCCCCGATGCGGATCACCCCGGCCTCGTCCAGGTCCTTGAGGAACTCCTCGGAGACGTTGGGGATGTCGCGCGTGATCTCCTCCGGGCCGAGCTTGGTGTCGCGCGCCTCGATCTCGAACTCCTCGATGTGGATCGAGGTGAACGAGTCGTCCTTGACCAGCCGCTCGGAGACGACGATCGCGTCCTCGAAGTTGTAGCCGCGCCAGGGCATGAACGCGACCTGCACGTTGCGGCCCAGCGCCAGCTCGCCGGCTTCGGTGCACGGGCCGTCGGCCAGCACCTGGCCGGCGCCCACGCGCTGTCCCTTGTGCACCACCGGGCGCTGGTTCATGCAGGTGTTCTGGTTCGAGCGCTTGAACTTGGTCAGCGTGTAGATGTCGGCGCCGAAGTCCTCCTGCCCCTCCGCGCCGACGCGGACGATGATCCGCTGCGAATCGACCAGGTCGACGACGCCGTCGCGCCGGCAGCAGACGACGGCACCGGAGTCGCGGGCCGTGATCGCCTCCATCCCGGTTCCCACCAACGGCGCCTTGGGCTGCAGCAGCGGCACCGCCTGGCGCTGCATGTTCGAGCCCATCAGCGCGCGGTTGGCGTCGTCGTTCTCGAGGAACGGGATCAGCGAGGCCGCGACCGACACCAGCTGCTTGGGCGAAACGTCGATGAAGCGCACGTCGCCGCGCGGCACGAGCTTGAACTCGCCCGCCTTGCGCGCGCTGACGCTCTCGTTGACCAGCTCGCCCTGCGGCGACAGTCGGGCGTTGGCCTGGGCGATGACCGAGCGATCCTCCTCCCACGCCGCCAGGTAGAACGAATGCGGGACGGCCTCGGGCCGGATCTTGCCCCGCGCCACGATCCGCTCGCACTCGCGCGCGAAGTCGTCGGCCTGGATCACGTCGTGCAGCTTGTAGCCGCTCTGTCCCGTGCGCACCACGCGCACGTAGTCCACCACGCGCCCGTCCTCGACCTTGCGGTAGGGCGACTCGATGAAGCCGTAGTCGTTGATCCGCGCGTAGCACGAGAGCGACGAGATCAGCCCGATGTTCGGTCCCTCGGGCGTCTCGATCGGGCAGATCCGCCCGTAGTGCGTGGGGTGCACGTCGCGCACCTCGAACCCGGCGCGCTCGCGCGACAGGCCGCCCGGTCCGAGCGCGGACAGCCGGCGCTTGTGCGTCACCTCCGACAGCGGGTTGGTCTGGTCCATGAACTGCGACAGCTGGCTCGAGCCGAAGAACTCCTGGATCGCCGCCATCACCGGCTTGGCGTTGATCAGGTCGTGCGGCATCGCGGTCGTCATCTCCTGGTAGACCGACATCTTCTCCTTGATCGCCCGCTCCATCCGCACCAGCCCGATCCGGAACTGGTTCTCGAGCAGCTCGCCCACGCTGCGCACGCGGCGGTTCCCCAGGTGGTCGATGTCGTCCGGCTCGCCGCTGCCGCGCCTCAGCCGCAGCATGTAGCGCAGCACCTCGATGAAGTCCTCGGCCGACGGCGTGCGGTCCTCGGCCTTGCGCCAGCGCTCGGCCACCGCCTCCGGCCACTGCTGCTCGGTCACACCGTAGAGCTTGGTGTTGAACTTGAGCCGGCCGACGCGCGAGAAGTCGTAGCGCGTGGGATCGAAGAACATGCTGTTGAACAGCGAGCGCGAGGACTCGAGGGTCGGCGGGTCGCCCGGCCGCAGCCGGCGATAGATCTCGAGCAGCGCCTCGCCCTGGCCGTGGACCGTGTCCTTGCGCAGCGTCTCGATCAGCGCCGACCCGATCTCCTCCGTCTCGGGGAAGACGACCGCCAGCTCCTTCACGCCGCGGGCCTCGAGGTTGGCCAGCAGCTCCGGCGTCAGCGCTGCCGCGGACTCCAGCAGCACTTCGCCGGTCTTGGGATCGACGGCGTCGTCGACGGCGCAGGCGCCCGCCAGCTCCGCGGCGCCGACCGCGATCCACTTGACCCGCGCCTTCTTCAGCTCGGCCAGCTGCGGCTGGCGGATGCGCCGGTTCTTCTTCACGATCTCGGCGCCGCTCGTCGGATCGTGGATCGTCGCCGCCGCGCGGCGGCCGACCAGCCCGTCGTCGACGCGGAACTCGTAACCGCCGTCGCCGATCCGCAGCTCGAGCGGCCGGTAGAAGCCGCGGATGATGGCGGCGTCACTCTCCAGGCCGAGCGCGCGCAGGAACACCGTCGCCAGGAACTTGCGCTTGCGGTCGATCCGCACGTAGACGATGTTCTTGTGATCGGTCTCGAACTCGACCCACGAGCCGCGGTAGGGGATGACCTTGGCCATCACGCTGGTGCGGCCGGTGTCGGCCTGGAAGAACACGCCCGGGCTGCGGTGCAGCTGGCTGACGATCACGCGCTCCGTGCCGTTGACGATGAACGTCCCGTTGTCGGTGAGCATCGGGATCTCGCCGAAGTAGACCTCCTGCTCCTTGATGTCGCGGATCGTCCGCGCCTCGGTGTCGGGGTCCTTGTCGTAGACCACGAGCTGGATCGTGACCTTGAGCGGCACGGTGTAGGTCTGGCCCCGCTCCTGGCACTCGTCGACCCCGTACTTGAACTGCAGCGCGACCAGCTCGCCGCAGTGGTCGCACTCGCGGATCTTGACCGGCGTGAGGTTGCCGCAGCTCTGGCACTGCGCCTCGCGCCCGCGCGCGCCGGGCGCGATCAGCCGCTGGCCGCAGAACTCGCACTGGCTGCGCAGGTGCTCGAGACCCGCCAGCTCGCCGCACTTGCACTGCCAGTTGCCGATCGTGTACTCGACGAACTCGAGCGAGCAGGTCCCGCGAAAGTCCTTGATCGGGAAGATCGACTTGAACACGCCCTGCAGCCCGGCCGTGTCGCGGTCGGGGGGGGCGGTGTGCATCTGCAGGAAGCGCTCGTAGGAGCGCTTCTGCACCTCGATCAGGTTCGGGATCTCCACCGCGGTGCGGATGCGGGAGAAATCGGCTCGTCTGCGGGCTGCGAGCGAGTCACTCATGGGGCAGATCACTCCATCCCTGCGCGCCCGGAAGGCGCGCGTTGCGGATTCTGGCGTCCGGCCCCCGGGCCGGACGCGGCGGATGCGGTGCGTACCGCGGGTCCGCTACTTGACCGTGACCTTGGCGCCCTCGGCCTCGAACTTCTTGCGGATCTCCTCCGCCTCCTGCTTGGTGACCGCTTCCTTGATCGTCTTGGGGGCCCCGTCCACCAGGTCCTTCGCCTCCTTCAGGCCGAGATTCGTCACCTCGCGAACGACCTTGATCACGTTGATCTTCTTCGCTCCGACGTCGGTCAGGACGACCTCGAACTCGGTCTTCTCCTCTTCGGCCGCCGCCGCGCCCCCCGGCGCGCCGACCGCCGCCAGCGCCACCGGCGCCGCGGCGGATACGCCCCACTTCTCCTCGAGCAGCTTCACCAGGCCCGCCGCCTCGATGACGCTGAGCTGGCTCAGGCTCTCCGCGATCTTCTCCAGATCGGACATCGTCTCCTCCGTCCGGCGCCCCGGCGCCGTCGCGCTTCGTGCCGGGCCCCGCGCCGGCGGGGCCGACGTTCCAAGGCCGAGCCTCCGTTGCTTCCGCTCAGGACCGTTCCGTCTGACTCTCCCGCCGTGCGTCGACCACTCGCGCCAGCTGCGTCGCGGGCGTGACCAGCAGCCGCGTCAGCATCGTGGCCGGGGTCTGGATCAGCGCCAGCAGCTGGGACCGCAGCTCGGGCAGCGCGGGCAGCGCCGCCAGGCGCTTGACCCCGGCCGGCTCGAGCGTTTCCCGCGCGTCGACCACGGCCGCCAACAGCTCGAGCTGCGGGTTGTCCTTGACGAAGCCGGTCAGCACCTTGGCCAGCTCGACCGCGTCGCTCGGATGCGTCGCCACGGCGCACGGCCCGGTCAGGCGTTCGCGCAGCGACTCGAGCGGCGTCCCCGCGGCCGCCCGCTTGGCCAGCCGGTTCTTGATCACGACGTAGCCGCCGCCCGCCCGGTCCAGCCGGCGCCGCAGCTCGCCCTCCTGGTTCACCGTCAGTCCGCCGAAGCGGGCCAGCACCAGGTGCGGCGCCGCGGCGAAGACCCGCTGCAGGCGCTCGACGGCGGCAATCTTCTGTTCGCGGTTCACGGCACTCCTCAGACCCGCGCCTCGAGCGCGCTGGTCTCCACCGCCACGCTCGGGCTCATGGTCGACGCCACGTGGACGGAGAGCAGAAACCGACCCTTGGCCGCGGCGGGCCTGGCGCGGACGATCGCCTGCACCAGCGCCTGGGCGTTCTCGACGAGCCGGGCGTCGTCGAACGACAGCTTGCCGAAGGCGACGTGCACGATCGCGGTCTTGTCCACGCGGAACTCGACCTTCCCGGCCTTGACCTCGCGGATCGCCTGGCCGACCTCGAACGTCACCGTGCCGGTCTTGGGGTTGGGCATCAGCCCGCGCGGACCGAGCACCTTCCCCAGCTTGCCCACCTCGCGCATCATGTCGGGGGTGGCGATCACGGCGTCGAAATCGACCCAGCCCTCCTGGATCCGCTGCACCAGCTCCGTCCCGCCCACGTGATCGGCCCCCGCCGCCTCGGCCTCCTTCAGCTTCTCGCCGCCGACGATCGCCACGACGCGCTTGGTCTTGCCGATACCGTGCGGCAGCACGACCGTCCCGCGCACCATCTGGTCGGCGTGCTTGGGGTCGACGCCCAGCCGCAGGCTCATCTCGACCGTCTCGTCGAACTTGGCGAAGGCCGCCCGGCGCACCGCGCCGATCGCGGCGGGCAGCTCCTGCAGGCCGGCGGGCAACGCCTGGCGCGCCGCATCGTACTTCTTTCCGTGCCTGGACACGACCTCGAACCTCCTCGCGCGATCCCGCCGGGCTCAGGGCTGCGCCGCGGGCTCCGCCGGCCCGAACCCCTCGACCTCGATCCCCATCGAGCGCGCGCTGCCGGCGACGATCCGCATCGCGGCCTCGAGCGAGCCGCAGTTCAGGTCGGGCAGCTTGGTGCGCGCGATCTCCTCGAGCTGGGCGCGGCTCACCCGGCCGACCTTGTCGCGGTTCGGCGTGCCCGAGCCCTTCTCCACGCCCGCGGCCTTGGCCAGCAGCACCGACGCCGGCGGAGTCTTGGTGATGAAGGTGTAGGAGTGGTCCTGGTAGACCGTGATCAGCACCGGCGTCAGGATCCCGTTGCCCTTGGCGGTCCTGGCGTTGAACGCCTTGCAGAAGTCCATGATGTTGACGCCCTGCTGCCCCAGCGCCGGCCCGACCGGCGGGGCCGGCGTGGCCTTGCCCGCCGGGATGTGCAGCTTGACCTGCGCGACCACCTTCTTCGCCATCGCGGTTCCTCGCTCGCCCGCCGCCGCCCTCGCGCCCCGGGGCGGAAGTCCGGCGACGGACCCCCAACGCCGGACCCTAGGTCCTCTCCACCTGCAGGAAGCCGAGCTCGACCGGGGTCGCCCGGCCGAAGATCGTCACCATCACCTTGAGCGTCGATCGATCGGCGTTGACCTCCTCGACCTGACCGGAGAAGTTGCTGAACGGCCCGTCGACGATCCGCAGGGTCTCGCCGATGCGGAACTCGAGCTTCGGCTTGGGCTTCTCCGCCGCGACCGTGATCTGGGTCACGATGCGCTGGACCTCCTCGTCCGACAGCGGGACCGGCTTGGTCCCGGTGCCGACGAAGCCGGTCACGCGCGGCGTGCTCTTGACCACGTGCCAGGCGACGTCGGACATCGCCATCTTCACCAGCACGTACCCGGGGAAGAACTTGCGCGCCGAGCGCGTCTTCTTGCCGTCGCGAACCTCGACCACCTCTTCCGTCGGGATCAGCACCTCGTCGATCCACTCGGCCATCCCCATCGCCGCCACCCGCTGCTCGAGGCTCTCCTTGACCTTGGCCTCGAAGCCCGAGTAGGTGTGGACGATGTACCAGCGCTTGGGACCCGCGGGCGCCGCGGCCGGAGCCTCCGCCACGCCGCTCGCGGCCCGCGTCGGCCCCGCGGCGCGCTCCGCGGCGGCGCCGGCGGAGGCCGTCTGCGGGCCCGGCGCCGCGCCCGCGGAGCCGTCCCCGCGCCCGGCGTCGGACTCCACCGGCGCGGCACCCGTGGGCTCCGCCGGCGCGGCGTGCTCGCTCTCCGGCTCCTGCGCGTCGCGCTCGATCATTGTCCGGCCACCTTGAACACCGCCTCCATCCCGCGGTTGAGGATCAGGTCGACGATCCACAGGAAGAACGCGCAGATCACCACCGTCACGATCACGACCAGCGTCGTGCCGTAGACCTCGTGCTTCGGCGGCCAGGTGGTCTTCTTCAGCTCGGCCCAGGCCTCGCCGAAGAACTGCCACAACCGCCGCAGCCGCTCCATTCCCGTCCCGCCCGCGCTCAGCGGGCCTCCTTGTGCAGCGTGTGCCGGCGACAGAAGCGGCAATACTTCTTGAACTCGAGCTTGCCGGTCGTCTTCTTCTTGTTCTTCGTCGTGTTGTAGTTGCGCTGCCGGCAGCCGTCGCAGCGCAGCGTCACTTTGTCGCGCATCGCGCCCCGCTCCCGGCCGCGAGCCGGCTCATTGCTGGATCTCGGTCACGGTGCCCGCGCCCACCGTGCGGCCGCCTTCGCGGATCGCGAACCGCAGCCCGCGGTCCATCGCGATCGGCGTGATCAGCTGCACCTCCAGCGTCACGT
>Ga0187892_10007387_pt1 | contig 15688 bp, 20 predicted proteins | sample MA1701073metaG_FD_139345 | JGI IMG/M metagenome (GOLD analysis project Ga0187892, IMG submission 139345) | Bio-ooze microbial communities from a basaltic lava cave in the Kipuka Kanohina Cave System on the Island of Hawaii, USA - MA170107-3 metaG ... | reverse complement strand
GTTTTCCATTTTGTCCGCCAGCAGTATGGATGGGTAGCTCTTTACCGGGCTCGCGTCGGCGAGAAAGGGCGCTTTGGACGCTGGCTCGACACTGCAACCATTTACCTGGCGACCATCTACCCGCTGGTGTACTGGCACGCACATCTACCGAAACAGTTTTGGTGGTTTCTTAAGGGCGATTTCGCCTCATTACCTTTACTGGCAGCTCAGCTGCTACAACCGGTTTACTGGATTGTGCTGGGACTCTACTTCGTCAGATCTTTGATTTGCTGGCTGGTTCAGAGTGATGTTAATCCAGGCAAAGACATCGTGGTAGCAACGACGGCTGTGTGCTGGTACGTCGGTATAATCGCCTTTAATTCCGACTACGCCTTTACAGTTACCAACGTGGTAATCCATGGAGTACCGTATTTGGTCCTGGTTTACAGGTACGTGCGTACACGCCGGGACGAAGCCAGAGCATTGAGGATCCTGGGAGGAGGACCTGCTACCTTTCTGCTAACCCTTTGGTTGCTGGCTTACGTGGAGGAGATGTTCTGGGATCGCTCAGTTTGGCACGAACGCAGCTGGCTGTTCGGCTCTGGCTGGAACACAGAGGCACTCAAGGTCTGGCTTGTGCCCTTGCTAGCCCTCCCGCAGCTTACTCACTATGTGCTCGACGGTTTCATCTGGCGCCGCAAGAGCAACCCAGGCTTATCACTTCTTACGTCCGGTTCAAAATCTTGATTGGTGTCACTTTCGCCCAGCCCGCAAGACTTGTTTGCAGATACCCGGCGAGGTATCTGTGGTTCTGCGAAACTGTTTGTAGAACCGGCTTAAATCGTTATAACCCACTGCTTGCGAAACATTCACAATTTTTTCGCCCTGGGCCAGTCTGAGCGGCGCGTCGGCCAGCCTGAGCCGGCGCAGGTAGTTGGTCGGGCTCAGCCCGAAGTCGGCCTTAAACTGGCGGCAAAGATGCTCGGGCGTGACACCAAGGTCTGCAGCTATGAGCCCGACGGGCTTTGGTTCGAGGTAAGTCTCATCAATCACTCGTTTCGTTTTCAAGGAAAGTAGCGAAGGCTTTGAGTTAAGCTCCACTAATTGGTGACCTGTACCTGAACCCAGGATCTCCAACACCTCACTAAAACCTTTTGGAGCTTTGGTTTGGGCAACCTCAAATACCACCGAACCATTATTTAAGTTGGCCGGTAAAGCGATTGTTGCTGCAATTCCAATTACCTTTCCCTCAGCATTGATAAAGCAAGGCTGGCAGATTGAAAAAGGGGCGTAGAAAACTCCGAAGCTTCTTGTTTGCGGATGGATGGTTTGACCATCACATGTGAACGAGAGTTGACCGGCACGAAGACTGTACAGTTCCAGCAGCCAGGCCTGGCAGGTAATGACAACGCTGCTTAACTGTCCGCCAATTTCCAGCTGATCCTCAAACAGATAGAGGCCGCCAGGTAAAAGTTCTGTCCGCTGCCGAGCCAGCGATCTGGCTATCTGCTGCTCAAGCGAACGGGAACGAGTTGTCATCTGGTCTACCTCTTACCTCTAACGATCAATCGTCGCGGTTGTTTGTGATCCATAGATATTTCCAGGAACCGTCGGGTTGCCGGCGGTAGGTGCCCATCCATTTCCCAAATTCCTGGACTGTTTTGTCCGATTCGTATCTGGTGGTCATGAGCGGAGTATACCAGCAGGTTCTAGTGATCCACCTACGGCATGGGTTGATGATTCATACGCATGTTGGACGTCGAAAGTGTGAATCACCTTTTGCCACGGCTCCGCCGCCCGTTGTGAGGCATGGCTCCGCCCTGCCGTCAGCACGCTACCTCAATTGGGCTGCGCCCTGGGCTGCCCCCTGGTGCGGGGCTCTGACCCTTATCAAGAAATGTTGATCTGGTCAGGAATTGATCCACTCAAGCCACGAATGTCTCTATTTTCAAGCTTTCGGTTCTTGGTTAGAAGACTGCCAGTGAAACTTGTAGGGGGCAGAGCCCCGCACCAGGGGCGCAGCCTGGGCGCAGCCCAATTGAGGTAACGTGTGATGGCAGGGCGGAGCCATGCCTCACAACGGACGGCGAAGCCGTGGCGTAACATGGGTCATTCTTGGACTCATTATTTCTGGTGAAGTTTTGACGCACTCTACCGTGGGTGGGATTATCGGGATCATCAGAATTGTTGTACGAATAGTTGCTTGCCCAGCTAGATTTAGGTGTGCTTTTGCGAGCGAGCTCGTTGTTCACCAAGCGACTCTTTGGCGGCTTCCAGCCTAACTGCTTCGACGTTGCGTTGCTGCTCTTGGGCACGCTCTTGCAGGCGCTCGTAATTGAGTATCCTGAGTGATTCAGTTTGCTCAGCCGCGGCCGCCAGGGCTCGCCAAAGCAGCTTCTTTCCCTCGATGCCCAAGGTCAAAACCTCAAGCGCCTGCAGAAGTCGCAGCGCGCCATGAGCTGGATCATCAACCTGTAATTTAATCTCCGTAAGTTTCTCAGTCAGCCACGCTGAGGCCTTGCGCGCCTTGCTCTCGTCAATCTGCAGGCTACTCATCAGAGTTTTCAGCTCCTGCCGATCCGCCAAAACTTCAGTTCGAAGCTCTGCCAAGAACCGGTGTAAAGGGGTTCCATCGTGCTCATCGCGCAAGCGTTCCAGCAGTTCCACAGCAGCCACTGAACCCGCTAGATGATCATTAAGATAAGTTTTCAGATGCTCGTTTGCCATCGTATAAGTCTCCCGACATAGGCGGATGAACCAGAGATCCCACAATGTTACCGCCAAATCAGGATAGGCTACGTACTCTGAATGTCATTATTCATGTGAGTATTTATGACGATTTGGTCACTACGGTTGGAGTCCCAGCGGCCGGATTTAGGCAACGTCGTCGGGCAGGTGATTACGAACCAGCGGTGTCAGAGTCCGGGTACTGTTTTCAGTAACGCTTGCGGCTGGCTGAGGCTTGGCAAGCATCCCGTGACTGGTAAGTTTGCCCTGCTCCGCGGCTTCCAGCTCATTGCGGGTTGACTCCAAACTCTTAGTCAATCTCCGAATCTGCCAGAATCCCAGACCATAATAGGTGAGCAGGGCGAGGAAGCTCAGGAAGAGGAAGCCGGCGATCATCCAATCATCGAGCTGCACTTTCTTCATGATTACTGTCCCCCCAACTACCAGTCCGATTCCAAACACGGTAATCCAGAACAGCCCCTCCATTTCGCTATCCATCCGCTTTTCACACACTTTGACTAGCTCGGCCTGGTGGGACAGTTCAGCCTGGCTGGGGGCCGAAAGTTGCGAGCCGCACCGATTACAGTATTTCAGTCTGCTGAGTTAGGGCTGCGCCGCAAGATTGGCAATACATGGCATTTGCCTCCTGCGATCTTATTACGTTGGACTCGGGGCAGACGTTTCAGATCTCGATTTTCAGGCTCAGATTCAGATGATTTCAGATCTCCAATTGGCTCACCAGACAAATCTTAACCCGCGCTGTCGTAGGCCTGCCGGATCCACCCAATTAGTTCTTGATCGACTTCTTTGGGATCTGTCACATTAACTTTGTACTGGCACATACCCCCGGGCTTCATTTCGTTTAAGCGCTCAGTCCCTTTCACACCCTTCATGTTAAGACCAACCTCTACTCTGGTTTTGGTAGCCGGACCAATCATTGCGAATTGCTTCTTGCGACGCAGGCTGACATAACCTTTTTTGGGAGAGATCTCAAAGTCACCAAATTTGTTGATGGCGGCCATCAGGCGATCGTGAATCGGACGGAGATCGGCTTTGGGACCGGAATAGATTTTGTCCCGCACATCTTCGGTCGAAGCGCCCTTGGCCTTCGCCGCACTTTCGCCGTCTGACTTGAAGTAGAAGTGCACCAGGGTATTGGCGTCGCCATGGCCCATTCCCAGGTTAGTTTTTAGCATGTCACGGATTTCGCCGTGTTTGCTAAGGCCGCTCTTTTTAATGATGGTGTACAGTTGCTCAAGGGTCTTCCCAGTGCGGCTTTGAATGTTTTTGAGTTGAGTTTCCAGAGCTTTTTCGGTGCTGCTCATAAGTAGCGGTCCTTTCTGTTCTTCTCTATTCGTTGAGATTGTCGAGGCGGACGAATTTCCACCCTGCTTGCCCCGCTCAAATTCCTATATGACAACTTCGTTGCCAGCCTCATCCGGGCAGGCCACTGAGAATCGTTCCGGATTCTCATGATCGAGCTCGGGCTCCTTTTTGGTGAAGCACTGGGCCGCATCGGTCTGCTCATTGAAGATTTCCCGGTAACGCCGGATAAACTCGGCCCGTGACTTGATACTGCGTTTGCCAAAAGACAGTGCGAGCGGAAGCCTCGAAAGCGATGCTACTGCTTGCAGCTCACCTGCTATCACTGATCTTTTAAACTTTTTCCAGAAAACCTTTAAGGCATCGTCCGATCCGGCCGAAAAACTTGCTCCGAATGAAACTGGGGTTACCAGCAGCAGAAATAAGACTGGTACTTTCAAGTTTGGCAGCTTGGGCATGGTCTTTTCAGCGACCGGATTTCCTTAACTTGAGCTTTTCTGTTAGCCATTCACGCCGGTCATCCCGCGCGGCCTGAACGTTCATTTCATGAGTGGTATCGTACCAGCGGACCTCCTTAGGTTCGGAAGCAGCCGCCGCAAAGGAATTCGCCTTCTCCTTCGTAATGTATTTGTCATTATTGGCGAACTGGAAGAGGAGGGCTGCCGGTTTCGCTCTGCCAATCAAACTGATTGGCTCCAGGGGAAAAAGCGCTTGCCGGTAAGATTTCTTGAATTCATCTCCTCGTGCCTTTAGCCAGTATTCCAAGGACCAATCGCTAAAGGTGCCAATACCCGCAATCAGAACATACGCGCGGACACGCTTATCAAAAGCCGCCGTAATGCTCCCGTACATTGCGCCATAGTCATGACCAACGTAGCCAATTCGTTTCATATCCACCATTGGTTGAGCAAGCAGGAGATCCAGGGCTCTGCGAACCTCTCTCGTCTCGCTCACGATCAGCTGGCGATCAGTTGCACCATCGGTTGGCTGCACCGCCCAGGGAAAGGAACCTTGAATTAGCAGGGATGCCACTCCGAGCTGCGCCAGGGAGACCGCCTCGTCGACAAACTGGGTGCGATCGCCATTGGGTTCGCCAAGCCAGTGAAAGAAAAGGATGCCCGCAAACGGTCCTTTTCCGGCCGGCTTGATCATGAAAGCCTTAATGCGCCCGCGCTGCGGGGTTTCGGCGGCGTAATCTAGATCCTGAATGATTACTCCGTCCCGTTCATTGGTTGAGACTTCCTTGACGTCAAACTTACCACTGGGTTTATAGGCAAAGAGTTTAGCTAAGTCTGGATTCTGGTCCGAGGAAGACCCTATCGGACCTTTGGTTGTGGCTGCTTCCTGAAGCATCCAGGCGCAGACAACAGTCAAAAGCAATCCTAAAAGTGATCTGGTTATCATAAGTGGTTCCAACGCCTCCGCGAGAGATTTTAGCTAAAAATCTCTCACACCCGGCAGCAACGCTTCTTTATTTTGTGACGAAATTGCAGAATGCGCTCGATAGTACGGCCTGACACGTACGCGAACAGGTATTTTAGTTTATTTATCGAGGCGTTGGTCGGCTAATTTCTCCACCGACTTTTCCACGAGCTCTTTTAGGACTTTGAGATCGACGTCCTCTAGCCTTCGAATATACAGGCAAGACTTGCCAGATTTGTATTCGCCAAGGCGGGCCAGGAGTTTCTTATCGGCTTCAACTCCGCTCATAATGTAAAGAGTGAGGTCGGTTTTGCGCGGCGAGAAGCCCGTCAGCATCCATTCTCCTTCCCGGCCGCTCGTATACCTGTATTTGTAGCGCCCAAAACCAACGATGCCAGGGCCCCACATCTCCGGTTTGGCACCGGTTACGTCGGCCATTAAATCGAGCACGGTTTTACAGTCCTGGCGTCGCTTCTCGTCAGTTATCTTCGAAATGAATGCCCTGACGCTCTCTTTTGTGGGCTTGGTCTTTAACTCAGCCATTTAAAATCCAACTTCGCGAAGGGGAATGCCTTCAGGTTTTTGAGCCCCGGAGGCTGTCGCTTTTACCAGCCCCAGCGCCTTCATCCCGCGAACGGTCATGAACCCGAAATCGTACTCCTCCGCGTCGTGGCTGGTCCGCAGGAAGTTCGGGAAATGGTGATGGTTGTTCTGTAAACTGGCACTGAACGATGCGGTGACTGGCAGCCATTCTCCGAGGTTCATGGCATTGTCTTCATCGTCGTGGTAGCGCCGCGTGCCGAAACGTCTTTCGTGCGTCCAATAATTCTGGACCATCGTCACCCACAATGCGGTCAAACGAACCCCTGTCCAGAGCACTAGTGCGTAAATCCAATCGCGGAAAGCAAACCAAATAAGGCCATAGCTGGTAAACTGAGAAAGAACCGCATAATAAGGGTTCGACACCATTTGAAAAGTGCCGCTTTTCAGTATTCGATCCTGAGCCAGATTGGATTTGCATTTGTACGGGAAAAAACAGAGATACAGAGTTTTCCAGAAGCCGTCCTCAGCCCGCTTGTTAGGGTCGTATGCGTGATCCGCGAAGGCGTGGTGATGCCGGTGGCGATTGACCCAAGTCACTGGATTCACATAGATACCGAAAGTGTTATAAAACACTGTAATAAACTTAACAAACCAGCCTTTGAAGGTTAGGCTCTTATGGGCAATACCCATATGCAGAATGTTTGAGATGTACACACCTCCAAAGAACCAGACCAGCACCAGGTAGAGAATTCCAGTTAATGAGCCCCAAATAAAGCTACGGCCTGGAGGTGCAGCTAGTCCGGAACCAAAAAAGTTAAGCGCAATCAGGAAATACCCGATAACCAGATAGATTTTCATCTCGCTCACCTTTGCAAACGACTGATGATTTAGCAGAACGTTTCTAACGCTGAACTTCAACCTCAGCCTTCGAGAGAAAAATCGCTAATCCCAACCACGAAAGACTTTATCCACTGACTGAGAATATTAATTACGTTTCACCGATCTACGAACTAATCCTGAAAGCCGGATTTAGTTTGGATCAATGGTCTAATTTCCCTGGATGCCCGTAGTGTAATTGCTCCAGTGTTAGCGCACAAACCCCTCCCCAGGCTTACTCCTCTGTTAGAAGATGTTTATCATATCCGGCTTTGACCAAATGGCGGTAGGCGAGCCAAACACTCCCGGGGATTTCTTGTTCAATCTGAAAATCTTTTTTCGGATACAACCAGATTCTTTGCAGATCGCCCACCATGATATTGATTACGTCGTCACGAGAAAGTGACGGATTGGAATATCTGCCCAGATACTCTGCGAATGACACCTGAGGTGAGGTCACGACAACCGGTTTTTCCGGCCAGAACTTTTTGAAGGTAGCAAAGCTTCTCCGTTCCATATAAGGTTTCTGAACCAAAATGAAGCTGTGGGGTGAAAGGCCTTTGTAAGCCAGGAGCTTTTTAGTGAACAAGACGTTTTCGCCAGTATTTGAGGACTTGTTCTCAATCAGGATTCTCTCTTTAGGGACACCCAAATGGACGGCAATTCGGGCAAACTGATCAGCCTCAGGTTCGCTCCACAGAGATCTGGTAATCGAACCCAGGCCACCGGAAAAGATCAATAAGGGCGCCCAATCATCCAGGAAAAGTCGAGCGGCATATTCAGCCACCAGTTTGTCATGACTACAGAGAACCAGGACTGCGTCCGACTTCTCGAGTTGTTGGTTTAGCCGGTGGTAATTCCAGATTTCTTCTATCCAGGCAGCAATCTGCTCGTCGTTATTCGAACGGGTCATTTGCCAATGCCCTAATTCTTCCTGGGGAACCAATTCTGTTCCGTTGCCTGGTAAGTCCACCAAATGACCAGAAATTGAAATGGTACTCTGATAAGCAAGTACTTCGGGCCAAGATTGTGCCCTCCGAAATCCACTCGATTAACTGCTGAATAGATGTTCGCGGGCAGCAACAAAAGGAGCATCAGTATCAGGCAGAATCCGGTCAATCTCAAAAGGCCAGGTATCCAAACGCCAATAGCTCCGAGCAATTCCATTACGCCCGTTATATAGATTAGTTCCGCCCGGTAGGGTATTGGCGGTGGCACCATCGCTGCCATCTCCTCGGTGCGAATAAAATGGCCCGCGGACGTCATTAAGAAGAACAGAGTCAAGCCGATTCGGGCACGGGCAGCAGGAGTCATCCTTAAGAAGCTGACCCATTGTCCAAGGATTGTAAGTTATTAGGTACGGCGCTGTAAGCAGCAGAAATAAAACCAGCAATTGCATTGTATTATTTGCAGAAAAATTACTGACGGGAATCAAGTGGTTCTTTCGGCCACTGTCTTGACGCCGCGTTTACGCAACATGAAAAGCGAGGCCACCAGAGCGATGATCAGAAAGGTGAGCACGGCGAGTTCGACAATCAAATGCCGAAACAGTATCTCCGACTGATCGTGAACTTCCGCGAACTCGGCCGTTAAAACCAGTACCCTTCGTATCACGGCGATTAGCCCTACCAGAAGAAAGGGTTCGGGCATCAGTGCGTGCTCGCGAAATGAAACTTGAACTGTGTATAACAATTCTACGAAGAGCAGGATCAGCAGGATTCGATCGAGCAGCGGAACAATGTTGGTGGACAGTGATCTGGTTAAGAGACTCTGGCCGAAACTGAAAACCCCCGTTACCAGAAGAATAATTGAACTACCAGCCAGGAGCAGTCCGAGGCCAATATAAACAGTATCTTCGACGATGGTGAATCCTTTCGAGAGCCAGACACGCTTTTCTTCGGGTGACGAATTGGATGACCCCACTGGTTACCTCCCAATCGTTAAGCAAGATTTCAAAAAGGCTAGCAAGCTCTAAGTAAGGATCTTCTTCATTGGTACGAATTGAATTTTGAGGCCCTGGATTTCGTGTTCCACCATCTCATCCGGCTGGTATCCGCAAGCCTGGTAAAATTTGACGCCAGGAAGAGTGGCCATAAGCTCTAAGGCATGAAACCCGGCGTTTTTCGCTTCGGCCTCGCAAACCGCCAAGAGTTTACGAGCAATACCCCTTCGAGCGAACTTCGAGTGGACAAAGAAAGCGCGAATCTTTGCTGCCTCAACCTTAGGGTCAAGCCGGCGGGAGTCTCGGTGCCCAAAACGGTCACCGCCGAAAAGGGTCTTTCTCTGGCTCCAGCCACCGCAGCCTATTAACACCTTATTGGTTTCGGCGACAAAGTAGGTGCCGTCCAGAATGAGATCAGTGTCAACACCGAAAACAGTGCCCAGCGCAGCTTCAATCTGCGACTCGGAATAATCTGCTCGGCTTAAGCCCCTCGCGGATTCCGCAATTAACTCTTCAATTGCTTCGCGGTCAGCAAGCACCGCCTTGCGAATCTCATAGTCCATCAGCTGTACTTCGCCGCGATCCTTCTGATCGTAGTTATGTTTCGCAGTGTAGCCGGCATCCCCAGAGCTTTCTCCAAAACTGCACCGGAACACTGTGACTCACCTAATTCACGGCGGCGTAGCCAGTAAACCTCACGTCTCTTAAGATGAAAGTCGTCAACTTTGGTGGTCAGTAAAGCCAGTTTCTTCTCTGCGCCACTGGCCGGTGTTGCCAGCAGGAAACCCACATACATCAGGTTGCTTTCGAGCTTCATTTCTGAGGCTGCAAATGGATTGTATTTTGCTATCTCCACAACCTCCGACGTCGAACGGACAAAAGTGGCAACAGCATAACTGAGTTCCTTCTGCAAGTGCTGTTCTATCTTTTGTTCGAGCATCTTAGTAGACCTGGACGGTGAGTCAAATATTACATTCCCACTGGCAATAAAGGTTTCGACCTGGGATAAGCCCAATGCTTCAAAGAGGCGCCGCAGATGATCCATCTTGACTGTATGGCTGCCGACATTTATCGCTCTCAAGAAGGCAATGTATTTTGGCATGTAGTTATCCATCCACAGCAAAGGCGAACAGCTTGACCTCCGGCTCGCCTTCCATCAGCCTGGTCATCCGTTCGAACCGGAAACCAATCTTCTCAAGCAAACGGATTGAGTTCAGATTATCCGCGTTGGCTGCTGCTAGCAACCGTTTCAGACCGAGATGATTTCGAGCATAGGAGAGCACACCCATAGCTGCTTCGAAGGCATAACCTTTTTGATAGCTGGCCATCGGTCCGTTAATGATGTACACGCGGGCATCTTCGAGTGTCCGCACACCCCTATCGCCAATGTTCTGAACAAATGAAGGTTCATTAAGGAGGCGAAGAATAAATTCCGCATCCTCCAACGAGAGCTCGCGGAGAGATAATCTGGCAGTCTCAATAATTGCCATCTTAAGAAATGGTCTCGATCAACTTTGGAGAGAAATTAGCCGCAGAAGAAGAACGCAGAGGGACGGATCACATCAATAGTGCCTCGACTCGGTGGGCATGAACCAGTCCTTCGCAGGGTGACCAGGCGAAAATTGTGAACCGGCCGTCCTGAGATGCCACCAGAGCAAGTGAGTCTTGCTGATCGCTTACGAACTGTGCAGCTGACAAGTGCCGGGTACCCCCGAGTTCCATTGGATGCACTATCTCCTGGACGACCCCAACCACCGGTTCCGTAACGATCACTCGCTCAATCTGCGCCCCACCATCACGACGACCGATTTTGGCGCCAAAGGCCAATAGTTCGTAGCGTTCGTTGATCAGCGCTGCTCCATCAACTGCTGTTAATCCGGCCATCGCATCGACGGCGTCAATAAACGCTTCTTGCCAGGCTTGTTGGCTCTTCTCGATGGAATCCCGCCTCATCAGGTCCGCTAGTTCTGAGAATGGCGGAGATACAAGGTAAGGCACCGGCTGCAGAATCGATTGCTTCCAGTAGTCAGAGCCTTGCGGTACCACTAGCAGCGACCCACCTCTTCCATGTGCACGCATCGACACCGCCAGAGGCATCAGAGCATTGTCCGAGTCTGTATTGGAGGCTGGACTGCCAAAACTCAAAAGCGGAGTGAGAAGGGCCGGGCAATCGGGTAGGCCTGATCCCTTTTCGTCCAGAACCTTAACTTGATCACCTTTAAGGACCACGATGTTGACATACTTGCCGGTTTCCTGGCTGCGACGGTATTTGACGACCAGCAGGCCCGGCTCAATTACTTCAAGCACAAAGCAGAGTTTGGGGATTGCGCGAGTGGTTCCCCAAATTCGCAGCTCCGCGCTCTCGTCACTTGCGGGCCACACCCCCAGGTGTATCCCGGGTCGCTCAACGGCCGGAGCCAGACGCGAGAGGACAGATGGTGTCATTGGAAATTCACGTTCGAAAGCTAATGGTTGGCCAGCTTGCTGAATTGGCAGGAAGGCGAGCGAAATCTTCGGCGAAGTTCCTTCCTCATGTTGAAGGCTGGCCCAGAAAGCCGCATCAATAATGGCCTCCACCGAGCGGGCATCGGGCTTTGGCGCCAACAGCTCTGGCTGATGCCGTCGTGCCGCCGCCAGGTGGCTGGCAAAATACTCCTCTACGGTGGCCGCCACTGCCCGCGCAGCTGGATATGCTGATGGTTTCATAGGTTTGTGCGCGCGGCCGAAAATACCCCTCGGTCAAGGGCATAGTAGATAAGATCACCCTCTTGTGTGATTTCGCGTTTCCAGAACCTCATACCGGCTCTTTCCAATACTCTTGCGGAGGCGTGATTATCGGCGTCGGTGCTGGCTTCAATCCGCGGCAACGAAAGACGCTCAAAACCGTACTCCAGCAGTGCCCGGGCAACCTCTGTGGCGAGGCCGCGATGCCAGTAATCCGGAGCTATGCCGAAAAGCAGCTCTAGTGTAGGCGGTTGGTGAAAAAACCAGAAACCACCGAAGCCAGCGAGCTTTTCGTCCACCTTATCAACTGCTGTCCAAAGGCCAAAACCCTTAGTCTGAAAGCAATTTTGGCTGGCGGCAATTATCGAAGCTGTTTGTTCCACGGGGATTATCTTGTCGTCCCAAAGAAACTTGCGTACCTCAGGCTTGGTCCACAGACAATGCAACTCACTCAAGTCATCCAGAGTCAAAGGCCGGAGCCGCAGTCGAGCCGTGTCAATCCTCAGCTCTGCTTGATCCATGATTTCGATACTCTAGTCAGCCTAAGGAATTACGCAACCCGCGGGCGTCCTGTTCCGGTAGAAGCTTGCAATGGGTAATCCGCGTAAATCTGCGGCCAGGTTCGTGGCGGCAGAAGATTAGCCGCAGATAAGCGCAGAGCCCCGCAGATCAGAAGAGACGCAGATCAGGGAGGGGATAATTAGATGGGGATGGGGAAGTACGGCTTATTGGCTAAGTGAAGCAGCAGTAGGTAACGCAACTGCTTCACTATCTTCTACAGTCCAGGGTTCAGTTCGTGGGTTCCGGTTGCTCGGGTTTTATTCGCTGGCGCGCCCGGCCTTCATCATCACCTATTTTGAGGGTGATATCTTCGGCACGGACACTCTTGGTCACGAATTTACTCACACCTTCAATCTTCAGGCTGAACGTGTTGTTACCGATAATACGAACGGTAACATCGCCAGTAAATTCGTCAGTGGTTTCCGTGTACCGTATTTTTCCTCGCTTCACTTCTTTAAACGAGCCCGCCGGTATCGTTTTTGCAAAAGACCCGATCTCAAATTCCACGTCTTCCTTGAAAAGGTTAATGCCATTGCTCTTCTCGCCAAGCGTGAAGCCGCCCCGTATTTCGAACTTCGTAGGGTCAAGTTCAAACTGAGCCTCAAAATCCGCGAAAGTCACAGTAGCCGGCGCATCCGCAGCTATGCTAGCAGCTGGATACGGTTCAGCGTGCAATACCAGGCTGATTGACAGGACAGTTAGCGCGACAAGGATGGACTTCATCTTGGTTTTCCTTTCAGTCTTTTCTGCTGCGGGCGAGGAAACGCGCGAATTATTATCCTACGTAATGCGAAATACCTGATCCGCGGATTTCGTCAATTTCGGAAATTTCGGCGATTTCGTGAATTTCGTCTGCCCCCACCAGCTGGGCCTCTCAGTGATCGCAAAAACAGTCGCCTCAGAATGGCAATCTAATCGCAACATTCATTAAACAATGGCAGTGCTATAGTTCGGGCTAATAGGTGCTCTTCTTTTCTCCCGATTAGAAACCCTAAGGCGGCGATGCTCCAGCCGTACCCGCCAACCAAATTTTCCTGCAATCCGGAAAGGGGGACGAAAGCGGTGTCCAGTCCAGCACTTGCCAGAACTGACGTAAGCAGCCAGCCAACGAATATGCAAAAAGACAACCTGAGCGGCCAGCGATCAAATATGCAAAAAGACAATTGGCTAGGCTTTGTGGGAGACGTCCTGAAATTTACGGGCGAGGTGCAATTCAAATCAATGTTACGCATCGACGGCCAATTCTCGGGTCGAGTTACCTCCCCGGAGGGCACACTGATTGTCAGCAGTGGCGCCGAAGTGACTCAGGCTTCAATAAATGTTGCGGTCGCTAAAATCAATGGCACCGTTGAAGGAGACATCAACGCCAGCAAGGAAGTAGTTCTGGGCCGTACCGCCAGCGTCTCAGGAAAGGTGACAGCGGGCAGTCTGGTAGTGGAAGAAGGCGCCCTCCTCAATGGCATCTGTCACCACATGTAGCGTTACAAGGCGTTTAAACCTTCTCACAAGCGTCTCACTCCCTTGAATTTCTGATCACGTACAAAGCTTCTAGGAACTCTTTTCTAAAAAAGGGAACTCTCTAACCCGTCCTGCGTTATTATGACCAGAATCCAAATCTGGTCATTGGTCAAGGGCTTATGGTGCTTGCCGTTCAAAGAGACGTGCCTGGAGCGATCTTGGATGCTACGGAGCTTCTGCTTGCGCGCTATGGCTACCGGAAGATGACTGTTGAAGAGATCGCGCGCGAGGCGGGCATCGGCAAAGGGTCGATTTATCTTCACTTTAGCAGCAAAGAGGAGGTTGTTCTTTCCCACGTAGACCGGATTATCCAGCGGCTCAATGAACAATTGCAGGAAATCTGCCGCTCGGAGAGCTCAGCGGCTGAGCGTTTGTGCGAAATGCTCCTAACCCGGGTTTTATTTCGCTTTGACAGCGTCCAGCACTACCGCCAAAGCCTCAATGACCTGCTGGCCGAGGTAAGGCCAAACCTGTTGGCTCGGAGAGCAAAGTACTTCGAAGCTGAGGCGCAAGTCTTTGCTGAATTGCTTGAGGCTGGATGCCGGTCCGGCGAGTTTGCCTGTGCGGACACGCTCGCAACGGCTTACGGCGTGCTCGAAGCAACAAACTCTCTGCTGCCCTATAGCCTTAGTCCGAAAGAACTCGGCCAGCGTGACGAAGTTCGGAAGCGGACGCTCGCCGTCGCGAACCTCCTGCTGCGAGGGCTGCTGAACGCAAAATCAGAAACGAGATGAAGCCTGTTTGTGCCTGGATTATCCAGCAAAAGAATAAAGATTCAGGAGATTAAAGATGACGAGATTCATGCCGCTGAACATTACAGCCATCGCTCTGCTGTGGCTGTTTTCGGCACTTGCCCAGCAATCTGATAACCGTCCGGACCTGACGATTGATGCGGCTACGCGCTCGAAAGTGATCGAAAGTATCGCGAAGCGGCTTAATGATTCTTACGTGTTTCCTGACGCCGCCAAAAAGATGGAGGCGGCGTTGCTTGAACGCCAGTCAAAGGGTGAATACGACTCGGTTACAAGTGCCAAAGCGTTTGCGTGCTGACGAGTAAGCGCACGTTCTCGGGCGCGGAAGAGTTTGCCTACAATTTAAAAAACCTCAAGCGAGCCACTATCGTGGGTGAGACCACTGGTGGCGGTGCCCATCCGGGCGGAGGCTTTCGTGTCCATGAACACTTTCGCATGTTCGTGCCGACCGGCCGCGCCATCAATCCAATTACGAAGACCAACTGGGAAGGCACGGGAGTCAAGCCTGACGTCGAGACTCCTGCAGACCAGGCTCTGACGGTGGCGCGCCTGATGGCTTTGAAGAAGTCCCTTCCAACTTTGAAGGACCCTGGGTTTATAGAGGGGGTTCGGGATGAGATTGAGAAACTTGAGAAGGAATTAAGCGCCAAGGTAAGCAAATAGCCTTGCCTTAGATCCAAGCCGCAAAAGTGCGTTAGCTTCCCTCATCTCTCTTGGTTGCTTTTACAGTGACGGCGCCGTCGTCACGCGCCGCGCTCGCAGCAGAAGCTTCACTCGACTCATCCTGTTTGGCGCCAAGCTGTGACATGATCTCCGGCAAGCTTAGGCCAAGCGCTTGCAATTGTTGCAGCAGTGAGAAGATCATCGTGGGCCCAGTTTGGGCGAAGCGATTGATGCCGGCCGAACCATAGCCGTTCTTGTCTCCGCCACCATTGTCGATCATGATGACCTTGTCGATGTTTCCCAAAGGCTCGGCTACCGCTCTGAGAGCAGGTGCCGTGGCTTCAATGATCCCCGGCAACTTTTCGAGCACGGTTTGCAAACGCGCGGCGTCGTTAAACTCACGCCAGGCGGCGGCCTTCTCCTTGATGGCCGAAGCCTCCGCCAGTCCTTGCGCCTCGATCGCCTTGGCTTCCGCCAGACCTTGAGCCTCTATCTTCTGGGCTTCTGCCAGACCCAGTGCCCTGATTCGTTCAGCTTCAGCCCGACCTTCCGCCCCAATAGCGGCCGCTCGTCCTTCGCCTTCCCTCTTAAGTTTCTGACTCTCAGCCTCGGCAGTGGCAATTCTGGCCTGCTTCTGGCCTTCAGCGGTAAGAATAGC
>Ga0187892_10007386_pt1 | contig 15690 bp, 12 predicted proteins | sample MA1701073metaG_FD_139345 | JGI IMG/M metagenome (GOLD analysis project Ga0187892, IMG submission 139345) | Bio-ooze microbial communities from a basaltic lava cave in the Kipuka Kanohina Cave System on the Island of Hawaii, USA - MA170107-3 metaG ... | reverse complement strand
CGATGCCGCGCGCTTCGAGCCGCTGCTGCCGGATGGCGTCCGGCGAGTCCACGAGAACGACAGCGTCGAACGCGTGCTGCAGTCCCACTTCGAACAGCAGCGGGATCACGTGCACGACCAGTGCCACACCCTCCCGCGCGAGGCGCGACTCCTCTGCATCACGCAGCCGCAGGATCTCGGGGTGCAGGATCGCTTCGAGCTGCCGCCGCATCGCGTCATCGGAGAAGACCAGCCGGCGCAGCGCCGCGCGGTCGAGCTGGCCGCTGGCGCCCAGCACTGATGGACCAAACGCGGCCACAATGCGGGAAAGTGCGGCCGAACCCGGCTGCACGGCCGCGCGCGCCAGCTCGTCCGCGTCCAGCACGGCCGCGCCCAGCCGCGCCCATACGTGGGACACTGTCGATTTGCCGCTCGCTATGTTGCCCGTCAGCGCCACGCGGAACATGCGCAAAGATGCGGAGCGCGGCGGTCCGCCTCAAGCCGCCGGCTGCCGCTGCTGCTTCCACAGCCACAGCACCAGAGCGAGCAGGAACACCGCGCCGATCGCGGACATCGCTTCCGTCACGCCAATGAACCGGGCAAGGAACGAGCCGACGTAGGCAACAATCGCGGTATAGAAGAAGAAGCCGGTGTAGGCAATGAAGAGGAACCGCCGGGCCGACATGCGCGAGAGGCCGGCCAGCACGCTCAGCACATCCACCGGGATCAGCGGCACCGTGTACACGGCCCAGAGCAGCAGCGGATGCCCGTCCAGCAGCGCGTTGTAGCGCGCCCGCGTGGCAGGCGCCACGTTCTCCTCGAAGATGGGTGCGCCGATCCGGCGCGCGAGCAGAAAGGCAATGGTCGTACCGATGATGTTGCCGATGTAGAGCAGCGGCCATGCCTGCCAGAAGCCGTAGCGCGCGGCGCCCAGGTAGCCGATCGCGCCGCCGGGAATCGGCGCAATGATCACTTCCATCACGACAACAAGAACGAACAGCGGCGCCGATACCGTGGCCGGGATCTGGCGCATGAGAAGGGCACCCGCCACCACCAGCACGAGCACGATGCCGAGCACGAGGATCAGCTTTTTCCGGCCGGGCGTCATTCAGGCTCCTGTCCCGAGGCACTGGGCACCGGCAACGGAATGTAGGTGCGGCGGCGGCCCGGCTCCAGCCAACAGCCGTGGCGCGGCCGCGCGCACGCGCGCCCGCGTGGTGCCGCGCCTCGAGCGGAGTGCGGCCTACGAGATGCGAATGGTCTTGCGGATGTCGTCGGCTGTGCCGCGCTGGCCGTCCTCGCCGACCGAGCCGACCGTGATGCTGCCGCTCACGCGCACCAGGTAGTACGCGTGACCCCACACGTCGCGGCCCTGGTTCTTCGTGAGCAGCCGCTTCTGGATCCAGCGGGAGAAGGTCCGCTCATCGGGAATCTCGCGGCCTTCCGTCTTGGACAGGATGATCTGGTCTGCGATGAAGTTGACTTCCGTTCGCGTGTTGTAACGCTGGACCGGCGTGATGATCCGCTCGCCGACCGGGCCCATGCGGATGAGCACGGGTTGTGCTGCGACGACCATGCGCGCCCGCGTCGGCGGGTACGCCCAGGCCAGCCCGAACAGCAGCACGACGACCAGAATCTTCTTTACCATGCGCACGCCTCGCCGGGCGACCGCGCCCGTTCAGTCCCGCGATTTCGGTGGGCGCATCCAGCGGACCCACTCGATGTAGCGCTCGAGCTCGCGACGCTCGGGCCGGTCCTCGTCCTGTGCGAACGCGGTGTGCATGCGCCAGTCGAGGTACTGGGCCGACGGCACGGGCAGGAACGGCGGTTTCCGGTACCAGCCGCGGACGCGGAACCGCCAGGCCAGACGGATCAGCACCAGCGCCAGTGCCGGACGGCGGAGCGCGAGGCCCGCCGCTCGCAGGAGCGTCGATCCGTACTTGATTATCGGTCCGCTCCGGTCGTCTCTATACGCATGGGCGGGCGAAGTTAGCGCGGCCCCGGTTGGCGTGTAAACTGCCGTGACGGTATAATGTCGGGGTTTCGCTCGCGACCGGGTGCGGCGTCGCGACGAATCCTGCCAAGTTGTTGTGGGTACAAGTGTTCCAACCAGCGGAAGTCATGGCGACGAAAGCAAGATCACGAAGCCGGAGCGCCGGCGCGTCACTCGATTCCCCGACCCTGATCGGGTGGTACCGGACGATGTTCACGGCCCGGAAAACCGACGATCAGGAGATCCTGCTGAAGCGGCAGAACAAGATCTTCTTCCAGATCTCAGGTGCGGGTCACGAAGCGGTGCAGGTCGCACTGGCGCCGCATCTTCGACCGGCTTCCGACTGGTTCTATCTGTACTATCGCGACCGCGCGCTGGCGCTCGCACTGGGCATGACGCCGTACGAGCACCTGCTGCAGGCGGCGGGTGCGGCGGCGGATCCGTCGAGCGGCGGCCGGCAGATGCCTTCGCACTGGGGCCAGCGCGATCTTCGCATTGCCAGCACCTCGTCACCGACGGGCACGCAGTTCCTGCAGGCCGTGGGCTGCGCCGAAGCGGGCTGGCGCGCTTCGCTCGAGCCCGCCGTGCGTGAAGCGATCGAGCGCTTCGAGGACGACGAAATCGTGCTGTGCACTGCCGGTGAAGGTCAGACCTCGGAAGGCGAGTTCTGGGAGGCGCTCTCGACCGCCTGCAATCTGCGGCTGCCCGTTGTCTTCCTCATCGAGGACAACGGCTACGCCATCTCGGTCCCTGTCGAAGTGAACACGCCGGGCGGCCGGATCAGCCGGCTGGTGAGCGGGTTCCCGGATCTGCACGTCGAAGAGTTCGATGGCTGCGATGTGATGGCCAGCCATGAGGCTGCAGGGCGAGCCGTCGCGTACGCGCGCGCGCGGCGCGGTCCGGCCCTGCTGCACGCGCACGTGATCCGGCCGTACTCGCACTCGATGTCGGACGAAGACAAATTCTACAAGTCGGAAGAGGAGATTCAGCGCGAGAAGGAGCGCGACCCGATCCCGAACTTCCGGTCGTGGCTGCTGGAGCACGGTGTGGTGACGGAAGCGGCGATGACGGCGCTCGAGCAGGAGGTGGTGGCGGAGATCAAGGCGGCCTCGGACCGCGCGCTCGCGCAGCCGCAGCCCGCGGCGGAAACGGCGATGCTGCACCTGTACGCGCACGACGTGGATCCGACGAGTGCTGCGTTCGACACGGAAGACCAGCCGCAGTACCAGGGCGCGGAAACGACGATGGTCGACCTCATCAACGCGGCCCTGCGCGACGAGATGGCGCGGGACCCGCGCATTCTCGTTTTCGGTGAGGACGTGGCCGATGCGTCGCGAGAGGACGCGCTGGAGAGCGTGAAAGGCAAGGGCGGCGTCTTCAAGTGCACGTGGGGCCTGCAGCGCCGGTTCGGCTCGGTTCGCGTCTTCAATTCACCGCTGGCCGAGGCCAACATCGTCGGCCGTGCCATTGGCATGGCCTCGCGCGGACTGAAGCCGGTCGCCGAGATCCAGTTCTTCGACTACATCTGGCCGGCCATGATGCAGATCCGCGATGAGCTGGCGACGATGCGCTACCGCTCGAACGGCACGTGGAAGTCACCGGTCGTGATCCGCGTCGCGTATGGCGGCTACCTCAAGGGTGGCGGCATCTACCACTCGCAGACGGGCGAAACGCTGTTCACGCACACGCCGGGCCTGCGTGTCGTGCTGCCCGCGACGGCGGTCGATGCGAACGGGCTGCTGCGCACCGCGATCCGCTGCGATGATCCGGTGATGTTCCTCGAGCACAAACATCTGTACCGCCAGGTCTACAACAAGGGCCGGGATCCCGGACCCGACTTCATGATCCCGTTCGGCAAGGCGAAAATCGTGCGCGAGGGCCGTGATCTGACGGTGGTCACGTGCGGCGCGCTGGTCAAGCGTTCGCTCGATGCGGCGAAGATCGCAGCGGAACACGGCATCGACGTCGAGGTCATTGACCTGCGCTCGCTGCAGCCGCTGGACATGGAACGCATCGCGGATTCCGTGCGCAAGACGAACAAGGTGGTGGTTGCGCACGAGGACTCGCTGTCCTGGGGCATTGGCTCGGAGATCTCGGCGCGTATTGCGGACGAGGTGTTCGAGTGGCTGGATGGACCGGTCCGGCGCGTGGGCTCGCTCGACACGTGGGTGGCCTACGCACCGCGCCTCGAGGACGCGATCCTGCCGCAGGTCGACGACGTGTGGTCCGCGATTCGCGAGCTGCATGCCTACTGACGCCAGCGCGTCAGTCCACGAGCAGACCGGCGCGCGCGATCTGACGCAGGTGCTCTTCCAGTCTCGATGCGACCTGCGCTCGCGCCTCGGCTTCATCCGTGATCGCCGGGCCGCCCGGTTCCAGCGGCAGCCGTTCTGAAACGACTTCCTTCGCCAGCGCCGTGACCAGCGCGGCCCGGTCGCGCGTCCCATCCAGCAGTCTCATCAGCGCCGCACTGAGCGGTTCCTGCACCTCCATGGTCAGGTGCTTCAGCGTGGATACGGATCGGCCGCGCCTGAGCTGGTAGCGGGCGACGGGACTGAGCACGGGTCGTTCACCGGCGCCGGGCGCGAGACGTGTGGGCGAGCGCCAGAACTCGACGTGTCCCAGCTGATAGCAGCGGTGCAGGATCTCGAGCAGCGCGTCCGTGTCCTTCTCGAGCGGGTCCTGGCTGTTCGTTGCGGCGCGCGCGTCATCCAGCAGCTCGCGCACGGGCAGCGTGGCCGGCCAGATCCCGGCGAGCCGGCGCAGTGCGGCTTTGCCGACGGCGTGGTCCGTCTGCACGTAGCCCGTCTGCTTGCGGGTGAACTGCTCGATGCCGTCCACGCCCGGCGCGTGCTCCGCCGGCGATTCCAGCGCGGACGCAACGTGCAGCGAGAGCAGGCGCTCGAGCCGGACGGGCCGCACGACTTCGGCGGTGCTGCGCACGAGCAGGGTCTGACGGAAGCGGCGGCAGCGCAGGAAATCGAAGTACTGTTCGCGCAGAATCGGGTTGCTCTGCAGCTGCTCGATCGCCGCCTTCACGTTCTCGTCCGCCTTCTCCAGGTCGAAAAACATCGCCGGATACTCGGCCTCACTCAGAAACTGCAGGCCGTACTGAGCCGCCAGCTCGACGAACTGCATGAAGTAGAGCGGCGCATTGATATCCGCCAGGTAATCGTGAAACAGGACGGAGTCTTCCGCACGGTTCAGCTCGCTCAGCAGGGAGCGCGCGAAGTCACGATAGGGATCGTCGCCCGGCATGTCGGCGATCAGCTGCACGATCGCGCGGGCCTGCCGGACGCGGTCCGCGGCTTCGACGCGGCCGCGCACGTGGAACAGCATCGCATCGCGGAACACGTTGCGCAGATGCGTGCCCGGCAGTGCGAGATAGCTGATGAAGGCCACACCGTCGGGCGCCAGATTCTGCTGGCAGATGCGCAGGATGGCGCGGCGCACAGCATCGGGGACCCAGGAGAAGACGCCGTGGGCGATGATGTAGTCGAACTCCCCGAGCGGCGTGCTGACATCGAGCAAGTCGACCGTCTCGAGCCGCACATTGCGCAGGCCAAGCGCATCGATCATCGCGTTCCCGACGGCGACAGCTGTGCCCGCGCGGTCGAGTCCAAGGAACGTGCTTTCCGGATGTAGCCACGCGTGCGGAATCAGATTGCCGCCGTTGCCGGCGCCCAGCTCGAGTACGCGGCATTGTTCGGTTGGCGCCGGGTTCATCCCGTGCAGGAACGCGAGCGTGCCCAGGCGGTCAGGGTGCGTGTCCTGGAACGCGCTGCCCGGGTAAGGCACGCTGTCGTACAGATCCGCCATGGCGGCGAATGTCGGCGTTCGCCGTGACGGCGTCAAACGGACGCATGTCCGCACGGGCACGGAGGCGCTAGCTTGGCGCCGGCCTGGCGACAAGGGTTCTGCGCCGGCCGGACGCGTGCAACGGAGCGGCCGTGAACGATCTGCTGTTTGCGCGGTCACAGATGGCGCTGTCCCTTGCGTTTCACATTGTCTTTGCCGTCATCGGAATGGCGATGCCGGTGCTGATGGTGATCGCGGAAGCGCGCCATCTGCGCACGCGGGATCCGATCGACCTCGAGCTGTGCAAGCGGTGGGCGCGCGGCACGGCCGTGCTGTTTGCCGTGGGCGCCGCCTCCGGCACCGTGCTCTCCTTCGAGCTGGGGCTGCTGTGGCCCGCATTCATGGATCTGGCCGGCGGCATCATCGGCATGCCCTTCTCGCTCGAGGGCTTCGCCTTCTTCACCGAGGCGATCTTCCTCGGCCTCTACCTCTACGGCTGGAACCGGATGGGCCCGCGCGCACACCTCGGCGCCGGCATCATCGTGGCGCTGAGCGGGCTGGCCTCCGCCGTCTTCGTGCTCACCGCCAATGCGTGGATGAATGCGCCTGCAGGGTTCACGTTGACGGACGGCCGCGTGACGGCGATCGACCCGGTCGCTGCGATGCTGAATCCGGCCAGCCTGCAGCAGGTCGTGCACATGACACTGGCCGCGTATCTGGCTGTGGGCTTCGGCGTCGCCGGTGTGCACGCCTGGTTCCTGCTGCGCAGTCGCGCGCACGCGTTCCACCGGCGCGCGCTGCGCATCGCGCTGGGCATGGCTGTCCTGTGCGCGCCGCTCCAGATCGTGAGCGGTGACCGCATCGCGAAGATGGTCGCACGCATCCAGCCGGCGAAGTTTGCTGCGATGGAGGGCCACTATCGCACGATGGCGCGTGCGCCCATCACGCTGGGCGGGCTGGCCGATGATGACGCAATGGTCGTACGCGGCGGCATCGAGATTCCCGCCATGCTCAGTGTGCTCGCGCACGGCCGCGCCGACGCGGAGGTCACGGGCCTCGAGGACATTCCGCGCACGGACTGGCCGAACACGAAGCTCGTCCACCTCGCCTTCGATGTCATGGTCGGCTGCGGCTTCGCGCTGCTCGCGCTCGCGATCTGGGTGAGCGTCAGCTGGCTGCGCCGCCGTGATCCCGGTCCGTGGCTGCTCCGGGCACTCGTGGCCGCTGCGCCCTTGGGCTTCATCGCCATCGAGGCCGGCTGGATGGTCACCGAGCTTGGCCGCCAGCCCTGGATCATCTACGGCATCATGCGCACGGCCGATGCGGTCACACCGATGCGCGGGCTGGTGGCTCCGTTCGCGGCCATCACCGCGCTCTATTTGCTGCTCACCGTGGTCGTCGTGCTCGTGCTGCGCCGCATGTTCATGGCCACATCGCCCGCGGCCGGAGTCCCGTGAGCCACGCGTTCCTGCTCGAGGTTGTCATCCTCGTCTCGCTCGTCTTCTATGCCTTGAGCGGCGGCGCGGATTTCGGCGGCGGCGTCTGGGACCTGCTGGCGCGCGGACCTCGCGCAGAGCAGCAGCGCGCCGCGATCGACCACGCGATCGCGCCGATATGGGAGGCCAACCATGTCTGGCTGATCGTCGTCGTGGTCGTCCTGTTCAGTGCGTTCCCGCCCGCGTTCGGCGCCATCATGACGGCGCTGCACGTGCCGTTGACGCTGGTGCTCATCGGCATTGTGCTGCGCGCGGCTGCTTTTGTTTTCCGCAAGTACGATGTCCAGACATCGCGCTCGCCGCATCGCTGGGGCCGTGTCTTCGGTGTGTCCAGCCTGTTCACGCCGTTCCTGCTCGGCCTCTGTCTGGGTGCGCTCGCGTCGGGTGAGATCCGCGTGACCGATGGGCAGGTGGTGACCGGCTTCTTCGCTGGCTGGACGCGTCCGTTCGCGATCGCGTGTGGCCTGTTCGCGCAGGGACTCTTCGCGTTCCTCGCGGCCACGTATCTGACGGTCGACACGGCCGGCAATACCGAGCTGTGCCGCGATTTCCGCCGGCGCGCGCTCGGCGCCGGACTTGCGCTCGCGCCCGTTGCGGGCCTCGTATTCCTGCTCGCGCGAGCCGGTGCTCCCCGCATCTTCGCCGGGCTGACCGGCGCCTGGGCGCCGCCCCTGCTCCTGACCACGAGTGTGGCTGCACTGGCGGCGCTCGGCGCACTCTGGACGCGACGGTTCCGGCTGGCCCGTGCGGCAGCCGCGCTGCAGGTTGCGTGCATCCTGCTCGGCTGGGCGCTGGCGCAGTACCCGTTCGTGATCGTGCCGGACCTCACGTTTGCCGACGCGGCCGCGCCGCCGAACGTGCTGCGGCTGCTAACGTACGTGTTCGCGGCGGGTACGGTAGTGCTGGCGCCGTCGTTCTACTATCTGTTTCGCGTGTTCAAGGGATCCGGGGCGAGTGCGGCCGGCCCGGGTCATTGAGCGGCCGCGGGGCGCGCCCGCGCGATGCGGCTCAGCCCGTGCCGGTCGAGGAAGGTCCAGAACGCGGGCTCGTGCTGCAGGTCCAGCCAGATGCGGCTGTTGACGAGAAACAGCACATCGCCGAGGCGGCGTCGCGCCGCTTCCTCCAGGAACTCGAGGGCGCGGTCGACTTCGCCGAGCGCGCCGTACAGGATCGCGTAATCGATCTGGAGCGAGAGTTCGGGATGCCGGCGCTCGCGCTCCTGGATCATCTGCAGGATCCGGCGCGCTTCGTCTGTCCGGCCGGTGCGCGCCAGAATGTACCCGCGCGGAGACAGTCCCTTGTAGGCATCTCCGGTGATATCGACCACGCGGTGCAGCACGGCCAGCGCTTCCTCGCTGCGGCCCAGCGCAAACAGGGCAATGCCCTTCCCTTCATACGCGGCACGAAACATCGGATCCTGGGCGAGCATGCGATTCGCCGCGCCGAGCGCATCCTGGGCGCGATTCGCGTCGAGGAACGCCCAGCACAGCGACATCATGTGCGGCAGCGATAGCGGATCGAGGCGGCTCGCCGCCTCGAGCTCCTCGAGCGCACGTTCCGGCTCACCGATGATGCTCAGGTAGACGCCGAACGCGTGGTGCGCGGCGGCCAGACCGGGATTGCGGCTCAGCGCCTTCTGCACGCGGTTGTAGGCATCATCGAAGTCCCAGTAGTAGAACAGCTTGATCAGGCCGAGCGAGAGGTGGGCTTCGCCGAGCAGCGGATCGAGCTCGAGCGCGCGCAGCGCGGCCTGTTCCGCGGCGCGCCAGGCCGGCGCGTAGTCGGCCTGGCCCATGTAGGCGAGATAGGCGTGCGCCTCGGCGAGGGCCGCCCAGGCGCGCGCGTAGGCCGGATCGATGGCCGTTGCCTGCTCGAAAATGCCGATCGCACTGCGCGCGGACTCAGGCGTCCAGCGATGGAACTCATGGATGCCCCGGAGATAGAGCGCGTGCGCGCGTGTGTCGCTGCGCTGTGTCGCGAGGGACGCGGCGGGCTCCGCGCCAAGCCGGTCCTGCACGGCCGCCATGATGGCGCCCGCAATTTCGTCCTGCAGCTCGAACATGTCGGCCAGCCGTCGATCGTAGGTCTGGGAGAAGAGGTGGTACCCGTTCGACGCATCGATCAGCTGCGCGGTCACGCGAATCCGCTGGCCATACTTGCGAACGCTGCCTTCGAGCACGGTCTGCACGCCGAGCTGCCGCGCAATCTGCCGGACATCATCCTGCCGGTTCTTGAACGCGAACGTCGAGGTTCGCGCCGTGACCTGCAGGCCGTTCACACGCGTGAGAAGATTGATCAGCTCCTCCGTGATGCCGTCGCTGAAGTACTCGTTCTCCGGATCGGCACTCATGTTCGTGAAGGGCAGAACCGCTACACTGCGGCGCATCTCGCGGCGCGGCGCTTCCAGCGTGTCGGGCGCCGGGAGTGTCAGGCCCTCCGCGTCCATCGCGAAGACTTCAATCGGCTGGCGCACGTTCTTCAATTCGAAGGTGCCGAGTGAAACGCAGCGGAGCTGCGGCTGATTCTTCAGCTCGTCATGGACCTTCGCGGAAACGAGCACGGAACCCGGCGTGCCCAGACCCTGGATGCGGGATGCGACGTTGACGCCGTCGCCGAACACGCCCTCCTCATCATAGACCACGTCGCCGGTGTGGATGCCGATGCGGACCGGGACCTGCGCCTGGCTCAGCTCGCGCTGGATCGCGACCGCGCTGGCCGCCGCCTCGATCGCACTGTCGAACAGGCTCAGTGTGCCATCGCCGTAGTACTGATGGACGCGTCCGCCGTGCCGGTCGACCTGGCGCTCGACCACCGTGCGATGGCGATCACGGTTGCGCCGCGCACGTGCCTCATCCTCCTGCATCAACGCCGTGTAGCCGGCAATGTCCGTGAACATGATGGCGCTGAGCCGGCGAGTCGCGCCGCGCGGCGCGTCCGTGACCGCCGCAGCTGCTGCCGGAACGCGTTCCTCAGCCATTCCGCGCGGCCGCGTCGATGAGGCGCACGGCTTCGTCGATTTCTTCGAGCGTGTTGTAGACATGGGGTGAGAGGCGCATCCAGCCGTAGCCGTATTCGCCGATCACGCGGGTGCGCATGCGGACGCGGCGGCCGCCCCCGGCATCGATCTCGGCGATGCGCCGCTGCAGCTCCGCCGATTCGACGCCCTCCACCGCGAACGCAACCATGCCGGCGACGCGTTCCTCGTCGTCGGGCGAAACCAGACGTACGCGCGGGTTCTGGCGCAGCGCATCAGCCAGCCGCCGCCGGAGCTCGCGGATGCGGGCGTAGACGCGCGCTTCACCGAGCGTCTGGTGGAACTGGAGCGCGGCGTCGAGACCGGCCAGCCTGGACTCGTCAAAGGAGCCCAGGTGGTTGAAGCGGTGCGCGCCCAGCGCGAGGTCATCCCAGCCGCCGGACGCGAGCGTCGGCCAGAGCCGGGACCGCCAGTCTTCGCGGATCCACAGGAACCCGGTGCCCTGCGGCGCGAGCAGCCACTTGTGGGGCGAGCTGGCATAGAAGTCGGGCTGCAGTGCACCCAGGTCCACGGGCATGAGGCCGGGCGGATGCGCGCCGTCAACCACGAAGATGATGTTTCGGTCGCGACAGAGCTGCGCGATCTCGCGCACCGGCATGATCAGGCCGGTCGTGAAATTGACGTGCGAGACCGAGATCACGCGCGTCCTTGGCGTCAGCGCGCGGCGGAACAATTCGACGATCGTATCGCTGGCCGGTGCCGGAACCGGCAGCGGCAGGGGCCGCAGCACGAGCGAGTGCCGCCGGCTCACGAGCTGCCACGGGCATAGCCCGCCTACGTGTTCGTGGTCCGTCGTCAGGATCTCGTCGCCCGCGCGATAGTCGATGCCATTTGCGACGAAGCTCATGCCCTCCGTGGTGTTGCGCGGGAACACGAATCCGGCCGCATCGGCGCGAAGCAGCGCGGCCAGCCGATTCTTGACGCTGTCCCAGTCGACGCCGGGCGGGTACGTCATGGCGACGCGCCGCGTGTGCTCGATGATTGCATCGAGGACGACGCGCGGCTGCGGGCCGAGCGTGCCGACGTTCAGGTAGAGGCGATCGTCGGGGATGAGGAACGCATCGCGAACGACGTTCCACACGTCCTGTGCGGGAGCGTGTTCGAGTTGCGCGGCCAGGCGCCGGAGCGGCCCGGGCCATGCGAGTACGGCAGGGACTGCGCCAACCGCGTGCGCCAGAAACTGCCTGCGGTTTGCGGAACGGGGTGCCACGAATGCCATTCGCCCGAGTCGTGGGTCACGGCGGTTCTGCGGGATGATGCCGCGGCCCGGCGGCCATGCGCAAGCCGCCGGGGTCGGAGCACCGGGCGGTGTGCGGCTCTGCGGCGCGCGGTAGCTTGAGCCCATGCCGTCCCTGATTCGATTCCTGCGCGCGTACGCGCGTCCCGGCCGCGCGGACCTGACGCGAACGGAAACCAGCTACAGTCGCGGCGAGCTTCAACTGCCGGCGACAATCTACCGGCCTCGCGGCAATGACCGGCTGCCTGGCTGGGTCGTACTCCATGGCCTGACCTACACCGGGCGCGAGCATCCGTCGCTGGTTCGTTTTGTCGAGGCGATTGCGGCCGCCGGCAATCTCGTTCTCGTTCCCGACATCCCCGAATGGCGGGATCTGCGTGTCGCACCGGCGGTGACGCACGAGACGATTCGCGCGGCCGTCCGTGCGCTGCACGACCGCCCCGATGTGCACACGGATCGCATCGGCCTGTTCGGCTTCTCGTTCGGCGCAACGCAGTCGCTCATTGCCGCCGCGGACCCCGCCGTGAGCGCCGGGCTGCGCGCGATTGCCGCGTGGGGCGGCTACCATGATGTTCGCGCGCTGTTCCGCTTCGGCATCCTGGGCGAGCACGAGCTGGACGGCCGCAGCTACCGCGTCCGACCCGACCCCTACGGCGCGTGGATCATGTCCGGCAACTACCTCACGCACATCCCGGGACATGAGGGGGACACGCGCATTGCTGCCGCCGCGCGCGAGCTGGCGCTCGAGGCCGGACGCCGCCGTCGATTTGCCGGCGACCCCATCTACGATGAAACGAAGACGCGGCTCCGCAGCGCCCTCGAGCCGGAGGACCATGCGCTGTTCGATCTGATCGCACCGATGGCCCACACACCGGCGCCCGACGCGGAATGGGCGCGCGACATGTCGCAGCGGCTGGCCGAGGCGGCGTTGCGCGTCGACCCGCTGATGGACCCGCAGCCGTTCCTGCCGGCGCTCCGTGTGCAAACGCTGCTCTCCCATGGCCGGACCGATCGCCTGATTCCGTTCACGGAAACGATCCGGCTGTCGCGCGCCCTGCCCGCAGAACGTCTCGAGGGCTGTACGATCACCGCGCTGTTCGAGCATTCGGGCGGCACGAACCGTCGGCTCGGACCACTCGGTCTGGCGGCGGAAGGCGTTCGTTTTCTCGCTGTTCTCGGCCGGATCCTGCACCTGACCTGAGCCGGACCCTCCCGCTGGAACCCGGGTATGGAAGCTCGCTGGCCTCCGGGCAGCTCGAGTGTCAACCGTTTCACCTGAACGCGCATGGCCTCTCCCTCGGTCCCGGTTTTTCTTGCCGGTCCGTTCCCCGTCCTCCACACGTCGCGCGTCAGCGCGGCGGACCACGAGGTCGAGCTGGACGTGGGGCTCATCATTTCCGGGCTGCCCACGATCCTCGCTTCCGCGCGGTTCCCGCTCGACGATACGTGGGACCGGATCCTCGGCGCGCTGCGCAGCGGCGATGCCCGGCTGGGCGTCGCGGGCGTGGCGCATGAAACGGATTCCGATGTCGGCCACAGCGAGACGTACCCTTCCGCCTACATCGGCCTCGAGTGCGCGAACGGCGAGCGGCTCGTCCTCTCCCACATTCGTGCGCTCGACACGGAGCAGCCGCCTGAAGCGTACGCGCGCGAAGTCATGGACTCGCTGCTCAAGGGCCTGACGCCGGACGAGCTGGGACTCGCCATCGACGACTGAGCCGGCGCGGCCCGCTACTGCGCTGCCGTGCAGGCCGGCGATGTGTCCGTGGCGCTCGTGGTAAGGTTCTGCGTCCGGGGCACCAGCGATCCGAAGACGCCCGTTCCGTCCCCGCGCACGCTTGCCACGCGGACCTGTCCTGATGGGTTGAAGTTGCCGCCGCGTACCCAGTTGACGTAGTTGCGATCGGCAGCCGCGACGACGATGGCCCCGAAAACATCCGGCGGCAGGCCTCGCTGGATGGCGACGAGCGCGTCGCTCAGGTCGGGATCCGCGCGATCGAACACACCGAACTCTGCGGGGAACACGAGCGTCGTGTCCTCACGTCCTACGGAGAGCCCGACCAGCCGGACCGGACCGCTGCCTCCGATCTGCACGTTGCGGCGGCGGAGCGCGTCGCGCAGCCCGGCCAGCCGTGTTTCCGCGAGGTACGCCCACGCGCTGTCCGAGCGCGTCCACACGAACTCGAGGGTGGTGTCTGCATTCAGCCGACAGGGATTCGATGCGGGACGCCCCAGCTGGAACGCGCCGGGTACCGTGGTTTCGCCCGTGATGACACCGCCATCGGGCAGTTGCACACGCAACACGTACGTCGCGCCGGGCCGGATCGCGAGGCCGCCGGCGCTGGACCGGTAGCAGGTGCCGAGCGACTTCACCGGCCGCTCATCCTCGAAGTCCAGGCATTGCGTTTCGGCGGCCGGCCCGAACGTCAGGATGCTGCCGCTCCCAGCTTCGCGCACTTCGATGATGGCGCCTGGCACGGTGGCGGAGTCGGGCCCGCGCGTGCGGTGCAGGTAGGCCAGCTGCACGGGTTCATCCGCACGCAGCACGACTTCGACCACGACGATGTCTTCGCCCTCGGCGAGCGTGACTTCCTGCAGCTCGCACGCGGGCAGCAGCAGGGCGGCCGGCCACCAGTACAGGCGGCGGAACCACGAGGCCCGAGTCGATGCGGAGCCGCGCATTCGGTCTTCGCGCATCAGAAACTGAGCTCCACACCGATGGTGGGCAGGAACGGAAACATCGAGATGCCGGAGCGCTGGGCCGGCGTCCTGCCGTACTCGTAGAAGTAGAAGAGCGGATTCCTGTGATTGTAGACGTTGAGCACGTCGATGTGCGGCCGCAGCTCGCCCCAGCTCTTGCGATAGGTCTTCCGCAGTCCGACGTCGAGCCGATGATAGGCCGGGTAACGTTCCCGGTTGCGCGGCCCGAGCAGTATGTTGACCTCCTCGAAGTCGCCATCGTACGAGCGCTGCCCGCCGACAATGCCGTAGCGGAACGAAGTGTACCCGGCCAGCGGTCGTGTGTACGGCAGGCCGGTTCCGTAATTGAAGCGGAGCGAGGCATCGATCGCGCCGGGCAGCGTGGTCTGCAGCGTGAACTCGAGATCGACGCGGCGGTCGAAGATCGGCGGATAGTCGAGGACGGGTGGCGGTACCAGGCCGGTTGTCGGATCGGCAAAGCGACGCGTGGCGCGCAGCCAGGAGATCGCGAGCGTGGGCCGGACGCGGCCGGCATCCCATCGAATGAACAGATCGGCACCGCGAGAGCGGCCGGTGCCGGTCAGCAGTTCGTCCGCCGGATCGTTCGGATCATCGGCCACGTTGTTTCCGGCCACACCGTCCATGCGGCGGTCATAGGCCTCCAGCGCGGCGTACCAGCCGGCACCGGCGAACCATTCGATGCCGGCCTGCACCTGATCGGAAACGGTGCGCGGGGCGCGGACGCCGGACAGCACCCACACGTCGATGCCGAGCGGCAGCTCCTCGTCGCGGACGGAGTGAAGGAACTGCGTGTACCGGCCGGCCGCCAGCTTGACGGCCAAGTTGTCGCCCAGGAACCGCTTGAGCGCGAGGCGCGGCGACGCGACGAGATCCGAGTCTGTGTTGCGCGCGCCGTCCGGCCACGCATCGAGGCGTCCGCCAATCTCGAGACGCCACCGGCCCGGCTCGAGGCCGGCCTGCGCGTACAAACCGAGCAGCCACGAGCCCTGCGCGCCCTGCCGGAACACGGTACCGCCCGTCTGCGCCAGGTTGTCGTACGCCATGCGGTCCGCACTCACGCCGGTCTTGAGCAGCACGCCGCCACTGCGCGACTCGAGGTCGGCGCGTATCGTCCACTGATCGATCCGGCTGCGGAACCGCGTGTCACTGTAATCCGGAAAGCGAATGCCAGTCGAAAACCGGGAATAGCCGGTGCGCATGTCGACCGTGCGGCCACCCCCAATCGGCGCTGTCCAGCGTGCGCCCACCACGCTGTTGCCCCAGGTCCAGCGGACCTGCAGCGGAAACGAATCGATACCGGCCAGATCGAGCACGTCGCGGCCGGTGTAGGCCGTGAGCGAGACGCGCGCGCCACCTGCGGTCCAGCCTTCGACGTACGTCTGCAGGTCCGTGAGGTGGTAGGGAAAATCGAAGAACGGGCGGAACAGCTGAT
>Ga0187892_10007385_pt1 | contig 15693 bp, 20 predicted proteins | sample MA1701073metaG_FD_139345 | JGI IMG/M metagenome (GOLD analysis project Ga0187892, IMG submission 139345) | Bio-ooze microbial communities from a basaltic lava cave in the Kipuka Kanohina Cave System on the Island of Hawaii, USA - MA170107-3 metaG ... | reverse complement strand
CCTGTCTGAGCGGGCCACCAGGAGCATAGAGCGCGAGGTCTTGGACTTTAGGCCCCGCCCGTACGATATCAAGGCAAAGCCTGTTTTGCGAAAGATTATCGAGTTTAGGACCGGCGATAAATTTAGGATTGGCTCACTTGAAGTTGAGCCGATTCATGTGGACCATTCAGTTCCTGGGGCGTACGGCTTTGTCATCTATACGTCTGAAGGTCCCGTGGTGTATACTGGGGATATTAGACTGCATGGTACGAATTCTTCTATGACTCGCGAGTTTGTCTCAAAGGCCAAAGAGGTAAAGCCCATTGCATTGATTACAGAGGGCACTAGGATTTCTGATCCTGAGCGGGAAGAGTCTGAGGATTTGGTGTATTCGCAGTCTTCCAAGATAGTATCAGAGTCTGATAATCTGGTGTTTGCCGACTTTAATTTCAAGGACGTGGATAGGATGCGGACGTTTTTTAGGATTGCAAAGGAGACTGGTCGGAAATTTGTAGTGAAAATTAATGACGCGTATTTTTTGAAGTATCTGTCTCAGGATCCCAATCTTTCCGTTCCATCAATAAATGATGATAATATAATCGTCTATTTGCCAAAACGCGGCTCTGGCAAATATGATGATAAGGACTATCGTGGAAAAGACAAAGAGTTATTGGACTTGCACAACACCTGGACTGCAGAGCAGATTGCTGCGCGACCGAATAAGGCACTATGTGCAATCGGGTTTTACAGCTTTACTGCGTTAATTGACATGAAGATAAAATCTGGCGCTAGGTATATCCATTCGGCTTCTGAGCCGCACAACGAAGAAGAGGAAGCTTCTGTAGATAGAATTGATGCTTGGATTGAGAAATTTGGTATGGCAAAGTTTCAGAGTCATTGTTCTGGGCATGCTCGTGGGCGCGACCTGCTAAATGTGGTATCTGAGATTGGGGCAAAAACACTGTATCCAGTACATACAGAGCATCCTGACTTGTACAAGCAGGTCTCAAAAAATGTCGTCCTAATTGATGAGGGCAAAAAATACAATATATCTTAGATGAGTTATTTCGTAAACTTTAGTGATGTGATAGCTAGATCAGATTTGTAAATTCAGATCCTTTTTCTAGTTGTACAGTCTTTAGCAGAAATAGGAAATTATGAATTTTGAAGAGATGTATGATTTTATCAGCAATAGAATGCGGATGCAGCACATTTACCAACCCGTAATGATCAAAACTCTTCTAGAGTCTGAAAACGTGGCATCTGTTAGAAAAATTGCAGAATCATTTTTACAAAAAGATGAAAGTCAAATTGAATATTATGAACGAATTACAAAGACAATGCCAGGGTCGGTACTTAAACGACATGGAACAGTAAGTTATGATTCAGGATCCTTTACATTAAAAATTTCAGACATTACATCATCGCAACGAAACGAGCTGATCAACTTGTGTAATGACAAAATAAAAAAGTATGAGGAGGAACGAGGAAAAAGAATCTGGGAACATCGCGCTAGAGATTCAAGAGAGGTGCCAGGCTCTTTGCGTTACCAAGTTCTACACAAGGCCAAGGGCAGATGTGAATTATGTGGGATTTCTAAAGACGAGAAGGCCCTCGATGTTGATCATATAGTTCCAAAAAACAAGGGAGGCAAGACAATACCAGAGAATTTGCAAGCACTTTGTTATACCTGTAATTCACAAAAAAGAGACCTTGACGATACTGATTTTAGGCCTTGGAAAAACCTGTATGAAAAGCGCCAGAAAGATTGCATATTCTGTAAACCAGCCTTGACTGAGGCTGAAAATACGCTCGTTATTTCTTTTGAAGACAGGTTTGCCGTAACAAAATACCATACTTTGATCTACCCAAGACGCCATGTTGGGTCATTTTTTGAGTTAGGCGCTGCCGAATACAAGGCATGCATTTCAATGTTAGATGGAATGAGAAACAAAATCAGAGAAAAGGATCCTACAGTTACTGGGTTTAACATAGGAGTTAATGATGGAGTGGATGCAGGTCAAACCATTCTTCATTGTCACATACATTTGATTCCACGACGAAGGGGAGACGTTCCAAATCCTCGCGGCGGCATACGGAATGTCATTCCTGGAAAAGGAAATTACTAGCATCTGGAAAATCTTGACTTAATTAAGAACTATTAACTTTCATCTCAAAGATGTCATTTTTGATAATTATTGTTATTGGATCATTTTCTTGAAATTCATAAATGTCATACAGTTGTGTGAGCATTATACAATTTTTGTTATTGACTTTCATATCATATGTTTTATTTTTGAATTTTAGTTTGAAGATCTGATCCTTTTCTGGGAACTCTTCTCGGATCTTTTTTGGTAGTCCAATGTACTTGTATTTAGCTTCACTTCTTGATAATTGCTTACTAAATTCCACGTTGACAAACTGTAGACATTGTATAATAATCTGATCTTATATCCTAGTTCATTTTTTATAATGACTGTAGGTAGTCACCTTGAGGACAATAATAACAACAAAACAGATCAAAAAAGATTGGACTTTTCTAGAATACAGTACAAAGGAATTCACCCATGGTTTTCATCAATATCCAGCAAGAATGCATCCTGAAATAGCAAAAAGACTGATTACAAAATATGCATCAGATGCGAAAAGTGTGGTTTTTGATCCCTTTATGGGGTCAGGTGGAGTTCTTGTAGAAGCTGTAATACATGGTAATAATTCCATTGGAATAGACGTCAATCCCTTTGCAGTGTTATTGTCAAAGGTAAAAACCACTCCCATTGAGCCTTCAAAACTCAGAAATAGGCATGAAAAACTAATGTCCATAGCAAAACAAGATTTTGAAAATCATGTTAATTACAACAATGCCCCAAAATCGATTAATCTTCCTTTTTGGTATACAAAAGATTCTCTTGAAAAATTACAAATTCTAAAAAATCACATTCTAAAAATAAAGGATCCCAACATGCGTGATTTCTTCAAAATCTGTTTCTCATTGACTACAAGACGTGTAAGCTACCAGAGAAACAGCATTTACAAAATTTATAGAATGAAACCTGAAAAACGTGAATCTTTTAATCCTAATACCTTTTCAGTTTTTGAATCAATTTCTAACAAGAATATTGACAATATGAAAAACTTCTTTAATATAGATTTTAATGCAAAAGCATTTCCATTATTAGGCGACACAAGAAATGCCGTAGACGAATTTAAGAAAATACCACAGGAGATATTAGATGATGGGAAATCTCACCTTCTAGTAACATCTCCACCTTATGGGGATCATGATACAACTGTAGCGTATGGTCAATTCTCAAGACATCCTGGCCTTTGGTTAGAGATTCCGGAAGAAAAAGAGCTTTTAGAAATTGACTCTGTTGGATTAGGGGGAAGAAAAAAGAAAGAAGTCATTGACTTAGAATCCCCTCTTTTGGATAATATTTTGAAAATAATAGCTGAGAAAGATAAACAAGTTACCAAAAAAACAAATCTATCAAATAGAGCACATGATGTTTATGCATACTTTAATGATCTAGATCGATGCTTTGATCAAATTTCTCAGATTCTCAAGAAAGGAGATAGCTATTGTTGCTTTGTTGTTGCAAATCGACGAGTAAGAAGAGAGACAATCCCAACAGATGAAATTTGTGTAGAGCTTGCAAAAAAATATGGATTCAAACACAAATACACTACATACCGAACCATTGCGAATAAGGCAATGGCAGTCAAAAACGCACCAGAAAACATTGCTCAATTCTCAGATTCAACTATGAATGAAGAAAGCATAGTTGTGTGGAAATACTAGGAATTTTTACCCAAGGCTCAAAAAATTCATCATTTCTTATCTTTACACTTTTTGGAAGACCATTCTAGGTGAAAACCTTCGATGATCTCGTTGCTGGATTAAAAAAAATAAAAGAAGTAGGTTTTGTTCAGACTCATCGAATTGGTGATACTGGAATAGGAAAAACACTGGAAGATCTCTTAGATATATCTGAGAATAATTTTGCAGGGCCTGATGGTACGGATACAGAGCTAAAAGCAGCTAGAAAAAACGCAAGTAGCATGCTTACATTATTTACAAAATCGCCATTACCTAGAGGTATTAATACAAAACTTCGATTGGAATATGGCTACCCAGATGAAAAATTTCCAGAAAAACTAGTACTTAGAACAACAATCAATTCAAAAGATTTTAACAATGTACGAGGACAAAAAGGATTCAAAATTGTATGTAATGGAGACCGAATAGAAATTCAGGCATTTCGAAAACCAATCAAATTTCTAGATATGTCAAATCCATACTGGCCAAAGAAACTTTTTGAGGAAAGTATTGCAAACAAGTATCGAAAATCGTTGTTATACGTAAAAGCTGACTCTATTGGAGAAGATGAAAATGAGAAATTTCATTTTAATGAAGCTTGGTTGTTAGAAGGCTTTGATTATGCAAAATTTACTGAGCAGCTTGATAAAGGAATGTTAAAAGTCGATATTCGCCTTGGATTATACAATGATGGTAGATATCACGATCACGGAACTGGAGTTAGAATTCAACCAGCCCTGTTGGATAACTGTTTTTCAACTAGAATTAAGATATTATAAATTATTTAGATACCACTAGTAGATCTCGGGGAAGATCAGATAATTTTCTGATCCAATCTTTATTTCGAAGATGTGATTGTTTTTTTAATTCATCTCTCACATATGCAATTAGTTTTTTCTTTTTGATATCCATTGCCTTATTCTCAGATATTTTATCATCAAGAGTAATTAGATACATCTCCCCGCCTTGTTTTTTTTCTGGAACTGTTTGTTTCCATCTCTCACGTAATGTTCTTTTACAAGACAAATATCGAGTTAATTTAGAATTTGTCAAAGCAGTGTTTTGATCTGGGACAACTAGATCCATTTTGTTTAATTTTTCTCGCTCTTTTTTACCATGAGGAATTTCTGATGAAATATTAATTCTCGTTAATAACTTTTTGATTATATATTCAAGAGCATGTCCACCTCTTTGTTTACGACTCTGGCCAATACGGAACTCAAAATCAATTAAGATTGGACGTAGTTGAGTAAGCACAGATTTGATCAATTTTGATTTATTAACACATTGTATCGCGGTAATTTTTATAACATATTTTTCTGAAATTATTTTTATAAGTTTCTTACGAGCTGACGCTTCATAATTTTTATAATTTTGTGTGCGGTTGCTTCAACTAAAACAACAGCCTGTGAAAAGCTCTTTTTGATATATTTTGCAGTCAGTTTTGATTTTGGTATTAATGATAATGATTCGTCTATAATGAATTCAGATGACGGGATTAAGTCCATGACTTGTTTAATTTCTTGATAATGTGGCTTATTCATCTAACATAGATTCAAGATAGTTTTGAAGACAAGTTATGTCAAATTGATTTGCGAGAAGACTAAAGACTTGATAACAAATTAATTGGAATTAAGAATGATTTATGTAATTAAATGATTAGCTAAAATCCAACTATTTCATTAATACATAATTTCCTTCAATAGTTCTTTTGTAAGTCAATTCCACGTTTTCATAGTCAATTGTTTGTAAATCGATTGGGGATTTGCTGGAAGATAACGTAATTGTAAATGTTTCAGAATTGGACTCCGGTTGAACGTAAATATCATATAAACTTGGTTCTGATAAGATTGAAGCTTTAGCAATCTTGTCCCAATTTTTTCTATCAAAACTTATCTGTGCATTTTTTCTAGTCACAATTAGATCAAATCTAGATTTATCTTTTCCAATGTTTGAAACTTTAATTGTAGAATGATATCCAAGTATACTGTTTCTACTTAGATATTCTGAAGAATCATTAAATGAGATAGTTATATTTGCTCTTTCTTGCCATAATGAAATTCCAACATTTGCAGCTGCAAGAATTATTCCAATAATGGTAAGAATTGTAGGTACAGATATCAGTATGGCCTTAGTTTTTTTCTTCATCTTACCGTACAGTAACTCCCGTTTTTATCCACGCAACAAATTAATTTCTATTTTATATCAATTATTCCATCAGTAAAAACCCGTACTACTTTCCATTCACACTGTTTGGTTTCTACTGTAGTCACAATTTTTTTCTGTAGATCATGTAGGTATGGGTTTTGTTGATTGTATTCCAATAACACTACATTTTTCATCGAATTTTGGTTATTTTAGATACAATAGAAATCATAGTACTCTCATCATTATACAACTAGTTAATTATTTTTATAATTGACTTACATCTAGTAACTATGGGAATTGAAGAAATTACTACTTCTGTTAATGATTTGGATGTGCTAGATAACAAGTACAGGCATGCAAATTATACAGCAAATCACGATTTCCCAGAATTAACAGCAGTTTGTCCTGTTACCAGATTACCAGATTTCTACGATATGACAGTCGAATATGAACCAGATGAAAAATTAATTGAATTAAAATCGTTCAAGATGTATCTAAATTCATTTAGAGACAAGGAAATTATTCATGAAGAAATAATTAATGAGATTTTTGAAAAACTAATTCATACACTAAAACCCAGATGGCTAAAAATAATCCTGAAAGTTAGAGTTAGAGGGGGCATTGAAACTACTATTAAAAGAGAGTGGGAAAAGACCAAAGGCGACATATTAGAACGAAATAAATGAACCAGAAATGAAAATCATAGAAAATAGAAAACGAAATCAAAATACCAGACTCTTGACATTAGAGTTTAAAGAAAAAATTCTCCATACGCCAACTTATTTTCCAGCAATTTCGTCCACAGATTCAAAATTTCCAATACCCAGATTACTGAAATTTTTTATTCGAAGTAGCTATCCGCAATTACTGATTTCAGCATACGATTACTATCATTACCTAAAATTGGAATCCAAACTGAAATCTGGACTAACCAGGTATTCTAAAAAACACTTTTTATTCATTGATAGTGGTGGATATGAAAAATATTGGACTGGAGACAAAAAATGGACTTTTGATCTATACAAAAAGATCATACCAAAGATAAAGAGTGATTTCTATACTAGTTTTGATGGAGAGTTTGTACAGAAAAAGAAAAACAAATTTTATGATGTTATAATTAACAACGGATTAATTCATCCAACAAGCCAATATTTACCAATTTTTCATGCACCAGAGCCCAAATTATTATTGAAAACAATTTCTAGATTTCTTGAAAGATATCCTTATGCAATTAATTTGATAGCAATAAGAGAGTTAGAGTGTGGAATTACAACATCCGAACGTGCAAAAACAATTTTCCAAATTAGAAAAATTTTAGACAAAATAGGCGGTAAACAGATGTTGCATGTGCTTGGTGCAGGGCATCCAATATCAATTGCGTTGTACTCATACTGTGGTGCAGATAGCTTTGATAGTACCGACTGGTTTAGATCTACGTTCGATCCAAAATCTAATACACTGCTTGATTCATCACATATAGACATAGTTACACAGAGTCCTGCTTCAATTAGAATTCAGGATCCAACACTCAAACTATTAGTACATAATCTTGACACATATTTTATATTTATGAAAAAAATTCAAGCCTTGATAAAAAACAACAAATTGTTATCGTTTTTACATCAGAATAAAATAGACAAAAACATTATTGAAAAGATCATAAATTAGCTGTTTTGCTCTAATCGATCTTTTTTTGATTTCAAATTCATTATCTTAACATATTCCATAAATGCATAATTTGCAACATCCGCGAGCTCATGCAGGATCTCATCATATAGATCTAATTTTTCATATGCATTTCGATGTGTTTTCGCACCATCTTCCAAACGAAGATAGCAGAGCCTAGTGAATTCTTTCAGTTGAGATTTTAGTGACTCTTCCATTACATCACTACTGAGAACACTTTGCAATAGAGTTTTTGTTAAAGTTGATCGCGGAGTTGATTTTTGTTTTCTAAAATCTTATATCACAAGTTTTTTAGATATATATAGATGAGCCTACAGCTTGCTAATCCACGCACCTCATCTACGATATATAAAATTCCTCAGAAAATTTTCGATTTGTATTACTATTTAGAAAGGAAATTTCTGAACAAAAAGAAATGGACAGAAATGCATGAGAAATCTCTTTGGTATGAACTCTGTTTTTGTATTCTATCCAGTAATATATTATATGAACAAGCTCAATCTGCAACAAAATATCTTGCTGAGAGAAACTTCTTAGATCCACAATGGGTAATCGAAGATAACAATTCACAACAAACACTTGCGTACGAGTTATCAAAACCAGCTTACTTGCCAAATAAGAAAGACGGCTCTTTTAGTAAATATAGATTTCCTAATGTACGTGCAAAAAACATTGTAGAGTCTGCAAAATACATCTATTCCAAAAAATCTGGTCTCAAACAGATTCTTTTGGATGCAAAAACAGAAACAGATGCAAGAGATACAATTGTCCGTCATATATTTGGCATGGGATTAAAAGAATCATCACATTTTTTGAGAAATATTGGTTATTCATCAAACTTGGCAATAATTGATGTACACATAATTTCATTTCTCCGATATATGAAATTAGAAAATAATACTGGCAAAAATATAACGCCAAGAAAATATTATGAATTAGAAAATAAAATGAGGGAAGTAGCTGGATTCTATGGACTAAATCTATCTATTTTAGACAATGCTATCTGGCACTATGTAAAATCAACTGAACTAACTTGAAGATAGTCACGCTAGTTTCAGGTGGAATAGACTCTGCATTAATGCTTGCAAAATTTTTAGAAAAAGGTCATGATGTATATCCAATCCATATCAATTATGGTCATCTTGCGGAATCAAAGGAATGGGAATCATGTCAGCAAGTATGCAAAAAATTAGGCATAAGACCATATAAAATGGACATATTAGGACTCGGTAAGCTACCAAGTGGCCTAACAATGAAAAATGTGGATATTTACAAAGATGCTTTCCTCCCCACCAGAAACCTAACTCTCATCACTTTAGCAGCTGCTTATGGATATACCAAAGGAGCAAATGTGGTAGCTATAGGACTTTTAATTGATCATACATTCCCAGATCAGACAAGAGAATTTATTGATAAGGCCGAGATAAGCATAGGCGCCGCACTAGATACCAAATTTCATGTTCTAACACCTTTGATAGAGTTGAATAAAGCAGAAGTTTTGCATTTGGCTGCGAAATATGATCTCATAAAAATAACATATTACTGTCATGCTGGAACAGAATCTCCATGTGGTAAGTGTATATCATGTAAGGAACGAATGACTGCTGAATCCATCTTAAAACAAGAAAAATAATAGCCATCAAGTTTTTATCATAAATTTAGAATTAGTTGTCATGGGTTCTGATGGTGGAGGTGGAAGTTTTGGTCGATCATCAGGTAGAAGCACTCAAGAAATAGATGCTATTTTTGACGATGCTACAAGCCAGACACAAAGACAGATTGATGAAGAGCAAAGAGAACATAGAAAGCGAAATGTATTCATTAGCTTCCATAATGAAGATGAGGCGCAAGTCGAACTTCTTAGAATGCAATCTCAGAGAGAAGAATATGATTTAGAGTTCAATGATTATTCTGTTCATGAACCCATTAATGAGAAATGGAGACAAGAAGTTAAAGAAAGAATCAGTAGGACATCAGCTACAATTGTTATGATTGGTGAACAAACGGCTGAACGTCCAAATGTACTTTTTGAGATTAATGAGAGTTACAGACAACACAAGAAAGTTATTGGTGTTAGGATTTATGGAGACAAGAATCATATAATACCTCGACCAATGTTAGAAAATAATGCCCCCATAGTTGCTTGGAAATTATCGGACATACAAGCAGAGTTAGATAGGTCTTAATTTTTTGCTCTTTCGTGTGTAACAAAGTACACAACATTCTGATTTGATATTATTGACTCTACGTTTTCAACTAATCTCTTTAATCGTTCATCTGGAGTCAATCCAGAATATTCACCAACCTCATTTTGATATGTGTATTTTTCTTTCTTTAATGCTTCTTCAGTTGATCTATACATAATCCAGTTTTCGTGATATTTTTTTAATTGAATAATACCAGTTACAGTAACAGTTACAGAGCCTAGTACCGATGAGATCAGTCTTGTTTCAAGCGGAGCAAAATCAACAATATTTACAATTGGAATGGTAGCACCAACGATTAAAACCATTATCTGAAGTAAATGAAATCCAAATTTGTTATTTGTTGCCTTTGTGGAATACCAATCAATTTGGGTTTCCAATCTATCAGTCAAATAATTGGTATTTACACTCAACGCCATTTCAAACAAGACGTACAAAATATTATTTCTTTCTATAAATAGAGAAAAAATCAAACAATAATAAAATATCGATAAATACCAAACGATCTATTAAAAAACATGACTGAATCTTCATTGTCAAATAATTTTCAGACTATTAATGTAGCAGGTAGTAAAAAAATCGAAAATGACTTCAACCATAAATCTGAACTGGCTAAGAAAATTGGCTCTGAAATAATGAAAAATGAAAATTGGATATTAATGAATGGTGGTGCCCTTGGTACTTCTAAAAATGATGCAACCGCAATTGATTATCTTACGTGTTTAGGTGCAAGAGACGAATTAAAAAAATTAGGTATTGATGAAAACAAAAGAATCTTTACGATACATCCAAAAGAATCAGAGCACCCTATGCACAACATAGGTAAAGTTGAAGTTACAAAGAGAAAAAATTCAACTTTTCGTAGATTTGATCTAGTATCACGAGCGGATGCAATAATAACCATCGAAGGAACAAGTGGGACTAGACAAATTATTGAGTTGGCAATGGCTGCAGAAAAACCAGTATTACCAATACCTTGTACAGGTGGACAATCGTATCAAGCTTGGGAAGAATATGAATCTGAAATTCTCAACACATTTCAAATTAAAAAAAATACAGAAGAGTATGAAATTCTGCATAATGGGTTAGAGACTCCAGCCAAGCTGGCCAGTGTTGTAACTAAAATCATAAAAAACAGATTAACAGCTAGTTGTTTTATTGCGATGCCTCTAAGAGAAGAATTTAATGCTATTTTTGATGCTGCAATTGCTCCAGCACTTGTTAGTTGTGGATATAATCCAATACACCCAGATCGAGTAATCAAACCTGGGAATATCATACAACAGATAATTGAATCAATTCGAAAATCATCAATTTTTTTGGCAGACATAACAGGATTAAATCCAAATGTAATGTATGAATTAGGTATGGCTCATATTCTTGGCAAGCCAATCATATTGCTATCACAAACAGACAATAAAGGAAAGTCAGGTATAATTCCTTTTGATATAGCAACAGAGCGAGTTATGAGATATGATAAAAAATCATTAAAACAATTAAAACGAAATTTAGTTAGTGTTATTGAGTACATAAAATAATTTATGTGAAAAAAATACATAGTTAATTATGTCAGAACCAAAGAGAAATTCTATAATAAGTTCACACCGTCATGATAAATCAGTATGAAAGTATTTCTTAGTCATTCATCTGCAGATAATAAAACATCACTTAAATTGTTTGAATGGCTGCAAGATAAAGCTGTTCCAGTATGGTTTGACAATGTGGAATTAAGACCTGGAGATTCCCTAAATGAATCCATAATGAGTGGTATTGAATCTTCTGACATATTATTAGTGATAATAAGTAAAAATTCTATAAAATCATCATGGGTTAAAAAAGAAATTATGTTAATGATTAGGAAGCAAATTAGTGATGGTAGAACTAGAGTAATCCCTTTAATTTATGGAGATGTCAAGATGCCACACATAATTTCTAAAATTGTTCACATGAACATAACAAATAACAAGAAAAGCTTTGAAAAAATAATTCCTGCAATTTTTCATGATTCATTTATTTTAGATGTGAATTTGTCTAAAAAAGATCTATCTGTTGATAGAAAATCCCTAGTAATGAATCTTCATCATTTCCATAAAAGTAATTTCAAGAATATTTATGTCCGAATAAACAATAACGACTTTAATCATAAAATTAATCTCATTGTTGATAAAGAAATTGTACGTCTTGAAAAAGATAAGCCAGAATATTGGCAATTTATTTTAGAACAAATGAGTGATGGCAGAGACTCACATCAGATTAGACTTCCACTTTTTTGGACAAATCTAACCATACTATTATCAAAAGCAATTATTTTCATAAAAGAAAAATTTGAAAGAAGTGTAGATTTTATTGAAACCGCAAAAAGGACCATAACAAAATCATTAGAATTATTTCAATTTTATATGTGCCAGATTCTACAAAATACTGTTTTCAAATATGATGCAAACAAATATGGATTTCCTGAAATTGCTTTATTTTTAGAGAAATACGAACATTACAACAAATTCAATTATGACCAAATAAGTAGTGATATTTTGGAAATAGGTACAGATCATAGTAGATTGGCACACGTAGACATCATTGGTAATGATAAGATGAAAATCAATACCACATCAATATATTTGGATTTATCAGAGTCATCACAGATGGATTTATGGTTGAAATTACCAATTTCTTCATTTGTTTCTAGCTATATGTGGTATGCATATTGTGTTCCTCAGATATTAGTAAGATTTGCACGAGATGTTACTTGGGAATCTGGAAAGTCGGTAAACGAGATTGAATATCAAATGGGTTTTAATTTTTCTGATTATGTCAGCGTTGGTCCGCATTAATCGGATCAAATTGGTTAGACATGCCCCCCAAGCTAGTCTATTGCTGGGGTTTTGTACTTTTTAGTCACACCCTGTCCCCAGCACTGAACCTATCTGTTTTCCTTTAAATTATTCATCATTTCAACAATATCATCAGAAATTTCATGCAAAAAATCCAAACAAGCAACCTGATTCGCGGCGCCACATTCTTCCAGCATTCCGGAGTAGCCATAGTATACGTCTTTATGCCAATTCTGGCACAGGCAGTAACTACAAACATCTTCGAAGTAGGAATTACTATTGCGTCATTTTTCTTTGCACAAATTTTAGCCAGCATCTACTTTGGGAAAATATCAGACAAGTCAGGAAAGCGCCTAATTTTCATAAAAATAGGATTCATAGGATGCGCAGTAACATTTGGCCTCCACTATATCGCAGACGACTCCACATTACTACTATTAGCAAGACTTGGTGCTGGAATCACCTCAGGTATGATGGTGCCTGCAATGCTTGCCTACACATACGAGGCAGGAAAGGACAAGTCCAAAGTAGCATCAATCATATCGTTTCACGCACTAGGATGGCTTGCAGGAATAGTTGCAGCAGGTATAGTAAACAATGAAAAGACAATATTTCTAATTTCTGCGGCATTATTTTTGGCAGGACTGGCATTCACATCAAGGCTCCCAAACCAGACCATACCAATAGAGACAGAGCCGCTATCTACAAAAAAGGTAATTGCAAAAAACAAGTTTTTGTTCCTGTCGCTTTTGATAAGGCACACTGGGGCAACAGCTGTATGGACCATTCTGCCACTAGTCCTAGTTGAGCTTGGCGCAAGGCTCTACGAAGTATCAATAGTGTATGTGGCAAATACGGCATCCGCATTCATCCTAATGAATCTGATGGCAGGCAAGATACAAACAAAAAACATAACAAAATTCAAAATTGGAATCGGCCTGACAACCTTTGTCTTTGTAGGCCTGGCACTAATCTCGGACTGGTGGATGGCCATCCCAGCAATGGCACTAGTTGGGGTGACTTGGGCGTTTTTGTATATTGGAGGCTCTATACACCTAATGGAAAATAACCCAAAATCGACTAGCACCGGAATATTCAACTCTACAATAGCTATTGCAAATGTAATTGGCCCAGTCATTGCTGGCACCATAGCGTTCTACTACAACTCTCAATCTGTGATGTATTTTGCAGTCATCGTATGTGTAGCAGCCTTTGCAGTTTCATTAAAAATTAGAAAATAATCAATTATTGTCGTATAACTTTAATTTCTAGTGGCTCAATTTTTTCATTTCCAATTAACTCGTTAAAATCACCATCAAATGTTAGAAACAAGTCACAGCCCACATCTTTGGCAAAAAGGGCGTGGATTATATCATCCGAGCCAAGGCTCTTGTGTGCGCTGTACGATACATTTTGTGAGCCGCAACGTTTGCATTTATCATAAAATCTGACCTTTCCTTTTGTATTTTGCATTATGTCAAATGCCGCATCAAACAGTTTTTTCATATCTGTTTTGCCTCCAAGGTCAAATTTGAGATATGGTAACTGCAATAATTCTCCCACTATACAATCATACATGGCTTTACTTTCTCTTAGAACGTATTCGACTTGTTTTTCTCTAGTCAAACCTTTCAAATTCGCTATTTCTCGCCCTTTCTGCGTTCTGAGAACGGCCATGACTTCCATTAACGTGAGTGAGGAAATAACTGCGTAAAATTCGTTATTTTTTATCTGATTGAAAATGTTTTCAGCCAATTGAAATTGGTCTGGTTCTTTTTCTTTGCCTGCCGCTTTTGCTAGTAAAATATTGGCATCCAGATATGCCTTTACCACATCAGCAGCCCCGTACTGACTTGACTAGATCCACAGAATCGAATTCTTTTGTTTTAATTTTTGATGAGATTATTCCAGATAACCTTTCAAATGATTTCGGATCTAATTTCGGTGCTTTTGCCAACCCTATTGATTTGGCGAGCTTTTCTCTGAAATATTCATCATTGAAGACAAAGTCGTTTGGTTGTGCTGTAACAGCGTCTGATAAAATTTCTTCAGCGGCCACATTGTCAATAGGAATTTCGAATTCTGGACTCAGGTAAGAATGGTTTTTGGTATGGGTTTGGCTCACTTTGGCCTTAATTCTGCTTTTGTCGGTAAATTGTGGAAATAATGTATAGATTTCATCTAATACCGTATCAAGTGATTTTTTAAAATATGGTCCAAGTAAGCCTTTTATTTTTTCAACCTTGTCTTTTTGGTTAGCTTCAATCTCCTTAATTTCACTTAATCCTTTATCCGTTAATTTGTATCTGTTCACCGTTATTGTCTCACTTAAAACAGTGGGATTGCTTGCAGCATATCCCTCTCTGATGAGATAATCTGTTGTTAACATCAATTGTTTGCTAAAACCACCAAAATCACCTGCCCTCCAATCATCGAAAAATTCTGATTTTGTCAATACCTCTTTGCCGTAAACTAACAAACCATATTTTTGTAGCCTTGTGTTTCCCTGAATGAATGGGTTAGAATTTATTATTACAAGAAGCCATTTTGCATTATTTGTTATCACAATAATTCACCCATTCCCATTGACATAAAGACATATCGTCAAACTTATCTGATCTATGGTTTTTTCAAATATAAGATAGTTCTTCATGTTTCATATTGGTAATTTAGATTTTACTTTAAAAAAACAAGCTAAATGTATTTGGTAATTCACCATATTAAATGGAAGTCCGTTTAGATTACGATCGCAAATCAGGCTTTCCACAAAAATGTAAACGAATAAAGCAATTTAGATTAGTGGCACGGATTTGTGTCTGAGAGCCTGTTTAGTGGTTTAATAAAATTTTTTTACAGGTTTTCAGTTTTCCCAGAATAACGATTAAGAGTCACAACGACGATCAGCTACCTCATGACTAGTTACCTTCGTAGAGGAACTGCAATACTTGCAGGAACAATACTGATAGTCTTGTTGCTATCGGCAGGTGCAGTCATATCCGCATACGCCCAGTACATGGGAAACGTT
>Ga0187892_10007384_pt1 | contig 15695 bp, 14 predicted proteins | sample MA1701073metaG_FD_139345 | JGI IMG/M metagenome (GOLD analysis project Ga0187892, IMG submission 139345) | Bio-ooze microbial communities from a basaltic lava cave in the Kipuka Kanohina Cave System on the Island of Hawaii, USA - MA170107-3 metaG ... | reverse complement strand
TTTGGCCGTCGCCTCAAAACCCTCAAGGGCCTCACGCCCTACGAATACATATGCAAAATCTGGACAAACGAGCCTGAACGATTCAGACTCAATCCACTCCATCAAATGCCGGGACTAAACACCATCCGCCGCGGCAACGACAGTTACAATATCGAAGAAGTGGGCGCCAAGCTCCGCGCCATGATGCCATGGATCGGCAAGAACAAGCTGTGGATAGAGCAAGGAATTAAACGTTGACCAGCTCAACGCTCGCTTCGCGCAAGAGATTCATTATCTCTTTCCACTTCTCCGGATCGAGAGCGATACCTCGGGCCAGATTTTCACGGTAGTTCTGCCAGCGCACTTCCCCAGGGAGCAGGACGGCATCGCCTGAAGCCTTGATCATTGTGACGAGCGCCTCAAAACGCGCGTAGTATTCGTCGAGACCCATCCAGCGCGCCACATCGAGTGCGAGCATGAAATGGCCGTTATCGCCGCTGCGGGAGAAGTCATTGTACATGGATGTCACGCCGTGGCTGACGCCCGCCCCGGTAATCACGCCAGCTAGAATTTCGACGAGCAGCGATAACCCAAAACCTTTTGCTCCCCCGAAAGGTTGTAGCGCACCTTCGGGCACCGGCTTTCCCGTTGCCACATGCTCGCGCACGGTGGAGCCGGCCATTGCCGATGTCGCCATATCGAAGAGCAGGTGATCGCCGTTCTGGCGAGGTGCACCGAAGGCGAATGGATTGGTGCCAAGCACCGGTTTCAATCCGCCGTGGGCCACGACCTTGGGGAATGAGTTGCTGAATGCAAACCCGATCATGCCGCGCTGAGCCGCCATGTTCACATAAAACGCGCCGGCCCCGAAGAAATTGCTGTTGCGCACGCCAACGACGCCAATGCCGGCGGCCGCCGCGAGATCGATGGCGCGCTCCATGGCGCGCTCCGCGGCGTCGAAACCGAAACCGCCTCCTGCGTCGAGCCGCTCAATGCTTTCGCCAAGCCTTTCAAATTTCATTTCGCCGTCCGCGGCCAGCACGCCCGCCTTGATGCGCTTCACCAGAATCGGAATGCGTTCAATGCCGAAGTTCGTGCGGCCTACCATTTCACACCACACGAGATGGCGCGCAACAGCCTCCGCCTGGCGCTTGCCGGCCCCCGCATCCTGAAACAAATCGCGGATGAAGCCATCGAGTACGTCTGCGGCAATCCGCATGGTCATGCCGCCAGGCGCTGTAAAATGGCCAGGCCCGCGCCCAATATGGGCGCGGGGTCTTCAAGTGAAAAAAGCGGAAATACATGAGCCGTCGATGCAATGCTCCTGAGCCAGCCAAAAAAACTGAGCTCGCGGCGCTTCCACAATTCGAGGAAAGATAGAAAATCGCGAAAGGGATACCAGAACCGCAGTTCCCCGGAGGATTGCACAACCGCGGGCAGGGTCTGTCCCGTCAGATGGCAATAGATCATCAGGTCAATGGGAACGCCGGCGCGGCGCACCAGCTCCTGAGCCGCGGTGAAGCGGGCGTTCACCTCGATGATCTTGAGCTTGCCATCGCGGCAGTCGCGCTTGAATTCGATGTTGCCGAGACCCATGAGGCCAACGGAATCGAAGAATTTTTCACCGGCCGCCGCAGTCTCCGGCAACCAGCCGGTCTTGTGGTAGCAAGCATTGCCGCGATTGATGGGCCAGCGCCGGATCACGCTTTTGGTGAAGTGAAACAGTTTCGAACCGCCCTCCAGGCGATAGGTGTAGTAACTGGTGAGTGCCGTGTCGGGCCCGGGAATCATTTCGACAATGAAAACGTCAATACCGTTCGCCCACGCGAGATGCACCTTGTCGCGGAGCTCCTCGAAACTCTCTTTGATGACAAACAGCTTTTTGCGAAATATCTTGATGAAAGAATGGGACTGTATTGGCTTTACGACAACCGGGAAATCAATCTTACCCCGGATAGCGAGTAAATCCTTTTCGCTGGCGAGTTTCCAGTGGCGCGGGGCATCGATTCCTGCGGCATCGGCCATTTCGAGCGTGCGGCGTTTGTCGAGAAAGTCGCGTTGCAACTCCGCGTCGGCATCGTCCAGGGTATAACGCAGGCGCAATCCTTCGCGGTTCGCGATGATGAATTCGAGGGCATCATCGCTCATTGCCAGCAGGATGTGGCCATCGAGTTTTCGGTCATTACCGAGCAGCAGGCGTTTCCAGAACGAGGCTTGTGTCTCGCCCTTGGGAACCCGGAAAGCCTCCGAGCAATGGCGCGAATAAAGCGCCCAGCAGCTTGGCGGCCCGCTCACCCGGACGGCGATGCCAAGACGGCCCAGATGGCGCGTCACCGAGAGGGCGTTTTCCTTGCCCCCAAGAATGAGCACGGGTGTGGTGGTATCAAGGCTCATCCCGAGACCTTGCGCAGATGATGAGTCCGATCGGGCTGTTGCGCCGTAACGACAACGCCGGAGCGGGTCTGAAAAAGATGTTCCAGCAGAGCGGTCGCTACCGGACGGTCAGCGGAGCGGCCTGCTACCAGATCATGGTGATGGAGGCCCGGTGTCGTGTTGATTTCGCCGATCAAGCCATTCTCACGGGTGAGCGGTTTTGCAATGTCACGGGCCAGAATGTCGATCCCCGCGAACCTGACGCCAAGGTTGGTGGCAAGCCGCGAACAGGCGGCTTCCGTTATAGGATGAACCGAATGTGTGACGGCATGGTTGTCGGAAGCGGCGTTCTGGTTAACGGCGCGCTTGATGACGACGGTTTCCCCGGAGGCTGGCCTGCTGAATGGCGTGAGGCCTTGGGCGGCCAGGTAATTCACGGCATCGCGGTCGAGCCGCAAAGGGCTCAAGGCGGTGAAAGGGCGCTCGTTCAAACGCTTGCGATTTTCAGCCCGCACCAGGGCGCGGATGGAGCGTTTGCCGTCGCCCATCAGGCGCGGCGGGTCGCGGCGCACCGCATCGAGCAGCACGCCATCGAGCAAGAGCAGGCGATAGGAATGGCCTTCGATCTGTTCCTCGGCAATGAGATCGGGATCGAACCGCGACGCCAGCCAGGCAGCCTTGATGAGATCGCCACGGGAGGTCACGCCGGTGGTCACGCCGTTGCCGCCACCGGTGCCGCTCACCGGCTTAACCACGATGGGCCGGCCCGTTGTGCCGATCAGGGACAGCGCCGGCGCCAGGTCCGAAAACGAGAAGCGGGCATGGCGCGGCGTGGCAAGGCCCTGTTCGGCAAGCAGCCGGTAAGTCAGAAGCTTGTTGCCCATGAGATCGAGCGTCAGGTGATCGTCGAGCCGCACGTCCGACAGCCGCACGATGACACCAAGGCCGTCCCGGTCGATGCGATGGTAGCCGAAGCCCCATTTTTTGCAGGTGGCGCCAATGTGTTTGGCGGCGTTGATCCAAAACAGGTCATAGTAGCCGCGGCGGAGAGCGGCAAAGCGCAGCCTCGCCAGCTCGCCTCGAACATCGAGGAGGCGCAAGGCACGGAAAGCCGTTCGCTTCAGAGGCGGCGAAAAGGCCATGTCATTCCACCAGGCAATGATCGGCGGCGAGTTGCCGGTCGACCCAGTCGTTGGAGAAGTTTCCGGCCTTCACATCGGCCACATATTGCTGCATGCGGGCCTTGTGGGCCCGAAGCCGCATAAGGGTGTCTTCCGCCACTTCGCGCCGAACCACCGCGATGCCGCTGGCATCGGCCACGATAATGTCGCCGGGATTCACCACGATGCCGCCGCAGCTCACCGCGTAATTCAATTCGCCGGGGCCGCGGTGCAGGGGTCCGAAAGGTGTCACGCCACGGGCAAAAACCGGCAGGCCCGCCTCCTGGAGGCCGGGCAGATCGCGCACCAGCCCGTCAACGATGAAGCCCGCGATGCCGCGATGCTTGGCCTTGTTGGCCACGAGGTCGCCGAGCACCGCATTGCGCTGGCTGCCGCTAGTATCGATCACCACCACGTCACCGGGCTGGGCCGCATCGAGCGCCTTGTGCACCATCAGATTGTCGCCGGGAAATACCTTCACCGTGCAGGCCGGACCCACCAGCGCCGAGTCGTTCACCACGTTGTGGATCTCCGGGCTCATCGTATACATGCGGTTGAGAATGTCCGAGATATCGGGGGTTTCGAAATCCCGGTACATGGCAACGAGGGACGGCGCGGGCCGGTCGATCGCCATGCGGATGCGAAAGCCCGGCCCCGGCGTCATTTCCGCCGACTTGGGACGGGCGGAAGAAGCATCCGGGACGGTCCTGATCTGTCCAAACGTCCTCGACATGGCGAGTTCCCGCTTTTGGCTGTTATCCTCGGGAATTTACCATGCAGCTTGAATGCCAGTTGCGCGGGACGCCGTTTGGCACCGTTAATGACCGGTTACCGCCACGCGGATAACCGGGACAAGCAGGACAATTCCCGTGTTGCGGCGGCTATTGCCGGCAATTAATCATCATTCCATGAAGCTGAAATTCCACACGCTCGACGTCTTCACGAACCGGAAATTCGGCGGCAATCCGCTGGCCGTGGTCCTCGATGCCGATGCTTTGGCGACCGAGCAGATGCAGACGATCGCGCGGGAGTTCAACCTGTCGGAAACAATCTTCGTGATGAAGCCCGGCAATCCGGCCAACACCGCCAAGGTGCGTATTTTCTTTCCGCTCGGGGAAATGCCCTTCGCGGGCCATCCCACGGTGGGCTGTGCGGTTTTATTGGCGGAACAAAAATACAAGCCGGGGTGCAGCTTCGAAACGGAAATCCGGCTGGAGGAGGTGGCGGGCCTCGTTCCGGTGAAGGTGAGCCGCGTGGGCTCGGCACCGCGCGCCATGTTTACGGCGCCTGTCGTTCCCTTCACTGTCGATTTGCCGCTGCCCTCGATCGAGGATGCGGCGCGCGCCCTTGCGCTCACTCCCGCCGAGATCGGGTTCGAGGGCCATGGGTTGGGGCTCCACCAGGGCGGACCGCGCTGCTTTTATGTGCCGGTCAAAACACGCGCGGCGCTGGCCGGTTCGCGGGTCATTGAGCCGCACTGGTCAACAATGATCAAGGGCCTCGGTGTCGACATGGCCTACCTCTACACGCGCGGCGGAGATGATCCCAAAACCAGCTTCAGATCGCGCATGTACGCGCCAACGGCGGGCATTCCGGAGGATCCCGCGACGGGCTCCGCCACCGCGATACTCGCCCAACAGCTTCTCAAGGCTGAGAAGCTGGCGGATGGCACCCACCGCTGGGAGATCGAGCAGGGCTATGAGATGGGGCGGCCCTCCGACCTTCACCTTGAGGCGGATGTGAGCGGCGGCAAGCTCACCGCCGCGCGCGTTGCTGGCCAGGCGGTACGGCTCATGGAAGGTGTGCTAGAGATTGAGAATATATATCCGTCACCCCAGCGAAAGCTGGGGTCCAGCTAAAGTAAAGCGGGATTCCGGCTTTCGCCGGAATGACGGCTTCGGGGGTACTATATGCGCACCACTCTGCTCATCGTGCATCTCATCGCCATCGCCATGGGCGTTGGCATGAGCATTTCCAATCAGGTCAATCTCCGCATTGCGGCGCGCGAAAGCGGCGAACGGCGCGTGGGGCTCGCCTTGCTCAGGCGGGAGCTGGCGCGGATCGCCGATATTGTCATCGCGGTGATCTGGATAACGGGTCTTGGCCTGTGGTTTCTGGTCTATTCCGGCGGCATTCCCAATCACTGGTTCCTGGCGAAGCTCGGCTTCGTGGTGTTGCTCACCCTCTCCCACGGCCTCGTGCGCATGACGGCGGGCCGCATGGCGCGGAGCGGCGATCAATCGCTGCTGCCGCGCCTTCAGCTTTTCGTCTCGGGGGTATGGGTATCGGCGCTGGCGGCCATCGCCTTGGCGGTGTTGGCCTTCGGAACTACTCGATATTGAGCATGGCCTTGGCTTCGCCGGTCACGTCGAGGCCTTCCTGGATGTTGCCCGCGCCGCACAGCTGCACCGCCTGATTGCGCATGTCTTCAAGCTGGGCGCGCTCGTCCGGCCCAAGCTCCTCGGTCGCCAGCGCCTCATCGATCTGCGCGATGTCGTCCTGGCATTGGTCGGCCAAGACCGGGGTGGACAGTGCGGCGAGGATGGCAATGGTGGAAAAAACGGTCTTGACGGTCATGCGAATCCCTCGGCGGATGATCCGCTCTTTATGCCTTAACTGGCTGATGCCAGCAAACTATGTCGGAACTTGATCTGCTATCTCGATGGTGGTTCAGTTTAAAACCATACTTACCGAAAGACATCGGTGCTGAGATAACGCAGGCCGGAATCAACAATGAGAGTTGCCACCGTGGCGCTTGTTCCAAGCCGTTCGGCCACCCTGAGTGCGGCGACAATATTGGCGCCCGTCGATGTGCCGGCAAAGATCGCTTCCTCCTTGGCGAGCCGCCGGGCCATTGCCTTGGCCTCATCGGTCGAGACCGTGAGGATTTCATTGACTTCACTCGGGTTCCACAGCGGCGGCAAGAAGCCCAACCCAATGCCTTCGATCTTGTGCGACCCCGGCGGCCTGCCCGACAGCACCGCGGATTCATCGGGCTCCACCGCGAAGACGAGAAGATCGCGCTTCTTTCGCTTAAGGGCTCGGCTCATCCCGTGGAGCGAATGCGCGGTGCTCACGGTGTGCACCAAGGCATCGACCTTGCCAGCCGTCTGCTGCCATATCTCCTCGCCGAGCCCTGAATAGCCCTCCGCGCCATCCTCATTTCTCAGTTGATCGGCCCACCAGTGCCCCGGTTGCCTGCTGATTTCGCCAGCCTTGGCGATCATCGCCTGGATGAGCTCCCTGGTGATCTTTTTATTGTCACTTGGAACATCGGTAATCTCGGCGCCAAACGCCCGCATCGTCCAGCGCTTCTCATCACTGAAAGCGTCGGAGAAAGCGAAATGCGTTTTGTAGCCAAGCGCCCGCGCGACAAAGGCCAGGGATATGCCCGTCGTTCCCGCGGTGTATTCGACAACCGTACCGCCCGGGGGAAGTAAACCTTTGGCGGCAGCGCGCTCAATGAGGGTTCGCGCCAGCCGGTCTTTCATGCTGCCCGTCGGATTGGCCGATTCAAGTTTGGCAACAACTCGCGCACGGCCCTTTGGAACGATGTGCCGAAGTTCAACGAGCGGGGTATTGCCTATCGCATCAAGAACATGATTCTGGCCCTGCATTGTGGAACCCAATTCCGTTGTTCAAATCAATTCGGTCTTCCTTGTAACAATATGCGCCGCTCAAGAGGCGGTGTGCGTCTGCGCTCTATGCCACTTTACAACACCGCGTCCCATCCGGCCGGGGAACATCGGATGCGCTACCTGAGCCGTGATTATCGACAGCTTGTCGCCGTCGACCTCGAAGAACCTCGCCTGTTCCGTTCCGACCCACGCTGGATGCCACGCGACTTCCGCTTTGGTGATGAACTGATCGTCGCCTTCGAGCCGGAATTCGCCGGAATATGCCATCATGCTCTTGAACAGAGCGGCTTCATCCGCCTCGCCCTTGGGTGGCGCGCGCCCATCGGATGTAATAATGGTCATCATGCGCCGATCCTGGGTGATCATCAGGTAGCCGAGAGGTTTGGCGCCGTACATATCCACGAACTCGCGCGTGTCAGCAAACTCATATTGGACTGACACCAGCTTCCAGGTTCCTATTAGCTTGTTCTGTGCCACGCGCTTGCCCAGAATGCTTTCAACTGCATTCTCCAATCCGCGCGGAAGGTAACATTCGGCTCGGACAGCCACCATCCGCGCCTTTGCATGGTTGCAGCACGTTTTAAGCATGGGTTATGAGCAATGCCATGTCGCGCTATCTCGTAGTGGTTCGTTTGAAATTCCGCTTTGACACTCACCAGTTAAACCTGATGCCAGCGTTGCCGGTGAAGGCGGAGTATTGCTGGTCGAGACCGAATTCCATGCCGCCATCGACAGAGAGTTCGAGGTTCTTTCCGCCTTGTACCGTGAAGCCAAGACCTGCATCGGCCCATATGGTTTTGCCTTGGACATTGATTGGGGTTAACCCTGCCATCATGCTGCTGTCCCCGCCCATGAGATTGCCCCACAAGTTGGTTTTGATGTAGCCGGTTACGAGACCACGGCCATTGTCGCCATCCCCATTATCCTTGGTGCTCTTTAGGCGGAAACCGGCCCGCCCAATCAGAGAGTCTTTGTTGTCAAAGTTGTAGGTAAGACCTGAGCTGTCCGTGGTGTTGCCGACATGGATAGAACTGTAGATCAACTGGGCTTGCGGCTCAAAGGCTGAGCCATGCTCGCCAATCGCCAATGGCATACCGGCTTCAAGGGAAGCCAGCCAGCCCGTGGCCGTGGTGGTGAAAGTCCTTCCGTCATCGCCTGCCGCTGTTATGTCAAGCCATGAGCCTTGCAACACCGCATCAAAATACCATCCCGCGGCGTTGTAATGGGTGGCGTAAAGCCCGGCCAGCCAGCCCTCATTGTTGTTTTTGCCACGGGAATCGGGTGACGCCGGTGCCTCAACATCCGTATCGGACCAGGCATAGCCGCCATAAAGACCCAAATGCGTGGTTGAGCCTGCATCGCCTTTTCCACGGTAGAGATCAAAACCGGTTTGCAAACCTGCGACCGCGCCATCAGCTTGGAGATCGCCAACAGATGACGTCGAAAAAGTCACATTTATCTGCTTGCCAACCGCGCGAGCCCACATCCCGCTTGCTGCACCACCATTAAGCTGGCGCTGCCCTACATGCTCCTGTTCACCTACCCGCTCATGCGTTGTTCCCAGAAAGGCTAATTCAATTTCCTCGATGAAAGTGGATGTAATTGCAGCCGCAGCCGCGACCCCATTGACCGTGGATTGCAGATACCAAATGCCATCGGATTCAAGTGCGAGATCATACGTGAATGCGCCCAACGAAATCGGACCACCCGACAAGGCAAAGTCGCCCGCAGCAGTATTGCCGGTGGTTGAAACATCCACAATCCTAATGCCATTGCCAGCTCCAGTTCCCGTTAAGGCACCAGTCCCGTCCCCGGCATCATTCACCACAATGCTGGTTGTGCCGCCCAAGACACCCCCATCAATGGCCAATGTATCAGCAGCGGCTGTTGCATCCAGGGAAGCATCCACGAAGAACTGCCCCGATCCGGAATAATCACCGGCGACAGTTATCGCATCACCCACAATGCCATCGGTTGTATTAATCGCGCCATTGTTCAGCAATGAACCGCTGATGTTGTAGAGGCCCGCACCGCCACCTGTGCCAATGAAAGTGGAGCCTGCTGCGATGTTCAGGTTGCCTGTGAGTGCCAAGATATTTTGTGCATCAAGATTGCCATTGTTTTGCAGATACAGTCCCGTAGCCGCATCGGAACCAACTGTGAGTGCACCATCGGCAATGGTGAGCTGGCCGCCATTCAGCTGAATGATTTCCCAGTTAAGAAGGTTTGCGCCATTGGCCGTCACCGTGAGGCCGTTGAGCGCCAGCGTATCCGTCCAGCCATCGGCTACCGAAACATCGTCGCCGCCGTTCAAAATCTGGCTACCATCATATTCCAGAGCCGAAACAGTCAGCGCATCGGAACCTGTGCCGCCATCTATCAGCGGTGCTGAGCCTGCTGTCCAAATCAACGCATCATTGCCGCTGTCACCCGTGATCGAACCAGAAACCACCGTGCCGTTGAGCGTAATTGCGTCGGCGCCACTACCGCCAGACACGAGGCCTGAAACCGTGCCGCCATCGAGCGCTATCGTATCGGCACCCGTACCGGTGACTTGCGTGGTGTCGCCAAAGACGTTGCCCGCCGAACCGCTGGTGACAGTGATCGTGTCAATGCCGGCATCACCCTGAATGCTGCCGGTTATCACCGCTCCATTCAATGTGATGTTATCAGTGTTGGCGCCTCCCAGCACACCGCCTCCGACCAATCCGCCGGAAAGTGCCGCCGTGTCCGTACCTGCGCCCAGCAAAACATCGGAGCCAACCGTGCCGGAGGTGATCGTGAAAATATCGTTGCCGCTTTCCATGTCAACGGCAGTGCCAACAACTGTCCCATGCAGGTCTATGGTGTCATTGCCGCTGCCGCTGTTGACGCTTGTCCCGATTGTGCCGCCGCCCAGGTCAAACAGGTCAGTGCCCCCTCGGCATTCAGGTAAGAGTCAATTAAAGCGGTCCCGCTCATGTAAAATTGGTTGTTGTCCGCCACCATATCGACGGCGCCGATCCTGCCGCCGGTGAACTCAACGTAGTCTACATGATTGAGCAGGCCGATAATCTGTCCGCCACTGATAAACGCCTGATCGAGATTGGCGCCTTGGTCTAGCGAGGCAACTGTGACGCCCGCAATCATCGAAAAATAGTCAACGCCGCTGGATTGATCGATCGCCCCCGTCGTGCCCGCCGTGATGATCAATGAATCATTGCCGCTGCCCTGTTGAATGCTGCCGGTCACGGTGCCGCCAGACATCGTCATCGTGTCGTTGGAGCCTCCCTGGTCAATGGTGGTGATTGAGCCGCCTGAGAGTTGAAGGTCATCAATGCCGGAGCCCTGCACAAGCGAACCGAGCGTGCCACTGCTTATTGTCGCGGCGTCATCATTGTTGCCTTGGTCAACCGAGGTGATGGCGCCGGTGCCGCTGAGAACCAGGGCATCGTTCTCACTTTCTTGCAGCAACGACGCGATGGTTCCGGCGGAAATCGTAACGCTGTCCAGTCCCGCTCCCTGGTTGACGGTGCCCGCCGATCCGCCCGTCATCGTAAGGCTGTCGTCGCCCGTGTTTTGCAAAAGTGTCCCCACCGATCCGCCGGACATCGTCATCGTGTCGTTAGCGGCTCCCTGCTCGACCGTGGTGATGGCGCCAGCGCCGCTTAGAACCAGCGTATCGCTGTCGTCCCCTTGCACGAGCGAGGTGATCGTTCCGGAGGAAATTGCAACGCTGTCATGCCCCGCTCCCTGGTTGACGGTGCCCGCCGATCCGCCTGTCATCGTAAGGCTGTCGTCGGCTGCGCCTTGATTGATGGAGCCCAATGTGCCGCCAGTCATCGTTGCGAAGTCTGCGCCATTGCCTTGAATTACAGTGGTCACGGTGCCGGCATTGAGAGTGAAGGTGCCGGCGCCATTACCTTGATTAAGCGTTCCCAGCGTACCGCCGCCAATTGTCGACGTGTCGTGACCATCATTTTGATTTACGGTAGTGGCCGCGCCGCCATTCTGGATGTAGGCGTCATCACCGGTGCCCATGGTAACGGTTCCGACAGTTCCCGAATCCAGGGTAACGGTGTCGTTGCCGCCCAATGTGTTGAATGTTTCGCCAGCGCCTGGAGCACAGGCAACGATGTTCGCGCCGCCATTGTAAGGCCCTGCGGGCGCACAGGCCGCCAAAGCTGAAATCGTTTTGAAAAGCGGCAAGGCACAAAACGTTACCGCTGGCAGCAAGATGCCGCGAAGCCTGCGGCACATCTCAATTGATGTAACGTTTTTAATTGTGCTACCCCGGCGCCACCAAATTCGACCGAAAAAGCGATTGAACAGGTGTCATTTAGAATGTCGCGATCACGCGCCTCACGCCCACTAATTGGAGATGCGGGCACGCACGGATTTAGGCGTACAAATCGCGGGAATTCGGCCCGCAATGGTGAAATCATTGTTAAGGGAAAAGGCTAACGATTGGTTAAGGCTAAAACAGCGAGTTGACCTCAGGTGTACCGATGCCAGGATGGAAACTCGGCTGCGAGTTCAACCCTGCGGTGGCAGGCCCGGTTGCTGGATGGTTGCAGGGCGTCCTGGCTTGGGTTATGAGCATGGCCCATGTCCACCGCGCGCGCCATTTCCGGCTGTAACTCGCATTCCTTGCGGGCGCTTGGGCTTCTGCTTCTTAGCTGCCCCTGAGGGCCGGCCGGGCTTTGCCTGGGCCTTCCGGGGAGATGGCGTTAACCGAACCCAGCTAAGCAGCGAGAAGCAACTTCCCATGATGATCAATCCGCACGAGAAATACCGCCCGTTTCCGCCCGTGGCGCTGCCCGACCGGCAATGGCCCAGCCGCACCATCACCAAGCCTCCGGTGTGGTGCTCCGTCGACCTCCGCGATGGCAACCAGTCGCTCATCGAGCCCATGGGCCATGACCGCAAGATGCGCATGTTCAACGCACTTCTCGCCATGGGCTTCAAGGAAATCGAGGTCGGCTTTCCCTCCGCCTCGCAGACCGATTTCGATTTCGTCCGCTTCCTCATCGAAAACCGCAAGATCCCGTCGGACGTCACCATCCAGGTGCTCACCCAGGCGCGCGAGGAACTGATCCGCCGCACCTTCGAGAGCCTCAAAGGCGCCCACAGCGCCATCGTGCATCTCTACAACTCGACCTCCGAATTGCAGCGCCGCGTCGTCTTCAAGCAAGACCGCGCCGGCATCACCGATATCGCGGTGAAGGGCGCTGCCTTGATCCGCAAGCTCGAACGCGAGCATGGCATGGAAGCCATCACCCGCCATGAATATTCCCCCGAAAGCTTCACCGGCACGGAGCTCGATTTCATCAAGGAGATCTGCGAGGCGGTGATCGACGTCCATGAGCCCACGCCCCAGAAGAAGCTCATCCTCAATCTCCCCTCCACGGTGGAGAGGGCCACGCCCAATGTCTATGCCGACCAGATCGAATGGTGCGTCCGCAACATCAAGAAGCGCGACAGCATCATCTATTCGCTCCATCCCCACAATGATCGCGGCGCCGCCGTGGCGGCCACCGAGCTGGCGCTCATGGCGGGCGCCGACCGCGTCGAAGGCACGCTGTTCGGCAATGGCGAGCGCACCGGCAATGTGTGCCTGGTCACGCTGGCGCTCAACCTGTTCAGCCAGGGCATCGACCCCGGCCTTGATTGCTCGAACATCAACGATCTCGCCCGCATGGCGGAATATTGCAACCAGCTCCCCATCCACCCGCGCCATCCTTACGCGGGCGATCTGGTGTTCACCGCTTTCTCGGGCTCCCACCAGGATGCGATCAGCAAGGGCTTCAAGGCCATGGCCCAGTCCAACAACCCGCTGTGGGAAGTGCCTTACCTGCCGATCGATCCCATGGATCTGGGCCGCACTTACGAAGCGGTGATCCGCATCAATTCGCAATCGGGCAAGGGCGGCATCGCCTATATTCTCGAGAAGGAGCACGGCATCGAGCTGCCGCGGCGTTTGCAAATCGAATTCTCCAGGATCGTGCAGACCTTAGCCGACGGCGAAGGCGTCGAGGTCGCGGCCGACCGCCTGTGGCAGGCTTTCGAGAGCGAATATCTCGAAGGCAATGGCCGCTACGCTTTCGTCGAGCACCGCTCGAAGCCCGATCACGGCGAGCAGGGCCTCACCGCCAGGATCACCGATCAAGGCAAGCCTAAAACCATCAACGGCCACGGCACCGGCCCCGTCGACGGCTTCGTCGACGCGATGCGCAAGGAATCCGGCATCGCCTTCGACATCGCCGATTACCGCGAACACGCCATGGGCACCGGCGCCAATGCCACCGCGGTCGCCTATGTGGAGCTGCGCCTCCCCGACGGGGGCACGCTCTTCGGCGTTGGCATCGACAAAAACATCGTCGCCGCGAGCCTGAAGGCGGTGGTGTCCGGCGTCAACCGCGCGGTGAAACTCTCGCCACCTCTCCATGGCCGGGCGTGACCCGGCCATCCAGACTCCTGCCGCTACATGCATTGGCCGAGATCGACGTGGCCAAGCTGCGAGACTATTGCTTGAGTCCTACGCATCCGCGCGGCCGCCACAAGGCGAGAACCTTTCAGGCGAGCTTGGGCATAACGAGACAAGACGCGGAATGGTTGCGCCGTGAACTCCTTGCAGCTTTGGCTCATTCTGGGGCCGAACGTCAGGAAACGGACAAGTATGGAAAGCGCTGGCGGGTTGATATATCGCTGGCGCGACAGGATAAACGAGCTGTGGTAAGAACGATATGGATGATTGGACTTAGCGGCGCGGCACCGCGCTTGGTAACATGCTGGATCGTGTGAAGCCCCGAGGAATAGACAATGAGCAAAAAACCTTCATTGCATGATGTTGTGGCGCTTCTGTCGGACGTCCCCGAGCACAATCTCTCGCGCGGTCAAGTCGGAACTGTGATCGAGTTGTTGGACAATGACACATCACTGGTCGAATTCAGCGATGATGATGGACGCGCCTACGCCATCGCGGCGGTTAAGTCCTCGCAAGTGTTGCTCCTGCACTACGAGCCCGAAGCGGCGTAGCGGTCATCTTCCACTCTCCGTGGCCAGGCTTGACCCGGCCATCCCGATTACCGCCGCTAAAGGCGTGCCTAGTGGCTCAATTTTGTTTATCAGCAGGCTGACAGATTCGGCGATTGATGACGTGCGCATTAAGCAATATGTTGTTGGTAGGAGACTTAGAACAATTTTTTGGAGCGGCGGATGGGCGACACCGACAACACAACCGAACAGAAATCAATCGATGCTGGCGCACTTCAGAAGGTGTTGGAAAACCTCACTTCCGTGACCTTTCACGAAATCGGCATCGATCATCATTCGACTAAAAGCAAGAGATCGCTTCAGCTATTAGGAAATAAAGATACTGCGAAAGCCATAACTTCTAGACGCGAATGGTTTGGTTACGAATTTAAGGAGCTGATCTACCTTTCATCTGTTGAAGTATCAACAGAGGGATTTGGAGAATTCGACGAGTTCGACCTCAGCTACGTTGACTCGTTCACCAAAATAGAAAAGCTTCTGTACGCAAAAGCGGTTGAGGGCAAAGTTAAGTTCGCGGTTGGCAGGTTCGTTGAGGGCTTTGGATTCCGACCCCCATCCAAATACTTAGTATCGCCCAAGCTGTTATCCATCGATGCATACGGGCTGAAAACAGACGAGATTAATCTATTGGTTGATCAGTTTGTACAGGTTGCCAGTATCCGAGACCGGGTAATGAGGGAATGTCAAATACCTCTTAAGCAGGCTGCGGACGCTGAAAGTAGGAAGGTGACCCTCGAAGGTGAGATAAGTAGTCTTGAAACGAAGCTGGAAACTATCACGAAGAGTATAGAAGATGCCGATGCAGATTTTCAGAGTCATGAAGCTAAACTGAAGGACAAAGTCAAAGAGGTTGAGGCTGCGAATAGTGTGCTCGCCGAAAAACAAACAACAATCTCAACCTTTGATGATCAGATTGAAAAAAAGACCGAAGAAAGAAAAGGTCTTAATCAAGAAGTAGTACTTGCGAACAACAAACTATCAGAGCTTAAGCGCGATATACATCTGTTTCCGAGCGAAATTGCGGGTTACGTAAAACAAGGGGCAAGAAACATTTGGCTTTATGTGTTGCTGAGCCTCGTCCCTTTCGGGTTGATTTTTGCCGTGACAGTGAAACTATTTTTGAATTCGGAGCACCTAGTGGATGCATTTCTGGCTAACCCTACGCTTCCCGTCATTGATTATTTATTGTCAAGACTGCCCTATGCACTCGTTTCGGCGGTCATTCTGGTCGTGTGCTATACGTGGCTGCATAGGTTGTTTTCCGAAATAATCACGATTAACCGGCGAAAGCAGGACCTCCTAAAGATAAGTATAATTGCGACAGATGTATCTTTTGCATCGCAGCATGGTTTAGATCTCAATGAAGAAGACTCGTACAATCTACGAACCCAAAATGTACAAGAACAGTAATCGCCTGACAGTTGCCGCTCGCGGATAGGGTTCAGGCTGCGAGCTGGTTGTTGGGTTTCTGTGGCGGTGATTTCTCCTTCTGTTTTGGTGTTGGCTTCGG
>Ga0187892_10007383_pt1 | contig 15695 bp, 18 predicted proteins | sample MA1701073metaG_FD_139345 | JGI IMG/M metagenome (GOLD analysis project Ga0187892, IMG submission 139345) | Bio-ooze microbial communities from a basaltic lava cave in the Kipuka Kanohina Cave System on the Island of Hawaii, USA - MA170107-3 metaG ... | reverse complement strand
TTTACACCGAAGGCTCCGGCGGTTCGTTGCCTACACCGCCACTTCGGTTGCTACCGGCCGGAGCAATAGTTGCCGGGCGGGACTACTCTCCCGCTGGAGGACTGCGCCTTGCCACGGCGCACTCCAGAAGAAGCCCTATCCCGGCACCGAAGCGTTCCGCTGGGGCGTCGACGGCGCCGCCGACGCGCGCGCGAAGGTCAAGCGCCTCTGTGACGCGGGCGTCGACGTCGTCAAGCTGATCGACCAGGACCAGATGACGTTCGAGGAGGCCAAGGCCGTCGTCGATGCGGCGCACGCGTGCGACAAGCCGGTGGTCGCGCACTCGCACCGACCGGACGAGATCAGGGTCGGGCTCAAGATCGGGGTCGACTGCTTCGAGCATACGGGGCTGTCGAGCGCGCCGGGCTATCCCGACGACGTGATGGCGCTACTCGCCGAGCGCACGGCGAAGATGGCGCTCGGTCCGATGTTCTGGACGCCGACGATCGAAGGCCTCTGGAACAACCACGCGCTGATCGAGAACCCGGAGCGAATCGACGACCCCTCGTGGCACACGGGCCTCGAGCCCGACACGATTGCCGACATCTCGCAGTCACTCGCGCATCCGGAACGCCTGCCGTACTTCCAGCTGACACCGCTGCGCAAGCCGACGCTCGCGAAGAAGTTCGCGCAGCTGCGCGAGGCGGGCGTCGTGATGCTGATCGGCACCGATTCCGGCATCCCCGCGAAGTTCCACAGCCAGAGCACGTGGAACGAAATCGACGTCTGGACGCGCGAGCTCGGCGTGCCGGTCATGCAGGCGATCCGCGCGGCGACGTACTGGCCAGCCGTCGCGATGAAGGTCGACGGCGACTACGGCACGATCAGCGAGGGCAAGTACGCCGACGTCGTCGCGGTGCGCGGCGACGTGCTGCGCTACCCGATGCTGCTGCAGCGTGTCGACGTCGTCGTGAAGCACGGGCGCCGGGTCAGGTGAAGTCAGGATGACTTCACCCCGGCCAGCACAGGGACGTGCGCCCGAGCCGGGATCCAGGGCGCCGCAACCTGCCGCTGCGGCGTCGTCGCCGCGCGTCTACTTGTGTTTGGCCTTGTCCTTGCCTTTGGCCTTGTCTTTGTTCTTGCCCTTGCCGTGGCCGCGATCGCCGCCGCGGTCGGCAGCCGCGACGTGCGCACCGCCGCGTTTCTGCTTCGCCTTGCCGCGTTCCACGAATCCGCTCGTGCCGTCCTTCAGCGCGTGGAATCTCGCCGAGCCGGGCTTGATCCCGAGCTCCTTCGCGATGACGCCCCAGCCGCGGCCCCGATTCGCGTCGAAGCGCTTCGCGACGTCGGCGAACGGCCGCCCGGAAAGCTGCGCGAGCTCGCCGATCATGTAGACGTCGGCCGGCGCGTAGTCGCGCTCGACGATGTACTCGCGCACGATCACCGGCGGCGCCTGCGTCTCGTAGACGATCTGCTCGACGTAGTATTCGGGCTCGTCGTCGAACAAGACGTTGATCGCATCGAGCACCGCGTCGAGCGTCGGGTCGCCGGTGGAAGCTGCATAGGAATACGCGTACTGCGCGTGAGCCGCGGGCGCAGCGAGCGCGACCGCGAACGCAAGGAACCTGAGTTTCATGGGTTGGGCCTCCCGAAGGGTCGGCCGCGATCGTGCGCCGCGCCGGTGAATCGACCCTGAGCGACGCGCACGCAGGCCTTCAGTAGTACTTCTGCTCGCCCGTGACCTTCCCGCGAAACACCGAGTACGACCACCACGTGTACGCCAGCACCGCCGGCAGGATCACCGCGAGTCCCGCGAGCACGAAGCCCTGCGACGACGGCGGCGCGGCTGCTTCCCAGATCGAGAGATCCGGCGGCACGAGGTTCGGCCACATCCCGACCACGAGCCCCGCGAATCCCAGCACGAACAGCGCGAGCGACAGCGCGAACGGTCGCACCTCGTGCCCGCGCCGCACCGAGATCCACAACGTCACCGCGACGACGCCGACCAGCACCGGGATCGGCGTGAGCCAGAGAAAGCGCCCGCCCTCGAACCAGCGCGCCATCACCTCGCTGCGCAGGAACGGCAGCCACGCCGAGACCAGCGCGATGAACGCGAGCACTGCCACCAGCAGCGGCCGCGTCAGGTCGAACGCGATGCGCTGCACGCGTCCTTCGGTCTTCATGACGAGCCAGGTCGTGCCGAGCAGCGCGTAGCCGAACACGAGCGCGATGCCGGTCAGCATCGAGAACGGGCTGAACCAGTCGAACGCGCCGCCGACGTATTTGCCCTGGTCGAGCGGCATGCCCTCGACCAGCGCACCGAGGATCACGCCCTGCGCGAACGCGGCGAAGATCGAGCCCGCGGAGAATGCGACGCCCCAGAGCCGGCGCGAGCGCTCGGCCTTGAAGCGGAACTCGAACGCGACGCCGCGGAAGATCAGCGCGATCAGCATCAGCAGCACGGGCAGATAGAGCCCGGACAGCACGACCGCATACGCCTTCGGAAACGCCGCGAACAAGCCCGCGCCGCCGAGCACGAGCCAGGTTTCGTTGCCGTCCCAGATCGGCGCCGCGGTCGACATCATGAGGTCGCGCTGCTGCTCGTCGTCGGCGAACGGCATGAGCGCGCCGAGCCCGAGCACGAAGCCGTCGAGCACGACGTACATCAACACGCCGAACCCGATCACGGCGTACCACGCGACCGGCAGCCACTCCGCCGCGCTCACGTCTCCACCTTCGTGTCGGGCAGCGAGAGCGGACGCGCGGGACGCTTCGGCGGCTCGCGCGCGGGCTCCGTCGCGGGCGGCTTCGTCTCGATCTCGACCGGCCCCTTGCGCAGCAGCTTGAAGAGGTACCAGGTGCCCGCACCGAACACGACCGCGTAGACGACGGCGAACGTCACGAGCGATGCGAGCACGCTGCCCGCATCGATCACGGTGCTCGCCTCGGCGGTCCGAAGCAGGCCGTACACGACCCACGGCTGACGTCCGATCTCGGCGGTCCACCAGCCGGCGAGGATCGCGACGAAGCCAGCCGGCGTCATCGCGCTCCACCAGACGAGATACCAGCGCCGCGCCGCGAGCTTCTTCCATGCGATGAGCCCGAACGCTGCGAGCGCGAGCATCAGCGCGCCGATCGCGACCATCACGCGGAACGCGAAGAACACCACCGGCACCGGCGGCCGGTCCTCCCTGGCGAAGCTCTTGAGCCCGCGCACCTCGCCGTCGAGCGAGTGCGTGAGGATCACGCTGCCGAGCTTCGGGATCGCGAGCTCATAGCGGTTCGTCTCGGCTTCCGAGTCGGGCCACGCGAACACGACGAGCGGCGCACCGCGGTGCGTTTCCCAGTGCCCTTCCATCGCCGCGAGCTTCGCCGGCTGGTGGTCGCGAACGTTGAGACCGGAGAGGTCACCCGCGAGGATCTGCAGCGGCGCCGCGATCGCGACGAACACAATCGAGAGCTTCAGCATCCGCTCGGCCTTGGCCTCGAATCGGCCGCGCCGGAGGTAGTGCGCCGAGACGCCGCCGATCACGCATGCGGTCGTCAGGAACGCCGCGAGCACCATGTGCGCGAGCCGGTACGGGAACGACGGGTTGAAGATCACCGCCCACCAGTCGGCCGGATGGAACACGCCATCGACGAGCGTGTAGCCCGCGGGCGTCTGCATCCACGAGTTCGCGCTGATGATCCAGAAGGTCGAGATCAGCGTGCCGAGCGCGACCATCAGGGTCGAGAAGAAATGCACGCGCGGCGAGACACGGGTCCAGCCGAACAGCATCACGCCGAGAAACGTCGCCTCGAGGAAGAACGCCGTCAGCACCTCGTACGAGAGCAGCGGCCCCAGGATGTTGCCCGCCGCGACCGACAGCCGCGCCCAGTTCGTCCCGAACTGGAAGCTCATGACGATGCCCGAGACGACGCCCATCCCGAACGACACCGCGAAGATGCGCAGCCAGAAGAAATACAGATCGCGGTACGCCGCGTCGCGGGTGCGCAGATACGCGGCCTCGAGAAACGCAAGCCACGACGCGAGCCCGATCGTGAACGCCGGAAAGAGAATGTGGAACGAGATCACGAAGCCGAACTGGATCCGCGACAGCAGCAGGGCGTCGTTCATCGGCTCCGATCCGCGGTGGGAGGAGCTCGGATTGTAGGGATGGCCGCTGCGGCCCGCGCGGGCGTGTAGCGGCCCCCAACGGGTGCCGTCAGCCGCGACGGGTGCCCGCGGCCGCCTCTCCTGGGTATTTTCGCACCCATCCATACCCCATTTGGGTGATTCGCGTTCAGCGAACGCGCGCTAGCCTCTGCTCGAAGCGCAGGGGACCGGCACGATCCGGGAGCGCTGAGTGTCATCAGTGCGAGCCTGCTGGATCGCGATGGCTTGTGCGGTCGCGGTCGGCATCATGGACGAGGCCGCGGGACAAACCGCTGGAGGCGGGGTGCGGGTTACGATTCGGATCGATCAGGACGGCGCTGCGCTGATTGCGGCGTGGCGACGTGCGAAAGGGCTGGATCCGCCGGATGCGCGGGCGGATGCGGAGGCGGCGGAGATTCGCGCGCGGTTGTCGATGGGGTTTCGCGCGAAGGGCGTCGGGGCTTCCGCCCTCCCACAGTGATCCCGGCCGTGGGCAGTTCGTTGGTCGTGCCGACGCGCGTGCCGGATCCGTAGGCGGGCCCGGCGCAGCCGAGGGGAGCCCGACACGGGACACGCCAGGAAGCGCGCCGGGCCGCGTGTTCCGCTACGCTGCGCGCCCGTTCGAACCCGCCCGCCCCCCCGCCGTGACTCCGCAGGATCCCGATCTCACCGCGCGCCTGCGCGCCGCGACCGAGCTGCTCGAAACGCTCGCCGACGACAGCCTCGCCTCGACGCGTGTGGCTGAGGACGATTGGCAGCGCTTGAAGCGCGCCGTCGCGCGCGTCGCGAATCCCGACCGCACCGACCGGCGCAAACGCCGCGCCGACGTCAAGCGCGCGCGCCGCGAAGACAAGCACCGCCGCGACGACGCGGTGCTCGAGTCGACCGGGATCCGCGAGCTGCGCCGCCGTCCGGTGTTCAGCACGCCGAACTGCTTTCCGCCCGAAGGCTTCGTCACGCACGACGAGGATCTCGGCGAAGCCGCGCCGCGCGAATCGGTCGAGCCGCTGCATTGCTACGTCTGCAAGCAGAAGTACACGGTCGTCCATCGTTTCTACGACCAGATGTGCGCCGCGTGCGGAGACTTCAATTTCGCCAAGCGCACCGAGCTCGCCGATCTCCGCGGCCGCGTCGCGCTGCTGACCGGCGGCCGCGTCAAGATCGGCTACCAGGCGGGGTTGAAGCTGCTGCGCTGCGGCGCACACCTCATCGTCACGACACGCTTTCCGCGCGACTCGGCGCAGCGCTACGCGCGCGAGCCCGACTTCGCCGAGTGGGGCCACCGGCTCGAGATCTTCGGGCTGGACCTGCGCCACACGCCGAGCGTCGAGGCGTTCTGCCGCGAGCTCGTCGCGACGCACTCGCGCCTCGACTTCATCGTCAACAACGCGTGCCAGACGGTGCGGCGCCCGCCCGAGTTCTACAAGCACATGATCGCGGGCGAGACGGCTTCGGCGCGCGACATGCCGGAGCACGTGCTGAAGCTGCTCGGCCACTACGAAATGATGCGTGGCGGCGATGCCGGTCGGGGCTTCCGCCCCTCCCACAGTGATTTGGTCGGTGGCGGCCCCGCGGGCGGGATGGCCGGCATCGTGCAGTCCGCTGCGATGTCGCAGGTCGCGCTGCTCCCGGAGGAGTTGCTGGCGCAGTCGCACCTGTTCCCCGAGGGCGAGCTCGACCAGGACCTGCAGCAGATCGACTTGCGCGGCCGCAACTCGTGGCGGCTCCTCATGCACGAGGTGCCGGCGGTGGAGTTGCTCGAGGTACAGCTCGTCAACGCGGTCGCGCCGTTCATCCTCAACGCGCGGCTCAAGCCGCTGATGCTGAGGACGCCCGAGCGCGACAAGCACATCGTCAACGTCTCGGCGATGGAAGGCCAGTTCTACCGCAACTTCAAGACGACACGGCATCCGCACACGAACATGGCGAAAGCCGCACTCAACATGATGACGCGCACCTCCGCCGCGGACTATCACGGCGACGGCATTCACATGAACAGCGTCGACACCGGCTGGGTCACCGACGAGGACCCGGTCGAGATCGCGCAGCGCAAGGAGAAGGAAGAGCGCTTCCATCCGCCGCTCGACATCGTCGACGGCGCGGCGCGGATCTGCGACCCGATCATCGCGGGCTTCAACACCGGCACGCACGTCTGGGGCCAGTTCCTGAAGGACTACGGCGTCACGGACTGGTAGTCGCGCGGCGGCGTGTCAGTCCGCGGGGTCGTTTCGCGTCAAAAGGGAGTAGCCCCCGACGGAAACGCCCGATGCAGCTCCTCCGACTCGACCCCGCCCAGTCCCGCGACCTTCTCGACGGTATCGCGTTGTTCGAGTTCGAGCACGAGCTCTCGTTCGGGGTCGCGTCGGGCGAGGTGTGCCGGCTCGTGGCGCAGGCGCGGCGGCTCGTCGCGCGCGACGCGATACGACCCTGCGGCGTCTACCTCGTGCACCGCGAGCGCGAAGTCGTCGCGCTCGGCATCATCGCGCGCGACGCGAAGGACCCCGCAACGCTGCACGCGTCGTGCGAAGGGATCGCGCCGCACGGCGACTTCTGCAGCGTTGTGCGCGCCGGGAACGCGCTCGCGCGGACAGCTTCGCTCGCCGCGGGCGTGCGCTCGGTGCGGCTGCGGCACGGCCTCGAGCGGCTCGGGCGTCGGCGCGAAGATCCGCTCGACATCACCGTGCGAGTCGGCGAAGCGCGCCATTCCGCAGGCGCAGCCGCGGTCTAGCTAGCGGATCCCGTGGCGAAAGCGTCGATGCAGCTGGGACGCTTCAGCTCGCGAGCGCGCCGTGCAGCCACGCGCGCGCGAAGCGCCAGTCGCGCATGACGGTGCGCTCCGACAGGCCGAGCAGCTCCGCAATCCTCTCGAACGTGAGCCCGGCGAAGTAGTGGAGCTCGACGATCTCCGCCGCGCGCGGCTCCTCGGCCGCGAGCCGGCGCAGTGCGTCGTCGAGCTCGAGCGTCTGCGCGGCGCAGCGCCCCGGATCGGGTGTCAGCTCGTGGTCGAGCTCCTCGCGCCTGAGATGACCGCCATGCTTGACGCGAACGTTGCGTCGCGCGCGATCGATGAGGAGGTGCCGCATCGCGCGCGCGGCGTACGCGAAGAAATCGCGCGGCGCGATCCGCTCCTCGCGCTCGCGCGCGAACTCGAGGTAGACCTCGTGCACGAGCGCGGTGGTGTTGAGCGTGTCCGGATATCCCGCGCCGCGCCGCTGGCGCCGCGCGAGCGCGCGCAGCCGCTCGTACACCGCGGCGAACGCGACGTCGGGCGAGACGGCTTCGGTCGACTCTTCCATTGCGATGCGAGTGTAGTCATTCGCGCCGTTGTGCGACCGTGAAGCAAGCTGGGTGGGGGATTCGGGCCTCGAATACGTCGTCGAGTGGTTGTGCAGTGCGGCCTGATCCGGCTTCGGGCGCGTCGCGGCGTCGTTTCGCGTAGACCTCCGGAAAGCCGGACGGAGCCTGCGCCGATGCACGTGTTCCCCTGTGCTGCGACCGGATCGACGAGCTGCTCGACGGCGTCGCGCGATTCGAGTTCGAGCACGATCTCGACTTCGGCGCCGCGAGCGGTGAGGCGCTGCGGATCGTGGCCGAGGCACGAGACAGCATCGCCGGCGGCGCGCCACCCTGCGGCCTCTATCTCCTGCACCACGACCGCCAGGTCGTCGCCGTCGGCATGATTGCGATCGCGCCGGCCGATCCGGAGACGTACTGGGCCTGCTGCGAGGTGCTGACGCCGTATGCCGACTTCTCGACGTACGTGCACGCGAGCAACGTGCTGACGCGGATCGCGGCGCGCTCGCGCGGCGCACGCCGCGTCAAGCTTCGTCACGGGCTCGCGCGGCTCGGCACGCGGCGCAATCACCCGCTCGATCTCACTGTGCGGCTCGGCGCGCGGGTGCGAGACGAGGACGACACCCCGCACCGCGCCGCGCTCGGCTACGGCGACGCGTAGGCGTCGCAAGGCGACGCGCGATCGCTCACGGGTTCTCGAAACCGTCGCGGAACAGGATGCCGGACGCGGCCGACGTGAAGCGCATGACGCGCCCCGAGCCGTTCTCGCCAACGTACAGCTCGCCGGCTTCGTCCTCGCCGAACGCCGCGTACTGGAGGTCGGGACCGTCCTGCCACAGCGCCGCGCTCCATGTGCCGCCCGACTCGGTGCCGAAGTGGATCTTGCCGCTGCAGTAGTCGGCGTAGACGTAGATGCCCACGAGCCCGCCGATCGGACCGCGATAGCGCACGCCACCGGTGATCGACGCACAGGGCCCCGCGTTCTGCGCGTGCGTGTACGTCAGGATCGGCGCGGTGGCACCCGCGCAGTTGCCGAGCGTTCCTTCGCACGCGGGCCAGCCATAGTTGATCGCGCCAATCGCGCCCGCCGCCTGGTGGTCGATCTCTTCCATCGCACCTTCGCCGACGTCGCCGAGGTAGAGATCGCCGGTGGTGCGATCGAAGCTGATGCGGAACGGATTGCGCAAGCCGTAGGACCAGATCTCGTCGCAGTCGCCGGCGGTCCCCGCGCTGCCGGCGAACGGGTTGCCGGCCGGAATCGCGTAGTTCGCCGCGCCGCTCGCGGCCGCCGCGCAAAGCTCGTTCGCGCCCGCGGGCGTCGTCGCATCGACGTCGAGGCGCAGGATCTTGCCCATCAGCGCACGCGAGCTCGGGTTGCCGCCGCTCGTGACGAACGCCGTGTCGGCCGGGCAGTCGGCGTGGTTGGCGTCGTTCGGCACGAGCTGCGCCGGGCGCAGTGTCTGCGCACGGCGGCAGCCGTCCGCGCCATTGCCGCCGGCGCCGTCGCCGAGCGATACATAGAGAAGGCCGTCCAGGCCGAAGTGGAGGTCGCCGCCTTTGTGGAACGCCGTGTCCTGGTCGACGCGCAACACGACTTGCGCACTGCCTGCGTCGGCAACGTTCGGATCGAGCGAGGCGAGGTAGCGCGCGACGACCGCGTCACCGTTGCCGTCGGTGTAGTGGACGTAGAACTGTCGGTTGTTCTCGTAGTTCGGATGGAACGCGAGCCCGAGGAAGCCGCCCTCCCCCGCGAGCAAGAGGCCGAACGGTGGCGCCGTGCCGCCGCTGCCGATGTTGAGGAACGGCGTCGCCAACATCGCGCTGCCCGCGGGCTTGATCCTGATTCGGCCGTAGCGGTCGACGATGAAGAGCCGGCCGCTGCCGTCGCCGGCGTGACGAATCACCATCACCGTGCCGGCGTCGGGAATCACCTCGGTCAGCGCGAGATCCGCGGGCTGACCGAGCGCAATCGTCGGCGCCAGCAGCCACGACGCGATACCCGCCATCCAGAACTTCTGCATCGCTACCTCCGCTGTTGCGCACTACGCCTTCTTCCCAAGCGCTCCGCCATCCTGGGCGAGGGTCACGTTCGGACTTGCGACGCACGTCTCGGATGACGAGTCGCCCGGCCGTTTCCTGACAGTGATGGCGTCGCGGCGCGGCGCGCGGCACGATCACGCGGCGTCGAGCGCCTTCAGCATCCGCTTCAGCGCGAAGTGCCGGTAGCTCGCGTGCGCGAGGCTCTCGATCTCGGCCCAGTCGCAGCGCTTGCCGACGGCGAGCGCGATCCAGCCGTTGTGGCCCATGTACTTCGGGATCGAGTAGCGCGGATCGGCGGTGTAGAGGCCCTGCTGGTCGACGCCGACCCAGAAGCCGAGCATCGGTCCCTCGCCGTAGTCGTACGCGATCGCGAAGGTCTTGGTACCCGCCTGCCAGACTGGTGCGCCGAACTGCTTCGTCCCGCGCGTCTCGGGCAGCGCCAGGCAGATCGCACGGAGCTTCTCGACGATCTTCGCCGTGCGCGGCGCGGCGAGGCGGTCGCGTTCCTCGGCTTTCATAGTCGCCGTCGGCGGTGTGATCGCAATGGTCTTGCCGATCTTCGCCGCGAGCTTCGGGGGCGCGACGTTTTCGTATGCCTCGCGTACGAGCTCGGCAATGCGTTTCCAGGCGATGCCTTTGTCCAGCTCGACGCCGAGCCAACCGCTCGGCCCGACGTACGGCGGCACGAAGAAGTGCTTTGGCGCGTTGGCGACGTGGTGCTCCTGCGCACCGTCGGGCGACTTGAGCCACAGCGCGACGCGTCCGTCGCCGTGATGGTTCACGACGTAGGTCGCGAACGTGCGGCCACCCTTCACGCGGAAGTTCGGCGAGCCGTGCGAGACGTATTCCTCCGCCTCGGGAAACGAGAGGCAGACTTCGCGCACCGCCTGGTCGATCGTCTTCGCCATGCCCGCGACGCTAGCCGGAAAAAGGGGTCAGAGTCATTTTCGGTCGAAACCCCGCCGCGCCGGGCGGCTCGGCGCGAAAAATGACTCACGGCACGAACGCATTGCGCAGGAGGTTGCCGCGGCCGGTCGGCCATGCCGCGCAGCCCGCCGCGGAGTTCGGCACCTCGTAGACCAGCACCTGGCGCACGTTGTTGACGCCGTCCTTGAGGTTCACGACGAGCTCGAGCGCGGCGCTTCCGCCGGCATCGGCGATCGTCGGCACCGACATCGCGCCGCGGTCCGGGAGTGGGATCGTGTGGAGCCGGTTGCCGGACGCGTCGAGGATCATCAGCGCGCCCTTGTCGGCGTCGGGCGAGTACGTCGCGAACACGATCTCGGGTCTGCCGTCGCGCGACAGGTCGGCGATCGCGACGCCGCCGGTCAGCACGCGCGGGTCGGTCGTGTAGACGTGCGACCACAGCACGCCGCGCGCGGAGTCGATTGCGTGGATGCGTCCGTCGAAGCCCGCGAACACGAGCTCGCGGCCCGGGCGCCCCGCGTCGAGCTCGGCGACCGCGATCTGGTTCGTCGCACCGACGATGTTGGTGCCGGCGAAATCGTTGAGGCCCGCGAGATAGGTCGGAACGTGGAACGGCGCGACCCACGCCGGCGGAAGCGTGCCGTCGGGCCGGAACACCCAGACCGCGACGCCGCGCAGCCGGTCGGCTGCGCCGCGTTCTGCACCGAGCCCAGCACGACGAGCTCGTGCGTGCCGTCGCCGTCGACGTCGGCGAAGGTCGGCGCGGAGTTCGTGAAGTGGCCCTGGTTGTCGACCGCCTGGTTGTTCGCGAAGCCCTGCTGCGCGAGTGCGTAGTCGAGCATCGAGCGGATGCCCGAGAACTTGTCGCGCCCGTTGAAGATCGATGCGGCGTCGAACGCGCGGCCGTCGCCGTAGTGCAGCGAGAGGTACGCGTTGTCCTGACCCGCGAAGACCTCGAGCGCGGGGTCGGCGTCGACGTTGCCGAGCGCGATGTTCTGGTCGAAGCTGCCGGTCACGAAACAGGTCGTGGTGCAACCCGCGGCTCCGCTCGTGTTCGGGGGAAACCCGCGACCGGCGTGCCGTCGTGGTGGATCGCGACGAGGATGTCGCGTTGGCCGTTTGCCTCGAGCCGCGTCGTCGTGACCGCCACGAGCTCGAGGTCGCCGTTGCCGTCGATGTCGCCGGCCGCAAGCGAGCGCATCTCGTCGCGCGCAACGTGCGGAAAGCCGTTCAGCAGCGTGCCGGCCGCGTTCCAGACGTAGATCCGGTCGCGCGCGGCGACCGCGACCTCGAGGCCGGGACTCGCGGCGACGAGGTCGGCGACCACCGGCGAGGCCCAGACGCGGCTCCCCATCACCGTGGTCCGGAACACGACCTGCCCGTCGAGGTGCCACCCGACGACGACGCTCGAACGCGGCGCAATGATCTCGATCGAGCCGTTGCCGTCGAGATCGGCGACCGCGGGCGACGCGAGCCACGATTCGTGGAACTGGTCGCGCAGGGTCGCGACGAGCTGCGGTGTCGCGACCACGGTCGAGCCGCCGGGCGGCGGCGGCTCGTAGCTGTCGGCGAAGAGCGCGTCCTGTGCGCGCGCGACGTCGCATGCAGCGAGCGCGAGGACGAGCGCGGCAACTGTGGTCGTGCGGCCCATGGCGCGAGCGTACTGCGACTCCGGTCCGCCGGCCGTGACGAACGACGCGTCGCGCGCGTCGCGTGACATCATGCGACGCGATGACGATCAGTCTCGAGGCATGGCGCGCCGGCGGTACGACATTCGTGCACCGGGGTCATCCGATCTTCCATTGCGTCGAGGGCGACGGCGACGCGCTCGTGCTGCTGCACGGGTTCCCGACTGCGAGTTGGGACTGGGCGAAGCTCTGGCCGGCGTTGACCGCGCGCTACCGCTGCTATGCCGCCGATTTCATCGGGCTCGGCTGGTCGGCGAAACCGCGGCCGTACCGCTATACGATCGCCGATCAGGCGGATCTGGTCGAGACGATGCTCGCGATCCACGGCGTCGCGCGCTACCGCGTCCTCGCGCACGACTACGGCGACACAGTTGCGCAGGAGCTCATCGCGCGCGATCCGACGGGTGCCCGCGTCGTGTCCGTCGTGTTGCTCAACGGCGGCTTGTTTCCCGAGGCGCATCGTGCGGTGCCGACGCAGCGCCTGCTCGCGGGGCCGCTCGGACCGCTCGCGGCACGCTTCGTGGGACGCGGCGCACTCGCGCGGAGCTTCCGTCGGATCTTCGGTCGGGCGACGCCGCCGAGCGAGGTCGAGCTCGACGGTTACGCTGCGCTGCTCGAGCACAACGGCGGGCGGCTCGTGCTGCCGGCGCTGCTCGGCTACCTGGCCGAGCGCATCGCGTTGCGCGAGCGCTGGGTTGGCGCGCTCGTCGCGACGCCGGTGCCGTTGCGCTTCGTCGTCGGTGCGGCCGATCCGATCTCGGGCGCGCACATGGCGGCGCGGTATCGCGAGCTCGTACCGAACCCCGATGTGGTCGAGCTCGCGTCGATCGGCCACTACCCGCAGGTCGAGGCGCCGGACGCTGTGCTCGGTGCGGTTCTGGCGCACTTCGAAGAAAAGGGGGTCAGAGGAAATTAGCGTTTGAAACGTTAATTTCCTCTGACCCCTTTTTCGCGTTTCGTGGGTTTCTTGGCGGCCGTCTTTCCGCGCGCGCGCTTCGCGACCGCCTTGCCCAGCGCTGCCGCGTACGCGAGCTCCGCCCAGGGCCGCATCGCGTCGGGCGAGTCGAGCGCATCCGCCGGCGCCGACCAGTAGCTCATCGTGATCGGTGTCTTGCCGCCTTCGTAGACGAACGGCGCCGAGCCCTCGGCCTCGAACCGTGCGCGGGTCGCATCGTCGACCTTGAGGTAGACCTGATCCTCGATCGCGATCGCGAAGATCGTCCCGTCGCGGTAGATCCCGTGCCCACCGAACATCGCGCGCACGTCGACCCGCGCGAACCCCGCGAACAGCTCCTTCAGATACTCGACCAGTTCCGCGCCCATACGCACAAAAAGGGGTCAGTACACATTTACGTTTGAAACGTTAATGCGTACTGACCCCTTTTCGGAAGTGCTTCGTTTTGACGAAGGGACGGCGGGCGGATACGGTCGCGCGCCATGACGACATCGAAGACGCTCGTGCGGCGGATCCAGCGTGCGTATCCCGAAATCTGGTTCGCGTGCCACGTCGAGCACCGCGTGCGACGCGGCGCCGATGGGCTCACCGACCGTGAAGCCGGCATCCTCGCGCATCTCGAAGCGGTGCCGAACCAGCGTCCGACCGACCTCGCACAACATCTCGGCATCGGCCGCCCGGCGCTGTCGGCGCAGCTCAAGCGGCTCACGGCGCTTGGCTACGTTGCGCTCGAGACACCCGGCGCCGATGCACGCGAACGCCGTGTGCGGCTGACGCGCGAAGGCGAGCGCCACGTCGTCGAGAGCTCGCCGCTCGACGCCCGCCGCATCGCCGCGCTGCTCGCGCGCCTCGCGCCCGACGCGCGCGAGCGCGCCGTCGCCGGGCTCGAGCTGCTCGCCGGCGCCGCCCGCCGCAAATCCCGCGCGACACGCGCAAAGCGAGATAACCGATGATCAAGTGGACGCTGATCGTGCTCTCCGTGCTCGCGCTCACCGCGCTCGTCGTGCACGTCTGGGGCAGTCGCCTGCCGCGCGAGCACGTCGCCGAAAGCGCGCGCATGATCGCCGCGTCGCCCGACGCGGTCGCATCGTGGATCTTCGACGTCGAGCGCCATCCCGAATGGCGCAAGGTTGCGCGGGTCGACGTGGTCGAGCGCGCTCCCGGCGCGATCCGTTACCGCGAGCACGGCCCGCACGGCGTCATCGCGTTCCATCTGCGCGAGACCGAACCCGGCCGCGCGTACGAGAGCACGATCGACGACCCCACACTGCCGTTCGGCGGCCGCTGGCTGATCGCGGTCGCGCCCTCGGCTGAGGGCGCGCGCGTCGTGATCCGCGAGGAAGGCTTCGTCAAGCCGCCGGTGTTCCGCTTCCTCACGCGCTACGTGTTCGGGCACGCCGCGACGATCGACGCCTACCTCGACGCGCTCGCGGCGCGCGCCCGCGCTGGCTAGCGCGGCTCCAGGCGCCGCGCGTACTCCGACTCGAGACGCGTGTGCGCGCGCCAGAATCCCGGCGCTTCGGTGCCGGCGAGCCGCGCCGCGAGGATGTCGAGATGCGCGTGCCAGCCACCCGCGACGCTCAGGCGCTCGTCGCGTGCCGCGAGGCGTCGATGCGTCAGGACGAGCCTCACCTTGCCGCCGTGCGGCGAGAGCTCGAAACGCACCTCGGACGCGCCCTCACCTTCGCCCCAGGTGTAGCTCAGCAGCCGCGGCGGCTCGCACGCGACGATGCGCCCGACGAGACGCGCTTCGCCGGCGTACTTCGCGTACTTCGCGGGCGGCGCGTCGTCGTCGCGCGTGAGCTCCGAGTTGCGGAACACGTGCTCGACCCTGCCGCCGATCTCGAGCGTCATAGGGCCCGAGGCGAGCCAGGTGCCGCGCTTCTCGCCGTCGGTCAGATATTCCCAAACCCGCTCGATCGGCCCCGGCAGCTCGCGCTCGATGCGCAGCGTGTCCGGCGCGGTCAGTACGCCGTAGTCGTCCATCGTCATCGCTCCTGTTGTCGTTTCGTGCGCCCCGCGCGCGACTTCCGCGCGGCGGCATCCTCGGCTTTCAGCGCGGCCTCGAGGGCATCGAGCCGCGCGTTCCAGAACTGCTCGGACCAGCGAAGCCACTCGAGACCCGCGTGCATCGGACGCGGGTCGAGGCGGCAGGTATGGACGCGGCCCGCGATCGTGCGCTGCACGAGGCCCGCGGCTTCGAGCACCTTGATGTGCTTCGACGCGGCCGCGAGCGAGATCTCGAACGGCGCGGCGAGCTCGCCGACCGTGCGTTCCGCGCGCGCGAGGTTCTTCAGCATCGCGCGGCGGGTCGGATCGCCGAGCGCGCGGAACAGGGTGTCGAGGTGCTGCGCTGAATGGTCAACCACGTGGTTGACTATGCGCCGGAGTCGCGGGATTGTCAACCGGATGGTTGATATTTATTCCGGCGCAAAAAGGGGTCAGTACACATTTACGTTTGAAACGTTAATGTGTACTGACCCCTTTTCTTTGTCTGGACCCCGGATCAACGGACATCCTGTCCTGTCCGGGGTCTAGGCATCCTGCCTAGAACTGCAGGCTCCATTTGTCGATGAAGCCGGTGTCCTGCGCGGCGTTGTCGTTGACGCGCAGCTTCCAGCTGCCGTTCGCGACTTCGCTCGACGCGTTCACCGTGTAGGTCGTGTTGATGTTGTCG
>Ga0187892_10007382_pt1 | contig 15696 bp, 10 predicted proteins | sample MA1701073metaG_FD_139345 | JGI IMG/M metagenome (GOLD analysis project Ga0187892, IMG submission 139345) | Bio-ooze microbial communities from a basaltic lava cave in the Kipuka Kanohina Cave System on the Island of Hawaii, USA - MA170107-3 metaG ... | reverse complement strand
GTGGATGGTCTGCTTGTTGGCCTCTGAGGAGAAGACGCCTGCCGACAGGATGGTGAAGGCGAAGACCGAGGCCACCACGACGAAGGCGATGAGGACGATGGCCGTCTCAAGGCCGGTGATGCCGTGCTGCCGCCCGGTACCAGCCGACTGGCTGCCGCGGGCATAAGAATGGTTTGCCATAAACATGGCAACCCCCTTTCTAACGCGTCCGGTCTGCTCTTATCGGCCAGTCGCCTGCGGGCCAACCCGCAGTATGCGTGCCGTGTTCCCTCAGACCGAACTCAGTGCTGCTGCACACCATCCTGATGTGCAGGCACCCATCAAAACGTCGGGGAGATTACGGGCGCGCACCGGGGCAATTACCTACGCGGGTATGAAACGACCCGGACGGCTCACACGCAGCTCCGAATATGGCCACGAGCCTGGAGGGCAACTGCGGTCCAGGTAAAGGCAGGCACAGGCCTGGTCGCGGCATCGAGCAACCGGCGGGCGGCGGAGCGACAAGAGGTGTTACGAACAGGCCGCTGTGGGCCCGACCAGCGTGGGAGTAAACCTTTACGCGCCGGCGTCTGCCAGAGCGCGTGCCCGCAGTTGACCGCACCCGGCGTTGATGTCTATGCCCTTTTCCATCCGCACAGTGCTAGGGACACCATAGGAGGTCAGGACCGCCTGAAACTCGTCGCTGCGTACGCGGGTCGGGCGTTCGTAAGGCCCGGCAGAAGTGGGGTTCACAGGGATGAGGTTGACATGGCAGAGCATGCCGCGCAGGAGCGTCCCCAACCTGTGCGCATGGGCCGGGGTATCGTTCTGGCCTGAGAGAAGCACGTACTCAAAAAACACGCGCCTGTTGGTCTTTTCGACATAGCGCCTGCAGGCGTCGAGCAACGTAGCCAGCGGGTAACGCTTGTTGATGGGCATCGTTTCGGAGCGTGTCGCGTCGTCCGGGGCATGGAGAGAAACCGCAAGGTTCGCCTGGAACGGCTCCTCGGCAAACTTCAGTATCTGAGGCGCCAGGCCTACTGTGGACACAGTGATGTGCCGCGCGCCAACGTTCAGGCCCAGGGGGTCGTTGATCGTCCTTATCGCGGCCATCGTGCGGTCATAATTTGCGAACGGCTCGCCCATGCCCATGAAGACGACGTTCGTCACGCCCTGCGCCTCCGAAGGGCCAATGGCGCCCGAGCTTATTTCGGCCTGGTCCTCTTCGGCGGCCACGCGCGCCATGTAGAGCACCTGCCCGACGATCTCCCCGGCGCTGAGTTGGCGCGTAAAGCCCTGCTGGCCGGTGGCGCAGAACGTGCAACCAAGTGCGCACCCCGCCTGAGTGGACACGCAGACCGTGCGCCGGCCCTTGCGGTGGGCGTCCGCTTCATAACGCATCAGCACGGTCTCTATTAGCTCACCGTCTTGCAGGCGGAACAGGACCTTGTCGGTGGAGCCGTCTTTGGAACGGGCCTTGAGGGCAGGCTGAAGCGAATCAATACTGAACCGGCTTCCTAGCTTCGCCCGGAGGCCTTTTGCCAGCGTGGTCATGTCATCGAAGGACGCGCGGCCCTCGTGATAGACGGCGCGCCACACCTGCGCTGCCCTGTAGCGCGGCTCTCCCAGGTCTGCCATAAGCGCGTCGAACTCGTTCCGGCTCAGGTCGAGCAGGGACGGCAGCAGCGTTGCTTCGGCTGTCGTTGTGGACGTTTCGGGTGTTGATGTGGTCATATCTGTGCCATCGGACCGGGAGCTTTTCAGTCTAGCAGCGGAAGCGTCCCCACCGGGTATCTTTTGACGATTGTCACGGGCTAAGACTAGACTCCGGCCCATGCAGACGCCAAACACCTCAGGTCCACAAACGGCTGCGACAGTTGGTGAGCTTGCCCTTGCGCGGCTGCGAGCCAACATCAGGGCAGGCCACGACCCCTTTTACAAGCAGGATTTCGCGTATGTCCAGCCATCACCCGGCCGCTACAAGTGGATGTGGTTCTGGGACACCTGCTGCCACGCCATTGCCCTGGCAAAGCTCGACCCCGATATGGCCCGGCGTGAGCTTACACAACTCCTTGCCACGCAGCGTGCGGACGGGTTCATTGGCCACATCGTGTACTGGGGCAAAGGGGGAGCGCTAACATCGGCCCTCTATAGCCAGGGCAAGCTCACCGAATTCCGCCGGCGCCACTCGGCCATGCTCCAGCCGCCCATGCTGGCGCAAGCGCTTGAGACCGTGCACCAGTCCTCGCCTGACGCCGCCTTCCTCCGTGAAGCGCTCCCCCACGTCCAAAATTATTACGACTGGATAGCGCGGGAGCGTGACCCGGACGGGTCTGGGTTGATCTGGATCATCTCGCCGTGGGAGACGGGCCTGGACAACTCGCCGGCTTTCGATGGGCTGCTTGGGCTCAAGCATCCGGGCCGCTGGGGTTACCTCAGGTCGCTCCGTGCGCTCGACTACTTCAACCTGGTGTGCGGCAACCAGTTCGACTTTAAGACCCTTTACAAGCGTGACAGGTTCGTCATGGTTGACCCCCTGATGAACGCGATCTACGCGGACGGGCTCAGGTCGCTCGTGAGGCTGTGGGACGCGGCCGGGGAAGCGCGCCTGTCAGAGGCAGCGCGGCAGCGGGCGATCAAGGTGGAGTCTGCGATGAACGTGCAGTGCTGGGACGCTGACCTGGAGCGGTGGGTACACCTCTCAGGAAAGGCCAAGCGCCCAGTCAAGGTGCTTACCGCGGCGTCCATCATGCCGCTGATCATGGAAGCGACTTCCCGTGAGCGTGTGGCGACCGTCGTCAAGCGCCACCTTACCAACCCGGATGAGTTCTGGACTCCTTACCCTGTCCCCAGTGTCGCTGCCTCGGAGCCATCGTTCGACGCCGAAGGTGAGAAGCTGATCTGGCGCGGGCCCGTCTGCATGAACCTGAACTGGTTCTTCGTGCGGGGGCTGAGGCTGCACGGTTTCAACAGGGAAGCGGACCACATCGCCGAACGGTCTCGCGAAGCTGTCCAACGGTCTACCTTCCGTGAGTTCTACTCACCTATTACGGGCCGCGGCATGAGGGGTATGGAATTTGGGTGGGCAACCGTTGCCGTGGCGATGTGAGTGGCGGCGAGTCCCATTCATCTTTCATGCAGACTGTGGCGGCCGGGGCTCTGGCGGAGCTCGCAGGTGCTCGCCGAGGAATGACGTGACCGCCCCGTAGTACAGGTCAGGGTCGGCAAGGTCAGCCCGGTCGTGCCCCGCGCCTGGTAAGAGCACCCAGCGGCGCGGCTCGTTCGCCGCCTCAAACACGCGACGGGCGTAGCGGGCAGGAACGGTTCTGTCACTATCGCCTTGCAAGACCAGGACCGGCACATGGACGGACCTGATGTGCCTCAAGGTCTCGTAGCGGGTGCGCATGACCCACTTGAGCGGCCACACCGACATCCAGGGCACGTGCAGGTGCGAGACGTCCGGTATCGAAGGTGGGGGTGACTCCAGTATGAGGGCGCTCGGCGGGCGGTCAATGGCCAGTTTTGAGGCCACTGCGCTGCCCATGGAACGGCCGAAGTAAACTACTTGACCAGGCGATGTACCAATCCTCGTTTCTAGCTCCCTGAGCGCCGCACGGGCGTCGAGGTATGTGCCCTCTTCGGTGGGTACGCCTTCGCTCAGGCCGTAGCCACGGTAGTCGAACGTGAATATGGCAGCGCCAAGACGCCTGTGCAGGCCGAGCAGGTTATCGAGGGGCGCGCTGATGTTGCCACCATTGCCATGGCAGAAGAGCCAGGCGACCTGCCGCCGTGGCGGAGCGCCTGAACCGTCTGGACCTGAGCCCGGCTTGCTGACGGGGGCCGGTATCCACCAGCCGTGCAGACGGACGCCGTCCTCAGCGCTGAAGCGGACCTCTTCATAGTCGAGACCCACATGGGCAGGAGTTCCCTTGAGGGTGCGCTCAGGGAAGTAGACAAACCTGCGCTCTATCCAGCGGACGATGCGGCCTGGCATGGGTCAAGCATATCCGGGGCGATGGGTTGCTGGCCGGATTGGCCAGCGGGCGGTCTGATACCACTCGCCTTCACCCTGCTGGCTCCGCAAGCGCAGCGTCCAGCGCTGCCTGAAGCTCTGCCAGGGGCGCAAAGTTCTCGAACCTGGCGGTCACCCGGCCGTCCCGCCCGGTTACGAACGTCCACTCTTGCGAACCCAGGCGCCACTCGCTGAGGACGGGGGAGACCACCGCCCTGGAAAGGTCGCCCTGCACCTCATGCGGGTTGTCATAGTAATCAACGTGGATAAAGTTCGCTTGCCCCGCGTACTGCTGGCGCAACTCGCTCAGCACTTCCACCTGCGGGCCGCAGACAGCGTTTGTGCAAAACGCCGGACTGGCGAACACGACGACCGCTGGCTTGCCAGACTCCAGGGCGTCGGCAATGGTGGTCTGGTACAACTCAGGGTCGCGGTGCGTCCCGGTGGTCAGTTGTGCCATGGACGGCACGTCTTTGAGCGTCTTGTTCTTGCTCGCGGGTGGCCTCTCGCCTGCGGCGACCGAGTATGGCCGCTCCTCCACCTGGAAAGTGACCTGCACCGTTGCGACCTTGCCGTCCGGCCTTGGCACGTCAACGTCCAGCACCCAGGCGCCCATGGCGCTGAACTCCAGGCTTGTCACGTAGAGGCCCCGTGTGCCGAGCGGGAACTCGTAGAAGCGTGCTGTCACAGACTCTACTGGTGTCCATTCGAGGACCATGGGCCGCGCTCCACTGCCGAGTACCCACCTGTAGCTCCTCGCATGCACGACTGGCAGCCGTATGAGGCCATTGCGGTCGGCAAGCACGAACGCCACCCGCTGCCTGCCGACGCCGAGGTCCGGAGTGGCGAATATCAGGTCAACCCCGTCCTGGACCGTTACGTTCCACGTCTGCCCAGGCTGGGACGGTGCGGCAGGATGCGTGGGTGTAGCTGCCGGCTGTTCTTGCGCGCCGCCACACGCCGTAGCGACAGCGGCGACCAAAGTCACTGCGGCGGCCCAGCGCAAACGGCGAAACTGGGGCGAAATCGTCATGGCACTCAGATGCCGGACTCGTAGACGCCGAACGTGAAGGCAAACACGCCAAAGTTCTTCGATGTTGAGCTTAGCTTCAGCGTGTGGATGCCGAACTCGGGCAACTGGACAAGGGAATATAGCCTTGCCCCGCTCACACGGACGACGCTGCGGCCTTTCCCATCGAAATTCACGTCAACCCCGGCCTGCTCTCGGGCCAGAGGCTTGCCGTCCAGCTCGACGATGACGTCGAACGGCTCCGGCCCCTGTGGGTCAATGACCACGTTCGCGCTCGTCGCCGCGATGGTCAAGGCAATGTAGTCCTCCGGCTCAGCCGTGTCCCTGGCGTGGACGATGGCCTCCTTCTCGTTTCGCCACGGCCCGCTCAGGTAGAACTTGTTGTGGGCGTAACTGCCGTCGTCCTTGTATTCGATGACCTTGTCGGGGCTGCCGTAATACTCGTCTTGCCCGGCATACTGCCCAAAGAAATCAAAGTTGCGCTCGTACCCGCCGTAGATTTCGCGGGTCACAGTCGTCGCCTTCCCGTCGCGTATCTGCTCGTTGACGGCGCCGATGGGCACGCTGTCCACGTTGTAGCCAAAGTCCGCGAGCGCCGCCCTGATCTCCTTTTCGGTCTCGACGTACGCGCCCTCGCCAAAATGGGTGTAGCGGACCTCGCCGTCCTTGCCGATCAGGTACTTCGCAGGCCAGTAGCGGTTGCCGAAGGCGTTCCACGTCCGGTAGTCGTTGTCCTGCGCGACCGCCCAGCCAATTTCGTGCTCGCTCAGCGCCTTCTCCACATTGGCCTTCACCTTCTCGAACTCAAACTCGGGCGTATGCACGCCCACGATTGTCAGGCCCAGGTCTTTGTACTTGGCGTGCCATTCCCGGAGGAACGGCAGCGTGCGCAGGCAGTTCACGCAGGTGTAGGTCCAGAAGTCGACCAGGACGACCCTGTTGGCGGCCACCAGGTCCTCAATAGTCACGGGCTCTGTATTCAGCCAGGCCGTGATGCCTTCGAGCTCGAGCTTTGGCCCGGACTGTTTGCTCGAAGGCCCCTTGGTGGCAGTGGCGCCAGGCGTGGCCCCCGCTGATGTTGTGGGCGCGGCGTCGGACTGGCCTCCATCGCCTGCGCACGCCATCCCCAGTACAGCCAGAGCGGCTAACAGCACGGACAGTGGGGGAATGGACCTGAGCATCGGTTCGAAGACCTTTGAGCGCAAAACCTCTCTCCCGGAGGGAGAGGGTGTTATTCCCTTATACCGCCTGACGCGGCAACGTGGCTTCGCCGCCTGCTTACAGGTGCATTACGGCTGCCGGTACGCGTTAGCTCTCTATCGGGCAGGTCAGGTCGTTCGCCCATTCCCGCATCGAGCCATCGTAGTCACGCACGGACGGGTATCCCAGCATCTTGAGGACCCAGTACCCGTGCGCCGCACGGATGCCGCCCTGTCAGTAGGTGATCACCTTCTTGTCCGGACTGACGCCGTGGGCGGTCAGCAGCTTGCGCAAATCAGCCGCTGGCAGGACCGTGGGCACATCACCCTTTGTAAGGAAATTCTTCCACTCTAGGTGCACCGCGCCGGGGACGCGCCCGCCCCGGACGTTGTCTCGCCTATTCGACCCGTCCCACTCATCGTCCGCCCGCACGTCTAGGATGACGGTGTCCTTGCGGCCGATAGCTGCCTGCACATCATCACGGCCTGCGAAGATGGCACGGTCCGTTTTGGGCGTGAACCTGCCCGGCGGGAACGACGGCTTCTTCCGGGACAACTGCCTGCCCTCTGCGAGCCACTTTGGGAACCCGCCGTCCAGGACCCTCACGTTCGCGTGGCCGTAATAGTGCAGGCACCAGGCGAGGCGGAACGAGTACAGGCCGCCCTGAGAGTCATAACCCACGACCAGCGTGCCGTCGCTAATGCCCAGGTCTGCCATCGTTTTGGCGAACTCTTCGGGGCCCTGGATGTGGGTACGGCCCTTTTCTGCCGCCTTGTAATAGTGGTCGCTGACTGGGACGGAGTTTGGGATGTGCACGCGGCCGTATTCTGCCGCGCCGTCCGTATCCAGGATGCGTACGTCCGGGTCTTCGAGGTGCTTCGCAAGCCAGTCGGTCGTCACCAGGATGCTGGCGTCTGCGTAGCCTCGGCTTTCGGGAGCAGGTATGTTGAGGGGTGAGGGCATCGGGCAGCCTTTCAGTTTGTTCACCTGGAGGAGCTGACCACTGACACGAAGGGGTTGACAGCCGGTGGGCATGACAGCCTGCGCCGCAGTTTAGCTCATGTTGCAACTGGCGAGTCCCTCATGGCTTTGTGAAAATGCTCACAGGTTGTAAACTGCAATGTCTCCCAGCAAGAGGTCTAGCCAGATATGCAGTTCGTCCTCGCAGGCCTGAACATCGCCACCGCGCCAGTTGAGGCGCTGGAGCAGGTCGCCCTCGCGCCGCACCACCTGCGCGTATGGCTGCCGCGGCTTGCCACCCACGCCGGCGGCGGCGTCATCATCTCCACGTGCAACCGCACAGAGGTCTACAGCGAGGCGGAAGACCCGGACGCGGGCATCGAGCGGCTTGCCGGGTTCCTGGCTCTACTGGCTGCCCGCGATGGGCGCGCCCCCGACCTTTCGGCGTACACCTACACCCTCGCAGACGACGCCGTCGTCCGCCACCTGTTCCGGGTCGCCGCGGGCTTGGACTCGCAGGCACTGGGCGAGGCGCAGGTCGCAGGGCAGGTCTCGGACGCCCTGAAGGCCGCTGGCGAGGCGGGCGCAGTGCAGCCACGCGTGTCCAGGTTGTTCCACGCCGCGCTGCGCACGAGCAGGCGCGTCCGGGCGAAGACCGGCCTGGGCCGCGACCGCGTGTCCGTGCCTTCGATAGGCGTGCAGCTCATCGAACGCAGCCTGGGCAGCCTCAAGGCCAGGGCGGCCCTAATTGTCGGCGCGGGCGAGACGGGCGAGCTGGTTGCCCGCGCGCTGCGCACCGCAGGCATCGGGAAGCTCACGGTCACCAGCCGCCGTGCGCACCGGGCAGAGGCGCTGGCGAAGGAGCTCGGCGCATCTGTCGTCCCGTTCGGCTACAGAGAGTTCGCAATCGCTGAGGCCGACGTGCTCGTGGCCTGCACCGCAGCGGACGTGAAGCCGGTCATTTCGGCCGTAGCCGTCGAGGCCGCGATGCGTTCCCGACCGGACCGCTCCCTGTTCATTCTGGACGTGGGCATGCCCAGGGACATTGACCCGCATGCCGAATCGGTCCCCGGCGTCACGCTCCGCACGCTCCACTCGCTAGACACTGTGGCTGCCGAGCACCGCGCCAGCCGCCGCGAGGCTGCCGCTCAGGCTGAGGCGCTTATCGAGAGAGAGGCTGCACGTTTCAAGGAGCGGCTCACCAGCCTCGCGTCCGAGCCTCTCATCCGCACGCTCGGGGCAAGGGCAGAGGCAATGCGCGTTGCGGAGCTAGAGCGGGCCTTGAAGCGCCTGCCAGGCCTGACGGCGGAGCAGGCCGAAGTCATCGAGGCTCTCTCACGCGCACTCGTCAGCCGCCTGCTCTCGGACCCCATAGCCTATTTGCGCGAGTCCGAGCAGCCCGAAGCCGCCGACACAGTCCTCCAGGTCTTCGACCTCGAAGACGAGGACTGAGGCCCGCTGGCCCTCTCCCGCCAGGAGACGGGTGCCCACCGCAGGTGGGCGCGGGTGAGGGGCACGTTATCCTTACGCCCAACGCTCAGGGGCTCATGAAAGCCATGCACCTGATCTGGCCCAATGAATCTGCACGATAGGAGGGCGTAATTGAACGCAAGGTCGCTCCTTTATGCCGCGACTCTGGTCTCTCTTGCCCTTGCAGCCGCGTGTTCTGGCAATCAGAGCGAATCTGGGGACACTCCTACTCCGGGGGCAACGGCTGGCAGCACTGGCGCTACTCCCGGCGCAGGCGGCGCCGCATCAACAGCCACAGGCGCAACCCAAACGCGGCCTGCTTCATCCGGTACCGCGACCGGCGACGGCGCTTCCCTGACTACTGACCTGTCCTGGATCTACGACGCCCCGTATGACCCCATCAACCTCACCGTGTCACTGGACGAAGGCCGCCGGGCCGAGGCGGTCATGTCCACCGAGGGCGGGTCCCTCTTCGCGGAAGCCGCAGACGGCACTACATTCACGCTCGATGTGCCTCCCGACGCGCTGCTCATAGAGACGGTCATCGCCATGACCCCCGTCGAAACGCTGGACGGTCTACCGTTTGGTGACGGGTCGGCGTACGCGGTGGAGCTTTCCCCAAGGGGCCTGGACTTCAACGGCTTCGCAACGCTGACCATTGTGCCCGCAGAGGACATCCCCGTCCGCGAACAAATCATGTTCGGATACGAGGGCGACGACCGGGCACTCACGCTGGCACTGCCTCGGCCAAACCCGGACGCCATAGAGATACTGCTCGGCCACTTCAGCGGCGCCGGCGTGTCGAAAGGCCTCCTCGCCGACCTTGAGCCGGTGCGGCGGCGCATGGGAGGAAACGTAGAGGCGAGGCTCCAGGGCGAGGTCGCAGCTGCGCTGCAAGCGGCCCGGCAGCAGGCGCTACTGGGTGACGAATCCGCAAACATTGGGGACATCCTGGGGCCCTACATGGACGAATACTACGAAAAGGTGGTCAGTCCACGCCTCAATGCCGCAGGTGTTAGCTGCGCAAACGCCCGGGTGGCGCTTGAGACGCTCTTTAAATATCAAAGGCAGGTCCAGCTCTTGGGACTCGTGGATAGATCGGCTGGTACTGACGTGTCTGACCTTGTCACGACTGCCGGCAAAGTCTGCTTGAAGGAAGAGTACGAGCTGTGCAAGGAGCAGCACATCATCCACAGGATGGTCCCCGTCTGGCTGACGGTCTTGCGGCAGGCCGAGTTGCTTGGCGCCAATGCCTCCGAGATTGATCAACTGGGCAGGGACTACGTAGACAGGTGCCTGCGCTTTGAGCTCGAGTTCGAATCTAATGCGGAGATAGATGACGGGCAATTTACATCCGTCTCACACGTCAGCGCGAAGTTCCCGCTGCGAGTCACGCTGGATCTAACTGATCTTCACCTGAGCGGCTTCGGCCCGCATGATTACAGGTCATACCTGGTCACCAACGAGGACTGCCCGACCACTCCCGAATCATTTTCCGGGAGCACGTTCGAGGCGGTGCGCCTGACATACAGCGTTTCTTCATACTCCCTGGACGCCCAAGTCGGCGAGGTGCGTGATTTCACTTTGACATACATCCCGGGCCAAACTTCTGAATCGCTCACGGTTTCATGCCCGGACCAGGACCCCGCAACCATACCCGGACCAGCATGGACACATGCCTACCTGGGCGCCCACGAGGCGGAGGGGGCGCAGGCGTCCGGCGCCTTTACCGCTGAAGGGTGGGAGATACTGGCCGGGGAGCTCTACGCGCAGAAGGAATGGGACTTGTCGAACACAGTGGAAGTCGCCACATTCAAAGACAACGGCTCGTTCAAGCTCCATCACAAGCCGGAGTAGCAGGAGACAGGGGCTCGGGCGACCAAGAAGTACAAAGTGATCGACCGCCGGAAGCCGCACTGCTATTTCGGCCCTCATGCCGAGCGCAGCCGAGGCATCTGACGCGCGCTCATCTTGCGCTTGTAGCGCGCCTATCCTTCATCCCCTCTCCCGCCGGGCGATGGCTGACTGTGTTGTCCCCTCTCCCGCCGGGAGAGGGTTAGGGTGAGGGGCACCTTAGACGGCTGGACAGCTACGCTGCCGTTTCGACCCTCATGCCGAGCGCAGTCGAGGCATCTGAACACCCGCGGGATGTCGTCCTGAGCTTGTTTCAGGACCTCGTGCGATAAACTCGGCCCGTAGACACCGGGTCGGCTCGTGTCTTATTTAGAGGTACTGCGCCTTGCCTCCCCAGATGACCCCTCAAGAGTTCGTCGCGAAATGGCGTCCGGCAGAGGTGAAAGAGTCTGCGGGCTATGCCGAGCACTTTATTGATGTATGCCGTTTGATCGGCCATCCCACGCCTGTTGAGGCTGATCCCAAAGCCGAGTGGTTCACCTTGCAGAAGGAGAACAAGAAGGCGTCCGGGAAACTGGGCTTCGCAGACGTCTGGCTGAAAGACAAGTTCGGATGGGAATACAAGTCAAAGGACAGGGACCTGGACAAGGCCTACCAGCAGCTACTCCAGTACCACGGCAACCTTGCCAACCCGCCCCTGCTTATCGTGTCCGACTTCGACCGCATCGTTGTCCGCACGAAATTCACAGGGCTGGTCACTGCTACGTATGAGGTCACGTTCGACCACCTCCTCGACAGCGGCCTGAAAGTCAGCGGGTCGAAGTTTTCCGGCATGCAGGTCCTGAAGGCCTGCTTTGAAAACCCGGAGCTTCTGAAGCCAGGGAAGACTACAGAAGACCTGACCAAAGAGGCGGCGAAGCGGTTTGGAGAAATCGCCGACGACCTGAGATTAGCCCCGTACAAGAACAAAGACGAAGCGGTGGCCCGGTTCCTGACGCGCGTCCTGTTTTGCATGTTCGCGAGCGACGTGGGGTTGTTGCCGGAGAGGATCATCACTCAGATCTACAAGGCGAATGAGAAGTCATACCGGGACTTCAAGACTTCGCTGTCAGAGCTCTTTGTGAAGATGAGCGCGGGAGGGAGCTTCGGCACTCACAAGGTCCTGCAATTCAACGGCGGACTGTTCGACTCGAAGGTCGAAGACCTTGAGGTGCATGGCGGCACGATGCACGCCTTCATGGAGGCGGACAGGCTCAACTGGGCGGACGTTGAGCCCTCGGTGTTCGGGACGCTGTTCGAGCGCATCCTCAACCCCGCCAAGCGGTCGCAACTCGGCGCGCATTACACGTCGCGGCAGGACATAGAACTCATCGTCGAGCCGGTGCTGATGTGGCCGTTGAACAAGGAGTGGGATGCGCTGAATGTCAGCCTGAGCGAAGCGAAGGATCCCGTTCTGATCCGCAAACGCCTCCAGGACTTCATAGACCGCCTGGGCAGGGTCACGGTGCTGGACCCCGCCTGCGGTTCAGGCAACTTCCTTTACGTCAGCCTGGCGAAGCTCAAGGGACTTGAGCAGAAGGTGATCTCGTTTGGCGCCGATTGGGGCGTGACCGGCCTCAAGCCCAAAGTCCACCCCAGGCAGCTTTTCGGCATCGAAATAGACCCCTATGCGCACGAACTCGCCAGCATCGTCGTCTGGATAGGCTACCTGCAGTGGAAGCTCCAGAATGGCATCCCGTTCGAAAACGAGATACCCATCCTCCAGCCGCTGGACAACGTGAAGCAGATGGACGCCATTCTTGTCCCCTCTCCCTTTCAGGGAGAGGGTCAGGGTGTGGGTGCGACCTCGGAAGCAAGCAGCAACGGCAAAACTTCACCCTCACCTCAGTCCTCTCCCGCTGGGAGAGGAGGCGCACGCGAGCCCAAATGGCCTGAAGTTGATGTGATCGTGGGCAACCCGCCGTTCCTTGGCGGCAAGAAGCTGCGGACAGGCCTGGGCGACACGTACGTTGACCAGTTATTCCAGGTCTATGACGGCCGCGTCCGCCGTGAAGCGGACATCTGCTGCTACTGGCATGAGAAGGCGCGGGCTGCGGTCGAGAAGGGTAAGTCCCCTCTCCCAGCGGGAGAGGGCGAGGGTGAGGGAGAAGCCAAACCTCAGAGGGTCCGCGTGGGCCTCCTTGCCACCCAGGCCATCCGCGGCGGGGCCAACAGGGACACTCTGAAACGCATCAAGGAGACCGGCGGCATCTTCTTCGCTGAGTCTGACCGCAAGTGGATCCTCGACGGCGCGGCGGTGCGGGTCTCGATGGTGGGGTTTGATGATGGCTCTGAGAAGCGGCGGATGCTGGATGGGGAGGATGTAGGAGGCATCGCGTCTAACCTCACATCTGAGAATGGTCTCACGAATGTCACACAAGCTCGCCGTTTGAAGGAGAACATGAGAACGTCCTTCATGGGAGACACGAAAGGCGGACCATTTGACATTCCGGCTGTACTTGCCCACGAAATGCTCGAGAAGCCCAATCCTCATGGCAAAAGCAATAGAGATGTCGTGCGCCCCTACGTGAACGGGAGAGATATTACCGGTCGCAAACGAAACTACTGGATTATTGACTTTGGCATCAATATGCCCGAGGAAGAAGCCGCCAAGTACGAAGCTCCATTCGAGTACGTTGGACAGCGTGTCCGGCCAGAAAGGATGGACAACGCCAGAAAGGTGTACAGGGATCGTTGGTGGCTGCATGTGGAACCTAGAGAGGGGTTCCGAGCAGCGACGTCAGAGTTGAAACGCTACGTCGGTACTTCCATGGTGGCCAAGCACCGCTTCTATGTGTGGCTTCCCGCGAGTGTATTGCCTGCAAACGTAGTCATCGCCTTCGCCCGCGACGACGACTACTTCTTCGGGGTGCTGCACTCGCGCCTTCATGAGGTCTGGGCGCTTGCAATGGGCACTCAGCTTGAGAGCCGGCCGCGCTACACGCCCACGACTACTTTCGAGACCTTCCCGTTCCCGAAGCCGGACGAGAAGCAGAAGGCAGCCATCGCCGCGGCTGCAAAGGAGCTTAACGAGCAGCGTGAGACCCGGCTCAACCCGCCTGACGGCAGCCTCTCCACAAAAGACCTCAACAAGCGGACGCTAACGAACCTCTACAACCAGAAGCCCACCTGGCTGGTCAACGCCCACAAGAAGCTGGACAAGTCCGTGTTCGCCGCCTACGGCTGGCCCGACGACCTTTCAGATGAAGACATCCTCGCCCGGCTGCTAGAGTTGAACCTCCAGCGCGAGCCTGCCTGAGTATCTGTCTCAGGTCCCCTTCCCAGAGACGGATGACTCGAAATGTCGAGGCTCGACTATGTCATTCTGAACCACGGAGCGGAGCGGAGCGGTGAAGGACCGGGAATGACCTACTTGAGGCAGTGTTCGCCTTTCACTCCCTCTCCCCTTGAGGGAGAGGGCTGGGGTGAGGGGTGCGTTTGAGCAATGCGAGGTCAGGACTTCTCTCTCACCCTTATCCTCTCCCGCTGGGAGAGGGACAAGGCCAAACCCCTCACCCTGACCCTCTCCCTCAAGGGGAGAGGGGATGAACCTCTCGAAAGGCTCCACGTGAACACTACGAAGTCCGCCCAGCTCTACGAACGCGCGCAGAAGCTCATCCCCGGCGGCGTGAACTCGCCGGCCAGGTCGTGGCGGTCCGTCGGCGGGCAGCCGCTGTTTTTCGCAAAGGGCCAGGGGTCGTACCTGTGGGACGCCGACGGCAACGAGCTCATTGACTACGTCGGCTCCTGGGGCCCGCTGATACTGGGCCACGCCCACCCCTGGGTGCTGGAGGCCGTTCAGCAGGCCGCATCGAAAGGCACGAGCTTCGGCGCGCCCAGTGAGTACGAGGTCCGCATGGCGGAACTTGTGCACGAGTTCATGCCGGGCATCGAGGTCGTGCGCTTCGTGAACTCCGGCACCGAGGCGACGATGTCCGCGTTGCGCCTGGCCCGTGCGCACACCGGCCGCAACATGGTGCTGAAGTTCGACGGCGGCTACCACGGCCACGAGGACGCGCTGCTCGTGAAGGCGGGGTCCGGCGCGGCTACGCACGGCATCCCGGACTCGGCCGGCGTCCACCCGGCGTACGCCGCCAGCACGCTCGTGGCGCCCTACAACAACGTGGACGCCGTGCAGCGCCTCTTCAAAGAGAACGCCGGGAAAATCGCCGCAGTCATCGTCGAGCCGGTGGCAGGCAACATGGGCGTCGTGCCGCCCGCGCCCGGCTTCCTCCAGGGGTTGCGCGACGTCACACGCCGAGACGGCGCGGTGCTGATCTTCGACGAGGTGATGACCGGCTTCCGCGTCCACCCCGGCGGCGCGCAGGCGCTCTATGGCATTACGCCTGACATCACGTGCCTGGGCAAGATAGTCGGCGGCGGGTTCCCCGTCGGCGCGTACGGCGGCAGCCGGGACATAATGCGCCACGTCGCGCCCCTCGGGCCCATGTATCAGGCTGGCACGCTGTCTGGTAACCCTGTCGCCATGGCGGCAGGCATAGCCACGCTTGAAGCCCTGAAGCGGCCCGGCGCCTACGATCGGCTGCAGCAGGTGACTGACCGCCTGGCGGACGGGTTGGCCTCGGCGTTCAGAGACGCCGAGGTCCCCGCCACAGTGAACAGGGTCTGCGGCATGTTCACGGTGTTCTTCACGCCGGGGCCGGTGACAGACATGGACAGCGCAGGCGGATCAGACCGCAAGGCCTTCGCGAAGTTCTTCCACGCCATGGTCGAGAACGGCGTCTATCCTCCGCCCTCGCAGTTCGAGGCGTGGTTCCCGTCACTTGCACACACTGACCGGGACATCGAGGCGACCATCGCCGCCGCGAGGCGCGCGCTGAGTCAGTAACGCCGCCGCGGCACGGACGGTGTGCGGTCGGGCGCTGCATAACGCCACCCGGCCAGGCTGGCCGCGCCTTTGCCCGCACTACGCCTGTGGACAGTCCGGCCCCCTTCCTGGCAGCGCGTAGTTAGGCGCAAGTCCCGGTACGTGCCCGTAAGTTCCACGGTGCGGGGGTGAGTGGCGTCCGCACAGGATGGTGAGAGCACGCACAGGGCCGGACATGAGGGGCCTCAGGCACAGGGCCTGGGGGTTACGGCCACCTTGCAGCGGTGACGGGCCATGGGGGGAGGCCACACCTGCAAGGGCGCC
>Ga0187892_10007381_pt1 | contig 15699 bp, 18 predicted proteins | sample MA1701073metaG_FD_139345 | JGI IMG/M metagenome (GOLD analysis project Ga0187892, IMG submission 139345) | Bio-ooze microbial communities from a basaltic lava cave in the Kipuka Kanohina Cave System on the Island of Hawaii, USA - MA170107-3 metaG ... | reverse complement strand
GCACCTCTCCGGCATCGTCGCGCTGATGCTCGAGGCCAATCCGGTGCTCCACTGGAGCGACGTCAAGCGCATCCTGCAAAAGACCGCCACGAACCTGCCGGGCGACGAGCCCTGGGAAGTCGGGGCCGGCTATGCGAACGCGCACGCCGCGGTCGCGATGGCCAAGGGGCTCCGCAACGATTTCGGCAGCACGGTCAATTTGTATCGCACATTCAACAGCACGCCGATTATCAGCGTGCTGCGCGATGAGACGCACCCGATCGCGTTCTCGCCGGTCGGCACGAGCGGCTCGGTGCAGTTCAACGTATCGCCGGACGAGGTCCGCGTCGCAGCGAGCGCATTCGTCAGCAGCAACACCGTCGCGGTCGTGCTGATCGACCCGGACGGCACGCGCTACGCATCCGCGATTTCCTTGCCGCTGCTTGGGCCGTCGATCGCGGCCTCGGCGCCCGCAAAGCCCGGTGTCTGGACACTCACCGTGCGCGGCATCGGGAGCGTGTCAGGCGTCGTGCTCGATCCACTCGGCCTGACCAACGGTACAGCCGTGCCCGGCTCGATCAGCGTGCGGCTGAAAACCTGGAAAGTGAATAGCTACAACGGCCTGAACGACATCGCGGGTCATCCCGCCGAGGGTATGATCGAGTTCGCGGTGCGCGAACGGATGGTGGACGGCTTCGCGAACGGCATGTTCAAGCCCAACAACTCGCTGACCCGCGGCCAGCTCGCGGATTACCTGACGGCCGGTGCCGGCATCCGCCCGTTCCTGCCATTGAACGGCGTCAAGACTTTCAGCGACACGAGCGGCGCGCTCGTGCCCTTCGCCGAGGCGACGACCGTGCGCGGTGCGGCCCTCAAGGATCGCGCGCACCGTTTCGATGGCGTCATCCGGCCGATCAACGGCAAATTCGTGCCGAACGGCAGCGTCAATCGCGCGGACCTCGCGTACTCGCTGGTGCAGAGCCTGGGATTGCAGGACGTGGCCCGTGCGTTCGCGGGCGAGCTGAGCGTGCGCTTCAACGATGAGCGCATTCCACTCGAAGACGCCGCGTCGGTGCCGGCTGACCTGCGCGGCTACGTGCAGCTAGCGCTCGACCTGCCGGTCATGAACGCGTACTTCACGCTCGAGCAGGGGCCGTTCGATCTCGTGCCCGAGATCAAGGCGCGGTTCAAGCCGACCGAAGCGGTGACTCGCGCAGGCTTCGCGAGCTACATGAATCGCTACTTCGACGTCTACCGTCAGTCGATTAATTAGCACTTTGCTTGCCGCCGCTGACCATCCACGGCGTGCCGAAGCGGTCGGTGAGCATGCCGAAGGCTTCGACCCAGAATGTCTTCTCCATCGGCATGTTCACCTGGCCATTCTTGGCCAGGGCATCGAATATCCGCCGCGCCTCGGCGACGGTCGGGTAGACCAGCGATAGCGAAAACCCCTTCATTCCCTTGTAAGGCTCGCCCGGCATCGAGTCGGACGCCATCAGGCGGCGGCCGTCGATCACAACGCAGGCGTGCATGATCCGGTCGGCACTGCCGGCTGGAGACTTTGCCGGCTGCGGCGAATCGGCGTACGTCAATATCGTTTCCATCTTGCCGCCCAGCGTGCGCTCGTAAAAGCGCATGGCCTCGGCGCAGTTGCCGTTAAAGAACAGGTAGGCATCGAGTTGGCTCATGGCAGATTCCTTGTAAGACGGTCTTTCACCCCCTGGTCGAATGGCAGGGGGTGAAATCGACTGTGCCAGAAGCCACCGAGCCGATGCGGGGCGGCTCAGGCGAATATGACGGAGCGCTCCAGCAACATGGCTGTCGTGCCGCCAACGACCAGCACGATCGCGATGGCAAATACGACGCCCGTGAACAGGTCTCCCGCGGCTTTGCGCCACGAATTCGATCCGTTGTCCTTGCTCATGCCCGTCTCCTTCATCGATTGGGTGGGTTGAAACTGACGGTGCAGATGATGGGGGGTAGGACAAAGGCGATCTGTCAACCGGTTGACATTGCGCGATGATTGCTCCCATGCCGCGAGCCCCAGCCAGATACGCCTGCTGAAACCGGATGCCAATACAGCACATCGGCATTGTTGCCTGCTCCGCGGAAGGCGCCGCCCTCTGCTATCGCACCATCTGCGCCGAGGGCGTTCAGTGGCTCGGCGCACACGCGCATCCGGAAGTGTCGCTGCACTCCTGCTCGTTCGCCGACTACGCGGATCGTCTCGATCGCAAGGATATCGAGGGCATCGCAGAGCTGATGCTCGAGTCCGCCCGCAAACTCGCGAACGCCGGCGCGGACTTTCTGATCTGCCCTGACAACACGATCCACGAGTCGCTACCGTTCGTATTGCCGCGGTCGCCGCGTCCCTGGCTGCACATCGCCGAGGTCGTCGCGGCCGAAGCCACGCGACAAGGATTTCGGCTGCTGGGGCTGACCGGAACGCGCTGGCTGGTCGAGGGCCCGGTCTATCCGGAGAAACTCAAGGAGCGCGGCCTTAACTTCCTTCTTCCGACCGCGAGCGAGCGGGATGACATCCACCGGATCATCATGGATGAGCTGGTGGCAGGCGTCTTCAAACCCGAAAGCATCGCGCGATTTCAGGCCGTCATCGCACGAATGAAAAACGAGGGCTGCGATGCCGTGGTTCTGGGCTGCACCGAAATACCGCTGATCATCGACGACTCGAACTCGCCGTTGCCGACGCTCGATTCGACGCGCCTGCTGGCCCGGGCCGCGCTGCGGCGGGCGGTGCAGGGTCGCAGTACCTAATTCTTCTGATAAGTCCCTATCAGCTCGACCTTCTCGAGCACATGCCCTTTCATCGCCTTCTCGAGCTCCGCCTTGGTCGGCTTCTTGAGATCCGGCAGCACCGTGTCGAGCGCGTAGAGCTTGTGGAAATAGCGATGCCGGCCGATCGGCGGACAGGGTCCGCCGTACCCGGTTCGCTCCCAGTCATTCTTTCCTTCGAGCGTGCCCGACGGCAACGCGGACGGCGCGACGGCCTCCTTGAGCCCCGACTCGCCGGCGGAAATGTTGTAGAGCACCCAGTGCACCCAGACCCGCTTCGGCGCGGCCGGATCCGGCGCATCCGGATCATCCACGATCAGAGCCAGGCTCTTCGTGCCTTTGGGCAACCCACTCCAGGTAAGCGCAGGAGAGACGTCTTTACCCTGGCAGGTGTAGAGCTTCGGGATCGTGCCGTTGTGAGCGAAGACCGGTGAGGTCAGGGAGAGTGCCATGATGAACTCCAGCATGCGAGTGCTCTGCATTGCAGACGATGATCCAGAAGAATACTCCGGCCGTGCACGATCCCAGAATCAGTGCCAGTCCTACTTTTCAATGTCGGCCGTGAAGCCGATGGGCCGCGTTTTTGGGGCGGGCGGCGTCATGAGCGTGCGGATTGCTTTGTGGACTCCCTCGAATTGCCGGCGTGTCGTCGCATCAAGCGTTGCTACCGATTTCTCCAGCGCCTCGAGCTTGCGGTCGAGTTCGGTATTCGACGCCAGAACTTGCCGCAGTTTTACGAAAGCCCGGACCACATGGACCGACATTTCGACCGCGCGTGGACTGTTCAGAACGGTGGCGGCCATGATGGCGCTTTGCGCCGTGAAGGCAGTCGGCAGATATCGACGGCCACCCCATCTTGAAGTCGCAAATCGCGACCTCAAGATGCTTAACTCATTGATTTCAATAGGAAACGCAAAGTCTTGCGGAAACTTTGCGGAATTGCGTTTGACCTGATCATTCAGTCGCTTTGGTGAAACGCCATACACGGAACTGCGAGATCCACATCCAGAAGCACGCGCTGTCCGCGGAGCGCGTGGATGCGCTTGGCTATTCCTCTTGGATCAGATTCAGCATGGCGGGTCGGCATCAGGAGTCATCATTTCTGAACCACGAATATCTCTGTCAGTGCGAAGCGATCGCATTCTCCAATTTATCGATGATTGCTGGCGTCAAGGTCACAATCTGTCACCTTCGAGGTGCTTCCAAATTGCAAGCAGTTCCACATAACTTCTTGCGTTTACTAGGAATTCTGAAATCTCAATCTTGATGTTGCAATTTGCAACATCAAGTTGCGCCTTCGCATCCCTTGCGCTATCGGTCGCGGTGCCTCGTCCTCCTCGCGCGACATTCCGCCGTCGCGAATCGGTCATCAAGTGGCACCATCTCGGTCCTATCTTTGGCCTCGCCCGCCAGAACGGCGCGATGACGCAAACCAAGGAATGTCCCCCCGATGAGAACGACGATGTTCGCGGCACCGCTGGCCGTTCTGGTGAGCATTTCCCCGACGGTGATCGCCGGCCCGCCGCCGCAGTTGCGCGCGCTCGGCTCCTATGAATCGGGATTGTTTAACGTCGGCGGCGCCGAAATACCGACTTACGACCCATTCACTCGCCGCGCATTCGTGGTCAACGCCGGGTCGGCGACCGTCGACGTGCTGGATCTCCGCCATCCTTCCAGACCTGAGAAGGTCGCCAGCCTCGATATCGGCGCCGACCTGGCACCTCTTGTCGGCACCGTGGGCGCCGCCAACAGTGTCGATACGCGCTTCGGAATTCTGGCAGTTGCCGTCGAAGCCGATCCGAAGCAGGACGACGGCTTCATCGCTTTCTATTCCACCCTGACGCTCGGATTGCTGACCGTCGTGCCCGCAGGCGCCCTGCCCGACATGGTCACTTTTTCGGACAACGGCCGTTACGTCCTGGCGGCCAACGAAGGCGAGCCCGATACCGACTACATCAACGACCCGGAGGGCACGGTGACCATCATCGATCTGCTGCGGTTCGGCCAGCCCGGATTCGTCCGCAAGGTCGACTTCTCGGATTTCAATGTCGGCAATCCGCCGCACGGCCAACTCCCGGCCAAGGTCCGCATTTACGGTCCTAACGCGACCGTCGCCCAGGACCTGGAACCCGAATACATCACGACCGACGGCAACACCGCCTGGGTCACGCTCCCGGAGAACAACGCGATTGCGGTGATCGACATCAAGAATGCGACGGTGAAGAAAATCTTCGCTCTCGGTTTCAAGAATCATGCGCGGCCCCGCAACAAGCTCGACGCGAGCGACGATGACGGTGTGATCAACATCGCGAACTGGCCCGTGTTCGGCATGTACCAGCCGGATGCCATCGCCGACTTCGCGTACGAGGGCAAGCGCTACCTCATTACCGTCAACGAAGGCGATGCACGCGACTACGAAGCCTTTTCCGAGGAAGACCGAGTCAGCGATCTCTTACTGGATCCCACGGCATTTCCCAACGCCGCGGAATTGCAGGAAGACGTCAACCTCGGCCGGCTGACCGTGACGAACGCTTTGGGCGACACGGACCAGGACGACGATTTCGACCGGCTCTTCGTGCCCGGCGCGAGGTCCTTCTCGATTTGGGACGCCCTAACCGGCGAGCGGGTGTTCGACAGCGGAGCCGAGCTCGAGCAGATGCTCGCCAATCTGCAGCCAGATGAGTTCAACAGCAATCACGAAGAAAACGACTCCTTCGACAATCGCAGCGACAACAAGGGCCCCGAGCCGGAGGGCGTGACGCTCGGCCGTGTGGAGGGCAAGTTGTACGCCTTCATCGGCCTCGAACGGATTGGCGGCATCCTCGTGATCGATCTCTCCGACCCGAATTCGCCGGAATTCGTCGACTATTTCGACAATCGCCAATTCCGCGATGACGCCGGCGAGGCAATCGCAACCTGTGATGAATTCGATCCGCCGGAGTCCGAGGAAATCGACGACTGCATCAAGCCGAATTCCGCGGCCGGCGATCTCGGCCCCGAAGGTCTCGAGTTCGTGCCTGCACACCGCAGCCCGAACGGCAAGCCACTCCTGATCGTCGGCAACGAAGTTAGCGGAACGACGACGGTCTACGAATTTCGTTAGGCGACGGCCGCTCTCCCCCTACAGCGGCCGTCGCCTGGGGCGGGCGGTGCCGGGCACGTAATTTTGTAATCTAGCCGAGCCCGTGCCGCGGCCTGTCGTCAATCACCCGAAACGGGTTTCAGATCCACGATCGGTGTGCCGTCGATGGCCTCGATGGGCCCGATCCGCAGGCGCGTGCCGTCGATTTCTCGAACTTTGACGCGGTGCAGACCCAGGGGATTCGGGCGATCAGCGGACCGCGTCGCGAATACGCCAGCGAGCGGGGCTCTGCGGTCGTCGCGCGGATGCACTTCCATGACGCGGCGATCCGCCAGGTGCAGCCAGGTAATGACGACGAGCTCGTCGTCCTTCGCGATGCCCGACAATCCGTGACCGTAGGCTGGGTCGACCTCCAGCCACGCGTCCGGCGCCCCCTCCGATCCCTGCCGCGGCGAGTCTTCGAGCCGACGAATTTCCGACCGGATATGGCCAATCACGTCCAACGGGTGCTTGGCGTCGGTTCTCACATCCGCAGTTTATTCGTTTTCCTGCTCCACCTGTACGGCCCAGTTCAATGACGAAACCTCGTCGCGCTTTACGACACACTGTTTGTCGAGCTGGCGGAGAGCGAGCGAGTCAAGCTCGCCACCTTCGATCGCAAACTCGTGCAGGCGTTTCCGCGGACCGCGATGCGGCCGAAGGACATCGAGGCTCAAACCCGAGTCGATGCTGACGTGATCCCGACTCGGCGGCGAAAGAATGGAAAGAGCGGCAGTCCGAGAGCCAGCAGTGCAAGGGACGCCAAGGCCTCGCCGGGGCTCTCGATGATCGTGCTCACCATGACTCCGGTCATGATCAGCACGAAGGCGAGTGGCACGAATGGATAGAGCGGCACGCGGTACGGTCGCGGCGCATCCGCCATCCGCCGGCGCAGCATCAGGAGCGCGATCCCCGACAGCGCCCAGAACAACACGAAGATCACCGTCGCCAAGTTCGTCAACTGGTCAAAAGTCCCGCTGATCGCGAGCAGCACGGCAAGGACGCCGTGCACGACCACCGACGCCGCAGGTACGCTCGCGCCCGGACTCAGACGCGCGAAGCGCCGGAAGAAGAGCCCGTCGCAGGCGGCCGCGTACGGCACCCGCGCGCGAGTGAGCAGCACGCCATTCAATGCGCCGACCGCCGAAATCAGGAAGATGATCGCCGCGATCGAGTTCGCCTGCGGCCCGAGGAATGTTTCCGCTGCACGGGCACCGACCGCCGGCGCCTCCGGATGAGCGGTCGAGCTCGCTGACGCCACGGCTTCGAACGGCAGCGCGTAAAAGTACGCCGCGTTCACGAGCAGGTAGAGCGTCGCGACCAGCAATCCACCGCCGATGACGGCGCGCGGGACGTTGCGGGAGGGGTCGTGCACTTCTGCCGCCGCCATCGGCAGGTACTGCCAACCGCTATACGCCCACAGCGCGGAGAGCATCGCGAAGCCGAAGGCGCTCGCCGTGGCGGCCGGGGCCGTCGCTGCGATCGTGACTGCGCGTGCGCTTGCCGCCGCATCCGCATCGCCGCCAGCGAACAGGAACACGCCGACGATAATCCCCACGACGGATAACACCTTGAGCGAGGTCAGGAAGGTTTGTACGCGACCGCCGAAAGCGACGCCGGCCAGATTAATGATCGTAAAGATGGCGACGACGGCGACGCCGATCACTTGCCGAAGGCCGAACTGCCAGGTCACCGGCTGGCCGAACAACTCAAAGTTGCGTTCGATCCAGGGCGCCGGCAGCGGCACGACATCGGACAGGAAGATCCCGAACGCGGCGCCGTAGGCGGCGAGACTCGCCGCGCCGATGATGAAGCTCATGCAGACGTAGAGAAACCCCGGCAAATCGCCGAAGGCGGCGCGCAGGTACTGGTACTCGCCGCCCGCGCGCGGGATCAGCGTGCCGAGCTCTGCGAAGCAGAGCGCGCCCAGCATCGCGACAAGACCCGCGACCGCCCAGGCCGCCATTACCCAAAGCGGCGAGCCGACCGCCTGCGCCATCGGCGCGGACTTGAGGAAAACGCCGGTACCGATAGTGATGCCGACGACGATCGCGATCCCGTGGGTGAGCGTGAGGTCGCGGCGCAGTTCGGGCATAGCGGGCGAGGATAACAAAGCCCGAAGGATTCACGCGGATAAGCAGGTGTTCAGCGCATCTCGGCGATTCGCCGACGTGCCAGCCGCAACAGACCTTCCGCCTCTTCGATGCAGGTCGCCACCGACTGATCGTCGATATCTTCGCCGGTGTAGTCCGCGAGGTTGCGCTTGCGCCTCAATGCATCGAGAACCACCATGCGTTTCCCTTCAATTTCCAGCCGCGGTAGGCGGCATCAAACCGCGTCTCGATGCTTACCTCCTTTATCCGGGCGTCGGCGATGCCTCGCTCCGCAGCGCTCAGCAGTCGTTCGATTTCGTTGGGATCCGTTGGGTGGCTTTTAAGCTGCCCGATTCTCAGTAAGTTTTCCAAGCTCACCGGCGTTCCCAATGAGGAAGATCTTCGCTTCGCGCATGACCCTCGCCGCAAACCGATCGCCTGCCTTTAGCTTGGCGCGGAACGCACCCGGTGCCATGGCCACAGGGTTCACTTCCCGTCGGAGCCGTGCACTCGCCGGCGCGAGCGCTTCCACGACACGAACGAATGGCACTGAGCCGATCACCATCACATCCACGTCGCTCGTTGGCCGTTCCTTGCCCTGAGCGATGGAGCCAAACACGAATGCGATCTGGACGGTTCGGCCAAGCGGTTCTAGCGCCTCACGCAGCACGTCAGCGAGGCCCGCTGTCTTGCGGAATATGCCAGCCAGTTCTTCGAGCACCGGGCACGTTTGATCAGCTTGATATCGGACTTGATTTCCTGACGAGCTGCGCTCCAGCAACGCAACTTCGGCAAGTGCCTTGAGTTCCCGGTGCAGCGACCCCGCCGGTATGTCAGTCAGCCGCCCGATTTCCCGCACATAGAAGCTCTGCCGCGGATGCAGCAGGAGGAGCGACAAGATCTGCCGGCGGTATGTCCCGAACAGCATCTCAACCAACCTTGGCTCAGATTTGGTTCTCACTGTTCTCAAATTGAGAACGATTGTAGCTAAATTGAGAACAACAGACCCAGTGCCACCAACCTGCGCCCCAAGAGCCTCCCGATGCTGTGGCCGATTCTTATGGTGCATCGCCGTCAATGCACCGCCGCAAACTCCCCGGAACGCGCAGATTCAAGCCACCCGCCGACTGTTCCAGCCGCTTGTGATCCAGCGTGAGTGCCTCGCGCTCGCGCCAGTGCGTCTCGAGGAGCGGCCCTTCAGCCTCCATTCACCTCCCAGACGCGTATGATGGAATCGCCATGATACTGCATCCCGCCCTGCTGGTGATTGCGCTCGCGGCATTGAATTCGCCAGAGCGCATCGCACGCCTGAGTTACGTCGAAGGCCAGGTCGCGTTCCATGCCGCGCAGGACTCGCGGCCTTCCGCCCTTCCCGACCGCCCGCTGATTCCGGGCGATCGCCTCGTCACGGAGGCCGGCGGACGCGCGGAGCTCACGCTCGGTACCGCGACTGCGAGGCTCGACGAGCGCACCGAGCTTGTCATCGCCGATCTCGACACGACGACCGTCCGGGTCGAACTCGCCAGCGGCACCGCAAGCGTTCACCTGCACGAACTGCTCGACGACGAATCATTCAAGATCGTCACATCGAACACCACCATTGCGCTCGCTGGGCCGGGCGAGTATCGCGTGGAATCGTTGGAGGACGGCACCACCGAGCTCAACGTGCACGGCGGCGTCGCGAAAGTTGAAACCGCCGGCGGCCCGGTGCGCGTCGCGGCCGGCCAGCGCGTGCTGCTCGAGGGACGCGATACGTATGCAAGTCTCGCGACACCGCAGCCGGCGGACGCATTCGACGACTGGGTCATGGAACGCGAGGTGCAGCTAGCCGACGCGGAGCCGTCGCGCTACGGATTGCGCGACGGCGACGGATACGACGAACTCGACCGCTACGGCGATTGGTACGAGGAGCCGAATTACGGGCGCGTGTGGATGCCGTCCTATGCCTACGGGGGCTGGGATCCGTTTCGCCATGGCCACTGGGAGCGCGTCGGACTTCGCGGCCGGAGCTGGATCCATTCCACGCCGTGGGCTTTCTTCACTTTCCACCAGGGCCGCTGGGCGTTCCTGCATCACCAGAACCGCTGGTGCTGGGTTCCCGAGCGGCGCGACCACAGGCGGCATGTTGCGAACGACACGCGACCCTTCGGCCATCCTCGCGGTCAGGCGGGCTCGCGCGATGATGGGGCGCGCCGGCCGGTTGTAGCGACGGACACGCGTGTGCGCCGCATGGATAGTGACCAGCGCTCGACCCCCAAGGGCGAGATTGCTTCGAGCGAGCGGCCGCAGAGCCGGATGCTCGGCCGCAGCACCAGCCGTGAACCAAGTTCTCCGCGGCCAGCCGCCACGTCTTCAAGTGGCGGCCAGGCGACGATGCGACCGTCCAGCAGCTCCGCTGCACGAAATGCCGCGAGGTCGAGCACGGCAGCGCCGACCAGCCGCGCATTCGGCAGGCCTCAAGAACCATAGCTAGAGTTTGCCCAAGATACGCCGGGCCTCAGCGATGCCCTCACGGCCGCTCGTAGCGGCGGTAGTTTCGACGAGTTGGGAGTAATAGGCCTTCGCGGCCTGATCCTCGCCCGCTGCCCGCGCCGCGCGAGCGGCCCCGAGCAGGCTGTTGTATCGCTGCGGCCAGATCTTCAGAGATGCCTCGTAAACCTCCAGGGCCTCAGTCCTTCTGCCAAGCTCGAGCAGCAAATCGCCCAGCGCTTCGCTCGGGGGCAGGAGCGCGCCCGGCGTGACGGGGTGCTTTTCGACAGTGGCCTCGAGCTCGGCCGACTCGCGCATGCGCGCGATCGCCTCATCATCCTTGCCTTGCGCGCGGGCGATCCGCCCGGCGAGAATCAAGCGATCGATCTCGACGTAGCTGGCAAAGTTCTTCTCTCCGGCCGCTTTGGCGCCGTCGCGCAGTGTGGCCAGTTTCGCCTCTGCTGCGCGTGCCGTCGCAAGATCGCCGCTGTGTACTGCCCCGAGACCCCGCGCGAACCGCGATATCCCTTCAGGCCAGGGGAACTTGTCCCAGGGAATTGTCGCCGGGTTGCGCGGCGCGATCGCGGCCGCCTCTTTCCAGTTCCGGCGCTCGATTGCGAAGCGCGCGGGAATCGCGGCGAGATGGAAGGCGCTGATGAAGCTCGGCTGGTGTTCGCCCTTCGTGCGCGACTCCGCCAGCAAGGAAGCGGCCGTCGTATCCTCGCCACGCTGCAAGTGGGCATAGACCAGATAGTCGATGGCGTGGAGGTAGTGGTGCGAGACCGTCTCGCCCGCCGGGAAGCGCAAAGCGGCATCAGCCGATTTCCGATTCCATGCGATCACCTCGGGCCAGTCGCCGAGCCGCACGAAGATGTGAGTCGGCATGTGCAGTGCGTGGGGAACACTCGGGGCGATGTCGCCGTAGGCGCGCACCACGTCGAGCGATTCCCCAGCCCGGCCTTCGACATCGTTCGCGTGGATCGTGTAGTGGATCGCGCCGGGATGGGTGGGCTCTTCCTTGTGAATCGCGAGCAGAACTTTCGCCGCTTCAGCATTGTAAGGAGCGCGATCGTCCGCGACCTGGGCGATGGCGAGCTGCGAGAGAGCGTAGAAAGCGGCGATGTCGCGGTCGCCGGGATGAGCCCGGTAGGCTTCCTCCATGCTCTCCGCCCAGCGCCCGATGCGCGCCCACCAGTCGGTTTCGCCAGGTGCGCCGTAAAAAGCTTCGGCAGCCTGTAACAACGCTCGCTCGCGCTCGCTCGTCGGGTTGAGCTTTTCGGCTATCTCGACCTCCCGGCGGCCGCGCTCGAGGTCCGCGGCGCCCGGTCGCGTTGGCCAGAGTGGTTGGAACAGGCTCGCTGCGATCCCCCAGTGGGCCATTGCGCAGCCAGGATCCTTCGCTGCAATGGCTTCGAACTCGCGCTCGGCCTCGACGTACATCATGTGATGCAGATTGGCGAGCGCCCGGTCGAAATCGGCGCGAACCGCGGGGTCGCAGGAGACCCGGAAATCGACCGCGCCGAGCGAATCGGCTTTGGAATGATCGGTATGGGTCGCTGCGACCGGGATCGTCGCACTCGATAGGGCCGCCGCGAGCGAAGATATCCGTAACCAACGAGTGCTTTTCATCGCGTTACCTCGGCCTTTCCGATATCCCCCGGCTTCCGCAGCAGCTTGTCCACCTCGCCGAGGTGCTGCTCTTCCGCGCGGATCAGCTCGCCCGCTTGCTGGGCATGGGCCAGCGCCGCGACCGCCTTGGCGTCGAGTTTCATGAATGCCTCACTTGGCGCGCACGACCAGCGTGCCGGCGAGCTTGTCGTGGAAGCCTTGTTTGCGCTTGTCGATCCCGACCCAGATGATGCCGAGCATCAGCGGCAGGATCGACACGTAGTAGCCGAGATAGCGCCCGATGAGCTGGCCGGTGGACGGCTTGCCGCCGGTCCTCGCATCCACGATGCGCGCGCGGATCGCCATCTTGCCGGGCGTCGCCTGGCGGTAGATCCAAAAGAGGATCACCGCGACCGCCGGGAACACCCAGTTGATGAGGAGGTCGGCGGGGCCGGCGAGCTCGAAGACTTCTCGCTCGGTCAGCCAGTATTCCTTGCCGTAAATCCAAGTGAGGATGGGACCGATAATAATGAGGGCCAGAATCGTGTCGATGATCGCCGCGCCGACGCGGGGCCAGAAGCCGACGTATTCGAATGCGGGATCGGTCATGCGAGCTCCCCGTTTAGATCGAGACCAGACTTTCGGGCTCGCAGCATAGGCCGTAACCATCTATCCGGCCAAGCGGGGGTGCGCACGCGGAGCCGGTCCGCGCGAGGCGAGTGTCCGCTCTTGCAATCGCGAGTACCTCGGGCTAAAGAGACCCAGTGGCCGTCGCGACTGTCGCCAATTTCGCTGCCCGCGGCATCCTGAGCTTTGCCGCGAGCCGGGGCGTGGAATTGTCGAGCCTCATCCGCCGGGCGGGCGTGGACGAGTCGCTGCTCGCGCAGCCCGGTGTCCGGCTGCCGCTCGATTCGGTGATCAATCTCTGGGAGCACGCCCGCCGCACCACCGGCGACGAGCACATTTCACTGGACGTGGCGGAGTTCCTGCCGTTCGGCGCCTACAAGACTTACGACCATCTGCTCGCCACCTGCCCGACGGTCGGAGATGCTCTCAGGAAAGCGGCCCGGTACAACGGCTACGTCAATGACGCATTCCGCCCGACGCTGCAACAGACGCGGGGCCAGGCACGCATCGAGTATTTCAACTGCGTCGATTCCAAGTGCAATCCGCCCGAATATGTCGAGTTCATCTTTGCCTGTTTTCTGCTGCGCTTCCGGCTCACCACGGGCGTGGATCTGCGGCCGACCGAGATCCACTTCCAGCATAAGTCGCCGCGGGATCTCTCGGCATATCACCGCCTGTTCCGGGCCACGCTCCGATTCAACCAGCCGGTCACCCGCGTGTTCATGGATCCGTCGGTGCTGCGCATCCCGCAGCTCTTTGCCGATGGCGCCACCTGCGAGCTTCTGGAGCAGCACATCCGGGCTGCCATGGCCCGGCCGGGCGCGACCGACGAGCTGACGCTGGCGCTCCGCAACACGCTAACCGGTTCGCTGTCTTCCTCGCACATGACACTTTCGGCTGCGGCCAAAAGCCTCGGCATCAGCCGCCGCGGCCTGCAACGCAAGCTTGCGGTACGCGGGTCGACGTATCGCGAGATCTACCGCGCCATACGCTGCGAGGCCGCCCTCGCGATGCTAGCCCGGAGCGAAAGCGCCGCGAGCCAGATTGCCGAATCGCTCGGCTTCTCCGAGCTGAGCTCCTTCAGCCGCGCGTTCAAGCAGTGGACCGGCTTGAGCCCACGGGCGCAACGCGAAAAGCTCTCCGGTTGAGTCTTCGCGCCGCATTGGCGGCTTTGGTCAAACGCCTGTCGTCGGTGGTCAAGTCCGCGGCCGTCGCGCGACGGTAGATTTCCGCTTGCGATGAAATCCCGCAGGAGTGCCGGCCCGCCCGGCACCGTCCTCGTCGTCGATCCGGACGGCGCGCTGCGTCGAATCGTCCGAAAATGGCTGGAAGCCCGCAACTTCCTGGTACTCGACGCCCGTGACGGAGATGCCGAGCGCATCGCGCGCGTATTCGTCGGTCCGATTCACCTGCTCCTGATCGAAGTGTCGCTTGCGGGAACGGCGGGCGACGCACTGGCGGAACGACTGCGTTCGGTTCACGCCGAATTGCAGACGGTTTTCATGAGCACGAGGTCACAGCCGGAGTTGGTCCGCAAGCGCGAGCTGCGTGGCGACCAGCACTTCCTGCGCAAGCCGTTCGACGAAGAACAGCTCGTGTTCCGTATCCAGGAGACCTTGTCGCAGTCTTCGTAGCGATGCGGTTTGCGGTTCTTGACTTAATCCTCCGACACCCCGCGCGACTGTCACATCCGGTCAAGCCGTTGGCGCCGCCGGTCAATCGGACGCTGCCCAGGCGAGCGTAGGCTTTTTCCACATCAGATCGCATTGAAAACTGAAGAAACGCTAGGGGAGAAATCCATGATCAACCGTTTTGCATGGGCGATCGGCAGCATTGCCCTGTTCGCCGCCGCACCGGCGTTGGCGACCACCACTTGTCCGAAGGCACTGCAGTTCTTTTCCGACGACACCGGCGGAATTTTGTGGCAGAAGCCCAGGATCGACTCGCCGCTGGACCCCAATAACTCCCGGCTGATGGTCCACGTGCTGTTTCAAACCGGCGACGACTTCGCCGGCGCTTTCAATGATTGCACGGGCATTGAGGGCAAAACGCTGGGACAGGTCAGAAATCTTTCGTTCGATTTCATGAACGAGTCGGGCAACCCGGTTCACATCGGCGCCGGATCACCGGCCATTCGCGTGGTCCTGGACACCAATGGCGATAACTCTTTCGACGATGTTGCAACATTGGCCGCATTTTATTGCGGCGTGGTGCTGCCGGAAGATATCCGATGGAGTCGCGCCGATTTCACGGGCCGGACTGCAGCCGGATGCCTGATTTGGCTGAACTCGGACGGCACGAATCCCGCCGCCATGTCAGATGGAATCAATTCGGCGTGGAAGAACTTTGCCACGGCGCATCCGACGTGGAAGGTGCTTGGCGCCTTTTTCATACTGGATGAAGTGGGCACCGCATTCATCGATCGCCTGGCAATGCACAACAGAATGTTCATTCAGGCCGGGTCGGGAACTTCGGCGGTCAAGAACTGCCCGTCCGAGTCCAGCTGCTAGCTCGCGCACCGCTGCGAGAGTCAACGGGCCCGGTCGTTCCCCCCGGGCCCGTTTTTTTGCTTCAGGAGAGCGCAAGGTCGAGCACGGCGGCGCGGACCAGCGGCGCTTTCGGCACGCCCCAGCTACCCTGATGATGCGCTAGGTTGTTCGGGGACGCCTCTAGGCCCCCGCCTTCCCGATGTCCCCCGGCTTCCGGAGCATCTTGTCGACCTCGCCGAGGTGCTGCTCTTCCGTGCGGATCATCTCGCGGGCGTATTCCTCGATCATGATCGAGTTGCCCTCGGACTGCCCCAGCAGCTTGTGATACAGCGCGAGCGTCTCGCGCTCGTGCTGCATCGACTCGCGCAGGATGTCGCCGATGTCGTGCTTGTGCGTCTCAAGCAGCGGCCCGATGGCGAGCGACGGATGCTCGCCGAGCTGCGTGATCAGCTCGCCCGCCTGCTGGGCGTGGTCGAGCGCCTCGGTCGCCTGCGAACGCAGCCAGCTCACAATCGGGATG
>Ga0187892_10007380_pt1 | contig 15701 bp, 16 predicted proteins | sample MA1701073metaG_FD_139345 | JGI IMG/M metagenome (GOLD analysis project Ga0187892, IMG submission 139345) | Bio-ooze microbial communities from a basaltic lava cave in the Kipuka Kanohina Cave System on the Island of Hawaii, USA - MA170107-3 metaG ... | reverse complement strand
GCCCAGAGGCCCAGGATGCTCGACGCCGGGAAGCCGCCCAGCCCGAAGTTCCCGATCGGCGGGCCCCAGAGGGCGTAGTCGGCCGCCCGGGGCGACCCGCACAAGGCGCCCGTGGACGGCTCGCCGGGGATCACGTAGATGGCGTGGTGCGCGGGATTCGGGCCGGACAAAGGCGACGCGAGCCGGAAGTTGATGGCCTGGCCCGCTCCGACCGCGACCTCACCCGACTGTCCGTTCGCGCAGAGGATCGCGCCGCCGCCGATCCCCGAGTAGCTCCCCGACCGGTTGTTGCAGTGCGCGTCCCGCGCCTGCTGCTCGATCGGACCCGCGTTGCCGGGGTTCATCCCGCTGATCCGCGTGCGGAAGATGCCGATCACCGTGCCCGCGGCGGGGATGCTCATGTCGAGCCGCTGGGCGATCGCCCAGTCGCAGGGAGTCCCCGGCTGCAGGTTGCCGGCATTGTCGCCGTCGATCAGGTTGGTGCAGAACTGCACCGGCGTCGAGTAGGTGTCGAGCTGCGGATGCCCGCCCGTCGAGCAGTAGGACCGGTAGGCGGCCGTCGCGACGTGCCGGCCGTTCGCGTCCCGGCCGTCGGCGCTGATGCCGTAGATCGAAAGCGGGAAGTTCGTGGGCAGGTCGTACTCCATGACCCACTGCGCGTCGGCCTCGAAGGGCGCCGCGTTACCGCAATCGGCCAGGCGCCGGCTGGCGGACGTCTTGTTGTTGGCGAAGGTGGCGCCGCCGAGGTCCGCGTCCACGAACCGGACGAGCTTCACGTCCTGCGTCGTGGCCGTGTTGTTCTGGATCGTGTAGGTCTGGACCAGCGTCGAGCCGTCCGCGTTCGGACCGTCGATCCGCTGATCCACGGTCACCGAGAAGCCGCAGACCATGCCCGGATTGGTGCTCACGATGTGCGAGGGGGAAAGCACCGTGACCGGGAGGTTGACGGCCTGCGCGGGGAAGTTCCCGTAGAGGCTGTCGGTCATCGCCAACGCCTGGTACCCGTACGCGCCCCCGCAGGCGGAGTTCACGAGCATGACGGCCGAGTAGCAGGTTGAGGCGATGTTGGGGGTGTTGGCGAGGTTGGTCCAGAAGAGTTCGCCCCGGTTCACCTGGTCCGCCGGGCAGGAACCGAAGTTCCCCCAGCCGTCCACCCGGACCGTCATCGTGCCGGGCCCGGGCCCGTTGGTCAGGGTGGTCTGGGCGGGGGCGATCGATATCGCCAGCGCCAGGGTGACGCAGCCGAGAAGGGTCCTGGTCATGTGTCTCTCCTTCACAATAGAACGGTCACCTCCGCGGATGGCCGCGGGGCGGGTCGTCCGGCGCGGAGAGGCACTCTCACCTTTCCGCGCCCGAGGACCGGGAATCTGTGGCCTTGCTGGCCTCCCAGGCTCTTGCCCCCTCGCTGGGCCTGAATCGTGCGTGCGGGTATTTTGGGAGGCCTTCCGCGCCAAATCAACCCCCCCGGCGCGGGCGCCGCGAAATAGACTCCGGGCGGCGACCGTCCAAGGGCGGACGGTCCACGGCGAATCCGGAGGCTGGAAGCAACGACGGTGACGGAACGGATCGAACCGGCGCGGCGCAGCGGGGCGCTGCCGGGTCTGGGTGCGTTGGCCCTCCTCCTGGCCAGCTTCTTCGCGGTCGGGGTTCCGCGAATGCACCGCCGAGGCGCGTTGCCGGCCCCTCTCCCCGTGGCCGAGCCCGCGCCAACCGAGCCCGCCCCGCCGCTCACGCCGCCCGCCGAACCCGTGCGCGCGCCGCCCGAGGCGCCGCCGGCCCCGAAGCCGCCGGCGAACGTGCTCTCGGTGCGCGTGGTGAACCTCTTCGGGGACGTGGTCGCGGGCGCCCGCGTGCGCGTCCGCCTCGACGACGGACCGAAGGACTCCCACTTCGACGCCGTGCTCGACCCGGCCGGGCCTTCGCGGCTCCTGTCCGAAGGGCTCACCGATGCGACGGGGAAGCTCGAGCTCGGTCCGTTCGATGAGTTCGCCGACGCCTTCTACGAGGTCGAGGTGAGCCATTCCGGCTACGCCCATGAGGCGGTGCGCGGGATCGACGACCCCGGCGCCAGCGTGGAGGTGGTTCTGCATCCGGGCGCCGCGTTCGAGGGGCGGGTCGTGGATGGCGCGCTCCAGCCGATCGCCGGCTCGCGCCTCCGCGCGGTCCCTTTCCCCGGCGACCGGCAGCTTCCGGCGATCGAGGCGGAGAGCGACGCGTCGGGCGCGTGGCGCATCGAGGGGCTCCGTCCCGGCCACGAGTACGTGGTCACGGCCGACGCGCCGGGCCACGCCTCCGTGCTCCGTGGCGGGCTCGAGCCGCCGGGGCTCGTGCCGCCCGAGGAAGGCATCGACTTCGTCCTGGTCGGCGCGGTGATGTCTGGCGGCACGCTGCGCGACGTCGCCTCGCTCGAGCCGGTGGACGCGGCCGCGTTCGTGGCGACGATCGACGAGGACCTCTTCGCGGCCGGACGCACCGACGGCGAGGGACGCTTCCGCTTCCAGGCGCCCGCCGGCGCGCGCGCGCGCTTCCACTGGAAGAAGGTCGGGCGACCTGCGCTCCAGTTCGAGCGCGTGCTCGATCCCTCGGGCGACCTCGGAGACATCGGGCTCCCGGCGGGGGCCGCGCTCCCCGGGCACGTCTACTTTCGTCCGTCGGGTCTCCCCGTCGGGGACACGTGGGTATGGGCGCTCGAGGAGGACGCAGGCGGGTTCTTCGCCGCCGAGACCGCACCGACCGACGAGACCGGCGCGTTCTCGTTCCCCGCGCTGTCCGTCGGCGCGGTGCGCGTGGGAGCGATGGACGCGGCGCCGGGCTCGCAGGGGACGCTTGAGCTCGCGCCCGCGCACCTGCGCCTGCCGGTCGGCCTGCTGCTCCCCGAGCCGGTGGAGCTCCACGGACTCGTGATCGGGACCCGCGGCCTCGCGGTCGAGGGCGCCGCGGTGCACCTGATCCGCTTCGCGCCTCCCGGGCCGGCCCTGGGGCCGATCGTTTCGGGACCGCTCGGGGCCTTCCGCGTGGCGGATGTCCCCGATGGGACGCGCTTCACGGGCCACGCGGTGGACGGCGAGGGGAACCAGGGGCTCTCCGCCGTGGACACGGCCGGTCCGGGCACGTCGGAGGTGCGCGTGGTGCTCGAGCGCGCCTCCGCGGTGACGGGCACCGTGCAGGACGCCGAGGGGCAGCCGGTTCCGGGCGTGGTCGTGGAGGCGCTCCGTCCGCTGACGGGGGAGAGCGACGAGGTGCGGGTCGGGGAGACCGTGACCGGCAAGGACGGCGGGTTCCGTCTTCCGGGTCTGGTGCCCGGGCTCACGCGGCTTCGCTGGTCCGCGCCCGGTTTCCTCACGGGGGAGAACCGCGTCTTCATCGCGCCCGCGGAGCCGCTCTCGCTGGAGCTCCTGGCGGAGCGGGAGCTGTCGATCGCAGGCCTGGTCCTCGATCGGGAGGGGGGCACCATCGCGCTGGTGCGGATCGACGCGGCGCCCCAGGCTCCGGGGGCGCGCGCGCGGCGCGCCTGGTCCGCCCTCGACGGGCGGTTCCGTGTCCGCGGCCTCCCGCGCGGCGAGGTGCGACTCTCGCTCCACGCGCCCGACGGGCGCGTCCAGGAGGACCGCGCCTACGCCGGCGCGCAGGACGTGAAGCTCGTGCTCGGACCCGGCTAGGGCCGGACCTCCAGCACCAGCCCATCGGTCGCGCGAAAGCAGGCCCCGACCTCGAGCGAGGCCCCTTGGAGCGTTGCGCGGACGCCGGCCAGGGCCGGGATTCCGGGCAGCGTGAAACGGAAGAAGGCCGGATTGCCAGCGGCCGCGTAGACCAGCGCTGGCACGACGTGGAGGGACCATGCGCTTCCGTCCCACTCCCACCTGTCGCCGGAATACAATCCGCCCCGGCACGGCGTGGACGGGCCGGACTCGGTGTGCCTCCTCGCACGAGCGATCCGGCTCGTTCCGGAACGACTCCTCGGGGTGGGCCGTCGGACGGGTAAGCTCTCCAGGCCATGCCCGAGATCCCCGACGCGCCGCTCCTCGAGGGGACCATCGTCCGCATGGACGCCCGGACCGCGCAGGTCCGGGGCGAAGGCGAGACCTGGACGTGCCCTCTACGCGGCCGCCTCTTCCTGGCGGAGGGGGACGAGCGCAAGCCGGCGGTCCCGGGGGACCGCGTCCGCGTGCGGCGGCTCACGGCGGGCGAGGCGGTCCTCGAGGAGGTCCTCCCCCGGAAGAACGCCCTCTCGCGCCGCACCGTGGTATCCGCGCACCGCAAGCAGGTGATCGTCGCCAACCTCGACCTGGTGGTCGTGGTGGTGGCAACCCGGCAGCCGCCCTTCAAGCCGGGGCTCGTGGACCGCATCCTGATCGCCGCCTCGAGGGACGGGATCCCGGCCGCCCTCTGCGTGAACAAGATGGACTTGGCGGAACCGGCCGAGGTCGAGCGCGACGTCCAGCCTTGGCGCGCCTTCGACCTCCCCGTCCACCTCGTGAGCGCCCGGACCGGCGACGGGGTCGCTGAGCTGGGCGAGCGTCTCGCGGGGCGGACCGCGGCATTGCTCGGCCCGTCGGGCGCGGGGAAGTCCACGCTGGCGATGACCCTCGTCCCCGACCTGGCGCTCGAGACGCGCGAGGTGAGCCGCAAGTGGGACCGCGGCGTCCACACCACCACCGCGGCCACGCTGCACGCCAACCCGCGGGGCGGGTTCCTCGTGGACACGCCCGGCATGCGCGCGTTCGGCCTGCACCGGATGAGCCGCGAGGAGCTGGTGGAGTGCTTCGAGGAGATCGCGGCGCGCGCGCCGCTGTGCCGCTTCCGCGGTTGCGCGCACGTGCCCGAGCCGGGGTGCGCGGTGAAGGCGGCGGTGGACGCCGGGGAGATCGACCGCCGGCGCTACGACTCCTACCGGCGCATCCTGGAGAGCCTGGCGGAAGACGTGAAATGAAGAAGGCGCGAGGGGCCGCAACCCCCCGCGCCTCGCTTCCGAGGGACGCCCCCTTAGAGTCCGAACACGATCTGATCGGTGTTGGTCAGCGCGATCAGGTTGGGCCGCGTGAGCCAGTGGATCGACGCGCCCTGGAAGTGGAACGTCCGGCCCCGGAGGACCTCCGGGATCGGCAGGGGGACGACGATCGCCGCATCGAGCCGGCCCGTCTCATCGGCGGCGCCGACCGTGCAGAGGACCGTGGGGGACCCGATGCTGAGGGGGAACGGTCCGTACTGCGTCTGCCCCGGGTTCGGGGAGAAGCAGAGGAACGTGAGGTAGCGCTCCGGCATGTTCCGGAAATGGGCTTCGATGATGCCCGCGGTGCCGGGGCCCGACACGTCGAGACTCGGACCGCCACCAGGGGTCCCTTCGCCCTGAGCCTGAGCCGAGAGACCGGCCAGCGCGATCAGTGCGGCCACGAGATGCAGAGAGAGTTTTCGAAGCATGCGACTCCTCCAATGCCCGGGCCCCTGCGGCCCGGAGTGTTCAACCGGTTGACGAGGGGAACGATTGCCCCACTCCTTGCCCCTTGCTGCAGGCTTGAGCCCGGAGTGCGGGCCTGAGACTGGGAAAGGGACGTGCTCGGGGAGACCTTGAGGCGTCCCGGACGTCGAACGGACCGGTACGGTCCATCTCCGGGAGTGAGAGGAACGGGTCACCCGAGATTATCGGTAGAGCCGCGCGGGGCAGGAGGGGGGGCGTAAGAGGCCGCGGGCGCTGGGCTAGCGGGCCGCGACCAGGCGGACCGGCCCGAAGGGGGGCCGGCACGACCGGCGCGCCGCCGTACCGCGCCTCCCCCTCGTGAAGCTCCCGTCCGGCCCGGTGCGGCCCGCCTCGACCCGGGCTCCGCCGCCGAAGGTGAAGAGCGGGGCGACGCGCGCGCCGGCCACGGGCCTTCCCTGTTCGTCCACGACCCGGCCGCGGATCGACGGCGCGTCCTCGGCCCGGGCGGCCGCGAAGAGGAGGAGCGGAATCAGCGGCCGCAGGCAGGCGACGATGAGACGGGTCGCTCTCATGGGTGTCTCCGGCTTGGACCCTGCCGGGCCCCTCCGGTTCTAGCTTTCCGGCCCTGGAGGCGGGGGCTCCTCGAGCGGCACGGGCGGCGGCGGCGCCGGGCGCCGCCCGAACACCAGCGCCCCCACCAGACCGGCGATGGGCGCGGCCAGGACCGCGAAAAAGGAATACCAGAGCCCGAGGCTCACCCGCAACTCGAAGAGGTTCCGGCGAAGGTGCTGCACCTGCTGGATCACGGTGTCGAACTCCCTGGAGGGGGCCTTCGCCTTCTGCTGCTCCAGTCCCTTCTCGACGGCCTGGAGCAACTGCGCGAGATGCTCGTCGCCGGGATGGAAGCGGATCGCGGCGGAGAAGATCACCGCCGCCGTCACGCCGCAGATCAGGCCGGAGACCACCCCCTGCCCGAGTCCGATCCCCCGGTTGAGGACTCCGATGAGGAGCGCGGCGCCGAACGCGCCCGCCATGGTGGCCGGACCGCAACAGAGGCATACGGGCCAGGACAGCGTGAGCGCGGAGACGACGCCGATCAGCGCGCCGGAGAAGGCCGAGGGTCCGAGGAGGCGGGCGCTCATGGGCGGCGCCCGGCCGCGGCGGCCGAGGTGCGGTGTTCATGCCAGGTCATGGCGGCGGTGTATCCCCAGGCAAGAAGTGCCAGAAGGGCGAAGACTCCGATCGTCCGGCGCCAGTCGAGGCTCCGGAGCAGGGGCTCGAGCGGACGGTTGCGGAAGAGGAGAGCGATCGAGAGCGCGGGGAGGAGCAGCGTGATCAGGAAGAGGAGGGCGCCGAAGGGCTGCACCCGGATGCCGTCGATCAGGCAGCCGTCGGCGAGCAGCGCGAACGACCGCGTCATCCCGCACGTGAGGCACGGGTAGCCGGTCGCGAAGCGGAATCCGCAGGGCGCGACGAGCGGCAGGCCGGCGACGCCGCTCAGGTCGGGGAGCGGGGTCAGGGCCCGCGCATAGCCGAGGAGCGCGAGCGCCCCCACGGCGACGACGACGAGGGCCGGCCGCCCCATTCCGGACAGCCGCTGAGTCGCGGGGCGCTTCGCAGCGGAGTCGAGGCGCAGCCTACTCAAGGCGATCAACCGCCTCCTGCACGCTGCCGACGGCCAGGCACTCGAGCGCCGCCGAGCCCCCGGGCCGCGGGCCGCGCGGGACGAGCGCGCGCCGGTAGCCCTGGCGGGCCGCCTCCCGGAGCCGCGCGTCCAGCCGCCCGACCTCGCGCACCTCGCCGAGGAGCCCGATCTCCCCCACCGCGACGGTGGCGCGCGGCAGCGCCTGGCCGCGCGCCGCCGAGGCGGCCGCGAGCGCCAGCGCGAGATCGGCGGCCGGCTCCATCACCCGCAGCCCTCCGACGGCGTTGAGGAAGACGTCGACGCGCGCCCGCACGCACCGGAGCCGCTGCTCCAGAACGGCGAGGATCATCTGCGCGCGCGAGGCGTCCACGCCGGAGAACTGTCGACGCGGGACCGGCGACTCCTGATGCCCGACCAGCGCCTGCACCTCGACCAGGAGCGCCCGGGAACCCTCGACCACCGGCGCCACCGCCGCGCCGGGCGCGCCGTCGCCGGCGCCCGAGCGGAAGAGGTGCGAGGGGTCCTCGACGCCGGCGAGCCCGTCCTCGCGCATCTCGAACACGCCCACCTCGTCGGTGGCGCCGAAGCGGTTCTTGAGCGCGCGGAGCAGGCGCCACGCCCCGTGGCTCTCCCCCTCGAACTGGAGCACGGTGTCCACGAGGTGCTCGACCGTCTTGGGCCCGGCGAGCGTCCCCTCGCGGGTCACGTGGCCGACCAGCACGAGCCCGCTCCCGGTCTCCTTCGCGACGCGCACCAGCGCGGCCGCGGCCTCGCGCACCTGGCTCACGGTTCCCGCCGCCGCCTCGAGGGCCGGATCGCGGAGCGACTGGATCGAGTCCACGACCAGGAGCTCGGGCCGCTCGCGCTCCAGCGTTGCCAGGATCGCCGGCAGCTCGGTCTCGGGGAGGAGCAGGACCTTCGCACCCGCGAGCCCGAGACGTTCCGCCCGGAGCCGGACCTGTCCGGGCGATTCCTCGCCGGTCACGTAGAGCACCTTGCGCCCCGCGTCCGCGACGCGGCCGGCGACCTGGAGGAGGAGCGTGGACTTCCCGATCCCCGGCTCGCCCCCGAGGAGCACCGCCGCGCCCGCCACGAACCCGCCCCCCAGCACGAGGTCGAGCACCGCGATCCCGCTCGGCGTCCGCCACGTCCCGTCGGCCGCCACCTCGCTGAGCGCGCGGACCGCGGCGTCCGGCCCGGCCGCGCCCGCGCGCGGGGAGGCGGCCGCCGTCTCCTCCTCCATCGTGCTCCACGCGGCGCAGGACGCGCACCGCCCGGTCCAGCGCGGGGCGACGCTCCCGCACGAGCGGCAGCGGAACCTGGTCTTCAGCATCGCGGGTCCGCCCGTCTCCTCCCGTTCGCCGGCGGATCATAGGGGGCGCACATCGGGGGCTCAAGCGCCGCATGAAGAGACGCGGCCGAGGCGGGAGAGTTACAGAGGCTTCAAGCCATCCCCGTCAGAACTCGAAGATGTGGCCGACACGGCGCTTGTTCAGGATCAGGTACGAGAGCGAGTCGATGAGCTGGCCGTGCTCCTCGAGCGTGTCCGGAAGCCCCTCGATCCGCGGCTGGCTCAAGACCAGGAACCGGCGCCCGCGGTGCGCCGGCGCGAAGGCGTCCTTGCGCATCTTCCCCCGCACGGTCAGTCCGTCCACGCCCTCGAACACGACCTTCACGTAGACCTGCTCCGCCTCGCTGGCGGTCACCTTGCGGTAGAGGTCCCCGCCGGTCTCGATCAGCTCGTGCGCGATCAGGACCTCGTCCGGGTTGAGGAGCAACGTCGGGCTCGGCACCACCGTGCCGTCCCGGAGCTCGGTCATCAGCACCTCGCGGAGCGGCAGGAAGTCCTCCCCGCCCCGCTCGAGCTGATCGCTCAACCGGCCCCCCTGCGCTCCGAGGTTCCCCTTGATGAACCAGCGTCGGGTGAGGAACAGGTCCTTGTAGACGGCTACGAGAGATTCCATCGGAGTCGAGCACCTCCCAGCCTTCGTATCGACTCAGGGCGCGTCCGGACGTGAGGCACGCACCGCCCCGACCAGGTAGAAGGACCCGGTGACCAGCACGGGCGCCCCGCCGGCCCGGCGGCGCGCCTCCGCAAGCCCCTCCAGCGGATCGCCCGCGACGGTCGCGGGCCCGGGCGCGAGCCGGCGCAGCGCCTCGGGGTCGGCCGAACGCGGCGACGGGATCGCGGTCACCACCAGCTCCTCCACGACCGGCGCGAGCGCCCGCAGCATGCCGCCCGCGTCCTTGTCGGCCGCGCAGCCGAAGAGCGTCACGAAGCGCCGTCCGGGATGGTGGTCCCGAATCGCCTCGGCCAGCGCCTCCATCGCGGCCACGTTGTGCGCGCCGTCCAGGATCAGGCCGGGGAGCGCCTCCAGCCGTCCCGGGAGCCGCGCCGCGCGGAGCCCGCCGCGCACGGCGGCCTCGGGGAGCGCGCGGCCCATCCGCCCCGCCACGATCTCCGCGGCCGCCACCGCCAGCGCCGCGTTCGCCGCCTGATGCCGCCCCGCGAGCCCCACGACCAGCCCCTCGCGCGCCCCCTCCGCCGTCACGAGGTCGAGGCGCACCTCCGCGCGCCCCGGTTCGGGACGCACGCCGGCGACGCGGACCTCCTCGCCCAACCGGAAGAGCGGCGCCCCCGCCCGCGCCGCCGCCGCGGCGATCACCTCGAGCGCCTCGCCCGCGGCGCCCGTCACGACCGGTACCCCCTCCTTGACGATACCGGCCTTCTCGCGCGCGATCGCGCCGACGGTCGCCCCCAGCACCTCGGTGTGGTCGAGCGACACGTTCGTGATCACCGCGCACTCGGGCCGGACCACGTTGGTCGCGTCCAGACGCCCGCCGAGCCCGACCTCGAGCACGGCCACGTCCACGCGGCGGTCGCGGAAGTGGTCGAGCGCCAGCGCGGTGAGCGCCTCGAACCACGTCGGCCGCCGGCCGCCGTCCACGCCCAGTAGCGGCCGGAGCCGCTCGAGACCCGCCGTGAACGCCTCGGGCGCGATCTCGACGCCGTCCACCTGGATGCGCTCCAGCTCCGTCGTGACGTGGGGCGAGAGGTAGAGCCCGACGCGGAGGCCCGCCGCGCGGAAGAGCGCGGCCGCGAGCGCGGAGCTCGAGCCCTTGCCCTTGGTGCCCCCCACGTGGAGCACGGGGAAGCTCCGCTCGGGGTGCTCCAGCGCCTCGACGAGACGGCGGAACCGGGCGAGATCGAAGGGCGTGCGGACGCGGCGGACCGGCCTCCGCTCGTGGTCCACGAGCGCGTCCAGGAACGCGCGCGCGGCCGCGAGATCGCGGATCGGGCCCGAAGGGCGAGGCATCGGGGGCGGGAGTCTACCCCGGCGGGCCACCATGGCGCGCCCCGGGCCGCGGTATGATCCGGACCGCGACCCACCCGGGAGCCCATGCAGGTGCTCAGCACGAAGCCCCGCCCGATGACCAGGGAGCGGCTCCGCAACCAGATCGTCGCGATGATCGTGCTGGCGGCGGGGATCGGCGGCGCGTCGTGGTACCTGCTCCACCTCGCGCGCGCGACCCGCGAGGCCTCGAAAGAGACGGCCGGAGCACCCGACGGCGACCCATGGGAGGCGCTCCCCGGCGAGGAGCCGATCCGCCTGACGCCCGCCCTGGAGGCGCAGGTCCTGGAGGACACGCCCGCCCACCGCGCGCTCCGCGAGCCGGAGGTCTACGCGCACCTCCTCGCCGAGACCGTGAACCGGTCTTTCGGCTATCTCCGCCACCTCGGCTTCCAGCCGGCGTCGCGCGCCGCGCTGACGGCCGACCCGCGCCCGTTCCGCGGCCGGCCGCTGGAGGTGCGCGGCGAGCTGGTGCAGCTCCGCGAGGAGCCGCTCGCGCAGAAGATCGCGGGGTTCGACGTCGTCCACCGGGGAGCGCTCCGCACGCGGGAGGGCGACCTGTTCCAGTTCGACATGCTGGAGTTCCCGGTCGGCGAGCTTCCCGTGGGCCGGATCGCGCGGCTCTGGGGGGTCTTCTACAAGGACTCGCTGCTGGTGGACGAGCGGAGGCCGGAGCGGAGCATCGACCACGTCCCGTTCCTGATCGGGAAGCTCATCCGCCCCTCGGTCCATCCCGAGGCGGTCACGAGCATCGACCTCGACCGGATGGGCCGGGTGCAGGACCTCGACGTCGAGGACGCCCGCGCGATCGAGCCCGAGGCGTACTTTCATGCCGCGTCGTTCCTGAGAGCACAGGCCGGCCCGCTCCCCGACGCGATCCCGGCGGACGGCCCGGTCCTCGAGGCGCTCGAGGACCCCGAGGCGTCCACGCGCTTCCGCGGCCGCGCGATCAGGACGTGGGGCCGGGTCGTGGACCTCTTCCGGTACCCCTGGCAGGTCGAGAACGTCGCCGGGATCGACCACGTCTGGCGCGCGTTCATCCGCACCGCGGACTACGTGAACCTCTTCGTGGACCTCGTGGAGAAGCCGCGCGCAGTCCCGGGCGACCGGGTCCGGTTCGAGGCGATCTTCGTCAAGCGCTGGGTCTACGAGGCGCAGTCGGGCGACTTCCGCCGGAGCCCGCTCCTGGTGGGCCGGTCGCTCGAGCCGCTTCCGGACTCCGGGAGCCCGGCCCTCGGCCCCGTCCCGATCGTGATCGTGGCGGGCGCCGTCCTGTTCGGGGCGGCGCTCGGGTTCGCGATCTTCGCCGACCACCGGGCGGCCAGGCGGTTCCGCGAGCGCTTCCGCGCGCGGGGCCGGGCCTCGGGGCGCGTGCGGGTTTGAAGAGCCTCACGATCGCGATCGGGGGTCGGAGCCACCCGGTGCTGATCGGCGCGGGCCTCCTCCCCCGTCTCGGGGCGCTGCTCCGCGAGCACGGGCTCTCCGCGCCGCTCGCGATCGTCACCGACGAGAACGTCGCGCGCCTCCATGGGGAGGCCGCCCGGGCGGGGCTCGCGGCGGCCGGGCTGGACGCGCCGCTCTGCGCGCTCGCTCCCGGCGAGACGTCCAAGACGCTGGTCGGCGCGACCCGCGGCTGGCGCTTCCTGGCCGCCTCGGGGATCGACCGCGGCGGGACCGTGATCGCGCTCGGGGGCGGCGTCGTCGGGGATCTCGCCGGGTTCGTCGCGGCCACCTGGCTCCGCGGCGTGGCGCTGGTGCAGGTCCCGACCACCGTGCTCGCCCAGTCGGACAGCGCGATCGGAGGCAAGGTCGGGATCGACCTGCCCGAGGGGAAGAACCTCGTGGGCGTCTTCCACCAGCCGCGCCTCGTCGTGGCCGACACGGGGACGCTGGCCACGCTCCCCGAGGAGGAGCGGCGCGCCGGTCTGGCCGAGGTGCTGAAGGCGGCGCTGATCCGCGACGCGGCCCTCTGGCCGGCGCTCGGACGCCACGGGGCGGCGCTCCTCGCCGGCGAGCCCGGCGCGCTCGCCGAGGCGATCACGGCCGCGGTGGCCGTGAAGGCGGCGATCGTAGGGGCCGACGAGCGCGAGACGGGCGAGCGGGCGCTGCTCAACTTCGGCCATACGCTCGGCCACGCGCTCGAGGCCGCGCTCGACTGGCGGCTCCGGCACGGAGAGGCGGTGGCGATCGGGATGGCCTTCGCCTGCCGCCTCTCGGAGCGGCTCACGGGCTTCGGCGCCGCCGGGGAGGTGATCGCGATGCTCCGGCGCTTCGGCCTGCCGGTGGAGCTGCCGGTCCGGGACGCCGGGCTCCTGCTCCCGTTCCTCCGCCGGGACAAGAAGGCCCGGGGCGGGCGGCTCCGGTTCGTGGTGCTCGAGCGGATCGGCTCCGCCCGCCTCGCCGAGGACGTGCCCGAGGCGCTCGTGCGCGAGCTGCTCGGCCTCTCCGGCGGTTGACCGGCGGGGAACCCGCTCTATAGTTCCGGCCGTTCCAGCCGGAGGCGGAGATGAAGACCAAGAAGAGGCCGAAACCGAAGAAGGCGTCCCGCGCCTACGCCCGTCCGAAGCCGAAATCCAAGGCGCGGCCGCGGGCCGTCGCGGCGGCGAAACCGAAGATGAAGGCGGGCCCGCTGCCCGTGCCCGCCGGCTACCACACGATCACCCCGTACCTGATCGTGAAGAGCGCGAGCAGCGCCATCGAGTACTACCGGAAGGCCTTCGGGGCGAAGGAGCTGCTCCGGATGAGCGGGCCGGGGGGGAGCACCATGCACGCCGAGATCAAGATCGGCGACTCCCCGGTGATGATGGCCGACGAGGCTCCCGGGATGGGCTACCGCGCGCCGCAGTCGCCGGGCGGCACTCCGGTGAGCATCCTGATCTACCTGCCCGGGGTGGACGCGATCTTCGAGCGGGCCATCGCCGCCGGCGGGACCGTGATGAAGCCCGTGCAGGACCAGTTCTACGGCGACCGCTCGGGAACGCTGATCGATCCCTTCGGGCACGTCTGGACCATCGCCACCCACATCGAGGACGTGGCTCCCGAGGAGATGGAGCGTCGCATGCAGGCGATGATGCAGGGGCAGCCGGCCGGCGTCTGAGTCGAGTCACAAGCAAACCAGAGCCGCCCGAACAGTGAAACGGGGGGTTCCCGGTCGGAGGGGCCGGCCTCGGGGAGGGGATCCGGGAGCATTGAATGGCCGCGACGGAGGGCGCGAAGCCGGAGCGGGGAGGCTATCTCCTGCTCGCCTCGATCATCCTGGCGGGCCTCTTCCTGCCGCAGGTCGTGACGACCCGTCCGCAGACGCCGCCGCAGACCCAGCGGGCCGCCCGAGCGGCCCCTTTGGAAGCGCCGCCCACCTCGAAGGATCTCCAGGAGCTCCTGGAGGCGCACTTTCCCGAGTACGCGGACGGAAGGAAGCCGTTTCCCGTCCTCGTCGCCGCGCTCCCCGACCCGTCCGACTCGCAGGTCGGCTGGCTCTCCGACGGCCTCCTGGAGTCGCTCGAGCGCGCCTTCGAGGCCGAGAAACACCGCTTCCGAGAACCAGACCCCCCGCGCCGTGCTGCTCGTCGGCGAGACCATGGGCGGCTGCCATCCCAGGGCCCTGGAGACGGCGCTCCGGCAGGCCCTGGCGCGCCGGGCTGCCGGAGAGCCCGTGGGGGTCCTCGGGCCCACCTTCTCCGGTTCCATCCATGAACTGGGCGCCAGCCTCAGGAAGATCCTGAAGGACCAGGTCTGGACCGGTCAGGACCGCATCGGCTCCTGATGCGGTCGAGGCCCGGGCTGAGCCGGACGGCTCTGCTCGTCGAATCGAACACCGCCTACGGACAGGGATGCCAGCATCTGGAGGAGCAGAAGCAGCAGCTCCAGCAACAGCAGAGGAGCGAAGGGAAGGAGGCGGACGGATTCGGGAATCAGCAGGCCGTCCTGTTCCTTCCCTATCCGATGCAGCTCTCGCGCGTCCGCAGCGCCTATGAACGGGACCGCAACCTGAGGGTGGAGGAAGGGCGCACGGTCGAGCGCCCGAGGCAGTTCCTGCAGCTCCCGCTGGAGGCCGCGGAGCAGCCGGCCGACGTACTCCCGGCGCTCTCCCCGGAACCTGGTCCTGAGCATCATGGGCGGCGGCACGCCCGAGCGGATCACCTGGGACCGCGGCTTCGTCGTGAGCCTGCTCACCGTGGTCGTGATCCCGCTGGCCGCGCTCCTGGCCCGGATCTTCCCCTCGCTCGGCGGCTGGCTCGGATCGGCTTCGGACGGAGCGCTCCGCCTCCTGCGCTGACCCGGACCGGGCCCGGGTCGATTCCCCCCGGTGCGGGCTATGAATCCCCGGGCCGATTCCGTATCTCTCCTGGCCCGGGACCGCGGGCGTCCCTGAAACACGAGGAGACCTCAGCCATGCGCACCAGGCTCTTTGCAACGCTCACCGTCACGCCGGCCGCGACCCTGGCCCCGGGACAGACCGACGAGAAGAAGCCGGGCGGGCCGCCGGCGGGCATGGACCAGCAGGCCATGATGGACGCCTGGATGAAGGCCGCCCAGCCCGGCGAGCAACACAAGCTGCTCGCGAAGCTGGCCGGCTCGTGGACCACGACCACCCGGATGAGCATGCCGGGCCAGAGCGGGCCCGAGAAGGAATACGAGGCGGTCACGGTCACCTACACGAGGAAGCAGTGAGGAGCCCATGACGACCCTGTCCGTATCCGAGCGCATCGACGCGCCCGCCCCGGCGGTCTTCGCGCTGGCCACCGACCTGGATGGATGGGCCGGCTACATCAAGGCGATCAAGAAGGTCGAGCGGCTCACGCCCGGGCCGGTCCGCGTGGGCACGCGCTTCCGCGAAACCCGCGTGATGTTCGGCCGGGAGGCCACCGAGGAGATGGAGTTCACCTCCCTCGAGCCGGACCGCGGCTACGCGCTCGCCGCCGCGTCCTGCGGCTGCGACTACCTGAGCACGTTCCGGTTCGAACCGGAGGGCGCGGGGACCCGGCTCACCGTCACCTTTGAGGGCCGGCCGCGGACGATCGGCGCGAAGCTCATGGCGCCGCTCTTCTGGTTCATGCGCGGCACCATGCGCAAGTGCCTCGAGCAGGACCTCCGGGACCTCAAGGCCGCGGCCGAGCGCGGCGTGCCGGCGGGCCGCGCGCGGTAACTTTTTCCGCTCCGCTCTGTCTCTTGATCGTGATGACGGAACAGATCGGAACGCGACGGCTCCTGATCGGGCTGAACCTCCTCCCCTGGATGGATCCGCCGGCGGCGGAGCGGGCGATGGCCCGCTTCCGTGACCCGGAAG
>Ga0187892_10007378_pt1 | contig 15702 bp, 14 predicted proteins | sample MA1701073metaG_FD_139345 | JGI IMG/M metagenome (GOLD analysis project Ga0187892, IMG submission 139345) | Bio-ooze microbial communities from a basaltic lava cave in the Kipuka Kanohina Cave System on the Island of Hawaii, USA - MA170107-3 metaG ... | reverse complement strand
TCCTCGGCAGCGTCGCCGAGCGCGTCGTGCGTCACGCCACGTGCCCGGTGCTGGTGGTGCGCTAGCGCACGGGGTCTCACTCGAGGACGGGGCGGGCGTGGCGATTTCCTTCCGTGGCGGTTGAAACCGCGGCTGCCAGCCGCACCCAGCCCGCCGACGCGGCCCCACCCGGTGTTTTCTTCTTGCCAAGGAGGAGGTTAGGGGGAAGGTCGATTCTGACCCTGCACTTCAACCGCCGTAATGAGCGTGACAAGCGCAACGCGCTGCACGCTGGCTGGTCCGAGGCCCTGCCTCGCTCGTAGTCACCACACGCGCTTGATGCCGTACTTTCCGAAGACGGGATCGGCGCTGACGATGGCCAGGCCTTCCTCGACCGCCTGGGCGGCGAGGAGACGGTCGAATGGGTCGCGGTGGTGGAAGGCCAGAGCGGACACCCGCGTGATATGAGAGAGCTCGATCGCCAGTTGGCTGAAGCCGTTGGCCGCAAGCTGGTCGGGGATGAATTGCCCTAACGGCGGCCGCAGCTTGAGCTTCCCCAGGCTCTGCTTGATCGCCATCTCCCAGCAGCTCGCCAGGCTGAGCAAACATTCGTTGGCTGCGCTTCGGATCGCGGCCCGTGCGCGCGGCGACAACAGCGACGCGTCATCGACCCACCAGAGGAACGCGTGCGTGTCGAGGAGCAGGCGCATCACTTGTAGTCAGCAAAGTCCTCGGGGGTCTCGTCGAAGTCGGGCGCTATCCAGATTTGCCCCTTCGCTGACCCGGGCGTCCGGAGCCCCTTCGGCCGGTGCAGTGGCACGAGCTTGAGAACCGGCTTGTTGTCTTTCGCGATGACTACTTCCTCGCCCGACATGGCGCGGCGCACCAGCTCGGAGAAGCGCGCCTTCGCTTGGGCAACGTTGTACTGCGCGGGTGCTTGACGGCCGGCCATGTGGTCAGATTAGGTGACCAACCGATTGGCGTCAAGATGGGCGCGTGGTGTGTCCGTGACTATCGCTGGCAGCTCGGGCAATAGAAGCTGCTGCGGCCGGCGTGGATGGTGCGTTTCACCGTCGCGCGGCAACGCGCGCAAGGCTGGCCGGCGCGGTCGTAGACGCGCAAGCGGAGTTGGAAGTAGCCGGGCTTGCCGGTGCCGTCGCGGTAATCGGAGATCGAGCTTCCGCCGAGACGGATCGCGTGATTCAGCACCGCGCGTGTGGCCCGCAGGAGGCGTTCGAGGTCTTGGCGTGTCAGACGGCGAGCCTGGCGGCTCGGTCGGATGCCTGCCTCATAGAGGATCTCGTTGGCATAGATGTTCCCGATGCCTCCGAGGGCACGTTGATCCATGAGGAGGTTCTTCACAGGCTTCTTGCGGCCGCGCGTCAGAGCAACGAGGTCGGCTAGCGAGACCGCGCCGGAAAGGGGATCGGGCCCGACGTTGGTCAGCTCCACGAAGGTGTCGCCGGAACCCAGCCGCAGTAGCCCGAAGCGGCGTGGATCGTTGTAGACGAGCTGCACGCCATCGGAGAGGTGCAGCCGAACGTGATCGTGCGGTTGTGCGGTGGTGCCCAAGGGTTGCACGACCAGCGATCCGCTCATCCCGAGGTGCGAGAGCAAAGAGCGGTCACCGGACAGGCGGAACAGGAGATACTTGCCCCTTCGCTCGATGCTCTCAATGACTCTGCCGATCAGCATCGCGGCGAAATCGTCGTCTACACGACGGCGCAAGCGTGGCTCGGTGACGTCGACCGCGACAATTCGATGTCCGACGATCGGCTGCAACGAGCGGCGAACGGTTTCCACCTCCGGGAGCTCGGGCATCGGGAACAGCTTCAAGCTTCAAGCGACAAGCCGCAAGCCAGAGAGTCGAAGCTCACGGATGCATTGACCATGTCGGGCGCTAGCGGCCTTGCCGAGAGGGGACCAGTGCATCAGGCATCGCCGCTTGCCGGAGCGGGCTGGCGTTGGCGATGGCGGCGAATTCGGCCAATGTCAGCGTCTCGGGCCGTCGGGCCGGGTCGATGCCCAGAGTGCGTAGCACGTCTGCAGCACCCGGGTGGATGCTGCGCAGGCTGTTGCCGAGCTGTTTGCGGCGCTGATTGAAGGCGGTGCGGACGATGCGGTCGAAGGCCGCGGGATCCTGCAGCTCGACCGGAGGTCGCCGATACGGCTCGACGATCACGACCTCCGAGTCGACGCGCGGTTGCGGTACGAACGCGCCGGGCCGAACGCGCAGGCCAAATTCCACGCGAGCCGCCAGTTGAGTGAACACCGACAGCGCCGAGTACGCCTTTACCCCGGGCTGTGCGCGCAGCCGTTCGGCCACTTCGCGTTGCACCATTAGGACCATCCGCGCGAAGCAATGCGGCGTCGCCAGTAACCGTTCGAGAACGGCGGTGGCGATGTTGTACGGTAGGTTGCCGACGACGATCGCCGGCGTTCCCGGACCCAGTAGCCCTGGAAAATCGACTGCCAAAACATCTTCGTGGACGATGTGCACGTGCGAACGATCGGCATAGCGCGCGCGCAAACGCTCGGCGAAGTCATCATCGACCTCGATGGACCAGAGTGCGCTGCATCGCTCGACGAGCAAGTCCGTCAATGCCCCGAGTCCGGGACCGATCTCGACGATCCGATTCGTGGGTTGTGCGCGCGTCAACGCGATGATCCGTTCCGCAATGGAGGGGTCGGACAGAAAGTGCTGGCCCAAGCTCTTGCGCGGATGGCGATGCAGCCGTGCCAGCTCTTGCCGGACGACGCCTAACGGGGTGCCACCGTTCTCGAGAGTCCGGCGCGCGCGCCCACGGCGTGGATGCATCTTGCCGGCCTGCGTCACAGCTCGAGATCGGCGCTGGCGTTGATGGAGAAGGGGTCGCATTCACCGCGCATCAGCCGATGGCTCGCGGCCAGCGCGATCATCGCGGCGTTGTCGGTGCAATAGCGCATCGACGGGATGTGCAACTGCATACTTCGCGCAGCGCATTCTTCTTGTGCCCGCGCCCGCAACCGAGAGTTTGCCGACACGCCACCCGCAATGACGAGGCGGCCGCAGGCCACCGCGGTCGCGGCTGCAAAAGCGGTGTCGAGCAGCATGTCGACGACGGCTTCCTGGAAGCTGGCGGCGATGTCCGCGGCGGCCGTGTCGCCGGCGACAGGGTTGTCGCGGACGTGCTGCCATACCGAAGTCTTGAGTCCGCTGAAACTGAAGTCGAACAGCGTCCCGTCGCGCTGCGGTTTGAGCCGCGCGCGTGGAAACGCTACCGCGCGTGGATCGCCACGGCGCGCCAGGTTGTCGATGATGCGTCCGCCGGGGTAGCTCAAGCCGAGCGTCTTCGCGACCTTGTCAAAGGCTTCCCCGGCGGCGTCATCGCGTGTCTGGCCGAGCACTCGATACTGGCCGAAGCCCTCGGCGAGGTACAAGCTCGTATGCCCGCCGGACACCAAGAGCGCGACGTAAGGGAAAGGCGTGTCGGCGTCGAGGCGTGGCGACAGCAGGTGACCTTCGAGATGATTCACGCCAGCAAAGGGCAGCCGGCGTGCGAAAGCGATCCCTTTGGCTGCCGACAGGCCGACCAGGAGCGAGCCCACGAGGCCGGGCCCATGCGTTGCTGCCACCGCATCGATGTCATCGAGCGTGAGCCCTGCTTGGTCGAGCGCGGCTTCGATAATCGGGACGATGCTGCGCATGTGGGACCGCGAAGCCAGCTCCGGGACGACGCCCCCAAAGCGGCGGTGCACGTCGTCCTGGGATGCGACCACGGTCGAGCGCACCACACCGTCCTGCAGCACCGCCGCAGCGGTATCGTCGCACGAGCTTTCGATTCCCAGAATACGCATGGAGGTGGATGTCAGTGCGCAAGCGGTGCCGGCTGTTCCTGGATCAAACGGGCGATGCCGACGCGTGCGGCCAGGTTATTGGGATCGGCGTCCACCGCACGCTGGTAGGCTTTGCGCGCGTCAGGATAGCGGCCGACCTCTTCGAATACCGCGCCCTGCAGACTATACACCCGCCCGGCGCAGGCGCGATCGGTCCGGGCGCTGAGCGTCGCCGCGCGGCTCGAGAAGGCAATGGCTTGATCGTAGTTCTTCTTCATGTAGTGCACTTGTGCCAGAAAATAGTAGCCGTACGCGTTGGTCGGGTCGACGGCGACCGATTTCTCGAAGCGCTCCACCGCGACGTCATAGTGACCTTGGTTGCGTTGCTGGCGGCCTTCCTCGATGAGCCGCATGGCCGCTGCGACGTTGGGCGGAGTTGTGGAGGAAATGCGGCTCAGCAGAGATTCGGGCTCCAGAGGCGTTGGCTGGGTTTGGGTATTCATCTCAGGAAGTGTCGGCTCTGAGCCCGGCGGCGGTTTGAGCTCAGCGAGCTCGCCCACCTCCTGCTCTTCGAACGAACCCGAGGATCGAGCCGCAGGGGCGCGTGTGGGTGGGGCCGTCGTTTGCGCAGACTGAGATCCTGAACCGGGAGTAGCGCGCGCTGCCGGTGCGGCTGGATCGCGATGCGGCAAGACTTGCACGTTACTGCACGCCGGCGCCAGCGTCACGGCCACCCACAGGATTGCCGCGAGAAGGCGCTGCGGGTCTCGGGAAAGAGTCGGCTTCACGGTCGTGCCTGGCGTGCGGGAGACGAGCGTCGCGCCTCCCGTATGACGATCCAGCCGTGCGCTGTCAACCGGCGGCGGCTGGGTGCAATGCAGGGGACAGGCCGCTGTCTGGCATTCCGTCATGTACGGGGTGAAGCGGACACTCCGCAGTTGGTTCGTCGCCGGTATAGAATCCCTCTTCAATCGAGCGCGGGCATGCGGACGTCGCTAACAACCCGGAGATGGGGTCGATGCGTTCGAGCACAACCCCAGGGGGCGGCACGAACGGATTGACAGGCCGGCCAGCCGTCGCCTGCTTCATGAAATCCGTCCAAATGGGAAGTGCCGCTTCTGCGCCGGCGAGATCGAGCGGCCGTTTCTGATCGAATCCAACCCACACGACGGTCAACAGATCCGGGGTGAAGCCAACGAACCACGCGTCGCGATAGTCGTTTGTGGTGCCGGTTTTGCCCGCTGCCGGCAGTGTGAAGCCTCGCGTCCGGGCGCCGCGTCCCGTGCCCGAGTCGAGCACGCCTTCCATGAGATAGGTGACGAGGTAGGCGGTTTCCGGTGCGACGACCCGTTCGACGTGTACTGGGTTACGCTCGATCGGTTCATCGTTGCGGTCGAGGACCTTCTTGATGGATTGCGGCGTGGCGCCCAGACCACCGTTGGCGAGGACCGAGAAAGCTTGGGCCACTTCGAGTGGCGTCACTTCTGCGGAACCGAGCACGATCGACGGGTAGGGGGGCAGTGGAGACCGGATCCCCATGCGGCGCGCCATGTCGATCACGGCATCGAGTCCGACGTCGTGTGCGATCCGTGCCGTCGCGGCGTTGAGCGACGATTCCAACGCCTCTCGCACCGTGACGTTGCCCAGGTAGCGCTTCTTGTAGTTCGCCGGGGTCCAGACCTGCTTGTCGTAGCTCCATTCGAACGGTGCGTCGTCGACCCGGGTGGTCGGCGTTATCGACCGGCCGCCGTGGTTCGATTGCTCGAAGGCCGCAAGGTAGATGAACGGCTTGAAGACTGATCCCGGTTGACGCAGCGCCTGCGTACACCGGTTGAATTGAGTGGAGCGATAGTCGCGCCCACCCATCATGGCCTTGATGGCGCCCGTCTGCGGTTCGATGGCGATGAGGCAAGCCTGCAACTCTTCGTCGGGAGACGCGCCGCGCAACCGCGGATAGCGCCGCTCCAACTCGGCCAAGCCCGCCTGTACGGTCTGCTCGGCGACGTGCTGCAGCTGCATGTCCAGCGCTGTATATATGCGCAACCCTTCGCGTGTCAGGACATCGGGCGGATAGGTTTGCGACAGCTCATGGCGCACGAAGTCGACGAAGTAGGGAGCCTCCTGCGTCTGCGCGGTTGCCGGCCGCGTGCGCAGCGGCTCGACCACGGCGGCGGCATATTCCTCTGGCGTGATGTCATCTTCATCCAGCATGAGCTGCAGAGCGTAGTCGCGCCGACGCTTGGCGCGTTCCGGATCCCGAAACGGTGAGTAACGATTGGGCGCCTTGATGAGGCTGGCCAACATGGCGATTTCGGCGATGCTCAACTCCTGTGGCTGTTTGGCGAAGTAGAAGTGGGACGCTTCCCAGACACCGTAGATTCCCTGCGCGCCCCGTTGCCCGAGATAGATCTCGTTGATGTAGTTCTCGAGAATTTGCTCTTTGGTGAAGCGGCGCTCGACGACCAGCGCCATGCCAGCTTCGCGCACTTTGCGGCGTAGGGTGCGTTCGTCGGACAGGAAGAAGTTCTTCATCAGTTGTTGTGTCAAGGTGCTCCCACCCTGGACCGTCTCACCACTGCGCACGTTGACCAGCAACGCGCGTGCGACGCCGAAGAAGTCGATGCCAGGGTGCGAGTAGAAGCGTTGATCCTCGACGTCGATGATAGCGCGCAGGAGCAACGGGGGAACGTCGGGGAGAGCGACCAGGTGCCGCTCTTCCCAGACGTCTCGAAACAGACCGCTGATCAACTTCGGCTCTAGCTCGAGCGCATAGATCTCTTGTTGAGTCGACCGGTCCTCGATTCGCGACACCGTATTGCCCGTCAGGAACAGCCGTACTGGATGCCCACGCACGTCGCTCCCGAGGGTTGTCGGATCGTGCAGGAAAATGTCGAGCCACCCGCCCTTGGCGTTGAGAACATAGTCGCCCTTGCGGGTCACGTTGCCGCTGACGGGTTGGTAGCCCAGCTGCTTGAGCCGCTCGATCAGACCCACCGCGTGGACATCCATTCCCGGGTATACCAGGAAACCGTCAGCGTAGATCTTCGACGGAAAGTCCCATTGGTGGGTGCGAAACTTTTCGGAAACCTCTCTGTCCCAGCGGTAGAAAAGGTAGGCCCCGAGGACCGTGCCGGACACGGCCGCGGCCAGGAGCACGAGCAATGCACTTTGAGTCAGGCGTCGCAGCATGCGCGTCTCGGAGCCGATGGCCGGCGAAGCCGTCGTCTCCCGGACTCTCTCAAAACTCGATAGAGCACGGAACACCGAACCTGGAGAACAGACAAACGAAGACGAACGCTGGCACTCTGTGTTCGGTGTTCCGTGTCCGGTGTTCCATAGAGTAGAGACACCCGCTGATTCGGGGCTGAGGTCGTCGCCAAACGCCTCAGCCCCGATTGATGGAATAGGAGTGGGTTCTATTCGGAAGGCTTCAGGGCGAGGAAGATGGTGTTCTCGCCGCGCCGCACGAGCAACAGCACGCTCTTGCCCTGGGGCGTGCTCTTGAGGGCCTTGCGATAGCTGGCCAGGTCCTTCACGGACTCGCGGTTGACCTCCAGGATGACATCACCCCGGCGCATGCCGGCTTCGTCCGCGCTACTGCCAGACTGCACTCCCGACACCACCACACCCTTACTATCCGGTGGAAGCCCGAGGCTCTCCGCAATGTCCGGTGTGAGCGGCTGGACAGTCAGACCGAACCCCTCCTCCTTTCCAGTTTCCGCCGCCACCTCCTCTTCCTTCAGCTCCCCAATGGTGACCGACAGCGTCTCCGTTTCCTTGTTTCGAATGAGCTTGAGCTTCGCCGGTTTGCCGACGCCGGTACGCGCCACGAGCAGCGGCAGCTCAGTGGAATCTTTCACGGCATGGCCGTCGAACTCGATGATGACGTCGCCGACTTTGACGCCGGCCTCTTGGGCGGGCCCGTCATCCATGACGTCGGCCACCAGTGCACCCTTCGCCTCGGACAAGCCGAGCGAATCGGCGATCTCGGGCGTTACCTTTTGAATGAGCACCCCGAGCCAGCCGCGCGTGACCTTGCCCTTGGCTTCGAGCTCGGGCAGCAATTCTTTCGCAAGATTGATCGGGATGGCGAACCCGATACCAATGTTGCCGCCGGTGCGGCTGAAGATCGCGGAGTTGATACCTACGACTTCGCCGTGCATGTTGATGAGCGGACCGCCCGAGTTCCCCGGATTGATTGCGGCGTCCGTCTGGATGAACTGGTCATAGCTTCCCTGACCAATGAAGCGCCCCTTGGCGCTGACGATTCCGGCTGTGACGCTGTGCTCGAGGCCAAACGGGTTGCCGATCGCCATCACCCACTCGCCCACACGGAGGCCATCAGAGTCGCCCAAGGACACGGTCTGCAAGTCGCGGGCATCGTCGATCTTGATCACCGCGATGTCCGTTTTGGGATCCCGTCCGATGAGCTTGGCCTTGTACTCGCTCTCATTCGAGAGCTTCACCAGGATCTCGTCGGCGTTCTCGACGACGTGGTTGTTCGTGAGGATGAGACCTTCCTTGTTGATGATGAAGCCGGAGCCCAAGCTGCGTTGCTTGAATGGCTTGCGGGGGAACGGCCCGAAGAACCGCTCGAAGGGTTCCCAGAATTCGTGTGGACCTTGGCCGAATGGATTACCCGGGCCGCCCGGACCGCCCGGACCGCCGGGACCGCCCGGACCCATCTGCGGTACTTCCCCTTGCGAGGTAGTGGAGACGTTGACGACGGCGGGGCTCAAGCGATCAGAGAGGCCGGCAAAGTCCGGAAGGCCGTTGAGCGCCGCGGCTGCGGGCGCTTTCGGGGCTGGCGGTGGGCTCTGCGCTTCGGGGGTGGGTTCCTCACCGCCCCAGAAACTGATCGCGCTTGCGGACGTGCCCAGGCGGAGTGCGGCGGTCGCCGCAACCCCCATCACGAAGCCAATTGCGAGTAAGACAACGACTGGTGTAGCGCGCTTCGGCGCACTCATGCTTCCTCCTTGAGAACCGACTTTCGTTCGTACGATCGGTGACGTTTGTCGCGTGCGCGCGCCGCGCGTGCGTGACTCGGTCTGTAGATATTGCGGGTCAGGCCCTCGACTGTTTCGTGATGGGGCTCCGTCGGAGCGCGGCGATGGAGCACCGGATGTTCTTCTCGTTCACGTCGGTTGGGTGCGACGTGCGCGTTCAACGTACCTGAGGCGGAGATCGTAGAGGACGCCGTCGAGCAATCGGCTTTCTGCCTGATCCAAGTTTCCTTTCGTTTTTTCCTGCAGCAATCCTAAGATGTCGATCATCTGTTTGGCGGCGCCTAGATCGATGTCAACGCGATGGCTGACCGGATCGGGAATCTCACCGAGATGCGCCAATGCCTGTGTGCTCAAGCTCAACAAGAACGTCGAGAAGTTGAGCTCCATGAAGGGTGCGTCATGCGGCGTTGATTCGTCGACGGCTGCTGCGGCTTGCACGGGACCGCGATCGACTATGGTCTCGCTCGCTTGTTGGGCTTCCGATTGCGGGTCGGTGCTGACCTCCGGCCGCGCGTCGCCGCTTTCCGAAAATCGACGACGATCCTGCACCTTGAAGCCGCGCTTCTCTTCTTTGTCCTCGTCCACCATTCCCAACAGGCCCCGATATGCTCGTCGCTGGGCGTTACGCGCGCATAGCACGTAATCGCTTGATGCGCTCCTCGAGCGGCGGGTGGGTGCTGAAAAGTCCCGCCAGCGACCGGCCGCTCAATGGGTTGACGATGAACAAATGTGCGGTTTGCGGACTGGCATCGAGTGGAACACGCTCCGCTGCGACCTGCAACTTCTCAAGTGCCCGTGCCAGGGGCTCGCCGTTGTGCAGCAGCTCCGCGCCACTTGCATCGGCTTGATATTCGCGGGAGCGCGAAATCGCCAGTTGAATCAGCGTTGCCGCCAAAGGCGCGAAGATGGACATGGCGATCAATCCGAGAATGCCGCCGCCGTTGTCGCGTTCGTCGCGCGAGCCGCCGAAGATCGCGGCGAAGCGAGCCATGTTGGCGATCATCATCACCACGCCAGCAAGCGTGGCGGCGATCGAGCTGATGAGAATGTCGCGATTTTTCACGTGGCTGAGCTCGTGCGCCAGGACGCCTTCGAGTTCCTCCCACGACATCAGCCGCATGATACCTTCGGTCACCGCGACCGCAGCGTGCTGCGGGTTGCGGCCGGTCGCGAAGGCGTTCGCGGCGTCCGACGGGATGACGTACAGCTTCGGCATCGGCATGCCCGCGCGCGTCGCCAGGTTTTGCACGACGCGGTATAGGTCAGGCGCCTCGTTCATTCCGACCGCGCGGGCCCGGTACATCGCCAGCACCAGCTTGTCCGAAAACCAATAGCTACCGAAGTTCATCACCACTGCGAAGACGAACGCGATCATCAGACCTTGCTGCCCGCCGAGGAACTGGCCGACCCACATGATCAGGCCGGTGAGCAGCCCGAGCAGCAGCGTCGTTTTGAGCATGTTGGACATGTGTCAGCCTCCTTGTGCGTTCGACGTGCAACCCCAGTGGTTTATTTGATCGATGTGGGCACGCTTTGTGCTGACTGAGAGGCTCTTCGACGAAGGAACGTAGTATGCACCCCCAACCTTGTCAAGAAAACCTCCGGGTGCGCATCGCCCGGGCGCTCGCCGGACGTTTCGAAGCGATTCAAGGAGCTCCGCATCGACTGGCCTGGGCGGTCCGGGTGCGCTGGTTGGTGATCGGAGGGGTCGCTTGCCTCTCCGTATTGGCGCATGTGTGGGGCTTGTTTGCGTCGATCCAGCCATGTGTGCAGGCGGCGATCGTGGGGGCGCTCATGAACGCTGTGAACGCGTGGTGCGTGGCACGGAGCCGTTGGGTGGTTGCGGTCACTTCCGTGGCCATACCACTGGATCATCTGCTCATCACTTATGTCGTCGTCAATACCGGTGGCCTGCAGAGTCCGTTTGTCATGATGTACGTCGTGCAGGTCCTGGCGACCGCGATGCTGGTGGATACCGTCGTCGCCGCAGCGAGTGCGGTTCTGGGCATGCTGACGTGGGTAGCCGGCATTACCCTCCAGGCAACGGGCATGCTGGCTGTGCCGCCGCTGTTCTCGCCGAACGCACCGGCGCAGGCCATCGTCTATATCGGGACCTGGGCAACGTATCTGCTCTACAGTCTGGCGCTGCTGGTGTACTTGGGCGGCTACATATCGGGGCGCTTGCGAGCCAGCGAGCGCGATCTAGCCGAGAGGAATCGGGAGGTGCAGGTGGCGTTGGCGTCGCTGCAGGTGGCCCATGAGGAACTGCGAACGTCGTACGGGCGGCTGCAGCAGGCGGAGGCGCAGCTGGTGCAGTCCGAGAAAATGCGCGGCCTCGGCCAGCTGGTTGCAGGCGTGGCGCACGAGCTCAACAACCCCATTAGCTTCATCTCTGCCAACGTCGAGCATCTGCGCACATATGTTGGACGAGTGCAGCGCGCCCTCGAGGCGTATGCGAGCGCGTCATTGACCGTGGAGGAGCGCAGCCGGCTGCATCAGTTGCGCGCCGAGATCCGCGTCGATGAGGCGCTCGCCGACCTTCCGGCACTCCTCGATGATTGCGAGGAGGGAGCGCGACGCAGCAAGCATATCGTCGATGAGCTGCGGTCCTTCTCGCGTGGAGACGAGCGCGACGAGTTCCGACTGGCCGACGTCCATCGCGGCATCGAGAGCACGTTGGCGCTGCTGGCGCACCGACTGAAGCACGGCATCACGGTGCATCGCGATTTTGGCGACCTTCCGGCGGTCGAGTGTCATCCAGACCAGCTCAACCAGGTCTTCATGAACCTGCTCGCGAACGCTGTCGACGCAATCGGGACGGGTAGTGGCAACATCTGGATTACAACTCGAGCGGTGCAAGATGCCGTCTCACCGAATGGTGCGATTCGTATCTCGGTTCACGACGACGGCCCAGGCATGACCGCCGAGGTCCAGGCGCGCCTGTTTGAGCCGTTCTTTACGACGAAGGACGTCGGCCAGGGGACGGGTCTGGGCCTCAGTGTCTCATACGGCATCATTCAACGGCATCAAGGGAAGGTCAGTGTCGATTCGCGGCCTGGCGGCGGCGCCACCTTCATTGTGACCGTACCGGTCAAACACCCGATTGTGACTGCTTAGGGCGACCGAAGCAGTCCTCAGGCATTAGCTAGACTGGCGGCAATCAGGGGGTAGTCAGCAAAATTCTTTTGATTGACAGGCACCATCAGTGGGCATATAACGGGCGCGTTGTGGTGGAAAGTGGGGTGGAATGGGGTAGTAGCCCAAGTGGTGGTGCATGTTTCGCGGAACGTATGATCACTCCATCGATGACAAAGGACGCGTCAGCGTTCCCGCGAGGTTCCGCGAGGAGCTACAGGCAACCAGGGACGAACGGGTAGTCATCACGAATTTCGTGGTACTCCAGGCGCGCTGCTTGGAAGTCTACCCGTTCGCCGCTTGGGTTCAACTGGAAGAGCGGCTGCGCACCAAGCCGCAGTTTGATCAGCGGGTCGTGAACTTCCTCAACTATTATATGTCGGCCGCGCACGACTGCGAGCTCGACAAGCAGGGGCGGATCCTCCTCCCCCCACCGCTACGCGAGTACGCCGGCCTCAAGCGTGAGATCGTCTTCACCTCGGCGCTGGACAAGTTCCGGATCTGGGACCGGGAAGCTTGGCACAAGGTCCGAGACGAGGTGGAGCGGATGGCCATGGAGCGGCCCGAAGAATTCAACGTATTGGAGATTTGATCGTGCTTCCGGTGTCGGTCACCCGTTCGTCAACGGCCAGCGCGCAACGCATGGACACGCGGCGCGCCTCGGCGTGGGTGCGACCGGTCAACACCTCTTCGAGAACGCTGGCCGAGCGTCGCGCTTTGGTCGTGTGGTTGGCGCTGGTCGTCGCCGCCGGCGTAGCGATTGCCCTTGGTTACGTGTGGTTGCGGCTCCAAGTCGTCAATGTAGGCTACCATCTCTCTGCTGCCCGCGAAGTCATCGGGCGGCTCGAGCAGGAAGAGCATGAGTTGACCCTCGAGCTGGCCACGCTCGAGGCCCCCGCGCGACTCGAGGAAGAAGCCCGCGTCCGTCTGGGCATGGGGCGACCCGAGAAGGGGCAGGAGGCGGTTCTGCCATGACGCGGGCGGCATCGCGGTTACGGATGGCCAGCGTGGCAGGGGTGTTCTTCATGCTGCTCCTCGTAGCGTTGGCGCGGGCGTTCCAGCTCAGCGTTGTCGAGAACGCGTCCCTGCGCGACCGAGCCGGCCGCCAACACGGAAAGCGGGTCATGCTGCCGCCCGAACGTGGAACCATTGTTGACCGTCACGGCCAGGTGCTGGCGATGACGGCCGAGTCAGCAGCCGTGTACCTGCGCCCGCGTCAGCTCGACCGTGACGCGGAGTCCCTCAGCCGGCTTGCCGGCGCCTTGGACATCTCGGCCGATCATGTCGTGCAGAAGGCGGTGGCGACCGCGCCCTTCGTGTGGTTGGTGCGCGATGCCAGCCCGGAGCAAGCGTCGGCAGTGGCAGCCCTCGGTTTGCGGGGCGTGGGGAGCGAACCTAGCCGACGCCGCACCTATCCACGCGGTGCGCTAGCAGGGCAGGTGATCGGTTTTGCCGGGACCGACTCCCAAGGGCTCGAAGGTGTGGAGCTGGGATACGATGGTCTCCTCCGCGGTCCCGCCGAATCGCTGGTCGTCCAGCGCGATGCCCGTGGGCGGTGGATGTTGTTGGAAGACTCGGGGCGACAGCAGTCGCGCCAACCGCCGCATGTCGAGCTCACCATCGATGCGACGCTGCAGCAAGTGGTCGAGAGCGAGCTGGAAACTGCGGTCGTGACGCGCCAAGCCGAGGCGGGAGTCGCGGTCGTCATGGATCCGGAGAGTGGCGAAATTCTTGCCCTCGCCAATTACCCACGCTTCGATCCCAACGACCTGAGCAGTGCCACCGCCGATCGCTGGCGCAATCGCGTCGTTGCCGACTCCTATGAACCTGGCTCAACCTTCAAAGGCGTGTTGGCGGCAGCCGCCCTCGAAGCCGGCGTGGTTCATCCCAAGGATCGCATCCATTGCGGCGGTGGGAGTTACGCCGTCGCCAACCGCGTCGTCCACGACCACGATCCGTACGGGTTGTTGACGTTCGCGGACATCATCAAGTATTCGAGCAACATCGGATCAGCAAAAGTCGGCGAGCGCTTGGGCAGCGCCCGCTTTCTTGCGGCGATTCGGGCGTTCGGTTTCGGCGCGCCCACTGGGATCGACCTCCCTGGCGAAGTGCCCGGGCTGCTCATTCCAGCCGAGGATTTCACGCGCATCAACTTAGTCACGGTGAGTTTCGGACAGGGCATCGCGGTAACGCCGCTGCAGCTGCTGCGGGCATATGCCGCGATTGCTAACGGCGGAAAACTCATGCGGCCGTATGTCGTGCGACGGGTGGTGGCGGCGGATGGGACGGTCCTACACGCGAACGGTTCGCAGGTCATGGGGCAGCCGATCTCGAAAGAGACGGCTGCCATCGTGACTCAACTCCTGCAGGGCGTGGTGGAGGGCGGCACCGGCAAACAAGCGCAGATCGAGGGTGTGGCGGTGGCGGGGAAGACGGGGACTGCGCAGAAGGTCGAGGGGAAGACCGGCCGGTACTCGGCGCGGGCGCGGATGTCGTCGTTCGTGGGATTCGTCCCCGCCGACGCACCGCGCTTCGCGATTCTGGTGGTCATCGATACGCCCAAGACGGCCACCTACGGTGGAGTGGTTGCCGCGCCGGTATTTCAACGGGTTGCGGAGTTTGCGATCGATCGGCTCGGGTTGCGCATCGCGGCCGCGCCGACCGGTCCCGATCCCAGAGCGACCCACCCCGAGATGCCGACAGCGCAACTGGTCGGCTGGTCGGCCGGCAGTGCGCCGCGGGGGATGCCAAGTTTCATGGGGCTGAGCATGCGTGAGGCGCTCGTACGAGCGGCCCGGGCGGGTTGGCAGGTCGAAACCACCGGCTCGGGCTACGTGGTTCTTCAGGAGCCACCGCCGGGCGCCGAGACCGGATCCGGAAAACGCCTCGCGCTGCAATTTGGCTCGACGGCAGGTTGACGCTATGACTGCGGCGGCGTTCGCGGAACGACTGGACGCCACGTTCATGAGCTGGACCGTGCAAGATGTAATCGCGGCGACACGGGCGCGCGTGGTGCCCGTCGTGCGCCGCGACGACGTATTTCCCTCCGTCAGCACCGATTCGCGCCACATTGCTCCGGGGTGTCTGTTCTTCGCGTTGCGCGGACCGCAGTACGACGGTCATGACTTCGTTGCTGCCGCTCTCGAGCAGGGAGCCGCCGCGGCGGTTGTGGAACGTTTGCCGGTCGGCGTACCGCCGGACCGTGCGCTCGAAGTGCCAGATACGTTGCGTGCGTTGGGTGATCTTGCGGCGTGGACGCGGGCGCGATATCCCGTGAGTGTCGTTGGCATTACGGGAAGCAACGGCAAGACGACCACCAAGGAGATGATCGCTGCGGTCTGTCAGGCCGCACCGTTCACATCGCCGCGCAATCGCATCCTCAAGACCGAAGGCAATCTGAATAACCTCATTGGTCTGCCGCTGATGTTGCTGCAATTGCGTGGCGACGAAACCGTCGCTGTGTTGGAGATGGGGATGAATCAGCCGGGTGAAATCGCCCGACTCACTGAGATTGCGCGGCCCGACTTCGCCGTGGTGACCAACATCGGGCCCGTGCACCTCGCTGGTGTCGGTGGCACGATTGCCGGCGTCGCGGCGGCCAAGGGGGAGCTGTTCGCTGGCCTCACCCCGGACGCCGTGGTCGCCGTCAACGTGGATGACGAGTGGGTGCGGCGCATTGCCGCGCCGTTTAAGGGACGCACGATCACTTTTGGCGCGGCGGGTGAAGTCACCGCCGCACGGATGCGCGATCTCGGAACGGATGGTG
>Ga0187892_10007377_pt1 | contig 15702 bp, 11 predicted proteins | sample MA1701073metaG_FD_139345 | JGI IMG/M metagenome (GOLD analysis project Ga0187892, IMG submission 139345) | Bio-ooze microbial communities from a basaltic lava cave in the Kipuka Kanohina Cave System on the Island of Hawaii, USA - MA170107-3 metaG ... | reverse complement strand
CCTGGCGGCTGCCGTGCCTGCGCGCGCGGGAGAACGCGTGCTCGATGTCGGCGCTGGCGCCGGCGTAGCCGGGCTTTGCGTCTTGGCGCGCGTTTCCGGCGTGCATGTGACAGCCGTCGACATCGATAAACGGCTCGTAGCGCTTGCCGCTCGGAATGCGGCTAAAAACAGCTTCGACCGGCATTTCCGGGCTATCGCCGCCGATGTGAGGACTCGATGGAAGGCGCTCGGCGAAACGGGGCTCAGGCGCGAAGGCTATCATCATCTGATGGCCAACCCGCCCTTCTATACCGCAAGCAGAGTGAGAGCGGCCCTCGATCCCGCGCGCGCGGTGGCGCATGTCATGCGTGAAGGAGACTTTTCGGCCTGGGTAGACTTCTTCACCACGATGTGCGCGCCGCATGGGCTTCTGACTTTGATCCACCTGCCGGATTGTCTCGAAGAACTTCTTTGCGTGATCGACGGGCGGTTCGGCGACATTACCGTGTTTCCGCTTTTTCCGCGGGCCGGCGAAGCCGCAACGCGCATCATCGTGCAGGCCAAGAAGGGAAGCCGGGCGGGGCTCAGCCTTATGTCCGGGCTTGTGCTGCATGAGGCAGACGGGCGTTACACGGAAGCGGCCGAGGCTGTTCTCAGAGAAGGGGCGGCACTGGAATTGCGTCGATCGAGCGAGGGAAAGAACCGCGAACGATAAGGTCTTCCGGAAGCCGAAGAGCCGCGCCCTTCCGGGTGCGGCTCTTCGCGATTCGTTAGGCGCCGTGGAGGCGCGCGAGCCTGTTACCAGTTGTAATAGCGGTACCGCCAGTAAGGATAATAGGCATAAGGATAGCCGGCGGGGTAACGCGGCCCCCAATAGCGGCGAGGACCGTACCAGCCCCAGCGCGGCCCGACATAATCTCTCACACCGGGCCCCCAGCCCCAATAGCCGCGGCGCCATCCGGCTTCCGCGGAACTCGGGGCGAGCGTGACCAGGGCGAGTGCGAGCGCTCCCAATGCCACCGCAATCGTCGCAAGCTTGCTCATTCATTCCTCCTCAGAGATCCGAAGCGGCGCTCGCTGACTGCCGGAACGCGCCGCCAAGGGTGGTGCACACCACCCTTAATCTCGATTATAGCAAAAACCCCGGCAGCCCCGATGACGGTCTCCAACTTGCGCTAACCAACGCTTAAAGGCCACCCTCTCCCCTTGCTTGCGGGAGAGGGTGGCGAAGCCGAGCGCAAGCGAGGCTGAGCCGGGTGAGGGGGTCCAACGCGTCATACCGGCGGAAGCCGGTATCCAGGCTCACAAACGCAGTGCATGGCGCTTCTGGATTCCGGCTTTCGCCGGAATGACGGATCCCGCTCACCCGCCTCGCAGCTTCGCTGCACGGCACCCTCCCACGAGGCGAGAGGGTTCAAAATTGCGTGCGGCCGCCGGTGTTAATTGGCACATAAAGCGCCGCTTCTCCTTTGTTTTGGCACAACCCCGCTATACGTTAGGCGCCATGAGCAACCTCTTGGACGATCTCCGCCTGCCAAGCCGCGAAAGCTTGAAGAGCTATCTTCCGGCTTCGTGGACCAATAGCGCGCCGGTCGTTCCGGTACTCCGCTTCGCCGGGGCGATCGGCGTGGTGACGCCGCTCCGTCCCGGCCTGTCGCTCGCAACGTCGGCCTCTGCCATCGAGAGGGCGTTTTCCATGCGCGGCGCCAAGGCCGTCGCCATCCAGATCAACTCGCCTGGCGGCTCTGCGGTGCAGTCGATGCTGATCTACAAGCGCATCAGAGCGCTCGCCGCCGAGAAGGACCTCAAGGTCTATGTTTTCGCCGAGGACGTTGCCGCCTCGGGCGGTTATCTGCTCGCGCTTGCCGGCGACGAGATCTATGCCGATCCGAGCTCGATCGTGGGCTCGATCGGCGTGATCACCGCCACCTTCGGTGTGAACGAGCTGATCAACCGCATCGGGGTGCAGCGCCGGGTGTATACCGCAGGCGAGAGCAAGGACACACTCGACCCGTTCCTCCCCGAGAAGCCGGAAGACGTCGCGCGCATCAAGGCGCTGCAGAGCGACGTGCATCGGACCTTCATCGACCTCGTCAAGACGCGGCGCGGCGCCAAGATCGGCAAGGCCGATGTCGATCTCTTCACCGGCGAGTTCTGGTCCGGGCGGAAAGCGCTAGAGCTCGGTCTGATCGACGGGCTCTCGGACCTCCGCACCAAGATGCGGGAGATCTACGGCGACGAGGTGCGTCTCAGGCTGGTGCAGCCTTCAACCTCTTGGTTCAGGCGCCGGCGCGGCGTTTTCGCCGAGGGCGACGGTTTTGGCTTCGGTTTCTCACCCGGCGGGTTTGCCGCCGATCTCATCTCTGCGATCGAAGCCAGGGCGCTTTGGTCGCGTTTCGGGTTCTGACCGATGCCGCAAGTGCTCATTCTTGTCGCGGTGGGCGCTGGCCTGTTCCTTGCCGGCCGGCTCTATCGCGATATGCAACGGCGCATCCAATCCGAGCTCCGCGCCGCCGAGGAGGCGCTGCAGCGGCGCGCGCGTGAGAATGCCGTGCCGCTCGAGCGGGATCCCGCAACCGGGGTCTACAGGCCGAAGCGCGTGGCGCAAGGGGCCGATAACAAGCACCGTTAGCGTCCCGGAACGGCGCCCCTCGGTTCACCTCATAGAAATTCGTGGAAGCCCGGCGCGAGGACGGGCATGACGGTTCAATTTGGGGGGGAATTGCATTAGCGTCCCCGCGACCCTGCCGAGGCTTCATCAACCCCAGCGATCGAGACTGATGGCCAAGCCAAAGAAATCCGCGAAGCCGAGGCCGACCTCCTTCCAGGATTTGATCCTCAAGCTCGAGCGCTTCTGGGCCGATCAGGGCTGCGTGATCCTTCAGCCTTACGATTTGGAGATGGGAGCCGGCACCTTTCATCCCGCAACCGCGCTGCGCGCGCTCGGGCCTAAGCCCTGGCGCGCTGCCTATGTGCAGCCCTGCCGCCGCCCCAAGGACGGCCGCTACGGCGAGAACCCGAACCGGCTTCAGCATTACTACCAGTTCCAGGTGATCCTGAAGCCGTCGCCGCCCGACATCCAGAACCTCTATCTCGAAAGCCTCGTTGCCATCGGCATCGACCCCTCGAAGCACGACATCCGCTTCGTCGAGGACGATTGGGAGAGCCCGACGCTCGGCGCCTGGGGGCTTGGCTGGGAGGTGTGGCTCGACGGCATGGAGGTGACGCAGTTCACCTATTTCCAGCAGGTCGGCGGCTTCGATTGCGACCCCGCCTCCGGCGAGCTGACCTATGGGCTCGAGCGCCTCGCCATGTACGTGCAGAACGTCGATCGCGTTTTCGATCTCGATTTCAACGGCGGGGAGGGCAACGACAAGGTCACCTATGGCGACGTCTTCCTCCAGGCCGAGCAGGAATATTCGCGCTACAATTTCGAACAGGCCGACACTCAGCTTCTTCTGCAGCATTTCCGCGACGCCGAGGCCGAATGCAAGGCGTTGCTCGCCAAGGGTGACAAAGGCGGGCGTCACCTGCTGGCGCTGCCGGCCTACGACCAGGCGATCAAGGCCTCGCATATTTTCAATCTGCTCGACGCGCGCGGCGTGATCTCGGTGACCGAGCGGCAAGCCTACATCTTGCGCGTGCGCGATCTCGCCAAAGCCTGCTGCGCCGCATGGCTCAAGACCGAGGCGGGCGGCGCCGATGGCTGAGCTTCTGCTCGAACTGTCCTCCGAGGAGATCCCGGCACGCATGCAACAGCGCGCGCGCGAGGACTTGGCGCGCTTGCTCGGGCAGGCGCTCGCCGGGGCGGGGCTCGAATACAAGGCGATCAGGACCTTCGCCACGCCGCGCCGGCTGACCGCCGTCGTCGACGGCCTTCCCGCCCGCTCGCCCGTCGTGCGCGAGGAGAAGAAAGGCCCGCGCGTCGATGCGCCAGAAGCCGCGATCAAGGGCTTCCTCAAATCGTCAGGTCTTGCCTCCGTCGATCAGGCAGAGCGGCGCGAGGACAAGAAGGGCGCTTTCTACGTGGCGCTGATCGAGAAACGCGGCCGGGCGACGGCAGAGATCCTGGCCGGGATTGTGCCCGACACGGTGCGAAATTTTCCCTGGCCGAAATCGATGCGCTGGGGTTCGGGCGAACTTCGTTGGGTGCGACCGCTCCATTCCGTCCTTTGCCTTTTCGACGGCAAGGTCGTGCCCTTCGACATCGACGGCATAAGGAGCGGCAAGGAGACACGCGGTCACCGCTTCATGGCGCCCAAGCCCTTCGCCGTGAAAGGCTTTGCCGATTATGCGAAGAAACTTCGCGCAGCCAAAGTGATTCTCGACGGCGAGGAGCGCGCTCGCCTCATCGGCGACGGCGCTCGCGCGCTCGCCAAGAAGGAGAAGCTCGCCCTGGTCGAGGACGAGGCGCTGCTCGCCGAGAATGCAGGTCTTATCGAATGGCCGGTGGTCTTGATGGGGAGGTTCGACGAGGCCTTCCTGTCGATGCCGCCCGAAGTGCTCGCCACTGCCATGAAGGCGTACCAGAAATGCTTTTCGCTCCGGAAGGGAGAAAAGCTCGCCAACCGGTTCATTGTGGTTGCCAATCTCAAAGCCAAGGACGGCGGCAAGGCCATCGTCGCCGGCAATGAGCGCGTGATCAGGGCGAGACTCGCCGACGCCAAATTCTTTTTCGATCAGGACCGGAAAGTGCTGCTGCCCGATCGCGTGCCCAAGCTCAAGGAGATCACCTTCCACGAGAAGCTCGGGTCGCAATACCAGCGGGTGCAGCGTGTGTGGAAACTCGCGCGCGAGCTTGCGCCTCTGGTCGGCGCCGATCCCGATCTTGCCGAACGCGGGGCGATCCTCGCCAAGGCCGATCTGGTGAGCGGAATGGTCGGCGAGTTCCCCGAGCTGCAAGGAGTGATGGGCCGCTATTACGCGCTCGATCAGGAGGAGAACGAAGCGGTCGCCGACGCCATCGCCGCGCATTACAAGCCGCTCGGACCCTCCGACGAGGTGCCGCGCGAGAAGGTGGCGATTGCGGTGGCGCTCGCCGACAAGCTCGACATGCTGATGGGTTTCTGGGCGATCGACGAGAAGCCGACAGGGTCGAAAGATCCTTACGCGCTTCGCCGCGCCGCGCTTGGCGTCATCCGCATCTTGCTCGAGAACGGGGTGCGCCTGCCGCTCTTGCAGGGGTTCCGATCCCAATCGCGGGGCGAAGCAAAGCTAAACGAAGACGTCGCGAGGAATCTCCTCGCCTTCTTCGCCGAGCGTCTCAAGGTGCATCTGAGGGAGCAGGGCGCGCGTCACGATCTCGTCGACGCCGTCTTCGCCCTAGGCGGCGACGATCTCCTGATGATCTTCCGCCGTGTGGACGCTCTCGGCCGCTTCCTCGACACCGATGACGGCGAGCACCTTCTCACAGGCACCAAGCGTGCCATCAACATCTTGCGCATCGAGGAGAAGAAGGACGGCGCGAAGTACGACCAGGCGCCAGACCCCAATCTCCTCAAACGCCCGGAGGAAAAGGCCCTCGCCAAGGCCGTCGGTGAAGTGGAGCGGGCAGCCGCCGCAGCGGTCGCGCGCGAGGATTTCGCCGCCACAATGTCAGAGATGGCAAAGCTCCGCGCTCCCGTCGATGCCTTCTTCGACTTCGTCACCGTCAATACGCAGGAGGCGGACCTTCGCGCCAACCGTCTTAGGCTGTTGAACCAAATTCGCGCAGCCACGTTGGAAGTCGCGGATTTCTCCAAGATCGAAGGATAACAAGGACGGAAGCATGCCGGATCATCTCTTCGTCTATGGCACGCTGAGAGCCGAGAGTTCGCATCCGATGGCGCATCGCCTGCGCGTTGCGGGGCGCAACATCGGCAGAGGCTCTACGCCCGGACGCCTCTACGATTTCGGTCATTGGCCGGGCGCCTATTTCGCGCCCGAACAAAAATACCGCGTCATCGGCAGCGTGTTCGCTCTCGCAAAGGGCCATAGGCTTCTCGTCGACCTCGACAAATATGAAGGCGTGATCCCCGCGCAAGGCGAGGAGCGGGAATGGCCGGAGGCTGAAGGGATGTTTCATCGCATCGCCGTCGAGGTCCTCCTCGACAAAGGCGGCAGCGTCGAAGCCTGGGCCTACGGGCTCAAGGAAATGCCCCGTGCCCGGCTGATCGGCACCGGCGATTTCATTGCCGACCGCCGCTTGCGCGCTCCACGAGTAGCCCGCCCTTAACAATTCCGCCTGACACCTTTTTGTGTGAAGGTCGGACAACCGATAAAAGGGCGGACCCGATCATGGACCGCGCGATGACCAAGGCTGAGCCAGCGAACAAGACCGCGCCGAAATGGGTCTACAGTTTCGGCGCAGGCCGCGCCGACGGCTCGGCGGCGGATCGCGACAAGCTCGGCGGCAAGGGCGCCTATCTCGCCGAGATGTCGCGGCTCGGGCTCCCCGTCCCTCCTGGCTTCACCATCTCCGCCGAACTCTGCGCCGTCTACTATGAGCTCGGGCGCAAGCTGCCTGACGAACTGAAACCGATGGTCGGCGCGGCGCTCGACAAGGTCGGCCAAAGCGTCGGCGCGCTATTCGGCGACGTCGACAATCCGCTGCTCGTCTCGGTGCGCTCAGGCTCGCGCGCCTCGATGCCCGGAATGATGGATACCGTGCTCAATCTCGGTCTCAACGATCGGACCGTGGAGGGCCTCGCGCTGCGCTCGGGTGACAGGCGCTTCGCCTACGACACCTATCGCCGCTTCATCCAGATGTATGCCGACGTGGTTCTCGGGCTGGACCACGAGCTATTCGAGGAGATCCTGGAGAACTACAAGAATCTAAAAGGCTTCGAGCTCGACACCGAATTGTCGGCCGAAGACTGGGCCGAGCTCATCGCCCGCTTCAAGAAGCTGGTCGAGACCGAACTCGGCACGCCCTTCCCGCAAGACATTCACGCTCAGCTTTGGGGCGCGATTGCCGCGGTGTTCGGGTCCTGGCAGAACGCCCGCGCCATCGCCTACCGCCGGCTCCACGATATTCCCGACGATTGGGGGACCGCCGTCACGATCCAGGCCATGGTGTTCGGCAATATGGGCGAGCGGAGCGCGACCGGTGTCGTGTTCACCCGCAATCCATCGACCGGCGTTCCCGAGCTTTACGGCGAGTTTCTGCCCAACGCGCAGGGTGAGGACGTGGTGTCGGGCATCCGTACGCCGGAGCCTTTGACCGAGGCCGCACGCCGCGGCACCAATTCGAGCCGGCCGTCGCTCGAAGCGCTCATGCCCGCGGTGTTCGCCGAGCTCAAGGCGGCTTCCGCCAAGCTCGAGTCTCATTTCCGCGACATCCAGGACATCGAATTCACGGTGCAGGACGGCAGGCTTTTCGTCCTACAGACCCGCTCGGGCAAGCGCTCGACGCAGGCCGCGCTCAGGATCGCCGTCGATATGGCCGAGGATGGTCTCATTACCCGCGAAGAGGCGGTGAAGAGCATCGATGCCGGCCAGCTCGACCAGCTCCTGCACCCCACGCTCGATCCCGATGCCGAGAAGACGGTCCTCGCCAAGGGCCTGCCAGCTTCGCCCGGCGCCGCCGCGGGCGAGCTCGTCTTCGATGCCGACGAGGCGGTGCATCTCAAGGCGCAAGGCCACACGGTGATCCTCGCCCGGGTCGAGACCTCGCCGGAGGACGTGCAAGGCATGCACTCCGCGCTCGGCATTCTCACCACGCGCGGCGGCATGACCAGCCACGCGGCGGTAGTGGCGCGCGGCATGGGCAGGCCTTGCGTGGTCGGCGCCTCTTCGGTCGTGATCGATCTCGAGCGCGAGACGCTTTCTGCCGGAGGCGTCCTTCTGCATAAGGGCGACGTGGTGACGATCGACGGCTCGACCGGCGAGATCATCAAGGGGCGCGTGCCGATGCGCGAGCCGGTTCTATCGGAATACTTCAACACCCTGATGCAATGGGCCGATGGCTTTCGCAGGCTGAGGGTGCGCGCCAATGCCGACACTCCGGCCGACGCACGCCAAGCGCGCGCCTTCGGCGCTGAAGGCATCGGGCTCTGCCGCACCGAACATATGTTCTTCGAGGAGGCTCGCATCCTCGCCATGCGCGAGATGATCCTTGCCGAAGATCAGGAGGGGCGGCGCCGGGCGCTCGCCAAGCTGCTGCCGGCCCAGCGCCGGGACTTCATCGAGCTGTTCGAGATCATGGCGGGGCTCCCGGTGACCATCCGCCTGCTCGATCCTCCGCTGCATGAATTCCTGCCTCACGGCGATGAAATCATCGGCGAGGTTGCCGCCAGCATGGGCGTGAGCGTGACGCGATTGCGCCGCCGCATCGCCGCGCTCAGCGAGTTCAATCCAATGCTCGGGCAGCGAGGATCACGGCTGTTGGTGAGCTATCCCGAGATCGTCGAGATGCAGGCCCGCGCCATTTTCGAAGCCGCCATCGAGGCGAGCCAGGCTCTGCATAACCGCGTCATCCCCGAGATCATGGTGCCTCTGGTCGTCACCAAGGCCGAAGTCGACCTGGTCAAAGGGCGCATTGCCGGCGTTGCCCGCGCGGTCGAACAGGAGCGAGCGACCAGCGTCGCCTATTCGGTTGGCACCATGGTCGAGCTGCCGCGCTCGTGCCTGATGGCAGGCGAGATCGGCGAAAGCGCCGACTTCTTCTCCTTCGGCACCAATGACCTGACCCAGACTACGTTCGGGCTCAGCCGCGACGATGCCGGACGATTCTTGGGCGAGTATGTCGATAAGGGGATCATCCAGCACGATCCCTTCGTCACCCTCGACAAGGCGGTTGCGGAGTTGATGCAGATCGCAGCCGAGCGCGGACGCAAAGCCCGTGCCGATCTCAAGATGGGGATTTGCGGGGAGCACGGCGGCGACCCGCGGACGATCGGCTTCTGCGAGAAGCTTAAGCTTAACTATGTCTCCTGCTCGCCCTATCGGGTGCCCATTGCCCGTCTCGCCGCCGCCAAGGCCGCCCTGGGGGCTACGGTAACCGATCCTTAGCGCTTCCCCCCGACAACTAGTTGGAAAGTTGCCCGCGACCACAATTTGCTCTAATTTACTAGGCAAGGTTAAGGTAACTATACGGGGATTCCGGGCTAGAACCGGTGGGGGACTAACAACTAAACTACTGATTTCCCTCCACCTTTGCCTGGTAGAGTTTGGGGATGCCTACAGCGCGGGCTTATGCCTGCGTGTGTGGCGGAGCGGGAAGAAGGGCGAACACGTCGTCCGGGCGTCCCGCTGACGGGGAACTGGAGGGAAAATGGGCCGACGCCTGCCTCGTCGGGTTTGGCACACCGCCGCTGCGCTGGTGCCGCTTCCCCTCATCGCTTTCGGCTATGTCGTGGCCGTGCCGGGCAACCCGGTCGCCTTCCAAATCGAGCTTTATCTCGCCGGCAAAGGTTCGGATCAGGCGCTGACGCGCCGGGCCGAGGCCGCGCCGCAGCGCTTGCCGCGCGAGGCCACACTGCTGTTCCGCACCGGCCGCAAAGGGCCAAGGGCCGACCAATCTCTCGCGCCCAACACCGTGACCTCGGCCGGTAAGCAGATGATCGCCGCCAATCTCGTCGGCGATCCGTCGGCGACCGGCGCCGTCTGGAGCCGCGGCGAAGTCAATGGCGCAAGCAAGGGCGACCGGCTCAAGCCGACCACCTCCGTGGTTGCGCTCAGCAATTCGGCCGCTGCGCCCGACAGCTCTCTCATGATGATGGCCGCGACATCGAACTTCGATATCGCCTCCTTCAGACCTTCACCCGAGGAGATCGCCTATCATCCTTCGGCCGAGGGATTGAACTTCCGCTATCAGGGCGAGAGCCAGGCCGAGTTCGAGGCGCGCGAGCGCCGTTGCCTCGCCATCGCCATCTATTTCGAGGCGCGCGGCGAGCCGACGCGAGGCCAAGTCGCGGTTGGCCAGGTGATCCTCAATCGCGTAAGGAGCCCGCTCTTCCCCGAGACCGTCTGCGGCGTCGTCTATCAGGGCCAGATGAACCCGGGCTGCCAGTTCTCCTTCACCTGCGACGGCAAGACCGACAACCCGCGCAACGATGGACAATGGGCCCAAGCCCAGAGCATCGCCAAACGTATCATGGCAGGCGAGCTTTGGCTTCCGGAGGTCGGCTACTCGACCTACTACCACGCCAATTACGTGAGACCGGACTGGACAGGCGACATGAGCAGGATCGATACGATCGGCCGCCACATCTTCTACAAGAAGCGCAATGAGCAGCCTTACCTCGTCGAGGCGTCCGCAGAGCCGCAACCCGCGCCACAGACGCCCCAGCCCCAGCCCGCGATGATGTCACTGACGCCGGCGCTTTCGCTGGTCTCGGCGGCGGGCGCGGGCGAGACTAGCGCGTCCACTCCAGCGATGAGTCTAGGTTTCGCGGCGAGTGAGTAAGCGCGCCGACCGAGATCACATCGACGCCGGTCGAAGCGATTTCCCGCACAGTCTCTAGCGTCACGCCGCCGGAAGCCTCGGTCACGACGCGTCCGGCAGCGAGCTTCACGGCCTTGCGCAGCGTTTCCACGTCCATATTGTCGAGCAGCACGGCGTGGATGGGAAACTTGAGCGCGTCGGCAAGCTGATCGAGCGTATCGACCTCGACCTCGATCCTGACGGGATGGCCGCGCTGCGACGCAAGCCGCGTCAGCGCCTTGGCCAGACCGCCTGCCGCGGCGATGTGGTTGTCCTTGACCAGGACGGCGTCGTAGAGGCCGAAACGTTGATTGACGCCGCCCCCCGCCCGCACCGCATATTTCTCCAAAGCACGCAATCCAGGCGTGGTTTTGCGCGTGCAGGCGATGCGCGCGGCCGTGCCGCTCACTGCGTCCACGTAGGACGCGGTCAGCGTGGCGATGCCGCTCAACCGGCCGAGGAAATTGAGCGCGGTCCGCTCGCCCGTGAGCAGCGCCCGGGTCCTGCCGGCGATGGTGGCGATGCGGCCCCCCGCAGCGACCCTGCCGCCTTCGGCGACGATCCGCGTGAAGCGAGCGCCGGGGTCGAGCGCCTTGAAGGCGGCTTCGGCAAGGTCGAGCCCCGCGACCACGCCGGCTTGACGCGCAACGATGGCGGCCTCGCCAGTTGCCTCGGCAGGAATGATCGAGTTGGTGGTGATATCGCCGGCTGCGCCAAGATCCTCGTCTAGAGCGAGTTTGACGGCGCGTTCGACGAGAAGCGGCGGCAAGGCAAGCGGGAAAGGCGATTTCGCGCTCATGCAGGATGCGGAGCGCGGCCGAAAGCAGCGCGAAGTTCCCGCGCCGGCGCGACCGCCTCTTGCGCCTCCCGCGCGACGGCTTCGGCCTGTTCGAGCGTGAGAAAGCTGCGCTTGGCGAGGCGCTCGTCCGGCAGCGGATAGTCGCTGCGGAAATGCGCGCCGCGGCTTTCACGGCGCTGAAGCGCCGCTGCAGTGATCAGCTTCGCGGTGGTGAGCATATTGGCGAGACGCCGGTCACGGGCGTTGTTAGCTTCGAGCGCGGCGATCGTGGCTAGCGTGCTTCGCAGCGAAGCCCCGTCGCGAATGACGCCGGCCCCGTCCGACATGGCGAGACGGAGCTTCCGCTCGGCGCTTTCGCCGCCATCGCCTTCTGCCACGACCGAGACAGGCTCCTCGCGCCCGACCGCCGCCTTAAGGCTGGCGGGACGCGAGCACGAAGCGATATCCGTGGCAGCGCGGGCGCCGAACACGACGGCCTCGAGCAGGGAGTTCGAGGCAAGCCGGTTGGCGCCATGAGCGCCGGTCGAGGCCACCTCGCCGCAAGCCCACAGCCCGTCGATCGTGCTGCGTCCGCGAGCATCGGTGAGGATGCCGCCCATGTGGTAATGGGCTGCCGGCGCCACCGGGATTGGCTCGTGCACGGGATCGATGCCGGCCGCGCGGCAAGCGGCCACCACCGTCGGGAAATGCTTGACCAGCTTCGTTCCAAGCGCACGGCAATCGAGGAAGGCGCCGCGCCCGCTCATGACTTCCCGGTGTACGGCGCGGGCCACGATGTCGCGTGGGCCGAGCTCGGCATCGTCATGGAGAGCGCGCATGAAACGCTCGCCCCGCGCATTGATCAGGAGCGCACCTTCGCCGCGCAGCGCTTCGGTCGCGAGCGGGGCGGGGTCGCGGCCGATATTGATGGCGGTGGGGTGAAACTGCACGAACTCAGCATCGGCGATCACGGCACCCGCCCGTGCGGCGATGGCGATGCCTTCGCCGCGCGCTTCGCGCGGATTGGTGGTGATGGCATAGACCTGACCCGCGCCGCCGGTGGCAAGCACGACGGCATTGGCCGGAAGGATGACGCCCGGAGCCAGAGGATCATTGGCCGGCGTAAGCTCGACGCCGCGAACGCTTTCCTCGCGCAGCACAAGATCGCGTGCGGCAAACCCCTCGATCACGGTGATCGAGGGCGTCCGCATCACTGCCTCGGTGAGCGCATGCATGATGGCGAGCCCCGCCGTGTCGCCCTTCACATGGAGAATGCGGTTGCGACCGTGCGCAGCTTCGCGACCGAACGCGAGATGGCCTTCCAGGTCCTTGTCGAAAGGAACGCCGTAGGAAAGCAGGTCCTCGATGCGCTCGCGCGCTTCCCGCGCCATCAGGAGTGCGATCTTCTCATCGACGATGCCGGCCCCGGCGTGGATGGTGTCGGCGGCATGGGCCTCCGGCGTGTCGCCCTCGGCGAGTGCCGCGGCGATCCCGCCTTGAGCCCACAGGCTCGACGCGCCCTCGCCGAAGCGCGCGCCGGATACGACCGTGACGGGAAGAGGCGCGAGCTTGAGCGCGGTGAACAAGCCGGCAAGCCCGGCACCGATCACCACGACGCCTTCATTCGCCTTCGGGGGAAATTGGACGCCTACTGTCATCGAGGATGCGCCTTAGCGGAGCGCTCGAGTCAATGGCTGAGGTTGATCATGCGCTCGACGGAGGCGCGCGCCCGCTCGGCAATTGCCGGATCGATGGTAACCTCCTCTTTGAGGAAGACGAGGCTGTCGAGGATCTTCGGCAGCGTGATCCGTTTCATATGCGGGCAGAGATTGCAGGGCCGCACGAACTCGACGTTCGGCGCCTCGACCGCGACATTGTCGCTCATCGAGCATTCGGTCACGAGCAGCACCTTGGACGGCTGGTTCTTCTCGACCCACTTGATCATGCCGGATGTCGAACCGGTGAAATCGGCTTCCGCGAGCACGTCGGGAGCGCATTCGGGATGGGCGATGATCTTCACGCCGGGATCGGCCTCGCGATAGGAGCGCAGCTCCTCGCCGGTAAAGCGCTCATGCACCTCACAATGGCCCTTCCAGGTGATGATCTCGACCGAGGTCTGGGTCGCCACCCATTTGGCAAGATACTCGTCGGGGATGAGGATCACCCGCTTGGCGCCGAGAGACTCGACGACGCGCACCGCGTTGGACGACGTGCAGCAAATGTCGGCCTCGGCCTTAACCTCAGCTGAAGTGTTGACATAGGTGACGACGGGCACGCCGGGATAGGCCTCGCGCAAGGCCCGCACGTCGGCGCCGGTGATGGATGCTGCGAGCGAACAGCCGGCGCGCAGATCGGGGATCAGCACCAGCTTGTCGGGACTGAGCAGCTTCGAGGTCTCGGCCATGAAATGCACGCCGCCCTGAACGATGACGTCGGCGTCGGTCTTGGCCGCCTCGCGCGCAAGCTGAAGCGAGTCGCCGACCACGTCGGCGACGCAATGGAAGATCTCGGGCGTCATGTAGTTGTGCGCGAGCACCACGGCGTTGCGTGCTCGTTTCAGCTCGTTGATGGCCTTGATGTAAGGAGCGAAGCCCGGCCACTCGATCGGCGGAATGACGCGTGAGACGCGCTCGTAGAGATGCGCGGTCTCCCGCGCGACCTCGGGCGTGTACGCAAGGTCTGGCAGAAGAGTAGGCGGAAGCGCGGTCTGCGCCTTACGCCCGGCAAGCGAGGTTCCCCCCTGAAGCCTCGTCATCGCAATACCCCCTCTAAGGTCCATAATACTCATAATGAGCATATATGGGTAGCTAAAACATCCGGCGCAAGGGCCGGCTTCTGAGCTATCCTCAAAAGGAGTATAGGGGATCGGGGGCAAAGTTCAAAGCGCCGAAAGGTTGCGGCTACGGCCTTGAAGCGCCTCTCGAAACTTGCCGCTCCTTCCTGTTCGGTGTGAGCGGCGGCGATGCGCTCAAGCGAATCTAATGGCCCGCGCCGCCGTCAGGGGTTAACCTAAAAGTGGGTACGAGGGGTTGGGAGATGCGTGGATGGTTGTGGGTAGCCGCGCTTGCCGCGGCTTCTCCGGTTCTCCTATTCGGCGCTGTGTCCGGTCCGCCTGTCTCCGCGCAAGAGACGGCGGCCACCGAGGACGCTGACGACCCGAACGCGGGCAGTGCCGCTCCCGCGAACGAAGCCGCAAGTCCGGACGCCTCCACGCCGGCGCCAGCCGATCCTGGCGCGCCGGCGTCTCCCCCTGCCGATGACGCGGGTCAACCCGCCGGAACCCCGCCCGCCACGACGACAGTCCAGACCGTGGCGATTCCGGCCGCGGCCACGCCGATCGTTGAGGCCGTCCGCGTGAAGCTTGCCGACCCCGCGTTTCGCGACAAAGGCTCCGCCGAGGACATCGCCGTGTTGGAAGCTTTCTACAACGGACGCAGCGAGCCGGTGTGGATGACGGATATGGGCTTCTCGAGCGAGGCGCAGGCTGCCATCGACGAGATCCACGAGGCCGACGATTGGGGTCTTGCGAGCGCTGCCTTCGACCTGCCTGCGGCCGGAAGTCTCCCGGACTCGCAGGATAAGCAGGCACAAGGCGAGATCGACCTCAGTCTCGCCGTTCTCAAATATGCGCGCCATGCGCGCGGCGGCAGGACCGATCCCGACAAGCTCAAGAACGTTGATATGCAGCCGACCTTGCGCGATCCGAAGACCGTCTTGACCGAGATCGCCGATGCCGCCCGCCCCGATCTCTATCTTCAGTCGCTCCACCCGCAGCATGAGCAGTTCCAGCGCCTGCGTCAGGCGCTGCTCAAGGCTCGCGCCGAGAGCGAGGCCGGCGCCAAGCCGCGCAACATGCAGAAGATCCTGATCAACATGGAGCGTTGGCGCTGGATGCCCGAAAACCTCGGCGCGCTCTACGTGCAGATCAATATCCCCGAGTTCATGATGCATATCGGCAAGAACGGCAAGATCATCCACTCCGAGAAGGTGGTGGTCGGCAAACCGGTCTACGCCACGCCGATTTTTTCCGCCGATCTCAAATCTATCGTCTTCAATCCGGAATGGACGGTGCCCTCGACGATCATCAGGGAAGATCTCCTGCCGCGCTTGCGGGGAGGGGGCGGCATGTTCGGCGGCAACACCTCGATCCTCAAGAAGCACGAGCTCAACGTGAACTATAACGGCAAGCGCGTCGATCCGGGCTCGATCAATTGGAACACCGTGAATATGGGGGCGATCAGCTTCACCCAGGCGCCGGGGCCGAGGAACGTGCTCGGCAAGGTGAAGTTCCTCTACCCGAACCGGCACTCCGTTTATATGCACGACACCATCAAGCGCGAGCTGTTGTCGCTGCAAGTTCGCTCCGAAGGCCACCATTGTCCGCGCGTCGCCAACCCGGCCAAGGTCGCCGCGATCATCCTGGCCGAAGACAGCGGCGTTCCGCAGGCCGAGGTCGATAAGCTCATGGCGAAGGGCTATAACAGCGGCGTTGCGATTCGCGGTCGCGTGCCGGTGCACACCACCTATTTCACCCTCTCGG
>Ga0187892_10007376_pt1 | contig 15703 bp, 15 predicted proteins | sample MA1701073metaG_FD_139345 | JGI IMG/M metagenome (GOLD analysis project Ga0187892, IMG submission 139345) | Bio-ooze microbial communities from a basaltic lava cave in the Kipuka Kanohina Cave System on the Island of Hawaii, USA - MA170107-3 metaG ... | reverse complement strand
TAGTAGCCGGACTTGGCCGTCAGCTCGTACGCCGCGCGGGTGATCGGCAGGTAGCCGGTCGCCTGGTGCCACTCGGCCTGCACGTCGGGCCGCGACAGGTAGGCGAAGAGCTTCGCCACGCCCCTGAACTCGGCGGCGGTCTTGCCGTTCATCGCCCACAGGCTCGCGCCGCCCATCAGGGTGTTGTAGGGCGCCGCGTTCACGTCGTCGTAGTGGGGCAGCGGCAGGACGCCGAAGTCGAACTTCGCGTCGCGCACGAGGTTGCCGTAGGAAGCGGAGGAGGCGGTCAGCATCGAGCACTCGCCGCGGGCGAAGCGCCGCTCGCCCTCGTCGCGCCGGCCGGAGTAGCTGAAGATCTTGCCCTTCATCCACGCCGTCATCAGCGAGACGTGCCGCATCGCGAGCCGGGTGTTGAACTTGAGCTGCGCGTCCAGGCCGTCGTAGCCGTTGTTGCGCGAGGCGTACTCCTCGTTGTGCCAGGCGAGCAGGTTCTCCAGCATCACCCACGACGGCCAGGTGGTGGTGAGCCCGCAGCTCTCCGGGAACTTCTCGCGCACCTCGAGCAGCACCTCCTGCAGCTGGTACCAGGTCTTCAGCTCGACGGCCGGCTTCACGCCCGACCGCTTGAGGACGTCGCGGTTGACGTAGAGCACCGGCGTCGAGGTGTTGAACGGCAGCGACTGCAGGTTGCCGTTCGAATCGGAGTAGAAGCTTGCCACCGCGGGCACGTACGCCTTCTGGTCGAACTGCTCGCCGGCATCGCGCATCAGCTGGTGGAGCGGCTTCACGACCCGCCGCGCCGACATCATGTTCGCCGTCCCGACCTCGTACACCTGGAGGATGTGCGGCCCCTTGCCGGCGAGCGAGGCGGCCATGCCCGCCGCGAGGGTCTCGTCGTAGCTGCCCTTGAAGACCGGGACGACGACGTAGTCCTTCTGCGCGGCGTTGAACCGGTCGACGATGACCTTCAGGTGGTTACCGAGCGCGCCGTCCATGGCGTGCCAGAACTGGATCTCCGTCGCGGCGCGGGACGCGGGGGCGGCGATTGCGGCGGCGACGAAGACGCCGACGCCCAGGAGGCGCACGAGGTTCATCGGAGTTCGGCCGGCCGCGGAACGGTGCTGCGGCCGATGCGGGGAGTTATTGGACGGTCATTATAGCCCCGGTCTTTCGGGGTCCGGCAAGCGGGCAGGGCGGTGCGGGCGGCCGCCGTGCGGACTACGTCACGCCGATGCCATCGTCATACCCGGCGGGGTCCCGCGGGCCCTGCTGCGCTGCCGCACCGCGGCGGGGCGCGAACCCCGCGCACGGATCGGGCCGCGCCGTGCGCGGGGTGAAGACCGCGACCTCGAACTGCGGCCCGTCGCCCGCCGCGGGCGCGACGTAGTCCTCGGCGCGATCCGCCCCCTCGACCACCTCGAGGATGCCGACCGCGAGCACGCTCCGCTGCGGGGCGCGCGCCGCCAGGTGCAGCGGCACGCCGAGGTCGCGCCGCACGTGGCCGTTGCCGGCGATCAGCACTGCGCCTGCCGGCGCGCGGGCGAGCAGCGCGTCCGCCATGACCGCGTCGCGCGCCCGCTGCGCCGCGGCCATTCCCGGCACGACGCGCTCCGGCAGTTTCCCGCAATGACCGTCGCGCACCGCGGCCTCGATCGCGGCCGCCTGCGCGGGGTCGAGCGGGCGGGCGAGGCCGAGGCGGACGGCGGCGCTCTCGTCGAGCGCGTCGTGGCCGCGCTCGACCACCGCGAATGCATCGCGGCGCGAGAGGTTCGCCGCGACGAGCGGCAGATCCCGCGCGAGCGCGAGCGCGACGATCGGCTCGTAGAACGGCCACTGCCAGCCGCGCCGGTCGAACTGCGCCGCGTCGGCGACGTAGCCGGCGTCGCCGGGCCGCTCGGCGCGGGCGCGGTCGAGCGCGGCCTGGTGCTCGCGGTCGAACTGCTCCATTGCGATCGCCGGTCGCCGGCCGGCGCGCACGATCGCCTCGACGAGCTCCAGCTGCAGCCGATGGTGGTCGGGGTTGTCGTGCACTTCGCCGAGGAGGACGAGGTCCGCTCGCGCGCACGCAGCGTCGAGAATCGCGCGGTCGACGAACCGGTTCCTGCGCGCGTCCCAGATCGTGCCGACGAGCGGATGCTCCGCGAGCTTCGGCGAGACCCAGGACGTGGCCCGGCCGCGGAGCGCCACGAGCGCCGGCACGAGCGCGAGTGCGTACAGTACCGTGCGACGGGAGCTCATCCTGGAGGAACGGGATACCTTTGGATGGGCACTAGGATAGGCTTCGGCCGGGAAAGTTTCCGACCATGCATCCGCATCCGCTCGAAACCCGCCCCATCCCGAGCACCGGCGAGTGCATCCCGGCGGTCGGCCTGGGAACCTGGCAAGCCTTCGACGTACCGCGCGACGGGCCGGAGCGCGCCGCCGCGAAGGAAACGCTGCGCACGCTCGCGGAGCTCGGCGGCACGGTGGTCGACTCCTCGCCGATGTACGGCGCGGCCGAGCAGGCGGTCGGCGGGCTTGCAGCCGAGCTCGGCCTCGGCGAGAAGCTCTTCGTCGCGACGAAGGTGTGGACGTCGGGCCGCGATGCGGGGATCCGGCAGATGGAGGCCTCGTTCCGGAAGCTCGGCGTCGCCCGGCTCGAGCTGATGCAGATCCACAACCTGGTGGACACCGACGTCCACCTCGCCACCCTCGCCGGCTGGAAGAAGGAAGGCCGCGTGCGGTATCTGGGCGTGACCCACTACACCGCAAGCGGCCACGCCGGCCTCGAGGCGGCGATCAGGAAGCACCGCCCCGACTTCGTCCAGCTCAACTATTCGGTCGCGGAACGCGAGGCCGAGGACCGGCTGCTGCCGCTCGCGCAGGCGGAGGGCGTCGCGGTGCTTGTCAACCGGCCGCTCGGCCAGGGACGACTCGTCGCCCGCCTCAAAGGCAGGCCGCTCCCGCCGTGGGCGCCGGAGATCGACTGCGCAAGCTGGGGGCAGGTGCTGCTGAAGTTCATCCTCGGGCACCCGGCGGTCACCTGCGTGATCCCGGGGACGCGGAACGCGCAGCACCTCACCGACAACCTCGGCGCGGCGCGCGGCCGGACGCCGGACGCGGCGCTCCGCGCCCGGATGGCGGCGTACCTCGACTCGCTCTAGGCGCTGCTGCGGCGCGTCAGTTGCGACGCCCGGGCGGGGGCGCCTTCGCCGGCGGCAGTCCCGCCACCTCGAGGACCGGCGCCGGGCCCCCGGCGCTGGGGGTTTTCTGGTTCCCCCCGTCTCCCTTTTCCTGCGGCTGCGCGGGCACCAGGAGCGACGGTACGACGCGGGTCGTCGGCTTGGCGTGGAAGCGCAGCTTCATCTGGCGGACCGGCATCGGGCACTCGCTCTTCGTTGTAGGAACGGGCAGTGTAGCGCCGGTCGGTGCCAGTTCAAAGCGCCAATCGCCGTTCGAAGGGGCCCCCGCCGGTCCTGTCCCTTCCGGTGTGTCGTTCCCGGACGACAGTTCACACACGGAAGCACCCCGAGCCTCCGCAAGCGGCGCCGGTCCGGGTTCGCCAGATCGCGCAACCCCCGGCGGACGGCCGCGACGCGCCGGATCACGTCCTCACCGGTCGCGGCGCGGCACCCTCCCGCCGCCCCGAGGCCCCTCACGGATGACCGGCGCTCCGCAGCCGCGTCAGAACCTGACGCGCGGCGTCAGGTTCATCGTCAACCCGAGCCGCGGCCTCGATCGCCGCGGCGCTGACCGTTTCGACGCGGTGTGCATCGCCCGTGAGCGGGCAGGCGGGAGGAACCTCCGGTCGCTGCTCGAGAACCCCCGCGTCGGGCGATCGCCGCTGCGAGCGCGAGGCCGGCGAGGCCGCGCACGGCTAGGGCGCTGCCGTCGGATCCGACACGAATCCGATCCTCGTCAGCCCCGCCTTGGCGGCGTCGGCAAGCGTCTCGGCCACCCACTGGTAGCGCGTCGCCTGGTCGGCGCGGATGTGCACTTCCGGCTGCGGATCCTGCTTTCCGGCTGCGGCGAGCCGCTGGTTCAGCACGCTCCGGCTCACGACCTCGCCGTTCCAGAAGATCTGTCCGGCGGTGTTGACCGCGAGCTGGATGCTTTCCGGCTTGGTCGGGTTGGGCCCGCTCGCCGCCTTCGGCAGGTCGATCTTGACCGCGTGCGTAAGGAGCGGCGCGGTGATGATGAAGATCACCAGAAGCACGAGCATGACGTCGATCAGCGGGATCATGTTGATCTCCGCCATGGGGCGCGCCGCGCCGTCGCGGTCGAAGCTGCCGAACGCCATTACGCCGCACCCTTGACGATGACGGCACGCGGGCCGGTCCCGCGCGCGCCGTTCGGCGCGTCCGTCTCGTTGAAGTGGGCGCCCGTGCTGAGGAACGCGAAGAGGTCATGCGCGAACGCGTCGAGCCGCGCTAGCACCAGCCGGTTCGAACGGACGAGCGCGTTGTAGGCGAGCACGGCCGGAATCGCCACGGCGAGGCCGAGCGCGGTCATGATCAGCGCTTCGCCGACCGGCCCGGCGATGCGATCGAGCGTGCCCTGGCCCGAGAGGCCGATGGCGACGAGCGCGTGGTAGACGCCCCACACGGTGCCGAACAGGCCGACGAACGGGGCGGTGCTGCCGACGGAGGCGAGCACCGTCAGTCCGGACTCGAGCTTCGCCGTCTCCTCGTCGATGACGCGGCGCATCGAGCGGGTGAGGAAGTCGGCGCCGCTCCCGGCCTCGTTCAGCCGGTCGAGGCCGTGCCGGGCATGGTGGCGCGACGAAACGATCGCGTGGTACGCGAGGTGCGAGAACGGCTGGTCGGGAGGGTGCTGCTCGAGATGGCGCTCGACGGCGGCGAGCGACGGCGAATCCCAGAAGAACGCGAGGAACCGCGCGCTTCGCCGCTTGCGCGCGAGCGCCTCGATACCTCTGGTGGCGATCAGGTACCACGTCGCCACCGACATCACGAGCATGATCACCAGAATCGCCTTGCCGAGCGAGTCGGTCTGGGCGAGGAAGTGCGATAAGCCGAGCGAGCCGGCGTGTTCCATGAAGCGTCAGCCTTCGAGTCGGAATGAAATGGGGACCAGCACCCATGCGGCGAGCGGACGGTCGCCCTGTCGCGCGGGTACGAACGTCCAGCGCTGCACCGTCTCGAGCGCCGCGGCGTCGAGTCGCGGCGAGCCGCTCGAGGTGCGCACCTCGACCTGGTCGGCCTGGCCGTCGGCGCTAACGAGCACCCGCAACACGACCCGCCCCTGCTCGCCCAGACGACGGGCGACCGGGGGGTACGCCGGCGCCGGGTTGTGCAGGTAGGCGGCGTTGAAGTTGGGCGGGATGATCGGCGGCGCCGGCGCGACCGTCGGCGTCGCCGGGGCCGCGGCAACCGCCGGCGCGCTCTCGACCGGCCCTGGCGGCTCCGGCGGCGCGGGTGCGACGATCGGCGAGGGCGCCTCGGCCGGCGCCACGATGAGCGGCGGCGCGATCGGCTTCTTCTTGACCGGTTCGGGCTTCGGCTTCGGCGGCTCGACCTTCGGCTTCTCGACCTCGAGCTTCGGCGTGATGAGGCTCACCGTGATCGGTACCGCCGCGGTGAGGGCCTCGCGCGCCGGGGCATACTGCAGCAGCGCGACCAGGCCGGCGACATGGAGCGCGACGACGCCGACGAGGCTCGGCGCCTTCGTGCGCAGGCGCTGCCAGCGGGTCTCGTGCGAATCGTCGAGGAGGTAGGGAGAGCGGGCGAGCATCAAGCATCCACCACGACGAGCGGACGGTCGGAGCGCGGGTGTGCGAGCACCGTCGCCTCGATGCCGAAACAGGCGCCGAGCGCCTCCGGGGTGAGCACGGCGCGCGGCGGGCCGTCGGCGAGGACGCGGCCGTGCTTCAGCAGCACGACGCGGTCGGCGTACTGCGCCGCGAGGTTGATGTCGTGCAGCACCGCGATCACGCCGATCCGGTGCTCGCGCGCGAGGCTCGCCGCGACGCGGAGCGCAAGGTGCTGGTGCGCCGGGTCGAGGCTCGCCGTGGGCTCGTCGAGCAGGAGGTACCGGGCGCCCGCGATCTCGCCCGGCCAGAGCTGCGCGAGGACGCGCGCGAGCTGCACCCGGGTGAGCTCGCCGCCGGACAGCGTCGTCACGATCCGCGCCTCGAGGCGCCCGGCGTCGAGCCGGGCGAGGGCGGCGCGCGCGACGTCGTAGTCGTGCGCCTGCGGCGCGCCCTGCGAGTGCGGGTAGCGGCCGATCAGCACTGTCTCGAGCGCGGTGAAGCCGAACGCGAGCGCCGCGTTCTGCGGCAGCACCGCGCGCACGCGCGCCCGCTCGCGCGGCCGCCACGCGGCGAGCGGCCGGTCGTTCATCGAGATCCCGCCAGCGCGCGGCGCGAGGTCGCCGGCGAGCACCTTGAGCAGCGTCGACTTGCCGGCGCCGTTCTCGCCGAGCACGGCGACGATCTCGCCCGGTGCCACCGCGAGCGAAGCCTCGCGCAGGAGCGTCGCTCCCCCGGCGGTCACGGTGATCGCGTGCGCTTTCAGCATCACAGCACCCAGGCGCGCCGCTCGCGCAGCAGGAGCGCGACGAAGAACGGCGCGCCGATGAAGGCGGTGAAGACGCCTAGCGGCAGCTCGGCCGGCGCCACCGACGTGCGGCCGACGGTATCGGCGGCGACCACCAGCGCGGCGCCGAGGAGCATTGCGCCCGGCAGGACGACCCGATGCGCCGGGCCGCAGGCGAGCCGCACGACGTGCGGTGCGAGGAGGCCGACGAAGAAGATCATGCCGCTCACCGCGACCGCGGCGCCGACGGCGAGCGCGGCGGCAACGAGCGCGACGGCCTTGAGACGCTGCACGTCGATGCCGAGGTGGCGGGCCTCGGACTCCCCGAGTGCGAGCGCGTCGAACGGCGCAGCGAGCCGCCACAGCACGACCATCGCCGCGCCGATCGCCGGCGCGACGAAGGCGAGGATCGTCCAGCTGGCGCCGCCGACGCTGCCGAGGCGCCAGAACGCCAGGTTGCGGAGCTGCTCGTCGTTGGCGACGTAGGTGAATACCCCGATGCCGGCCTCGACCAGCGCATTGATCGCGATCCCGGCGAGCAGCAGCACCGCGATCGACGTGCGCCCGGCGTAGGTCGCGATGCGGTACACGAGCGTGGCGGCGACGAGGCCGCCCGCGAACGCGGCGATCGGCAGCGTCGCCGGACCGAGGCTGCGGCTGAGGCCGGGAATCCAGACGACGCCCATCACGATCACCGCCGCGGCGGCGAGCGCCGCGCCGCCGGATACGCCGATCAGCGTCGGGTCGGCGAGCGGATTGCGGAATAGCGCCTGCATCGCCGCGCCGGCGATGCCGAGCCCGGCGCCGACGAGAATGCCGAGCGCGACGCGCGGCAAGCGGATCGACATCAGCACCGCCTCCTGCTGCGCGGCGAAGCCGTCGGCCGACGCGAGGCCGACCTGGTGGGCGAGGATGAGGATCGCCTCGCCCGGCCGGATCTGGAACGCGCCGGACGCGACCGCGGCGAGGACGACGACACCGAGCAGCGCGACGAGAAAGCTAAGCGCCCAGCGTGCCGGGACGCGCCCGCGCGCCGGCAGGGGGCGGCGGGATTGCACCCGTAGATCCTCGCTGCGCGCGGCCAGCCCGGACATCGGCGTTCGCCTCAAGTGGCGCCGTGCAGGCGTGCCGCGAGGTCCTTGACCGCCTGCGGCATGCGCGGGCCGAAGCCGAGGAGGTAGAGCGCGTCGAACGCGACCACCCGCTTCGCCTTGCCGGCCGGGGTCAGGGCAAGCCCGGGGCGCGACCAGAGGCGATCCGCCCCGCCGATGGTCTCCAGGCCCTCCGTCGTGATGAGCACGATGTCGGGCGCGGCGGCGATCGCTGCTTCGGCGGTCAGCGGCTTGTAGCCGTTGACCCCGGCGAACGCGTTGGTCGCGCCCGCGTAGCGGATCATGGCGTCGGCGGCGGTGTCCTCCCCTGCGACCAGCGCGCTGTTCCCCGTGTGCGCGAGCAGGAACAGCACCCGCGGCCGCGTCGCGTAGCTGGCGACCGCGCGCTCGGCGTCGGTCCACTGCGCGGCGATCCGCTTCTCGAGCTCTTCGCCGCGGCCCGGCAGACCGAGCGTTGCGGCGACCTTGCGTACCCGCACGCGCACCGTGTCGAGGTTGTGGTCCGAGGGGACGGTTGTCACGGGCACGCCGGTCAGCTCGATCTGCGCGATCGCCGACTTGGGTCCGGCTTCCGCGGCGGCAATGACCGCCTGCGGCCGCATCGCGAGCACGCCTTCGGAGGAGAGCGTGCGCATGTAGCCCACCTTCGGCAGCTTGAGCGCCGCCTCCGGGTAGACGCTCGTGGTGTCGACCGCCACCAGCCGTTCGCCGGCGCCGAGCGCGTACACGATCTCGGTGACCGCACCGCCCACGGCCACCACCCGCGTCGGGCCCTGCGCCGCGGTGGTGGCCGCTGCGGCGGCGAGCGCGACTGCGCCGGCCGCCGTGAGGAATCGCTCCATGGCTAGCGGCCGGCAGCGCCGACCGGGAAGAGCCGCTCGACCGTCGCCTGCCACGCCGGCATCTCGGGCGAGCCCGGCTTGCGTTTGCCGAACAGCATCGCGATCGTCCCGCCCGCGGGATCGAACAGCTCGAGCGAGGTGACGATGCCGTCGTCGGTCGGCTTTTTCACCACCCAGGCGGTCGCGACGTGATTCGCGCGCAGGTGGAGGTTGAAGCCCGGGTCGAGCACGTTCAGCCAGTGGTCCATCACCTTGACATTCTTCACCGGCCCCGTGTGGATCTGGATGCAGCCGGGGTTGCCGACGAAGACCATGATAGGAAGCCCGGTCGCGGCGACGTCCTCGAGCAGCCGCCGGACCGCGTCGAGCGCCGCCGGATAGGCGTACTCGTCGCCGGCGAGCCGCAGGGCCTGGGTGCGCGTCACACCGAACGTCTTCAGCATGCCGAAAAAGTCGTGGGTGTCCTTGAGGGTCGACCAGGCCGCGCGGAGTCCCGCGCGATCGACGGCGTCGTCGGCGCGCTCCCTGTCCGGCTCAGCGCCCGGCGTGACGTCCAGGCCGGCGGCTTGCTCGGGCGCGGCGAAGTCGCGCGCGATGCGTTCGTACGCGGCACCGTCGGCGCCTTCCTTGAGGAAGATCTTGTGCACCGCCCGACCGGCTGCGTCGTAGAACTGCAGGCTCTGCATCGGGCCGTGCGCCCCCGGCTCGGTGACGGCGAACCCGTTCTGCCAGTGCCGGAAGAAGAGGCGCAGATCGATATCGTCGCCGAGCGCGAGGCCCATCATCCCCGACGCGTCGAGGTGCTCGTATACGCCGGTCTTCTCGTGCACGCACGACTCGTTCCGCGTCAGCGCCATCACGCGGCCGAGCTCCGGCGCCCGCTTCAGCACCTCGCGCATGTCGCCGGCCAGGCGCGTGACGCCCTCGCCAACGCCGGTGGCAAGCAGTTCGCCCTCCGACACGCCGAGCAGGTCGGCGGCATCGCGCTGACGGACCTTGCGCTGCGATTTGAGCTCGGACCAGGCGGTACGGAGTCGCGCTGCGTCGTTCGCGCTGGTGGCGGCTGCTGCCATGCGATTCTCCTCGTCAGTGCAGGTTGCGGTGTCGGGCCGGCGCGGGCGTGGCCGCGCCTTGAGGATCGGGGCCGTCCATCGAAGCTCCTGCGCTAGAAGGCGACCTTCGCCGCGATGGCGAAGTTGCGGCCGGGCGACGTGTACCGATCGATCGACCCGAAGGGGGCGTTCGCCGGCGCGGTGGTGTTCGGACCGATGCCGGTGCGGAACACGTCCGCCCAGAGCCAGTACTTCTTGTCGAAGACGTTGAACACCCCGGCGGTGAACGTCAGGAACCTGAGCGGGTTCCAGTAGCCGGTGAAGTCCAGGATCGCGAAGCCCGGCGTCGCGAAGAGCGGCGGCTGGGTCGTGCGCGAGCTGTCGATCTGCGACTGCTCCTTCCGGTAGACCGCGGTGACGGTCGCCGCGCCGCCGAAGAGCGGGCTGTCGTAGCGCACCGCCCCGACGCCTTTCAGCGGATTGACCGAGTTGATCGGCTGGCCGGTCCCGGTGTCCTCGCCCCGCGCGAAGGCGGCGCTGCCGAGCATCGTCCAGCCGGGCGCGAACAGCCAGTCGCCGCGGGCTTCGATGCCCCAGATCTCGACGTTGGCGCGGTTGATCGACTGGAAGGTCTGGCCGAAGCCGGGTACGCAACGCGGATCACCCGGGCACACGAGCGCGACCTGCGAGTCGATGAAGTCGCGGTACCAGTTGTAGAAGCCGGCGACGCCGAAGCGCGCGGTCTGGTAGTCACCGCGCAGCCCCGCTTCGATGCCGTTGCTCTTCTCCGACGTGAGGTTCGGGTTGGGAATGATCGCGTACGACTGCACCGGGTTGCGGAACGCCGCGTTGAGGTCGTCGTACGGCGGCGCGCGGAAGCCGGTCGCCCAGTTGGCGTAGGCCTGCGTCTGCGGCGTGAACCGCCAGATCCCGCCGAGCTTTGGCGACAGCGCCGAGTCGCTGAAATCGGACGCCTGCACGCCGAGCGGCACGTTGCGCAGATAGGTTGCGTCGGGCTGGACGGTGAGCCGGTAGCTGTCGTAGCGCAGCGCCGGGATCACGTCGAGCCGGCCGTCGAGCAGGGTGATCTCGTCCTGGACGAACGCCCCCACGCGGTTCTGGCGGCTGTCGGGAAAGTCGCGCACCGGGAAGGTGTCGCCCGCGAGCGTCTTGCTCGACGTCCCGGTGGTCAGGTTGTTGATCGCCGCGTCACGGAGCTCCGAGATGTCGGTGCGGTTCACATCGAGGCCGTACAGGATGTGGTGGCGCGATGCGCCCCACGCGACGCGGCTCTCCGCCAGCACCGTCGCCCCCCAGATCGACTGGTCGAAGGTGAAGAGGCGGGAGATCGCGCAGGTGTTCACGCCAAAGGCGACGCCCGAGCATCCCGCGGTCGTCGTGCCGCGCGTCTCGCTCGACTTCTCGGTCGTGTCCGCGGCCTGCCAGTAGAGCGTGAGTTTGGCGCCCGCCAGCCAGCCGCCCGCCGGATTCGAGTACTCGTAGTCGAAGCTCGCGCGCTGCCGGTTGTACGTATCGTCGCCGGTGATCCCGGTCGTGCGCGGCGTGGCGTAGTTGAGGCTGAGGACGTTGGTATTCGTCTCGTTGTTGAAGTACTCGTAGGTCAGGCGGAACAAGTGGTTGACCGCGGGCGTCACCACGAGCTTGAGCAGCGCGTTGCCGATGTTGATGTCCTGCGGGTTCGCCACCGTGCGCAGCGGACTGGTCGAGCTGTTCGTACCCTGCGTCTCGACCTCGTGGCCGTCGCGATAGGTCAGCACCGCGAGTCCCGACACGACGCCATTGGTGCCTGCCCCGGTCAGGGTGTTGGTCCAGCTCCTGTCGACCGACGCGTACGCCGTTCTCAGGGACGCGTACCAGGGCTCGGCCTTGCCGACGAGGTAGTCGGCCGGATCCTTGGTGAGGTACGTGACGACGCCGCCGAGGGCGTCGGAGCCGTATAGGCTGGACGAGGGACCGCGCAGGATCTCGACCCGCTTGAGCGCGTCCATGTCGACGAAGTTGCGGGTGACGGTGTTGAACGGGCCGATGCTGAAGCGGAAGTAGTCCGGCAGCCGCACGCCGTCCACCTGCAGCACCACCCGGTTCTCGCCGAGCCCGCGGATGTTGAAGCCGCTGGCGCCGAAGCGGTCCGGGTCGTTGGGTGCGGAGACGCCCGGCTCGTACCGGATCAGGTCGCGGATATCGCGGACGAGACCGCGCTCCATCTCCTCGGCGTCGATCGTCGTCACCGTCGCGGGCACGTCGTTCGCGTCCCGCTCGGTCCGGGTCGCGGTGACCGAGACTTCGCGCAGGCGCGGCGGCTCGGCAGGGGCCGGCTGCGCCTGGGCCTGCGCCACCGGCGCCGGCTCCGGGGCGGGGGTCTGCGGGTACGCCACCGGCGCTGCTGCAGCCGCAGCGAGGATAAGGAACGTTCTTGTTGTCATGGCCAGCTCCCCGGGGAGGACGGTGCTGGCTTGGCCGGGGCGGCCTGGCTGGCGGGTCGGACGGTATCGGCAGACGCTGCCGGGAATCTATGCGGTCAGGATGAGCTTTCCGTTCTGCGTGACTCGCAACCGATACTCGCGGCCTTGGTGGTCGATGAGGATCTCGACGCCGCCCTTGAGCAGCTCTTCGCTGCGCACCCGCCGGGTCCCGCCCGGCGCGGGCGTAGCCGGCTCCGAAGGCGGGGCGACACGGCTGGACGATCCAGGCCGGGTATCCATTTCAACGAACGATAACGATTCTCATTTGCTACGTCAAGACCACAATCGCAATCAAGAGTCATATCTATCAATATCTTAAAAATAGCGTGTACTAACATGCGCCAAAATACACTTGCATCGGGCAAGCCGTTGAGTGAGAATCGATCGCATTCAACGTCATCGACCCGCCACAGCCATGTACGTGTGCGTCTGCAATGCCGTGACCGACCGCGAGATCCGCCAGTGCATGGCGCTCGGGGCCCTGACGTTCGAGCAGGTGCGCGAGTGCCTCGGCGTGTCGACCTGCTGCGGGCGCTGCGAGCCCGTCGCGCGGGAGATCGTGGTCGAGCGCGACGGCCGCGCCGTCTCGGCCGCAACCGTCTGACGCCGGCGGCGCCGGCTCCCCTTCCCGTCCCCCTGTCGCCCGCTCGGGCGTCGCGTGCTATCGTCGCCGCGGTTCCGCGACGTCACGGTATCCGCGAGACGTGCCCGAGCGTCTCCGCCGCGACGCCCGTTGACGACCGGAGGGGCGATGAAGGGCGACAAGAAAGTCCTCGACTACCTGAACAAGGTCCTCAAGAACGAGCTCACCGCGATCAACCAGTACTTCCTGCACGCGAAGATGTTCGGGCACTGGGGCTACAAGAAGCTCCACGAGCACGAGCACAAGGAATCGATCGACGAGATGAAGCACGCGGACAAGCTGATCGAGCGGATCCTCTTTCTCGAGGGACTTCCCAACCTCCAGGACCTCGGCAAGCTCCTCGCCGGCGAGAACGTGCCGGAAGCCCTCGACTGCGACCTCAAGCTCGAGCGCGCCGCGCACCCGCTCCTGAAGGACGCGATCGCGCACTGCGAGACGGTCGGCGACTACATCTCCCGCGAGCTCTTCGAAGACATCATGGAGAGCGAGGAGGACCACATCGACTGGCTCGAGACCCAGCTCGGGCTGATCGAGGAGGTCGGGCTGCAGAACTACCTGCAGTCGCAGATGAGCTGATCCGGGGGCCGGCGGGCGATCTACTCTGCGGCGTTCGCGCCGAACGCCCAGTTCCGCCCCGGCGCGGCGGCGAAGAGGCTCCGCGTGTACTCGTGCCGCGGATTGTCGAACACCTCGCGCGCCGGCCCGTACTCCACCACCCGCCCCTGCGACATCACGGCCACGGTGTCGCAGACCTGCGCCGCGACGCGCAGGTCGTGGGTGATGAAGAGCATCGCGAGCCGCAACCGCTCGCGGATCTCGGCGAGCAGCGCGAGCACCTGCGCCTGCACCGACACGTCGAGCGCCGACACCGGCTCGTCGGCGACCAGCAGCTCCGGCTCCATCGCGAGCGCGCGCGCGATCGAAACCCGCTGCCGCTGGCCGCCGGAGAACTCGTGCGGGTAGCGGTCGAGCGACTCGGGATCGAGGCGCACGAGCTCGAACAGCCGCCGCGCGCGCGCGAGCGCTTCCGCCCGCGGGACGCCGAAGTTGAGCGGCCCCTCGATCACTGCCTCGCCGACCCGCCGGCGCGGGTTGAGTGACCGGTACGGGTCCTGGAACACGATCTGCACGCGGCGGCGGAACGCGCGCAACGCGCGCGCCGGGCGCCGCGCGATGTCCGCGCCGTCGATCAGGATCTCGCCCGCGCTCGGGTCGACGAGGCGGACGATGCAGCGCGCGACGGTCGATTTCCCCGATCCCGACTCGCCGACGACGCCGAGCGTCTGGCCGCGGCGCACCTCGAGCGAAACGTCCGCCGCGGCCTCGACGGCGCCGCGCCTGCGGAACCAGCCGGTCGCGGCATAGGTCTTCGCGAGTCCGCGCGTCGCCAGGATGACCGGCGCTGCCGGATCGGCCGGGCGCGCGTGCGGCGTCATGCTCGGAACCGACGCGATCAGCATGCGCGTGTACTCGTGCTGCGGGCGCCGCAGCACCTCGTCGCGCGGACCCAGCTCGACCAGCTCGCCCTGGCGCAGCACCGCCACCCGGTGCGCGATCTCCGCCACCACGCCGAAGTCGTGGGTGATGAAGAGCACGCCGGTCCCGTGGCGCGCCTGCAGCTCGGCGACGAGCCTGAGGATCTGCGCCTGGGTGGTGACGTCGAGCGCGGTCGTGGGCTCGTCGGCGATCAGGAGCGCCGGCCCGAGCACGAGTGCCATCGCGATCATGATCCGCTGGCGCTGCCCGCCGGAGAGCTGGTGCGGGTAGGCGTCGACCATCCGCGCCGGGTCGGGCAGGTGCACCTCGCGCACGATGTCGAGGATCTTCGCGCGGCGCGCCGCCGCGTCGAGCGTCGTGTGCCCGACCAGCACCTCGTCGATCTGGTCGCCGCAGCGCATGACCGGGTTGAGGGCGGTCATCGGCTCCTGGAAGATCATCGACATCCGGGTCGCGCGCAACTGGCGCAGCCGGCCCTGCGCCGCGCGGGTCAGGTCCTCGCCGTCGAGCCGGATGGCGCCGCCGGTGACCGGCAGGGTCTTCGGCAGCAGGCCCATCACGCCCTGCGCGATCACCGACTTGCCCGAGCCCGATTCGCCGACGAGGCATAGGATCTCGCCGCGCCCGACGTCGAACGACACGCGCGACACCGCTTCCGCCCGGTCGGCGCCCGGCGGGAGCGCGATCGTGAGGTCGCCAACCTCGAGGACGGGGTCCGTCACAGCCGCCGCGCCATGCGCGGGTCGAGGGTGTCGCGGAGGCCGTCGCCGAGGATGTTGACCGCGAGCACCGTGACCGCGAGGAAGATGCCGGGAAAGAACACGTTGTGCGGATAGGCGATGAATTGCACCCGCCCCTCGGCCATGATGTTCCCCCACGTCGGGATGTCGGGCGGCAAGCCGACGCCGAGGAACGACAGGATCGCCTCGACCAGGATCGCCGAGGCGCAGATGAAGGTGCCCTGCACCAGCAGCGGCGCGATCGTGTTCGGCAGGATGTGGCCGAACATGATCTTCGGCGTGGGCGTGCCGAGCGCGACCGCGGCTTCGACGTACGGCTCCTCGCGGATCGTGAGCACGAGCGACCGGACGAGCCGCGTCACGCGCGGGATCTCCGGGATCGCGATCGCGACGACGACGGTGAAGAGGCTCGCTTTCCACAGCCCCACCAGCGCGATCGCGAGCAGGATCGCGGGGATCGCCATCACGCCGTCCATCACGCGCATCAGCGGCCCGTCGAGCCGCCGGAGGTAGCCGGCGCTCAGGCCGAGGAGGATGCCGAACGCAGCCGCGACGAGCGCCGAGGCGACGCCGACGAGGAGCGAGATGCGCGTGCCGTAGATCACGCGGCTGTAGATGTCGCGGCCGAACGAGTCCGAGCCCATCAGGAACGTGTGCTTGAGCGTCTCGCCGTCGAGCGTCGTGATCTCGCCCGCCTCGCCCGGGCGGAGGTCGCGGCTCGCGGCGTCGAAGAGGGTCGGGTCGACCGTGCCGAGCCAGGGCGCGGCGAGCGCGACCACGAGGAGGACCGCGAGCGCCGCG
>Ga0187892_10007375_pt1 | contig 15704 bp, 14 predicted proteins | sample MA1701073metaG_FD_139345 | JGI IMG/M metagenome (GOLD analysis project Ga0187892, IMG submission 139345) | Bio-ooze microbial communities from a basaltic lava cave in the Kipuka Kanohina Cave System on the Island of Hawaii, USA - MA170107-3 metaG ... | reverse complement strand
CGCGATGCTGATCGCGCTCGAACCGCGCGTGTTCATGTTCGACGAACCCACCGCCGGCATGAGCGTGGACGAAGTGCCGGTCATCCTCGATCTGATCCGGGGGCTCAAGAGCGAGAAGGACAAAACGATCCTGCTGGTCGAGCACAAGATGGATGTGGTGCGCGAACTGTCCGACCGCATTGTGGTGTTACATAACGGACAACTGGTCGCCGATGGCGAGCCGGCCGAAGTGATCGCATCGCCGGTCGTGCAGAACGCGTATCTGGGCGCCGCGCCGGTCGAAGAACCAGCGTGAACGACACTCTACTTCGTCTCGAAGGCGTGGTTCAAGTCGCCCCCTTCCCGGCCTTCCCCCTCCAGGGGAAGGGGTCCATGTGAGCGAGCCGCTGCTGCGTCTCGAAGGCGTGCATACGCACATCGGCGCGTATCACATACTTCATGGCGTTGACTTCGAGGTGCCGCGCGGGCAACTGACGATGCTGCTTGGGCGCAATGGCGCGGGCAAGACGACGACTCTGCGCACGATCATGGGACTGTGGCCGGTGTCGCAAGGGCGCGTCGTGTTTGACGGCGCCGATATCGGCGCGCCGGCGCGCAGCACACCCGAGATCGCGCTCTCCGGCATCGCCTACGTGCCGGAGAACATGGGCATCTTCAGCGACCTGACGGTGAAGGAGAACTTCATTCTCGCCGCGCGCGCGGCGCGCACGGCCGATGACATCGATGCAAAGCGGCTCGACTGGATCTTTGGACTCTTTCCGGCGCTGAAGAAATTCTGGCTGTATCCGGCCGGGAAACTGTCCGGCGGGCAGAAGCAGATGCTGGCCGTGGCGCGCGCGATCGTCGAGCCGCGCAAGCTCGTGCTGATCGATGAGCCGAGCAAGGGACTCGCCCCGGCGATCATCCAGAACATGGTTTCTGCCTTCCGCGAACTGAAGTCGATGAAGACAACGATCCTGCTGGTCGAGCAGAACTTCAATGTCGCGCGCCAGTTGGGCGACACGGTGGCGGTCATGGACGACGGCCGCATCGTGCATCGCGGCGGCATGGACGCGCTGGCGAATGACGATGCGCTGCAAACGCGGCTGCTCGGTCTGTCGCTGGCCGCGCATCAGTGAGGCCAGAGTGACGACGACCACCGCACCGCTTCCCGCGCAGGCCGGCATCCCGCAGGCGAAGTTCGACTTCATTCCGCTTCTGCTGGTCGCCGCGCTCGCGATCGCAGCGCTTCCGCTGATCGGCTCACCGTCGACGTGGCTCACGCTGACCATCGCCGGACTCGCGATGGGAATGATCGTGTTCATCATCGCTTCGGGCCTGACCTTGGTGTTCGGCCTGATGGACGTACTCAATTTCGGCCACGGCGTGTTCATCGCGATCGGCGCGTTCATGGCCACCACCATCATGACTGCGATGGGTGGGTACGCAGGCAGCGACGCGCTCGGCGCGAATCTGATCGCGATCTTCGCCGCGATGCTGGTGGCGATGGTGGTCGCCGGAGCGGTTGGACTCGCATTCGAGCGCGTGATCGTGCGACCCGTTTATGGCCAGCACCTGAAGCAGATCCTGATCACGATGGGCGGATTGATCGTCGGCGAAGAGCTGATCAAGGCGATCTGGGGTCCCCAGCAGATTCCGCTGCCGTTGCCGCAGGCGCTGCGCGGCGCGCTGCTGCTGGGCGACGCCGCGGTCGAGAAGTACCGCTTGTTCGCTGTCGTGATAGGCGCGGTCGTGCTGATCGCGCTGCTCTTCACGCTGAATCGAACCAAGATCGGATTACTGATCCGCGCCGGCGTGCAGGACCGCGAGATGGTCGAATCGCTCGGCTACCGCATCCGCACCTTGTTCATTGGCGTGTTCGTCGCCGGATCGGCGCTCGCCGGTCTGGGTGGTGTGCTGTGGGGGCTGTATCAGCAAAGCGTCGTGCCGCAGATCGGCGCGCAGGTCAACGTGCTGATCTTCATCGTCATCATCATCGGCGGACTGGGGTCGACGCTCGGCTGCCTGGTCGGCGCGCTGCTGGTGGGACTGATGGCGAACTACACGGGTTTTCTGGTGCCCAAGGTGGCGCTCTTTTCCAACATTGCGTTGATGGTGGCGGTGCTGCTATGGCGCCCGCAGGGTCTTTATCCGGTGGCGGGGCGATAGGGAACTCTGATGGACTCGTGTCATTCTCGCGATCGTGTTCCCTGTCATTCCCGCGAGCCGGTTTGTGGATTCCCGCTTGCGCGGGAATGACAAGTAATGATTTCCCGCCTGCTCTCCCACGATCTGCCGCGCAACCGCGTGCTGGCGGTGCTGTTGATCATCATCGCCGCCGGCTTGTTGCTCGCGCCGTTTCTTTTTCCCGGCGCCAAGGCTTTGGGCGTCGCGTCGAAGATCGCGGTGTTCATTCTGCTGGTAGCGAGCTACGACCTGTTGCTCGGCTACACCGGCATCGTCAGTTTTGCGCACACCATGTTTTTCGGACTCGGCGCCTACGGCGTGGCGATCGCGAGCACGCGGCTGGGCGCGAGCTGGAGCTCGGTCGCGATCGGACTCGGCGGCTCGCTGGCGATTTCGCTTGCGCTGTCGCTCGTCATCGGTCTCTTCAGCCTGCGCGTGAAGGCGATCTTCTTCGCGATGATCACGCTCGCGGTCGCATCGGCCTTCCAGACGCTCGCGTCGCAGATGTCGGAATTCACCGGCGGCGAAGACGGCTTGAGTTTCAAGGTGCCGGAAGTTCTGACCTCCGGTTTCACTCTCAGTGAAACGCCGTTTCTCGGTGCATCGCTCGACGGGCGGCTGATCACCTACTACGGCATCGTGTTTGTGGTGGCGCTCGCTTTCTTCGCGCTGCTGCGTATCGTCAACTCGCCATTCGGCCGCGTGCTGCAGGCCATTCGCGAGAACGACTTCCGCGCCGAGGCGATCGGCTATCGCACCGTTGTCTACCGCACGCTGTCGAATGTGCTCGCGGCCGGCTTTGCAACGCTCGCCGGCGCGCTGCTCGCGCTTTCGCTGCGCTACAACGGGCCGGACACGTCGCTGTCGTTCGAGATCATGCTCGACATCCTGCTCGTGGTCGTTATCGGCGGAATGGGAACGATGTACGGCGCGGTGCTGGGTTCGGCAATCTTCTTGATCGCGCAGAACTATCTGCAGGAGCTGCTGAAACTTGCCGCCACCGCGGTCGGCGGAGTGCCGGTCGTGTCGCTGCTGCTGTCGCCCGACCGGTGGCTGCTGTGGCTGGGCGTGCTGTTCATCCTGTCCATTTATTACTTTCCGGCAGGCATCGTCGGCAAGTTGCGCGCGGTACGCCGATGAAACTTGTGCGCGAGGAGTACGACGCGGGCGTCGCCGCCCTGACGCTGGCGCGTCCCGCGGCCGGCAACGCGCTGGTGCCAGAGCTTCTCGAAGCGCTGCTCGCTGCGCTGCGCGCGGCCCGTGACGATCCCCGGGTGCGAGCCGTGCTCCTTCGAGCCGACGGCGCAGCCTTTTCCCTCGGCGGGGACATGCGCCGGTTCGGCGCCGAGTGCTTCGCCGACATCCAGGCGTATGCCGCCCAACTCGTCGCGCTCCTCAACGAGACGATCCTCACCCTCGCGAAGCTGCCGCAGCCGGTCGTGGCCGTGGTGAACGGCCCGGTGACGGGCGGATCGCTCGGGCTGGTGCTTGCCTGCGATCTCGTACTCGTTTCCCCGCGCGCGAGCTTCAAGGCGCACTACGCGACCGTCGGTTTCGCGCCGGACGGCGGCTGGACTGCGCTGCTGCCGCGGATCACGGGGGCACGCCGCGCGGCGGCATGCCTGCTCACCAATCGCACGATTTCCGCCGAAGAATCGGTCGCCTGGGGGCTCGCCAACGAAATGGTGGACGAGGAGCGGCTCGAGGCGCGTGCTCGCGAGACGGCGGCAAAGATCGCCGCTTATCCCGCAGGGACGATGCGTGCCGCAAAGCGCCTGCTTGCCGCGGAAAGCGTTGTGTTGACGCAGGCGCTGGAAGCCGAGAGGCAGGCGTTTGTCTCGCTCGTCGCAGGCGAAGAAGCCAGGCGCGGCGTTGCCGCATTTCTGGATTCGTTCTCGCTCTACCCGCAAGGCGACGCCTTCTCCGCGCCGCGTGGCAGCTGAGCAAAGGAGGCCCCATGTACGTGATCGACTGGCTCGCCAAGCAGCGCGCCTTGCGCCCGGACAAGATTGCGCTGGTCGATCTGGCGACGGAGCGCCGCATCACGTATCGGAACCTAGACGAACGCACGAGCCGCTGCGCCGAATTCCTGCGCGGCGTCTGGAAGATCGAGCCCGGCGAGCGAGTCGCCCTTCTCGCGCCGAACTGCACGGACTATGTGGAGCTGCTGTACGCCTGCGCCAGGATTGGCGCCCCCCTGGTGTGCCTGAACTGGAGGCTGTCGGTCGAAGAGAACATCGGCGTGCTGGCCGACAGCGGCGCGACGGCGCTTGTCTTCGGAGCCGAGTTCGACGTGCAGGCGCGTGCGCTCGCCTCGGCGCGGCGCATCGACAGGCTGCTGCGAATCGGCGCCGCCGCCGACGGGGCGCCGGGATACGAGGACGTGCTCGCCGCGCGCTCGGGCCGCGCGATCGAGATGCCGGCGCGGCCGATGAACGAGACCTGGTACCTGCTTTACACCTCGGGCACGACCGGTAAGCCGAAGGGTGTGATCCAGACCTACGGCATGACCTTCTTCAACGGCGTCAACGCGATGCACGCGGCGAAGCTGTCGCGCGACGACGTGTTCCTGTCGGTGCTGCCGTACTTTCACACGGGCGGCCTCAACCTGTACCTGAATCCGCTGCTACAGGCCGGCGCGACGACGTACGTGATGAAGCAGTTCGACGTCGAACGAACGATGGAGCTGCTCGAGCGCGACGTCACGATGTTTTTCGGCGTGCCGGCGATCTATCTTTTCCTCAGCCAGCACCCGCGCTTTGCGCAGGCCGACTTCTCGCGCGTACGAGCCTGGGCCTGCGGCGGCGCGCCGATCGCCGACACTCTGCTGCAGCAGTACATGGCGAAGGGCATCACGATCTGCACCGGTTTCGGCATGACCGAAACCGGGCCCACGGTGTTCCTCGCGGACGAAGATACCGCGCGGCGCAAGGTCGGTTGCGTCGGCAGGCCGGTCACCTACGCGCTGACGAAAGTCGTGGACGGCGCGGGCCGCGAGCTCGGTCCGAACCAGCCGGGCGAGCTGCTGATCAAAGGCCCGGGCATCACGCCGGGCTACTGGAACAATCCCGAGGCCACACGGGCCGCGTTCCAGGACGGCTGGCTGCGTTCGGGCGACATCGCCTACTACGACGACGACGGCGACTACTACATCGTCGACCGCTCGAAGGACATGTACATCTCGGGGGGCGAGAACGTGTATCCGGCCGAGGTCGAGAACGTCCTGGTACAGATCGACGGCGTGGCAGAAGCCGCGGTGATCGGTGTTGCCGACGAAAAGTGGGGCGAGGTCGGCAAGGCCATCGTTGCACCGAAGCCGGGCGCGACTCTCACGGCCGAAGCGATCACGACCTTCTGCCGCAAACGGCTCGCCGGCTACAAAGTGCCGAAGCACGTCCAGTTCATCGCCGAGTTGCCGCGCAACGCCGTCGGCAAGGTGAGCAAGCCGACGTTGCGCGAGATGCACGCGGCGAAACGCGCATGATCGGTGAACGCGCAACATTCCGGCGCGTCTTCACGCAGGGTGACTTCGACCGATTCGCCCGCCTCACCGGCGACGACAACCCGATTCACTGTGACCCGGTGTTCGCGCGCTCGAGCCACTTCGGCGCGACCGTCTCGCACGGGATGCTGCTGTATGCGTGCATCTCGAAAGCGATCGCCGAGTCGATCCCGGGGCCCGGCGTGGTGCAGATCGCGCAGGAGCTGATGTTCCCCAACCCGACCTTTGTCGGCGACGAGATCACGGTCGCGCTCGAGGTCGCCGCCGCGCACAGCGACGGCACGCTCGAACTCGGTACCACGGTCAGCAAGGGGGGCGCCACCGGTGCCACGATCACCGCGCAGGGACGCGCGCACGTGGCGCCGCGCGGCGTGCGCGCGGCCGCGGCATCGGTCGCGGACGAAACAGCTGCCGGCGACACGGAGCTCTACGGCCTGCGCCCCGGAATGGCGGCGAGCGCCACGCGCCGCTTTTTCGCCGCCGACCTCGACGAGTACGGCAACCTGGTTGGCGATCGCAATCCGCTGTTTCGCGACGACGAGGCCGCGCGCGCGGCCGGTTTCGAGCGACGCGTCGTGCCGCCGGCGCTCCTGGCGGGCATGTTCTCCGATCTTTTCGGCACCAAACTGCCCGGTCGCGGCACCGGCTGGATGAAGCAGAAGATGGCGTTCCCCGCGCCTGCCTACGCTGGCGCCGCGCTCACTGCGCGCGTCGAAATCACGCGGCTGCGCGCGGCGAAGGAACTCGTCAATCTGAGAAGCACGATCGCCGGCGAGAACGGGCAAATCGTGTGCGCCGGCGAGTCGCTCGTGCTCGTGCGCAACCTCGAGAGCAAACGTCCCCGGAGCGCGTGAGCTCCGCCGTGGCGCCATCACGTTGAACCGCCTCGAGCCAAGCGAAACTTCGGCCGGCGAAGAAGCCGTCACGTCCGGAAAGTTCGAGGTACTCGATCCGATGCGCATCGGCGCGAGCTTCGCGCGGCTCGCCGCCGGACTGATGTCGCGGCCGGACCTCGTGCTACGCGAGCAAGCGGCGTTCTGGCAGCGCTACGCCGAACTATGCCGGCTCACCGCCGAACGGTTGCTGTTCAACACGTCGGCCGCGCCGGTGATCGAGCCCGACCCGGGCGACCGGAGGTTCGCCGACGCGCGCTGGACGCAGAACGCCGGCTTCGACTTCATCAAGCAAAGCTACCTGCTGGCAGCACAGAGTGTCACTGCGCTCGCGGCTCAGGCGGCCGAAAGCACCGCGGATCCGCACGAACGGCGCAAGGCCGCTTTCTACCTGCGCCTCGCGCTGGATGCGCTCGCGCCGGCGAACTACCTCGGCACCAATCCGCAGGCGCTGCAAGCCACGCTCGACAGCGGCGGCGAGAACTTGCGTCGCGGTCTTGCGCAATTGCTCGACGACCTGCAGCGAGGTCAGGGGCATGCACGGCCGAAAACCGCCGACCTCAGCGCCTTCCGCGTCGGCGAGAACCTCGCCACCACGCCCGGCAAGGTCGTGTTCCAGAACGAGCTGATGCAGCTGATCCAGTACGCGCCCAGCACGCCGACCGTGCACCGGCGGCCGCTGCTGATCGTGCCGCCGTGGATCAACAAGTACTACATCCTCGACCTGCGGCCGGAGAACTCCGTTATCCGCTGGGCGGTGGGGGAAGGCCATACGGTGTTCGTCATCTCGTGGGTGAACCCGGGCAGCGCGCTCGCGCACAAGAGCTTTGACGACTACCTGCGCGAAGGTCCGCTCGCCGCGCTCGACGCGGTCGCCGCCGCCACGGGCGTTGCCGACGCGAACGCGATCGGTTACTGCATCGGCGGCACGCTGCTCGCCTGCACGCTCGCGGTACTCGCGGCCCGCAATGAGGCGCGCGTGCGCAGCGCCACCTTCCTCACCACACTGCTCGACTTCGCAGACCCGGGCGAGATCGCGGTCTTCATCGACGAGCAGCAGATCGGCGCGATGGAATCCGAGATGCAGCGCTACGGCTACTTCGACGGCCGGTCCATGGCAACCGCTTTCAACCTGCTGCGCGACAACGAGCTGATCTGGCACTACGGCATCAACAACTACCTGCTCGGGCGTGAGCCGCCTGCGTTCGACCTGCTGTACTGGGGAATGGACAGCACGCACATGCCAGCCGCGATGCACGAGTTCTACCTGCGCAACATGTACCAACATAATCGTCTGCGCGAGCCCGGTGCGCTGCGGCTTGCCGGCGTGCCGGTTGATCTGGGCCGCATCAAGACACCGGCCTATTTCCTCGCCACAAGCGAGGACCACATCGCACCGTGGCGCTCTGCGTACGCCGGAGCGCATCTGCTCTCCGGCCCGGTGCGTTTCGTGCTCACGGGTTCAGGCCACAACGCGGGCGTGATCAACCTGCCGGACGCACGCAGAACCTACGGCTATTGGAACGGCGAGCGCCTTGCGCCGTCTGCCGACGACTGGCTCGCCCAGGCGCAGCACCACGACGGTTCGTGGTGGAGCGACTGGTCGCGCTGGCTGCGCGCGTTCGCCGGCAAGGCCGTCGCCGCGCGCCAGCCCGACAGCACTCGCGCGATCGAAGACGCGCCAGGGTCGTACGTCAAAGTGCGATGCGACTAACACACGACCCGTAAGCATGAGCTTCACTTCGAACTACATCGTCTGCGCCGATCGCGAGATCCACTACACCGAGTGGGGCGCCGGTCACGCCGAAACGGTGATCGCCTGGCATGGCCTGGTGCGAACCGGGCGCGACATGGACGACATCGCCGCGCACCTCGCGGCGCGCTACCGCGTGCTCTGCCCGGACACGATCGGGCGCGGCTTGTCGGAATGGAGCCCGGCACCCGAGCAGGAGTACTGCCTCGCGTTTTACGGCCGTATTGCCATCGCGCTGATGGATCAGCTCGGCATCGAGGGTGTGCATTGGCTCGGCACGTCGATGGGAGGCGCACTGGGGATCCAGCTCGCGGGCGGACCGCTCAGGGGCCGTATCCGGCGCCTGGTGTTGAACGACGTCGGCCCGCAGCTGGAGGATGCGGCACTGGCGCGCATCCGCGGTTACGCCGGAATGCCGTCGCAGTTCCGGCGCGTCACGGAGCTCGAAGGGTACTTCCGCAGCGTGTACCAAACGTTCGGCAAGCTTTCGGACGAGCAGTGGCGGCGCCTCACCGAGACCTCGACGCGCCGCCTGCCGGACGGCCAGGTCACACCGCACTACGACCCGAAGGCGGTGCTGCAACTCGAGCACTATCGCCACGACTACGACCTGTGGGACATGTACGACGCGATCGACGTTCCGACGCTGTGTCTGCGCGGAGAAACGTCCGACCTGTTGTTGCCAGACGTTGCGGACGAGATGCGCCGCCGCGGGCCGCGCGCGGTGGTGGTGACGATTCCGAATTGCGGCCACGCGCCGGCGCTTAACGTGCCGGAGCAGTGGTCGCTAGTTGAACGCTTCCTGAACGGAGCCAGAACGGTCAATTGAACTCGACCGCGCGCAAAAAGGGCGGCCTGCGCCGCCCTTTCTTCATGGCTCCGCGAGCCGCTTCGTTCATTGCAGGTTCTCGACGTGGTTGATCGTGATGTCCGTCTTTGGCGCGCAGCTTCGTTCGCACGAACTTCGAAATCCGGGGAACGTATCGTGTGAGCGCGTGTTCCAAAGTGACACGCATCCGCTCGTCGCCGTCGGACATCGTCATCGCCGTGCTACCGTGATCAAGACTTTTCCAAGCGTGCTTTCCCCAAGCGTGACTTGAGGCGTCGATGAGACGAGCGGCTCTGTACAGCCAATCACGCGGCCCCCGCGGAAGCCCGAGCGGCCGTGCAGAAAAAGCGGTAGCCGCTCCTGCAAGCGCGCCGGCGGCAACAGCCGCGCCGGCAGTACCGCGCGCGTCACTGCGCCGTATCGCCACCGGCTTTGTCGTTGCCGGTGCGCTGCTGGTTGCGCTGGTCATCATGCTCTACAAAGTTTCGATCCCAGCGCCGCGTCAACTCAAGCAAGACGACATCGACCGCGCCGTTCTGCATACGCTTGCCAACAAAACGCTGCCGTCGCGCGCCGCAAAGGCTGCTGAAGCGGTGCGCCGATCGGTTGTCCGAGTGCGCGGTTACACGCCGGGGGAGCGCGGCGACGCCGATATCGAGGAAGGCGTCGGCACCGGTGTCGTGATCGTTGATACCGGCATCATTCTCACCAATCTGCACGTAGCGCTCGCCGCCGAGCGGGTGCGGGTCGTGTTCGCCGACGGGCTCGAATCCGACGCGACGATCATCGCCACCCAGCCTGAGAACGATATGGCGGTGCTGCGCTCCCGCCTGGTTCCGGACGATCTCGCGCCGGTCACGATGCGCTCGACCGGCGACCTGATGCCGGGCGATGAAGTGGTTGCGGTTGGCTATCCGTTCGGCATCGGCCCGTCGGTGTCGGCCGGCGTCATCTCAGGACTGAAACGCGAGTACCGCTCGCCGCAGGGCAAGCGCCTGCTGACCAATCTGATCCAGTTCGACGCCGCCGCCAATCCGGGCAACTCCGGCGGGCCGCTGGTGACGATGGACGGTGAAGTGGTCGGCATCGTCACCGCGATTCTCAATCCGACGCGCGAACGCGTGTTCATCGGAATCGGCTTCGCAGTGCCGATCGAAAACGCCGCCGCGGCGGCGGGAATGCACCCCTTCTAACAAGCCAAACCTTGGGGTCAGATCCGAATTGCAGTCGAGCGGCAGCGAACACGCATAAGGCAACAAACGAAATTCGGCTCTGACCCCTCCATATCTAACCATATCTAACCAACCAAAAATGGACGACAACCGCACCCGCTCCACCGTCGCCGCCACGATGGAGCGCATCCTTTTCGAAGTGAAGCGGATCGTCGTCGGCCAGGATCATTTTCTCGAGCGGGTTCTGGTAGCAACGCTGGCGCAGGGGCATCTGCTGGTCGAAGGCGTGCCGGGGCTGGCCAAGACCCTCACCGTCAAGACGCTCGCCGCGACAATCCAGGGCAGCTTCAAGCGAATCCAGTTCACGCCCGACCTGGTTCCCGCCGATCTCGTCGGCACGCGGATCTACAACCAGAAGACCGGAGAGTTCGCCACCTCTCTCGGTCCGGTGTTCGCGAATCTTCTCTTGGCCGATGAAATCAATCGTGCGCCCGCGAAAGTTCAGAGCGCGCTGCTGGAGGTGATGCAGGAGCGGCAGGTCACGATCGCGGGACAGACGTGGCCGGTGGGGGAGCCGTTTCTCGTGATGGCCACCCAGAATCCCATAGAGACCGAGGGCACCTATCCGTTACCCGAAGCGCAGGTCGATCGCTTCATGATGAAAGTGCTGGTCGGCTATCCGAGCGATGAAGAGGAGTACGTGATCGTCGAGCGGGTGACGGGCGCTGCCACTGCGGTTGCCGTGGTCGCCACCACCGATCAGTTGGCCGCTCTTCAACGCGAATGCCGCCTCGGTTACGTCGACCCGTCGCTGATTCAATATGCGGTCCGGATCGTCTCGGCGACGCGCGATCCGGAGCGACACGGCATCAAGGAAATGGCGCGCTACCTGACGTTCGGCGCCAGCCCGCGCGCGACGATCCACCTGATCGAAGGCGCACGTGCGCTGGCCTGCCTGCGCGGCCGCGACTATGTGTTGCCGGAAGACGTGACCGATCTTGTGCCGGACGTTTTGCGGCATCGGCTCGTGCTGTCCTACGAAGCGCTCGCCGACGGCATCAGCCCCGATGGGTTGATCGCGCGGATCATGAAACATGTGCCCGCACCGGAAAAACCGCTGCAAACCCATGTCAACGTCGCCGCGCAAGCCTGAAGCCATTCTTCAGCGCCTTGAATGGACCGTGCTGCGACGGCTCGACGGTCAGTTGTTCGGCGATTACCGCACGCTGTTTCGCGGCGCGGGTCTCGACCTAGCGGACCTGCGCGAATACCAGTACCACGATGATGTGCGCCACATCGACTGGAATGTCACCGCGCGCCTGCAAACGCCGTACGTGCGCGAGTATCACGAGGACCGCGAGATCGCCGCGTGGTTTCTGCTCGATCTTTCCGCGTCGGTCGACTTTGGCTCGCACACGCGGAGCAAACAGGCGGTCGCCGGCGAATTCGTCACGCTGCTCGCGCGCGTGCTGACTAAGCGCGGCAACCGGGTGGGATTGATGATTTATCGTGGCGGCGGGGTCGACATGGTGATTCCGCCGGGAAGCGGCCGCCGCCATGTGTTGCTGCTGTTGAACCGCATGCTCGCACCGCCGAAAGCGAACGCGCCTGCGGTCGAGACCGATTTGCGCGAACTGTTCGGCGTCGCGTTGCGCGCGGTGCGCCGCCGCGCGATGGTGTTTGTCGTGTCGGATTTCATCAGCGTGCCGGGTTGGGCGCCCATGCTGGCGCGGCTCGCGCAGCGCCATGAAATCGTCGCCATTCGTTTGTATGACGCGCTGGAATCCGAGCTGCCCGACCTCGGCGGCATGCTGATGCAGGACGCGGAGACGGGCGAGCAGTTGTGGGTCGATACGCACGACGCCGGTTTTCGCCGCCGATTCGCAGCGGCTGCCGCGCAGCACGAAGCAAATCTGCGCGCGGCGCTGCGCGATGCCGGGGTCGACACGCTGGAGCTTTCGACCGACGAAGATCTCGCCGAAGCGGTTCTGCGTTTTGCCGACCTGCGCAAGCGCCGCGGTCAGATCGCTGCCGGCGGACGCATGCCAGCCCACCTTCGTTCTAGCTGAGTCAATCATGTTCTATTGAAAGGGATGTTTTTCGGATCGCGTCATGCCGTTCCTCTGGCCTGAATTCCTCTGGTTGCTGCTCGCGGTGCCGCTGTTGGTACTGCTGTACGTCGTGTTGCTGCGGCGGCGGAAGAAGTTCGCGTTGCGCTACGCAAGCCTTTCACTCGTCAAGGACGCGCTAGGAGCGGGAGGGCGTTGGCGCCGGCACGTGCCGCCGCTGCTTTTCCTGATCGCGCTAACGCTGATGATTGCGTCGATCGCGCGTCCGACCGCGGTGCTCACGCTGCCGTCACAGCAGGAAACGGTCATCCTCGCGATGGACGTTTCCGGGAGCATGAAGGCGAAGGATGTCGAGCCGACGCGCCTGGTTGCCGCCCAGAATGCCGCGCGCACGTTTGTCGCGGATTTGCCCGCGAAGACGCGCATCGGCGTCGTTGAATTCGCGGCCACCGCATCGCTCGTGCAATCGCCAACGCACAGTCGCGAGGACGTGCTCGCTGCGATCGACCGCTTTCAGCTACAGCGTGGCACGGCGACCGGCAGCGGCATCCTGGTTTCGATGGCGACGCTGTTCCCGGACGCGGGCATCAATGTCAGTGATTTCATTTACGGGACGGCGCCGGAACCGCTGCGCGGTCGGTCGCTCGACAACAAGAAGAAGGAAGCGGAAAAAGAAAAGCCCGAGTTCAAACCCGTGCCGCCCGGCTCGTATTCGTCGGCGGCCATCATTCTCTTGTCCGACGGCCAGCGCACGACCGGGCCCGATCCGCTGAAAGCGGCGCGTCTCGCGGCCGACCGCGGCGTGCGCATTTACACCGTCGGCATCGGCACACAGGACGGCGAGGTGACCACCTTTGAAGGATGGTCGTTCCGCGCGCGCCTCGACGAGGAGACACTGAAGGAGATCGCCAGCATGACGCTCGGCGAGTACTTCTACGCCGGCAGCGCGGCGGACCTGAAGAAGGTTTATCAAACCCTCACCGCACGCATGGTCCTGGAGACCAAACAAAGCGAGATCACGGCGCTCTTCGCCGCGGTGGCCGCCGCATTCGCGCTGGCCGCGGGCGCGCTATCGCTGTTGTGGTTCAACCGGATTTTGTAGAGCACGCGGAGGCGCAACTTACTCGTTGAGCGCGCCGGAGAATATCGTCCGCAGATCGATGATCGGCACGCGGACGGAATCGTGCGCAAAACACGACAGGCTGATACGGCTCCACGGGCGGCCGTCGTCGGGCAGCGGTGCGGCCTCGTCATCGCGCACGAGCACGCGTTGTGGCGGCTGCGCGAGCCAGAGCGCGCCGAAGGCCGCGTCAAGCGCCGGCGCGGGTTCGGCGCCGCTCGAAGATTCGGCGTGCTGCGGCGGATCGTAGGCGTAGATGCCGAGGTAACGCGCGCTGCGCTCACGCGACGCTGCGGCGCCATCGAGCCAGGCGGCGAGATCCAGCACCGGCACGCAGCGTCCGCTCCACAGCAGCACGTGGCGCGCGTGGCGCGGCGTGCCAGGCACGTCGTGGCAATCGGGTTCGTGCAACAGCTGCACCTGTTCGAGTTCACCGACGGCGGCGCGCCGTCCGTTGCCGAAGTCGAGCAGCCAGGCCGGAATCATGCGTTCACCGGCGCGTCCAGCGCGTCGTAGGAAGCGCGGTGCGCTTCGACGCGCAGCACCGCGGCGAGCCGCGCCGCGGTCGACACGACTGCGATTCCGCGTTCGAACGCGAGTATGCCCAGCACGGCCGACTGCGCGCTTGCCATCGCCGCCGGCAGCGCATGCAGCACGGTGCGGGCTTGGGGCAGCACTTCGACTTCGTCGCACAGCAATCCGAACAGACCCGCCGGAAGCGCGAGCATCGCGCAGATCCGGCGCGGCGCCGCGTTGAGCGCAACGGGGCGCAGTTCGTCATCGATCGCAAGCACCGGCCAGCGGCGGCCTGTCGTTGCGATCAGTCGCGCCTCGCCGCCGCTGCCGACATCGGCGCCCGCTTCGAGCGTGCGCACTTCGTGCTGGGCGAGCGCAAGCCGCGTGGCTCCGATGTGAAGCAGCGCATAGTGTTCGCGGTGCGTTACGGCGTGCATCGAGTACTGCGTCCGCCGCTAGGCGGTGACCGGCGCCAAGCGTTCGACCAGCGCGAGTAGTTCGTCCTCTGCGAACGGCTTCGTCTGGTAGGCATTGACGCCGGCGGCTTCCGCCTGCTTGCGGTGTTTGTCGGTCGAGCGCGACGTGATCATCACGATCGGCACGTGGCGCGTGGCTTCGCGCGTGCGCACATGCGTGGTCAGCTCCAGTCCGTTCATGCGCGGCATCTCCATGTCCACCAGCATGATGTGGGGCACCATCTTCTCGAGCATCCCCGCCGCTTCCATGCCGTCGATCGCGGTGCGCACGTCGAAGCCGGCGTCGCGCATGAAGCTGGCGGTCACGCGGCGCGCGGTTAGCGAATCGTCCACGACCAGCGCCGTGCGCCGTGCGTCGAGTTGTAAACGTGGTGCGTGTTCTGGCTGTTCCGGCTGTTCCGCCACGCGGCTGCCGCGGTGGCCGATCGAAGGGCTCGCGAAACGTGGCCCCGGCGCGGCCGCGCGCAGCAGTTGCGGCAGATCGATCACCGGCGCGATGCTGCCGTCGCCGAGGATCGTCACGCCGATCACACCGTGCAGGCGTGGCACGTAGCGGCCGAGTTGCTTGACGACGATTTCCTGACTGTCGAGCACGTCCTGCACGCGCACGGCGCGCGGCGCGCCGATGTCCACTTCGACCAGCAACGCGGGGAACCACTCGCGCGGGTCGGCGCCCACCGTCATGCCGAGCAGCGCGCCCAGGTGATCCAGATCGTGCACGTGATCGCCCTGGCGGTACACGAGCGCGGCGCCAATTTGCTGCACTTCGCTGTCCCGTACATAACGAATGTCGGCGACGCCGTGGCTGGCGATCGCCAGCACCTGGTCGTTCATCTTCACGAGCAGGCCGTGCGTGGTCATCAGCGAAGCCGGCACACGCAGCTCGACGGCGAGGCCGACGCCGCGTTCGATGTGCAGCTTCAACGTGCCATTGAGTGACATCACCGCGTTTGCCACCGCGTCCATGCCGATGCCGCGACCCGACACCTGCGTAGCGGAGTCGCGCGTCGAGAAACCGGGCAGCAGCACCAGTCGGGCGAGCTCGTCGTCGCTCGCGGGTTGACCGGGCGCCAGCAGGCGCTTGCTCTCGGCGCGTGCGCGGATGCGTTCAAGGTTCAATCCGGCACCGTCGTCAACACAGCGCACAACGATCATCGTGCCTTCGCGCGCAAACGACAGACCGATCCGGCCCTCCGCGGGCTTGCCTG
>Ga0187892_10007373_pt1 | contig 15707 bp, 12 predicted proteins | sample MA1701073metaG_FD_139345 | JGI IMG/M metagenome (GOLD analysis project Ga0187892, IMG submission 139345) | Bio-ooze microbial communities from a basaltic lava cave in the Kipuka Kanohina Cave System on the Island of Hawaii, USA - MA170107-3 metaG ... | reverse complement strand
ACTTTTCGCGTTAGGCAAATTAGTGTCAATCACGAATTACTTACCAATCGTGCATTACCTGAATTTGTTGCTCTTACTTTTAGAGCATTGTTTTCCTTAGCAAACTTGGTTTCAATTTATATTCCTGATGCCAATCTAAGTATTTCAACCTCGTTTGATTATCCTTTGAAAGAAATTAGTCGAATGTTGCAAAACAGGCAGTTGGCTTATCGAGTGATGGTTATTGAAAAAGCATTGGATATAGATATTGAGTTACCGCCAAATGATATTTCTGGTGAAGAGGTGGGAACAATTGCTTATGCCTATCATTCGATAGTTGAACGTACATTTGATTGGCAATGTAATTCAGTCAGTTATTCTATTCCTGCAAATCAGGAATCATTAAATTGGTTGCCGCCTAGCAAAAAATTATCTCCAACTGAATTTCCACCGATGCCCATAGTCAAAACACTTTTTGGTCGTGAATTATATTTAGGGAGAAGCATCGGCAGAATCGAAAATTCAGTAATAGAAAATTACCAAGATGTGAAACGCGAATTGTCGTTGCTTGACGGACATTTAGTAAATCTTGTTATTCGTCCTTTGGATGGGCGCATGAGAATTGAAACTCTTGATGCACCACATTTGCCCGAATACCCTTGGGAAGAACGAATCCAGCAGTTGATTGATTTAGATTTACAACTGAGCGAGAAATTAGCGAATCGCCATCACGCCTTAGTTGCGGTAACTTTGGATGGCTTAACAGAAGAACGAAAATTGGCGATAACAGCCAGACCCGAACTCGACGAAACCGCATTTTTGGTTGAAGACTAAATCTACAATAAGTTTATGCCTTTTATTGATGCTCTACCTGAAACTTCTCTCGTATTAGATACAAATGTATTCACACATTGGAGAAACCAAAAGCCTTATGTTTTGCAAGAGATAAATTCTTACATCGCACGTTTACAGAAAGTACCTGCATTACCTTCGGCTACAGTTTTTGAATCACTGTATGGAGTTGAACGTCAGCTTTAAAAAGGGGAAATCACAAATGAACCGGCTACACAGTATCGGTCAAATATCGAAGCTGTTTCACGAAACTGTGACATCTTGCCTTTTGATAGTGAAGCCGCCGCAATTGCCGCTTATATCTGTGCAAACATTGGTAAAAGTAAGTATAACCAACATTTGAACGACATCTTTATTGTTGCAACTGCTCTAGCTCACGGTCATGGCGCAGCAACTCAAAATAAAAAAGACTTTGAAATGATTGCCAACCACTTGCCTCAACGCAATCAATTTTTATCACTTGCTATCTGGCGATAATAGTTTTATTGAATCAAAGGATTGCATTTGAAAATGATGACTGTGTGCTTCTTTTGTAATTCAGCAAGTTCTTTTCGTTCGCGCTCTAAAATTTCCGCGTAATCTGCGGGCGGATTTCCCCAGCACGATGGTCTGAAAAATTTAATCTCTTTTCCTTTTTCATCAACGAGTTTTCCATTTACGCATTTTGCTTTCAGGCGCGAGAGTTCGTCCTTAACGGTCACGTTGGGCTTTGAATCAAGAGAAAAAGAGACTATGTCTTCAAGCTTAATCTCTTTTGGTAAGCATCGGTCGAATGTTTCAGCCATCGGTTTTTTCTTGGTGACAGATGTTTTTCGTTTCTTCTTTGTTTGTGCAGAAACTGAATGCGAGCCGACAAACAAAAACGTCAATAAGAAGAAAACTGAAAGAGCGATAATCACCGCTCTTTCGCTTTTTTGATGTTTGCTATCCGCCATGTTGTTATTGATGCTCTTACTCCATGCGATAGTTGGGAGCTTCTTTTGTGATGATGACATCGTGAACATGCGATTCGCGTAGGCCCGCCGATGTGATGCGGACGAACTTTGCGTTTTGTTGCAGTTCTTTTATCGTGTGGCATCCTGTATAACCCATGCCCGAACGCAAGCCGCCAACGAGTTGTGTAACCATCTCCGCAAGTGTCCCGCGATATGGGACACGACCCTCAATGCCTTCGGGGACAAGCTTTGACTCAATGTCTGTGCTTTCCTGTGCATAGCGGTCTTTCGAGCCTTCTTTCATAGCACCGATTGAACCCATTCCGCGATAGCTCTTGAAATAACGACCTTGAAATAAAATAACTTCGCCCGGCGCTTCTTCGACGCCTGCGAACAAAGAACCAATCATTACCGTATCCGCGCCGGTCGCAAGTGCTTTTACAAGATCGCCCGAATACTTTATGCCGCCATCGGCAATGATTGGAATGTTAGTGTCCTTTGTTGCTCGCACACATTCACTTATTGCGGTGATTTGTGGAATACCTGCGCCTGTAACCACACGAGTTGTGCAAATCGAACCGGGGCCGACACCCGTCTTAACCGCGTCAGCGCCTGCATCAATCAATTCGCGTGTGCCTTCATAGGTTGCCACGTTTCCTGCCACGACCTGAATGTTTGAATGTTTGGATTTTATTTTTTTGACGGCTTCGATGACGCGGATTGAATGACCGTGCGCTGTGTCAATCACTATGCAATCAACGCGGGCGTTGACCAGAGCGGAGGCACGTTCTTCAAAATCTCCTGTCGCGCCGATGGCGGCGGCAACGCGCAATCTGCCCAACTCGTCTTTTGCGGCGTTCGGATATTTTATTGCTTTTTGAATGTCTTTGACTGTAATCAATCCTTTCAGACGTTTGTCATCGTCAATAACTAGCAGCTTTTCAATCCGATGTTTTTGTAAGACGGCTTTTGCCTGTTCGAGTGTTGTGCCGACCGGGACTGTAACGAGCGGTTGAGGCGTCATCACATCCGAGACGGGAATTTCAAAGCGCGTCTCAAACCGCAAGTCGCGGTTTGTGATAATGCCGACAAGATGGCCGTCTTCATCAACAACGGGGACGCCGCTGATTTTGTAACGTTCCATTACGCGAAGCGCGTCACTCACAGGACGGTCGGGCGGAATTGTTACAGGGTCAACAATCATGCCCGATTCAGAGCGTTTCACTTTGTCAACCTCTTCTGCCTGTCGTTCGATTGAAAGATTTTTATGGATGATGCCGATGCCGCCTTGTTGTGCGAGCGCGATTGCAAGATTCGCTTCTGTCACCGTGTCCATGGCAGATGAACAGAGCGGTATTTGAAGATTGATTCCGCGTGTAAATTTTGTAGATGTGTCCGTTTCGTTTGGAAGAACTTCGGAATAAGACGGAACTAAGAGAACATCATCAAACGTCAAACCTTCTTGTAAATTTTCTTGAATCATAAAGCCTTGTTAATAACTCCTTCTTAATAATTTCGGTTGCCAAAATGAAAACGCCCGCTGGTCATATTGCGGGCGCGTTTTAACTCTGATTTGAATTTTTCAGGCACAAGGCAAACTCCTTCGCCGCGCGCTCTTATTAAGGCACGTTTCGATTTATGTCGTTTACTGTGCCAGCATCTGTTGATAATTGTCCTTTGTAATAACTAAAAAAGCGCCATTGCCTGAGAATTGAAATTGAGCCTTGATTGGACGTCCGTTCACGCTCACTTCCAGAGAGTTGGCTTTATCTTTAGACAAAACGATTTTGACTTGCTGTTGCGGTTTTAATTCTTGCACTTGACCTTGCGCCAATGTTCCCTTAAAGCTCGAAGTTTTTTCAGAATCATTTGTTACAATCAGCCATACCTCTTCTTTTGCTTTTAATTGAATAACAAATACATTCGGGTCAATCGGCGGTGCGTCGGGCGTGGTTGTATTTACGGGTACAGTTTGGTTTGGCGCGTTTGCGTTATTGTTCGGCGTGGATTGATTGTTTACAGTCGCGGGGGTGCTTTGCTTCATATACCAATGTAAGCCCGCGTATATGCCGAGCGAGAGAATTAGGAGAACTATGCCTGTCAAAAGCGCTGTAACCAGAGGTGAGCGGGTGGGGTTTTCATAAGTCAGAACCTGAAACTTTTGTGGTGTTGATGTAACATCATTACTGTTATCACCGTGTTCTTGTGACGCGCGTTTATATGCGTCGAGAGCTTCTTTTTCGTCAAATCCGACGCTGCGCGCATATGCTTTTATAAAACTCCGATTGAAAATGCCGCCCGGAAGTTTTGCATATTCGTCTTTTTCAATGGCTTCGAGATATTGTGTTGATATGCGTGTCTGTTCAGAAATGTCTCTTAAAGTTATTCCGCGTGCTTCGCGCGCAAGTCTTAATTGTTCTCCAAATGATGCCGCCATTGCCACTTCTCGTTCACCCTTTCAATGGTTAAGGTAATAGCCGCGCGCCAAATAGACATACGGCTGAACAAAGCTTGAAAAAACGCAGGGCTTCCAAGATTTTAATCAGATAAAAAACTGAAGGCAACTAAGGTAAAAACGCAATTTGTAACCGCTAAACCCAACTCCCAAAAGGGAAAAACAAAATCTGCAAATTTAATTCCGCGCTTATTCTGTTTTGGCGAATATAAATATATGGCAAATTCTTGTCAAACTGTGCATTCAAAAAAGTTTTGTGTCTCTTGATTCTTTAGCCGTGCGGTGATAGCTTGACGGCACATTCAAATTTTAGTTCTGTTTTAATTTATAAAATCAACAAAAGTGAGGGAATAAAAGATGCCTCTCGAAGCGTTAGGAATGGTCGAGACTAAAGGATTTGTAGGTGCGGTTGAAGCCGCCGATGCGATGGTCAAAGCCGCTAATGTTCAACTGATTGGTAAAGAGTATATCGGTGCGGGCTACGTTACAATTTTTGTTCGCGGTGATGTCGGCGCGGTGAAAGCCGCAACGGACGCAGGCGCGGCGGCGGCGCGTCGTGTCGGGGAATTGATTAGTGTTCACGTCATCCCTCGTCCGCACGGCGAGGTCGAACGAATCTTGCCGCGCAATGGAAAAGTCGGTTTCAGCCCGGACGAACAGGCATTGCAGGGCGGCAAGTCTCCCGCACAATTGGGTGAAGGCGACGGCGGTCGTTCATTGCAGGGAGCGCGCGACAACACAAAGGAAAAGAATAAATAAAATTGCGGATTGCGGAATCAACGGATTGCGGATTCAATTTTCATTCCGCAATCCGCTGATTCCGCAATCCGCAATCAACGGAGGAATTATGTCTGTTGATAAAGACTTGGTGTCCGTGCAGCAAGCGCGGGATATGGTTGATTCGGCGTATGTTGCCTTTCAGACGCTTGCAAAATTTGACCAAGCGAAGATTGACCGCATTTGTTCGGTGATGGCTCAGGCGGCTTTGTTTGATTCGGCGCGTCTCGGGCAGATGGCACACGAAGAAACCGGTTTTGGCGTTGCTGATGACAAACGCGAAAAAAATCGTTTCGCGGCAGAAGATGTTTGGAATTATTTTAAGGGCTTAAAAACAGTTGGCGTTGTAAACGAAACAAAAGATGTCGTCGAAATCGCAAGTCCGCGTGGTGTCGTTGCCGCAATTATTCCTTCGACGAATCCGACATCAACAGCAATCTTCAAAATTTTAATCGCAATAAAGTCTCGCAATTCAATCGTGCTTTCTCCGCACCCGTCAGCCGCAAAATGTATAGCCGAAACGACTCGTGTGATGCGCGAAGCCGCAATCAAAGAAGGCTTGCCCGATGAAGCAATTGCCTGTATGTCAACTGCAACAATCGAAGGCACAGAGGCTTTAATGAAACACAAACAAACGGCAGTGATTCTGGCAACAGGCGGAATTGGTCTCGTGCGCGCGGCTTACTCATCCGGCAAACCTGCTTTCGGTGTCGGTCCGGGCAATGTGCCTTCGTTTATTGAACGAAGCGCAGACCCTGCGAAAGCCGTGCAGGATATTTTGACGGGAACTTGTTTTGACAACGGAACTATCTGTGCTTCGGAGCAATCGGTTGTCGTTGATGCGCCGCTTGAAAAACAGGCGCGCGAACAATTCAAACTTCAAGGAGCGCATTTTTTATCGGCAGATGAAGCCGATAAAGTCGCCAAAGTTTTATTGACTCCGCAACGCACTTTGAATGCGGGCATTGTAGGAAAGCCAGCAGAATATATTGCTAACTTGGCTGGTGTTTCAGTGCCGCAAGGCACACGATGTTTGATAGCCGATTGCGGTGGCGTGGGGCGTGATTATCCTTGGTCAATAGAAAAACTTTCGCCTATGTTGGCTTTCTTTGTTGTTGATGGAATAGAACAAGGCGCGGCGCGTTGTTATGAAGTTTTGAAGTATGGTGGAATGGGACACACGGCAGGGATGCACACACGGTCGCGCGAAGCCGCGATTCGTTATGGCGCAGAGATGCCCGCGTCTCGCGTTGTAATAAATTCTCCGACGACACACGGCGCAATTGGTTTTTCGACTGCCTTGCCGCCTTCAATGACTTTGGGTTGCGGTTCATGGGGCGGTAATGTCACATCGGACAATGTTTCGCCGATTCATCTGATGGACATCAAGCGCGTAGCCTTTGAAACAAAACCTGTCGCAAGCAAACGCCCTGCTGTTTCAACCGCAACAACATCAACATCGCCGCAGATGGCTGTCTTTCACCAAGTTGTTCCAAGCGCACAACCGCAAATAAAAAATGTAAAACGCGAAGACATAGCCGCGCTTGTTGATAAGTTTTTATCTCAACGCCAACCCGCGCCACAACAGCAAACAATAACGCCGCAACCATCAAACGGTGACAGCAATGCGGATACACAGCCGAAAGCGAAGACGGAATCAACACCGCCTGTAACATCAAACAATGGAGCGAAAAAACAGGCTGTTGATTTTGTAAGCGAAGAGGACGTGCGAAAGGCTATTGCCAAGGGCGAAAAGATTTATATAAACGCTAAGACAATCATCACGCCTTCAGCGAAAGATATAGGCGAGCCTGCGGAGGTGTTTGCAAAAACTTAATTGGTCAATTGTCAGTTGTCAGTTGTCAGTCGTTCGCTTTATTAGCTTGAATATAAAGTCAAGCTAAAACTTTATTAAGCCGAATTGACAACTGACAACTGACAGCTGACAACTGACAACTGACAACTGACAAAAATGTTTTTAGGAAAAGTCGTCGGCACAGTTTGGGCAACAAAGAAATCGCCTGATTTAGAAGGCGTGCGTTTTCTCATTGTTCATCCTTACGACCTTGATAAAGAACCGACAAAAAATATCGTAGTCGTAGCAGACCGTTTGGGCGCGGGCATTGGCGAAGTCGTGATGTGTGCTTATGGCAAGGCAGCACGCACTGCTATCGGCGACCAAGAGATGGCTATTGAAGCGGCAGTCGTAGGGATTGTTGACAGGATGGATTTACAGGATTCCGTATCAGAAGAAATTCAAATAGCGGCAAAAGAATTGTAGGAGGTTTTGCTGATTCAGGTTGAAGGTCGTGGGTTAAAGTTTTCATCCGCAATCCGCAATCCGCAATCCGCAATTTGTAGAGGGTGGCAAACGAAGAAATCATTTACAAAATCACACGCGCCGTTTATGCAAACCTTGGTGAGGGCGCAAACGAAAGGGAGGTCGAACAGTTGGTTACGGATATTTATCGTTCGATTGAGCCTGTCGTCTCAAATCAAGCCAATCCGGTTTCAAACAAACAGTCGGAAAATATAAACACAGGTTCATCACAACGCTTAATCGTTTCGGTTTTCGGAGTTGACCATCCCGGTATTGTTGCAGGTGTTGCCCAAGTTTTGGCGGAAGCCGATTGTAGTATCATTGACATCAATCAAACGGTTGTGCAGGGCAAATTCGCAATGGTGATAGTCGCGGACATGACACGCGCAAAAGATTCGGTTTCGGTTTTGAAAGAACGATTTAAGAATCAAGGTCAACGCTTGGGCGTTCATATCTATGCGCAGCGTGAAGACCTTTTCAATGCAATGCACAGAATCTAGGGATTTCGGATTTCGGATTTCGGATTTCGGATTTGTTTTTATTGAAAATAAGTCTTGAATTCAAAACTTAAACTTTGAAAAGAATTAAATCCGCAATCCGCAATCCGAAACCCGCATTTGTTTTATGTCTTCGTCAGAGATAGAAATTTCAAAAAGATGTATGACTTGTGGGGCGTCGTTCCGCTCAAGCGCGCGGTTTTGTCCTCAATGCGGTATTACTCTCATGAGCGGAAAACAGATGGAAACAGTGGCAATGACAGACGAAGAAGATATGGACGAGGTTCTTGAAGCAAACAATATGGATTCAATGAAAAACGAAACTGCGCCTTTGAGTGCATTTGAAATTGATGACAATGTTGGGTCTGCTTCAAAAGAAACCACGCCTTTGATTTCGATAAAGGAAGAGAACGATTCTGAGCTGATGTCAAAAGAAACTGCTCCGTTAAGCGAAATTAAAGTTGCGGATGTCTGGACAAGTGAACTCGTAGAAAAACCACAAACAGTTGAACAGGCATATCTGCCGCAACCGAATGAAACAATGCCTCTGAATAGTGCAATTGTAGAAGCTGAAACCGGCAATCAAAGTTTACTCGAGGAAATTGCCGTTAGGTCAAAAGAAAGACAAAAACACGAAACTGAAAACGAATCTGAAGAAGAAAGTAGAAAAAAACGCGCGCTGGAAAAGTCTCGTCTATTAATTGAACGTAGTCGCGCCGGACAAAAAGCCAAACGCATGGTTATCCGTTCGCAAGACGCTTTAGACAAAGCTTCACCCGACCCTAGTATTCGTTTTGCGATTATCACCTTGGTCTTGTTTGTACTCGCTTTGCTTTTATTTTTCTTTAGCCGAACGCTCAAATAACTTCGGGCTTGGGATTTATGAATCAGGACTTTTTGTTATGAGGCGCTGTTTGCCATGTTTAGGTCTGAATATCTAAAGCCCGAAATCTGAAATGGATTTATGTCTAAACCTGAAATTTTGTTTAGATGTCTTGTGTGCGGTGTATCTGTAAATGCGGATGCACGGTTTTGCCATCAATGCGGAGTTTCTTTTATAGATGAAAATCTATTAAAAGCAATCGCAGTTGAAGTAAATGATGCTAAAAAAAATGATTGGCAACGAAATACAGATGATTCGGTAAAACAGAAGCACTCTTCTGAACTGACTAACACAGATAAAACAGGTCTTGAAAATCACACTGATAAAACAACTCTCACTGAAACGGAAAGTCAAAACATTCTTGATGAGAAAATGGTTTTTGACTTAACCCTATATTTGCAGAATAAGTTGAGTGATGAGTTACCGATAAATGAATTGATTGCCGAACTACCTGATATAAAACGTGGTAGTTTGCCTGAGCCAAACGAACTATTACCGTTAAAAGATGAGCAGAGAGAGGATAAAAAGAAGCAGAAAAATTTACTTACCCAGATTGAAGAGCGTGCCTTTGAAAGAAAAATACTTGAAGCAGTAGAAAAAACAGAAGACAGGGAAAAGAGAAAGCAAACCGCAAAAGAAAAATCACGGATTCTTATTGAAAGAACACGTTTAAGAAATCGTTTGAAGAGAGCATTTTTTCACTCTCAAAATGTTCAAAATGAGACTTCGACTTATCCATATATCAGGTTTGCATTTTTATTTATTATCTTATGTTTTCTCGCTTTGCTTCTGTTGATTTATAGTCAAATCCTTGTGAATTCATATATACCCTAAAAAAACGAACCCGAATTCAGAAAACAAAATCATCAATCATGGAATATACACAAAACGAAATTTTACAAACCTTGCGAATGACAGAGATGGAACATCTGGACATTCGCACAGTTACGTTGGGTTTGAGTCTGCGCGATTGTTCAGCCGATTCGGTCGAACGAACCGCCGCAAGAGTAAAAGAAAAAATCGAGCGCACGGGCGAGAACCTCGTCAGCACAGTCAATCAAATCGGCGACGAATTCGGCATCCGCATCGCAAACAAACGCATTTCAATCACACCCGTTTCAATGGTTGTGGAAGCAACACGCGGCACAAGAAGCGATTTCATTCGCATAGCAAAAGCAATTGACGAAGCCGCGAAAAATGTCGGTGTTGATTTCATAGGCGGATATTCTGCGCTAGTTCACAAAGGCTGGACGCGGGTTGAAAAAGAGTTTATTGACTCAATCCCCGAAGCGCTCTCAATAACAGAAAGAATGTGTTCGTCTTTGAACGTGGCAACAACACGCGCGGGGATAAATATGGATGCCGTTAAGCGCACAGGCGAAATCATCAAAGAGATGGCGGCGCACACGGCTGATAAAGGCGGACTCGCTTGCGCCAAGTTCGTCTGTTTCGCAAATGCAGTCGAAGACAATCCATTTATGGCAGGTGCGTTTCACGGTGTCGGCGAAGCTGAGGCGGTCATCAATGTAGGCGTTTCCGGTCCGGGCGTTGTGAACTATGCTGTGAAAGATGCTCCTAAAAATCTTCCTCTTCACGAACTTGCGGAAGTCATTAAAAAACTTTCTTTCAAACTTTCGCGCGCAGGAGAATTGATTGGACGTGAAACCGCAAGGCGGTTGGGTTTCCCGTTCGGCATTATTGATTTATCGCTCGCACCCACGCCCGTTGTGGGTGATTCGGTTGCAGACATCATTGAGGCAATGGGTTTTGAACGCGCAGGCGCGCCCGGCACAACGGCGGCTTTGGCGATGTTGACGGACGCGGTTAAAAAAGGCGGGGCAATGGCTTCGGCTTCCGTAGGGGGAATGAGCGGGGCTTTCATTCCCGTTTCGGAAGACGCGGGAATGATTGAAGCCGCGCAAATCGGCGCGCTGACTTTGGAAAAACTGGAAGCGTGGACCAGCGTCTGTTCGGTTGGGTTGGATATGGTGGCAGTGCCGGGGTCAACATCTGCTGAAACTCTGTCGGCAATCATCGCAGACGAAATGGCAATCGGCGTTGTAAACAACAAAACAACAGCAGTTCGCATTATCCCGGCACCAAACAAAAAAGTCGGCGACATCGTGGAATTCGGCGGGCTTCTTGGTTCAGCGCCGATAATGCCCGTCAATGCTTTTTCTTCATCCGATTTCATTCGTCGCGGCGGCAGAATCCCCGCGCCGATTCATTCATTGAGAAACTAACATCAACTTGATTTTCAAGTGAATACTATGGTATTCAAACATTATGAATAATGGTGACGCATTTCGTGTAATTGATTTATTCTGTGGTTGCGGCGGAATGTCTTTAGGCGCAAGACAAGCAGGGTTCAACATCATAGCAGGGTTCGATACAGATGAACGCGCGCTTGAAACATACAGGCGTAATTTCGGCGATAATATAGGCTTTTCTGTTGATCTCAATAAAATAAATCCGCAAGACATTACAAAACATTTTAACCTTAAACCAGAAAAACTTGATCTTCTGATTGGTGGACCGCCGTGTCAGGGGTTTTCTAAAAATGTTCCGCGAAGACATCGCTTTTTGGAAGACCCTAGAAATATGTTGGTCAATAAGTTTTTAGAGTACGTTGAATGCCTGCGTCCGTTGGTTTTGATTATGGAGAACGTAGCAGAAATTAAAAACGGATTTGAAGGAACATACACAAGCGAAATTAAAGAAAGGCTTCTCAAAGCTGGTTACGAGGTTGATTTGAAAGTAATTTATGCGCCGGATTTTGGAGCGCCTCAACGTCGCCGCAGAGCATTTTTCTTTGCCAATCGGCTTGGCATTCCGGTTTCATTTCCAGAACCAACACATGTTTCTACTAAGGAGTTTATTTTATTTGGCGAGACCCAACCGGAATATGTAACGGTAGCAGACGCAATTGGCGATTTACCATCGCTTGAGCATGGACAGGGCGAAGATCCAATGGAATACAAAAATTCTCCCTCAAATGATTTCCAAATTTCCGCGCGCCAAAACTCCAAGTTTCTACATGACCATGTAGCCAGACGATTAACAGACAATCAGTATCAGCGTTTGGCTTCAATCAAAGCCGGACAAGGCGCGAAAGATTTACCTGATCATCTAAAACCTAAGTCACATTATAGCGGCGCATATGGACGGCTTGCATGGGACTCTATTGCTCCGACAATTACAAGATGGGTTTTTCATCCCGGGTCGGGGCGATTTGGACATCCTTCAGACATTAGAGTGATAACCATTCGTGAAGCTGCAAGATTGCAATCTTTTTCTGATGATTTTTCTTTCTGTGGAACTTACATTCAAAAAAGCCATCAAGTTGGAAATGCTGTTCCGCCTGTGGTTATGAAGGCATTAGCTGAGAAAGCAAGGGAATTGCTCATAAGCGTAGGATAGTTTTAATGAAATTATCAGGCGTTATATCTTGAGGAATAACTTCAAAACGGAAGCATTGAGGCAATAATATGAATGTCTCAAAGAGTTGTTTCTGATTTGGATACCAGCGCAATACTATTGACAGATTGATGTTGTGATGCGCTTGAAGCCCTGTTTTGGTTTCATCAGTCCATCTCCAAGTCAGTTCATCAGCAGAGTATCTAGGCAGGGTCTGTTCAAGAAAAGCATAGCGACGATGATCCCTAGATTTAACAAGTACGCCAACGCGAGGGTCCATAACATTTTGAGTTTTCATATCCATTTCAATTTTTCTATTCCAATGATGCAATATTGCGTGTCCGATTTCATCAGGTGGGGAGTCTAAACTTAGGTGCGGATAACCTAAATAAGCTTTTTTCTTGATTACATCTGCTCTCTGAATAACAAGCTCGAAGGTTTCAGAATCGGGCGATTTTTGTACGGCTTTCAAAGACCAGCTTGTTTGAGTATTTACATCAACGCAGTCAAACAGAAGTTTACTTCTTTTTTGTGAGTATGGATTAGGTAAAGACAAGCCTTTCACATAATGAAAGATTGCTTCAAAGACATAGCCTTCAACTCCTGCAATAAAAGGAACTGAAAGCGCAGCCTGAACAGCGTAATGTAATTTGTTTTTCTCATTTTCGGCAAGAATGTAAATCATTTGCTTAGAGTTGAATTTGCTAGCCGCACAATCTCATCAGGCGGCATTTCTAATGCAGTGGCAATCGAAAATAAAACACGCAAAGTAGGCGATTTTTGACCTCTTTCAAGTTGGCTGATATAAGTTCTATGAAGTCCACATTCAAAAGCTAAAGTTTCCTGAGATAACCCAAGTGATTCTCGACGAGAGCGAATGATGTCACCAAGAACTTGTTCAAGCTTTTTTTTTGGAGAAGGCACTCGCTAATAATCTACAATCCGTGAAATGCGTCAATAGACTATAGTATTCAATGGCTGAAAATGTTGTAGAAGCTGGATGAAAGTATTTTCGTGGAATGCTTTTTCTTTATATGATTTTATTCGTCGTGGGAACTAGCCCATCACTGATTCATTTAAACATTTAAACTATTGTTACAAGTCCGAAGTCTGGACAATTTCAAAATTGTCCAGACTTTAGGTTAAAAGCTTTATTTGTTAGCAAGCTTTGAATCATCCTTCAACTCTTTGAGCAACTCTTGAACGGCTGTTTCAAGCTGACGGTCACGACCTGCAAGATTATCTTCGGGAGTATTTTCGACCAGAATATCCGGGCGCACGCCGTTGTTCTCCATGTTGGATTGCTTCTTGTCGAAAATATAAACGCCGACTCCGGGGGTACGCACGGTTGAGCCGTCAATCAAACTATAGCTACCTGTGCCAATGACCGCGCCCATCGTAGGCGTTCCGATTACCTTGCCCAAACCCAACGCGCGAAAGCCCGCCGGAAACATCTCGGCATTAGAAGCCGAACGCCAGTTTTGCATCACAACCTTCGGACCGAAGAAACCCGCAAGCGGGCGCGTTGTCGCTTCTGTCCCGCGTGGTTGCCAGACCTGATATTGCCGCTGTACCAGAATAGCCAACAGCTCTTGCTCGATGTTGCCGCCGCCGTTCCATCGCTGGTCAATAACGAGTGCGTCTTTATTTCTGTACTCGCGCAGTTCTTTTTCAAAACGACGTAAAGAAGGTTGATTCATCGCTTGAATATGTACGTAACCGACGCGCCCGCCGGAGAGTTTATCCACAATTTCGCGCCGTTGTTTGACCCAGCGCTCGTAACGCAGTTGGCTGTAATTCTGCATCGAAATAGGCTCAATGCGCGTACTCCAAGCACCTTCTGCCGTGGGTTTGTTATTGAAAGTAACAACAACTTTGCGATTCAGCCTGTAATTTAAGAGTGACCAATATTCGTCACCCGCACGAACAGGTTTGCCGTCAATTGCAATCAAATAATCTCCAACAGCAACTTTAACCCAGTCCTTATCGGCTGGACCATCTTCGTAGATGTGTGTGATGCGATAGCGACCCGCCTGAGCATCTGCTTCAAACTCAACGCCTGGATGTCCTGTTGAAGCCGCGCCCGGTTCGCGTCCGCCCGGCGGCGGAGCCGCGCCTGTGTGCGATGCGTTCAGTTCACCAATCATCTCGTTGATGATATTAAGCAGTTCCTGCCTGTCGCCGACATATTCTACTAAGGAGCGATACTTGGCACGCATGGCGTCCCAATCGTAACCGTGCATTTTCGGGTCGTAGAAACGGTACTTCATTGTACGCCAAGCATCATCGAACATTTGCGCCCACTCGGACGGTCTCTCAATCTTTACCTTTGCAACAAAGCTGATTCGCCGCCGCGTACTAGCGCTACCAGCGCCGCCTCCGGGACCTGCACCGCTCTGTAATGACACAGAGTAAACATTATCCCGTTCTTGGAAGAAGAGCGTGCGTCCGTCGCGCGATATATTGAGGTTGGAGATGCCTCCGCCAAAGCCACCACCGCCGGGTGTCTCTGCTCCTTCACCGCCCGCACCGCCGCCCGAAGTGATTCGCGTCAAACGTCTTCCGTCGTCTTGAACGGAATAAACAACAGGCACATTTGCCAACCCCGCCGGTTCGCTTGTAACAAATACGAGTGAGCCTGACGGCGAAACTTCATAGCTTGTTATGGGAAACGGCATACGGGTTATTTGTTTTGTGCGCCGTTTGAGACCTGCCCAATCAATGTTGACTGGTTTAGGCGGTTGGCGTTGTCCGTCTGTTTGCCGCCGTGTTGTCGCATCACCACCCGCAGTCTGGTCAGACGTTGGGGCATCTTGTTCAGCACGTTCTTCAGGGTCGTCCGGATCGCGGTCAAGACGTTCAAGAGTGACAGAGTAAAGCTGAACCAAAGGCGTTCCTCCGCCCTGAGTAAATGACGTGCTGTCTCTGCGCGTGAAATATAGTTTGCGTCCATCGGGTGAGAATCGCGGATTTTGTTCGCTGAATGATTCAAACGTAACTTTTTTCTCTTCACCGCCGGTTACAGGGATAAGAAAAATGTCTGTTACGCGGGTTGCATCAGGCTTAGAGAAAGCGAGCCATTTGCCATCGGGCGAGAATCTGGGTCCGCCGATATTGCCATGGTTTGATGCGCTCAACTCTTTTGTTTCTTTGCTTGAAACTGTAACAATTCGCAATTTGCCGTCGGAAGATGTATAAGCGATTTGTGCCGAATCCGGCGACCAAGTATAGCCGAATTTCAGCGCGTCTATGTCTGTTAGTTTCTGTACATCTCCTAGGCCATCCGCAGAGATGACATACAACTCTTCGCGCCCGCTACGGTCAGAAATAAAACCTATCCATTTGCCATCAGGCGAGTAAGTGACATTTTGTTCGCGTGCAGGATTGTCGGTTATCTGGCGCAGGTCACCTTCTTCGACAGGCGCAGTGAAAATTTCGCCGTGAACGGTCAGCACAATGCGGCGTGAATTTGGCGCAAGGTCATAATCATCAGCTGTTGAATTAAAATCACGTACTTCGCTCATGCTCTCTTGTGTTTCGGCGGCGATGTCAAACTTCAAAGGAGTGACGCGCTTTGATGCCAAATCCAGTT
>Ga0187892_10007371_pt1 | contig 15713 bp, 20 predicted proteins | sample MA1701073metaG_FD_139345 | JGI IMG/M metagenome (GOLD analysis project Ga0187892, IMG submission 139345) | Bio-ooze microbial communities from a basaltic lava cave in the Kipuka Kanohina Cave System on the Island of Hawaii, USA - MA170107-3 metaG ... | reverse complement strand
GGTGAAGCCCGTGTGCCCCACCGACCCCGTGGGCAGGAAGGCGCCCAGCGTGCGCGAGTAGGGCGAGGCCAGGTCCCAGCCGAGCCCGCGCGTGACCTCCCCGATGCTGACGGGCGTGAGCATCGCGCGGACGGTGGCCTCGTCGAGGTAGCGACGGCCCTCGAAGGCCCCGCCGGCGAGCAGCATCCGGCAGAAGCGCGCGAGGTCGTCCACCGTGGAGAAGAGCCCCGCGTGGCCGGCGACGCCGTCGAGCAGCCGCGCGTTGCGGTCGTGCACGACGCCGCGCAGCGGCGGCCCGCGGTCCACCGCCTCGGTGGGCGCGACGCGGGGCCGCCACCCCACCGGCGGCCGGAAGGCCGTGTCGCGCATGCCGAGCGGCGCGTAGAAGCGCTTGTGGACGAGCTGGTCGAGCGGCTCGCCGCTCACCCGCCGCACCAGCTCGCCGAGGAGGATGAAGCCCGTGTCGCTGTAGATGAAGCCCGCGCCGGGATCGGCGGCGAGCCCGGCGGCGGCGATGGCGCGGCCCGCCTCCGGAAAGCCGCGCCCGACGACGCCCGCCCCCGGCACGTCCGGCAGGCCGCCCGAGTGGAGCAGGAGGCGGCGCACGGTCACCTCGGGCCACCGGCCCCCGCGCACCTCCTCCAGGTATCGCCCGACCGGCGCGTCCAGGTCGACCTGGCCGCGCTCCACGAGCCAGAGCACGGCCGGCGCCGTCGCGACCACCTTCGTGAGGGAGGCGAGGTCGAACACGGTGTCCACCGTGACCGGCTCGCGCGCCGGGAGCAGCGCGCGCGCGCCCCAGGCCCGCCGATAGAGCACCTGGTCGCGCCGGCCGATGGCGACGACGGCGCCCGGTATCTCGCCGGCGGCCACCGCGTCCCGCATGGCCGCGTCCACCTCCGCCCACTCCGCCTCCGACGCGCGGCCGGCGAGCGGCGCATGGACGACCACGCCGAGGGCGACGAGCGCGATCAGCAGCCGCCGGCGCGCCGGTGGACGCATGGGGCCCATGATACCCGCCGGGGCGGCGGTATCGGGCCGATCCCGGCCGCCCGGCGCCGCCGGCGGCCGCGGCGAGCGGCCCCGCTGGCGGTCAAGCCGCCCGTCCGGTCCGGCGGGCCGTCGCCGGCCCCGGCCGCGTGCTACCATCCGGGGCGGATGGCCGAGCAGCCCTTCGGCGCCTTCCCCCACCAGCATCGGGACCCGCGCGGGCTGCGCGAGCGCATCGACGCGCAGCTCCGCGACCGCATCGAGGAGGCGGTGGAGCACGCGAGCCTCGCCGTCGTGGCCGAGCAGCGCCGCCGCGCGGGCCGGCCGGCCCCCGAGCCCTCGAGCGCGGCCGACCGCCGCGAGTGGGAAGCGGTCACGCTCGGCTTGCTCGGTCACCTGCGCGCGGCCTTCGACGCCACCCTCGACCCGGCCGAGCGGGCCCGGCTCGTCGAGGCCGAGGCCCCGCACGCCGCCGGCCGGGACCGCCTGCTGGCGGCCCAGGTCTTCCTGGCCCGCCTGCTTCCCGACTACTGGCAGCGCCTGGAGACGCATCAGGCGGCGTTCGAGCCGGGCGAGGCCGCTTCGGGCCGGGGGCCCGGCTGGCTCCGCCGGCTCTTCGGAGGGGCCGGGGGGCGCGCCCCCTCGTCCTGACGAGACCGGCTCAGGCCGCTCGACGGTCGAGCGCCGCCGCCCACTCGTCGGCGGTCGCGTCCTCCGCCCGCGCCTCCGCCAGCGTCCACAGCGCCTCGCACGTCCCCATCACCCCCTCCCACTCCGCGTACCGCCCGAGGAGCTCCTGGCGCAGCTCGGCCAGACGCTGGCTGGCCGCCTCCGTCCGCCGGTGAAGCTCGGGGTCGAGGGCGGCCAGTCCCAGCGCCGTCCGCTCTCCCACCCGCGAGGCGATCCGATCCGTGAGCCCGTACAGCTCGTCCTGAAGCAGCCGCTCCATGGCGTTCATCCCGGCACCTCCGTCGGAGGGTACATACTATACAGGTGACGAGCTATGAACGTCAACCATTCGACCGGTCGAGCAGCCGACCGATCCGGTAGCGGTGACCGGCGACCAGCCGGTAGACCCGGGGCGCCAGCAAGCGGGCCCCGGGCAGGCGGAACAGCAGCGCCGCCCGCCGCCAGCGCCTCAGCCGGGCCAGGATCTCGGGGATGGCGGCGTCGCCGGTCAGGACGCGGCCGCCGGGCAGGACGAGCTGCATGGCCTCCAGGCACGCCGCCTCGTCCATGGCGGGGAAGCGGGCGCGCCGCTCGGCGGACTGGCAGGGCAGGAACTCGATGGCCCCCCGCACCACCCGGCGGGAGACCCAGGTGACGGCGCCGCGGCACAGCGGGCACGCCCCGTCGTAGACGAGGACCGCCGGGGCCGCCGGGTCCCGGTCCCCCGCCCCGGCGCGCGTCACCGGGCGGCGCCCGTCAGGGGCGCTCGGCGGCGGCCAGGGCGGGCAGGAGCGTGCCGATGGGGCCGCGCAGCACCGCGTCGCCCATTTCGTCCATGGCCGTGGGGTCGGCGTTGAGGATCACGACGCGAGCGCCGGCCCGCTTGGCGATGGGCACCACGGCCGCGATGGGGTAGACGGCCAGGGTGGTGCCGACGGCCAGCAGCAGGTCGGCCCGCTCCGCGGCCTCCTGGGCCCGCAGCAGGTCCTCCTCGACCAGCGGCTGGCCGAACGAGATCGTGGTGGTCTTGAGGATGCCGCCGCACGTCCGGCAGGGCGGATCCGCCTCGCCCGCCCGCACGCGCGCGAGGGCGCGGGCCGTCGGCGCCCGCTCCCCGCAGGACAGGCAGACCACCTGGTGGGTGTTGCCGTGGATCTCGATCACCCGCTCCGGCGACGAGCCCGCCTTCTGGTGCAGCCCGTCGACGTTCTGGGTGATGAGGGTGTCGAGCTTGCCGCGCCGCTCGAGCGCCACCAGCGCGCGGTGGCCCGCGTTGGGCTCCGCGGTCCAGACGGGAGAAGTCAGCCGGGTCTGCCACGCGCGCTGGCGGACCTCGGGCTCGGCCAGGTAGTGCTGGAGCGTGGCCTGCTTCTCGGCCTCCGGATCCCGCGTCCAGACGCCCCGCGGGCCGCGGAAGTCGGGGATCCCGGACTCCGTCGAGATGCCGGCGCCGGTGAGCGCCACCACGCACCGGGCCCGGTCGATCCACGACCGGACCAGCGGGATCGCGTCCTCGGCCGCCGCGCTCACGGTCCGGGCCCGGGTCAGGCGCCCGTCACCGCCATGAGGGCGTCGCGGGTGACCGACACGAGCCGGTCCACCTGGTCCTCGCTCACCACGAGCGGCGGCGCGAAGAAGATGTGGTCGGCCCGGTAGCGGGTGATGACCCCGCGCTTCATCATCTCCTGGATCACCCGCGGGCCGACCTTCTTGTCGCCGGGGAAGGGGGCCTTGCTGCCCCGGTCGGCCACCAGCTCGACGGCGGCGAGGAGCCCCTTGCCGCCCCGGATGTCGCCCACGTGGGGATGGCTCCCGAGCGCGACGCGGAGGCCGTCGTCCAGACGCGTCCCCATGGCCGCCGCGCGCTCCCACAGCCGCTCGCGCTCCATGATCTCGAGGTTCTTGAGACCGACCGCGCAGCACGTCGGGTGCCCCGAGTACGTGTACGCGTGCATCCAGCGGTCGTCGGGGGACACCTCGTCCATGGCCTGCTTGATGGGATGGGACACCATGATGCCGCCCAGCGGGAGGTAGCCCGACGACACGCCCTTGGCGAAGGACACGATGTCGGGCAGCACGTTCCAGTGCTCGAGGGCGAACCAGCGGCCGGTGCGACAGAACCCGGTGATGACCTCGTCGGCGATGAACAGCACCTCGTGCCGGTCGCAGACCTGCCGCACGAGCGGGAAGTAGTCGTCGGTCGGGTACACCACGCCGCCGCCGCCGTGGATGGGCTCGGCGATGAAGGCGGCCACCGTCCCCGGCCCCTCGCGCAGGATCGCCTCCTCGAGCAGCCGCGCCGCCGTCTGCCCGGCCGTCTCGCCCGGCCGCGCCCCCTCCTGCCGGTACGGGTAGCAGGTCGGGATGTGGACGAAGTTCGGCACCCGCGGCTCGAACATCTTCCAGTAGGGCGCCATGCCCGTCGCGCTCATGGCCTGCAGCGTGACGCCGTGGTAGGCCAGCGTCCGCGCGATGATCTTGACCTTGTCCGGCTTGCCCCGGGCCTTCCAGTAGAACCGGGCCGTCTTGAAGGCCGACTCGTTGGACTCGGCGCCGCCCGAGGTGAAGAACACCGCCTGCATGTTGGGATAGGCGAGCGTGATCAGCTTCGACGCGAGCTGGATGGCGGGGATGTTGGACGACCCCGTGTAGCCCGAGAAGTAGGCCAGCTCGCTCATCTGCGCCGACGCGGCCTGGGCCAGCTCCTGGCGCCCGTGGCCCACGTTGACGTTCCACAACCCCGCCAGCCCATCGATGTACTCGCGCCCCTGGACGTCGGTGATGACGGCGCCGCGCCCGCGCACGTAGACCTGGGGCTCCAGATGGTCGGTCGGGTGGTGCAAGGGATGGATCAGATGGTCCTGGTCGTCCTTGATCAGGGCCGCGGCATCGAGCGCCATCGCTGTCCTCCTCGGAGTGGTCACAGGCGGTGCACGGAGCGGGCGGGCGGATGCGCCCGGTAGTCGCCGCCGGGGATCGGCACCGCGCCGCTGAGCGGGCCCACGTACCAGTACACGAAGGCGGCGGCCGCCCCCGCGCCGCTGACCGCGACCCGGGCCTCCCCGCGATGATACTGGGGTCCCTCGACCGAGTCCAGCGCGGGCCAGAGCGACGGCTCCTCCACGCGGTAGACCTCGCCGTGCACGGTCCCCGCGGGGTCGGGGACGGCGGCCGGATAGGCGCCGAGGTCGAAGAGCCGCCCGCCCACGGTGCCGGCGCCCACGAAGCGCGCGCCCGTCGCGAGGAGGCGATGCAGCGGGAAGCCCCGCATGAGGGTCCCGTACACGAGGAGCAGGTCACCCATCGCCGCCGAGCAGCGCCGCGAAGTCGCGCAGGGCCTGGCCGTAGCGGGGCCCGGCGACGAGCATGAAGTCGTTGTGCCCCGCCCCCTCGACCCACAGGAAGCGCTTGGGCGCAGGAGCGGCCTCGTACAGGCGGCGCCCGTGCCAGATGGGCACGATGGCGTCGGCCTCGCCGTGCATGACCAGGACGGGGCAGGCCACGCGGCCGATCTTGTCGAGGTTGCGGAACCGGTCGAAGGGCAGGAGCGGCACGCGGGTCAGCACGCGGAAGGCCGAGACGAAGGCGGACTCCAGCACGAGCCCCCCCACCTGGCGCCGCGCGGCCAGGTCCACCGACGGGCCCGCCCCGACCGAGCGGCCGAGGAGGATGATGCGCTCGGGCGGCACCTTGGCCTCGGCCACGAGGAAGGTCCAGGCGGCGTCGATGTCGTGGTAGGTCGCCTCCTCGGAGGGCCGGCCGTCGCTCAGGCCGTAGCCGCGGTAGTCGTAGGCGAGGACCCCGAAGCCGAGCCCGTGGAGGAGCCGGAGGTACGGCCGGAGCATCCCGAGGTCCTCGGCGTTGCCGTGGCTGAACAGGATCGTGTAGCGGGCCCCGGGGTGCGGGAGGTGGATGGCGGCGATCCGGCCCCCGTCGGCGGTGGACAGGGTCACGACGTCGTCCCCGGCGCGGTAGGTCGCGGGCGGCGGCAGGAAGATCAGCCGGTCGGCGCCGAGCCAGGCCACGGGGACCACGCTCGCGTAGCCGCCCACCACCAGGAGGAGCGCGCGGGCCAGCCAGCCGTCGAGGAGGGCGTCCGGCACGTCAGGGCCGGCCGCCGGGCGCCCGCGGGCTAGCGAGGGGCCGGCCGATCGTGGCGCTCGGGCTGCTCCTCACGGGAGCAGGACGAGGCCGCCCCTCAGCTGGGCACGCCGAGCCGCGGCAGGAGCCAGCGCCGGAGCACGAGGAGCCCGACCACGAGGCCGACGGCGGTCGCGATGGCCTCGAGGCTCATGCCGTCGCGCGCCCGTCCACCGCCCGCAGGACCGCGCTCAGGAAGTCCGGCTCGGGCAGCGCGCCCTCGAACTCGACGGCGTCGTTGATGACGACCTTGGGGACGGCCATGACCCGATAGCGCTGGGACAGCTCGGGGAACTCGTTGGCCTCGATGCACTCGGCCCGCACCCGGTCCGACGCGATCGCCATGTGCTGCGCCAGGCGCACGGCCCGGGGGCAGTGGGGTCAGGTCGGGGTGGCGAAGACCTTGATCGTCACGTCCTGGGCGAGGGCGGCGAGCGCCGTCTTGGTGGCCTCCGACAGGCTCGCCTCGCCCTGCGACACGGCGACGATGGCGTCGATGAGGTTCGAGAACTCGTAGCCGGCCGGGATGCCGAGGAAGCGGACGCCGTAGTCGCGGGCCCCCTCCACCACCACCGCCGGCGCTACGGTCACGCCGTAGCGCGCGGCCGCGTCGCGGTCGATGTGGGGGTTGTACTGCTGCACCGAGACCTGATCCGAGAGGGCGGCCACCTCCCGCATGAGCTGCGCCGTCTGCGCGTTGGTCTCCGGACCCAGCTCGGAGGTGAACACCACCAGCGTGACGGGCCCCGCGAGCCGCTCGAACTCCTTCTTGACCGCTGCTTCGTCGCGCGCCGAGAGGAAGGCCACGGCGGGATTATACCGTGGGCTCCTCCCCCCCGCGAGCGGGGGCGCCCCGGACGAGGTCGAGCGTGCGCCGGTAGCCCGAGGGATCGATGCGGGCGACGAGGAGCGTCGGGGCGGGGCGCGCGAGCGCGGCGTGGAGGCCGGCCATCACGCCGGCCTCGTCCTCGGCGAGGTGGGTCGTGAAGCCGAAGCTCCGGCCGAGCGCCACCAGGTCCGGGCCCGCGTAGCGCAGGGCGGCGGCGTCGAGCCCCCGCTGCTCCTGCTTGGCCGCGATGAGGGACAAGGCACCGTCGTCGAACACGATCACCACGATGGGCAGCCGCAGGCGGGCCGCCGTCTCCAGCTCGGCCGCCACCATCATGAGCCCGCCGTCGCCCGTGAAGCACAGCACGCGGCGGTCGGGATGGACGAGCTGGGCGGCGATGGCCGCGGGCAGGGCGAAGCCCATGGTGGCGAGGCCGTTGCTGATCAGGCACTCGCCCGGCTCGACAGCCTGCCAGTAGGCCATGACCGGGAACATGTGGGCGCCCGCGTCCACCGTGCCGATGGCGCCGGCCGGCGTCGTCTCGCGGGCGAGCTGCACGAGCCGGTGCGGCGCGAGCCCCGGCACCGGCACCTCGAGGGCCGCCACCCGCTGGCGCCGGAGCCGGTCCAGCTCGGCCACGTCCCAGTCCGAGCGGGCCTGGCCCCCCACCAGGCGGGGCGCCAGCTCCTCCAGGATCAGCGAGAGGTCGCCCACCACCTCGTCGGTCGGCGCGATGGCGCCGCCGTCCGGGGGGCTGAGCGCGCGCCAGGGGCAGCGGGACAGCGCCAGCACGGGAGCGGCGTAGTCCCAGCGTCGGGGGATCGCCTCCACCGGGTCGAGGCCGAAGGCGATGACGAGGTCGGCCCGGCACAAGAGCGGCGCCTCGAGCGCGCCGCCCGTGAACACGCCCAGCGCCAGCGGGTGGGGCTCGGGGATCGCGCCCTTGGCCTTCGCCGTGGTGAGCACGGGGGCCGGGAGGGCCTCGGCGAAGGCCCGCAGCCACTTGGCGTCGCCGCCGCGGCAGCCGAGCCCGGCGATCACCGCCGGCCGGCGCGCGCGCCGGATCAGGTCGCCGGCCCGGGCGAGGGCCGCCTCCGGCGGAGGCGGCGACGCGGGGGCGGCGGGGGCCGGGGCGGCCCCGAGCGCGGGTCGCGCGGCGACGTCGGCCGGCACGTCGAGGTGCACGGGGCCGCGCGGCTCGCGGAGCGCCAGCTCGGCGGCCAGGCCGACGGCCCGGCTCGCGCCGCCGGCGGTGACGGTGAGGCTCGCCTTGACGACGGGAGCGAGGTGCGCCCGATGGTCCACGCGCTGGTGGGTCGTGAAGGCCAGGGCCGCGGCGGGGTGGCGATCGCTCAGGTACACGAGCGGGGCGCGGTCGAGCCAGGCGTGGGCCACCCCGGTCGCGCTCTGGGTGACGCCGGGGCCGAGCGTCGACAGCACGGCCCCCGGCCGGCCGGTGAGCTCGCCGGTCACCGCGGCCATGATCGCGGCCGCCGATTCCTGGTGGCACAGGACGAACGGCAGCCCCCGCGCGCGCGCGGCCTCGAGCACCTCGAGGTTCGACCCCCCGCCGGGCACGCCGAAGAGGCGGCTGACGCCGGCCGCCATCAGCCCCTCGACGAGGACGTCGGCGACGGTAGGCACGCTCAGCGGCGGCCGGCGCGCCGCCGCGGGAGGATCACGCTCGCGGTGGCGGGCACGGTCACCCCGCCGCGGTCGTTCGCGATCCAGACCTCCAGGTCCACGAGGCCGTCGTCGCCCTTGCCCGTCACCCGCCCCTGGACCTGGATGGTCTCGCCGAGGAAGTTCGGGCGCCGCATCTGGAACGCCAGCCGCTTGAGGAACCCCTCCCGGCCGATCCAGTCGGCGAGGAGCCGACAGAGCGCGCCGCGGATGAAGGCCGTGTTCAGGAAGACGTCGTCGTGGCCGGCCGTCCGCGCGAACTCGCGGTCGTGGTGGATCGGGTAGAAGTCCTGGCTGCCCGAGACCTGGAGCACCATGCGCGTCATGGTGAGGGCGAGCGAGAAGCCCTTGACCTCCTCGCCGACCATCACGTCCTCCCAGGTCCGCTGGACGGCCACGCCCTTCACGCGTGACTGATCCCCGCCGCGATCTCTTCCGGCGTGCGGTGCACGAGGATCCGGTTGGCGCGGATCGCCACGACCTCCTCCCGCTCGTTCACCACCGTCGTCTCGGTCCGGACCCACACGCACAGCGGGTCGAGCCGCGTCCCGCGCAGGTGGATGGACGTCACCTTGTGCTTGACGCCCAGGCGCTCGCCGACCCGGACGGGGAGGAACCACTCCATCTCCTGGCTCAGGTTGATGAGGCGATCGCCCGGGGTCGGGATGCGCCGGACGAGCCCGAGGATGTCGTAGTCGCCGGGCGGCCACGGCCCCATCGAGGCGAAGTAGTCCACCATGCCCGGCGGGCACACGCCCTCCTCGATGAAGAGGGGGTTGGCGTCGTCCAGCATGTGGCAGGCGCGCCGGATCGGCTCGTGCTCGACGGGGTAGCGGCCCCAGGCCAGGGGCGTCTCGTACCCCTGCCACTGCCGCTTCGCCGCCTTGAGGTCGTAGGCGGGGGCCGTCACGCCGCCAGGAGACGGGTCAGGACGGGGCGCATGCGCTCGAGGGCCTTGGTCAGGTTCGCCTCGGAGGTGGCGTAGGACAGGCGCAGGTACCCCTCGCCGTACTCGCCGAAGGCGCTCCCGCCCAGCGTGGCCACCCCGGCCTCGGCGAGCAGCGCCTCCGCGATCTCGGCGGAGGGACGTCCGAGCGCCCGGACGTTGGGAAACACGTAGAACGCGCCCCGGGGGGCGCGGCAGGTGACCCCCGGCAGGGCGTTCAGGCCCGCCACCACGAGGTCGCGCCGCCGCTTGAAGGCGGCCACCATCTCCAGCACCGGCGTCTGGTCGCCCTGGAGCGCCGCGATGCCGGCCCACTGGGTGAAGGACGCCGTGCACGAGTTGGAGTTGACCATGAGCCGGGTCACGTGCTCGGCCAGCGCCACCGGCATCACCCCGTAGCCGAGCCGCCAGCCCGTCATCGCGTAGGCCTTCGAGAAACCGTCCAGGATGATGGTCTGCTCGCGGAGCCCGGGCTCGCGGGTGATGGAGGCGAACTCGCCCTCGTACAGGAACGCCTTGTAGATCTCGTCGGCGAGGATCGGGATGCGGTAGTGGCGGGCCAGCTCGGCGATGCGGCCGAGCTGATCGAGGAGGAGCACGCCCCCGGTGGGGTTCTGGGGCGAGTTGATGACGATCAGCCGGGTCTTGCGGGACGCCCGGCGCTCGAAGGTGTCGAGGTCGAAGCCGAAGCCGCTCTCCTCCGTCAGCGGGATCGGCACCGGCACGCCGCCCACGAAATTGATCACCGACTCGTAGATGGGGAACCCCGGGTTGGGGTAGATCACCTCGTCGCCGGGGTTCACGAGGGCCGTGATCACGAAGTACATGATCGGCTTGGCCCCCGGCGTGACCACCACCTCGTCCGGCGACACGGGGACGTTGCGGGTGGCCGACACGTCCTTGGCGATGGCCTCGCGCAGCTCGGGCAGCCCCGCCGCCGGCCCGTAGTGGGTCGCCCCCGCGTCCAGCGCGCGCTTGGCCGCCTCGCGGATGTGGGCCGGCGTGTCGAAGTCAGGCTCGCCGATCTCCAGGTGGACGATGTCGCGGCCCTGGCGCTCGAGGGCCTTGGCCCGCGCCAGCACCTCGAAGGCCGACTCGGTGCCGAGGCGCGCCATGCGGTCCGCCACGATCATGGCGGTGATTATACTTGAGGCCTTGGATTTCGTGACGATTCCGGCAGGCGCGTTCTGGATGGGCTGGGACGACGGCCATCCGGGCGAGCGCCCGCGCCACCGGGTCCGCGTCGACGGCTTCGCGCTGGCGCGCACCGCCGTCACGAACCGGGAGTACGCGCCGTTCCTCGGGGCCGCCCGCCGGCCCCCGCCGCCCTTCTGGGACGACCCGCGGTTCGCGGACCCGGAACAGCCCGTGGTCGGCGTGAGCTGGGACGACGCGGTGGCCTTCTGCCGGTGGGTCGGCGCCGACGCGGGCGGCCGCTACCGGCTGCCCACCGAGGCGGAGTGGGAGCGGGCCGCCCGCGGCGGCCTCGAGGGCGCGCGCTACCCCTGGGGCGACGCGCGCCCCCCCGGGCCCGGCTTCGACCGCCCGCCCCCGGCCGCGCTCGAGCCCGCCAATCCCCTGGGGCTCCTCGGGCTCTCGGGTGTCTGTCACGAGTGGTGCCACGACTGGGCCGACGACGGCTACTACGCGGTGTCGCCCGCGGCGAACCCGCGCGGCCCCGACCGCGGCGCGCGGCGGGCCTCCCGCGGGGGGGCGTGGCGCCACATGGACCCGTGGAGCCCCGTGGCCCACCGCTCGTCGCTGCCGCCGGGCCTCCGCTACTCGGACTACGGGTTCAGGGTGCTGCGCGAGGGCGACGACGCGTGAGCCCGCGGCGCGGATGAGGCGGCGGGGCGGGGCGGGCGGCGCGGGGCCCTACCAGACGCTGTCGGGCAAGGGCAAGCCCTCGAGCGCCGCCGCCGGCAGCGGCTCGGGCGGCCGGACGCCCAGCCCCTCGGCGAGCGCGTAGAGCTGCCGGAGGTGCTGGGCCGCGTGCCAGGTGGTGCGCTCGAGCAGCTCGTGCCCGGACTGGGGGCCGTAGTAGACGTCCACCACCCGCTCGTACTCCGACGCCGCCGCGCCCTCCGCCCACCCGCCCACGCGGCCGCGCACGAGCGCCCCGTAGCGGGCGACGGCGGGCCCGTCCGCCAGGTCCCGGGGCGCGCGCTCCTCGAACCACTCCTCCGGGAGCCGCCCCGAGTCCATCGCGTCGGGGAACGTGAGGCCCACGCGGAAGACGTGGAAGGCCAGGTCGCGCAGGTCGCGGTTCCGCTCGGGCGGCTTCACCCCGAGGTGCGCCGCCGGCATGTCGCGGATGAGGCCCTCGGCCGAGGCCAGGATGCGGTCCAGGCGCCGGTGGAGCTCGGCGGGCGGGAGCTTGTCCGCCTCCCGGTACTCGACGCCGACCAGCTCCGCGTAGCCGCGCGGGTTCCAGCCGTGCACCACGCGGCCGCCCACCGCCACCGCGGGGACGCGGGGCACGCCGAGCGCCCGCACCTCGGCCAGGGCCGCCGGATCGCCTTCCACGTTGACCGGGTCGAACTCGACCCGCCAAGACGAGAGGAGCTCCTTCGTCTTGGTGCAGCTCGATCAGCCGGGACGGTAGTACAGGCGCGGGCGGGCGGCGGTCGGACCCATGGCCGTAGAGTATCACCCCTGCCCGGCGCGCACGCCCCGGACGATTGCGGTATCGTGGGAGCCATGGAAGCCGTCCGCCGCTATCGCCTGGTCGGGGGGCTGGCCGGCTGGCGGCTGCCGCTGCTCACGCTCCTGTTCCTCCTGTGCGCGGCCGGGCTGCGCGAGTGGACGCTCGGCGCCGCCGTCGCCCTCCTCGGCTTCACCGCCACCGTGCTGGAACGCGCCCACGTGATCGAGGTCTCGCCGCGGGGCCTGTCGCGAGGGCTCGAGCTGGGGGGCCACCTCGTCGTGGTGCGCGCGGTGCTCGGGTGGAAGGCCGTCACCGACGTCGCCTCCGACTGGCGCCGTCCCGGCGACCACACCGAGATCGAGACCGTCGTGGCCGATCGGACCGGCGGGTGGATCCGCTTCGGCACCCGCATGGGCCTCCCCGCCTACCACGCCCTGCTCGCCGACGTCACCGGGCTCGCCCCCGAGGCCCGGCGCACCGGGCTGACCGAGAGCCTCCTGGACGAGCTGCCGACCCCCGCCCTCGGCCACGGCGGCATCGACGTGGGGCTCCTGCTCGCGGCCACCCTCATCGTCGTCTGGGCGGTCGCGCTGCCCTTCATCTTCGCGCGCTACTGATCCCGCCCGCTCCCGGTCACGGCCGGGCCGCCGCCTCCTTCGCCGGGCCGCCGCCCCCGCCGGCGCCGGCCCTGGCCTCCCGTGCAAGGTGTCGTCGCCCGCCCGGGCGGGTCGTCGCCTGACGGTTTCCTGACGCCTCCCGCATACGAGGGCAGCGTGCCGCACAGCTCCGCTCCGGGGCGGCCAGAGGGGTGGGACGCCACGAGCCGAGCCGGGGGGACGACCGTTGACAGGGGGCCGAAGGCCCGACAAGGAGACCGCCATGAAGACGCGCACCGTGCTCGGCGTCGTGACCGTGTGGACAGTCGTCGGCCTCGCCCTCGCGGCGACGGCGCAGGCCGCCGTGCTCACCTCCCCGGTGGTCCTGCCCCAGGGCACCGACGACATCGAGTGCACGATCGTCAACGCTAGCACGCAGATCCGCGACGTGACCATCCAAGTCTGGCGGCTCAACGGGAGCCTGGTCGACAGCTCTGCGAAATCGCTCGAGCCGGGCGAGGAAACCCTGCTCGATGCGGCCGATCAGAGCGCCTACCGCTACTGCCGCTTCATCGTCGAGGGCGGGAAGACCAACTTCCGGGCGGCCGCCTGCATCTTTCAGCATCTCGTGGGGCACCGGATGTGCGTGACGGCCGAGTAGGCCCGGCTCGCTGACCCGCGCGCTGCTCCGCCGCTTGGCGCGACGGCTCGTCCTCCGCGCGGCGCGCGCCGGCCCCCTCTGCCACCGGCGGGGGCCGGTTACCGGCCGCGGAAGGTCACCGGCTGCTTCTTCGCGAAGGCCTGGACGCCGGCCTTGAAGTCCTCGGTGTGGCCGCTCTGGGCGATGGCCTGCGCCTCCAGCTCCATCTGGGTCTCCAGGCTCTCCTGGGTCGACTGGTGGAAGAGCCACTTGGCCCGGCCGAAGGCCAGCGTGGGCCCCTCGGCCAGCTCCCGCGCCAGCGCCTTCACGGCGGCCGGGAACTCCGCGTCCGGGTGGACCCGGTTCACGAGCCCCCACTGCATGGCCTCGCCCGCGGTCAGGACCCGGTTGGTGAAGTGCAGCTCCAGCGCCCGCCGGAGCCCGATCAGCCGGGGCAGGAAGTAGCTCGACGAGCCGTCCGGCGAGGCGGCGATCCGGGAGTAGGCCATGGTGAAGCGCGCCGACTCGGCGGCCACCACCAGGTCCCCCGCCATCGCGAAGCTCATCCCGCCGCCCGCCGCCACCCCGTTCACGGCCATGATCACCGGCTTGGGGGCCCGGGCCAGCCGCGACACGGCCCCGTGCAGGTACGTGGTCAGCTCCTTGATCAGGATGCCGATGCGGTCGGGGTGGTCGGCGAAGTCCTTGACGTCGCCGCCCGCGCAGAACGCGCGGCCGGCGCCCGTGATCACGATGCAGCGCACGGCCCGGTCCTCGTCGGCCTCCAGCGTGGCGTGGAACAGCTCGCGGGCCAGGGGGAGGTTCAGGGCGTTGTAGGCGTCGGGGCGGTTCAGCGTGAGGGTCGCCACGCCGTCGGTGACGTCGTAGAGCAGGGTCTCGTAGGCCATCGTCTCCTCCTCGGCCGCGGATGGTGGTCGGGCGGGCGCGCCGGCGCGGCTAGCGCCGGTCGCCGACCCGGTGGAACTTGATGAGGTTCGTGGTGCCGGTGACCCACATGGGCGCGCCGGAGACGATGATGAGCACGTCGTGGGGGCGCACGGTGCCGTCCCCCGTCAGCGTCGCCTCCACCTCCTCGATCATCTCGTCGGTGGTCTCCACCTTCCGCACCAGGCGCGAGGAGACGCCCCAGTACAGGCCGAGCCGGCGCTGCACCTCGGGGAACGGCGTCATGGCGATGATGGGCACGTCCGGACGCTCCTGGGAGATCAGCCGCGCGGTGAAGCCCGACTGGGTGAAGGCCACGATGGCGCGAGCGTGGAGCTGGCGGGCGGCCTGGCACGCGGCCTCGGCCACCGCCTCGGAGAAGCCGTAGGCCTCCGGCTCCCGCCGCCCCGCGCCGCGGGCGCCGGCCAGGCGCTCCGCCCGCTCGGCGATGCGGGCCATGAGGGCGACCGTCTCCACGGGGTAGCGGCCGGTCGCCGTCTCGGCGGAGAGCATGACGGCGTCGGCCCCGTCCAGGACGGCGGTGGCCACGTCCGCCACCTCGGCCCGCGTCGGCCGGAGGTGGCTCACCATGGACTCGAGCATCTGGGTGGCCACGATGACCGGGACCTTGGCCTGGCGCGCCTGGCGCGTCACGTCTTTCTGGATGGCCGGCACCTCCTCCAGCGGCACCGCCACCCCCAGGTCGCCCCGGGCCACCATGACCGCGTCCACCAGGGCGAGGATGCCGGGCAGGTTGTCCACGATCTCCGCGCGCTCGAGCTTGGCCACCACCGGCAGGTCCGCGCCCTCGGCGAGCAGGAACTGGCGCACCTCCTGGATGTCGGCCGCCGACCCCACGAACGACACGGCCACGTAGTCCACGCCGTGGGCGATGCCGAAGCGCAGGTCGTCCCTGTCCTTGGCGGTGAGGCAGGACGTCGGGACCGGCCGGCGCGGCAGCGACACGCCGGCGTGGTCGGACACGGCGCCCCCGGAGGTGACGCGGCACCGGACCTCGCCGTCCCCGACCGCCTCCACCACGAGCTGGATCATGCCGTCGCCCATCGAGACCGCGTCGCCCGGGGCCAGGTGGGCGAGCACCTCGGGGTGGCTCAGGGCGGCGCGGGCGGCCGTCCCCTTGACCGGCTTGGCGGCGAGCACGAACGGCTCGCCGGTCACGAGCTCGGCCCCCCCGCCCGCGAAGGCGCCGAGCCGCACCTTCGGCCCCCCGAGGTCCTGGAGCAGCGTGATGGGCCGGCCCCAGCGCCCCTCGCCGTCCCGGATCTGGCGGATGACCTGGCCGTGCTGCGCCTGGGTGCCGTGGGAGAAGTTGAGGCGCGCGACGTCCATGCCGGCCGCCACCAGCCGGTCCAGCATGGCGGGGCTCGCCGTGGCGGGGCCGATCGTGCAGACGATCTTGGCGCGCCTCATGCAGCCCGGGGCGCGCCCAGGATCCGCTGGAGGTACTGGCCGGTGAAGGAGCGGTCTGTCTGGCGCGCCACCTCCTCGGGGGTCCCGCTCGCGATGACCCGGCCGCCCTCGTGGCCGCCCTCGGGCCCGAGGTCGACGATCCAGTCGGCCGTCTTGATGACGTCCATGTTGTGCTCGATGATCACCACGGTGTTGCC
>Ga0187892_10007370_pt1 | contig 15714 bp, 14 predicted proteins | sample MA1701073metaG_FD_139345 | JGI IMG/M metagenome (GOLD analysis project Ga0187892, IMG submission 139345) | Bio-ooze microbial communities from a basaltic lava cave in the Kipuka Kanohina Cave System on the Island of Hawaii, USA - MA170107-3 metaG ... | reverse complement strand
GGCCAGCGAGGCGAGCCGGTGCACCCCGCGGGACAAGGCCGTAGGAGTCCTCACCGCGGCATGAGCGCCGAGGGCGGCGATCGTCGCTTGCGTTGCGCCCGCAGCGGGCACGGAAACGGGGATCTGATGTTCCAGCGGCCCGGAAACCGCGGCTCTCAGACATCACCTCCACGGTTTGGTGGTCGTGGCTCGGCGGAAGGATGAGCGCCCCGAGTAAGCCCACTGGCGTGTGGATCTTGGATGGAAAAGCCAACATCGCAAGTTCGATTTTCGAGGTAGTCTGAGGGCCCTTGATCCTCCGCCTCCACGACGAGCGGCGCTTGCGGGCCGCTCTCGCCCGTGCGCCGGTCGTACTGCTGAGCGGGCCCCGCCAGGCGGGCAAGTCCACCCTGGCCCGGGCCGTTGTCGACCCGGCGCCGTCGCACCTGTTCGATCTCGAGGACCCCCGGGACCAGGCCCGCCTCGAGGAGCCGACGCTGGTTCTGCCGGGGCTGGCGGGCACGGTCGTGATCGACGAGGCCCAGCGCCGGTCCGACCTGTTCCCGATCCTCAGGGTCCTCGTCGACCAGGACCGTCGGCCCGGCCGCTTCCTGGTGCTCGGAAGCGCCTCGCCCGACCTCGTCGGCCTGGCCTCCGAATCGCTCGCCGGCCGGGTTGCCCTGCTCGACCTGGGCGGGCTCCGCGTGGCGGACCTGGGCCCGGAGCGCACCACCCAACTCTGGGAGCGGGGTGGGTTGCCCCCCTCGTACCTGGCGGAGAGCGAGGAAGCCTCCGCCGCCTGGCGCGACGACTACATCCGGACGTTCCTGGAGCGCGACCTGGCCAATCTCGGGGTGCGCGTACCAGCCACCACCATGCGCCGCTTCTGGACGATGCTGGCCCACTATTCCGGCCAGACGTGGAACGGCGCCGAGCTGGCTCGCGCCCTGGGAGTCAGCCAGCCGACCGTCTCCCGCTACCTCGACGCCCTCACTGACGCCCTTGTGGTCCGCCGGCTCCAACCGTGGTTCGCCAACATGTCGAAGCGCCAGGTCCGTTCACCCAAGGTCTACGTTCGCGACAGCGGCCTGCTGCATTCGTTGCTGGGCGCCCGATCGGGCGACGCTCTCCTCGGGCACCCCAAGGTCGGGGCCAGCTGGGAGGGTTTCGTCCTCGAGCAGTTGCTCGCCATGGACGGCGTAGGTGACCCTTGGTTCTGGGCCACTCACGCCGGCGCCGAGCTCGACCTGCTGGTGAACATCGACGGGCAGCGGATCGGCATCGAGATCAAGCGCACAGATCGGCCGCGAGCCACATCGTCGATGCGAAACGCCCTCAACGACCTGGGCCTTGATCGCCTGGTCGTCGTCCACGCCGGCGCCCATCGCATCGCTCTCGCCGATCGCATCGAAGCCGTCGGTGCCGCCGAAGCGCTCACCGCAGGCCTCACGACGGTTGAAGAGCGCTGAGCTGCTCGCCCTGAGCGAGGGGTGCTTGCTGCGCCGGCCGCCGTTCCGGTAGCCCGCCCAGGGCCTTCGTCGCTTCGGCATCCGAGGGCACCCTGTGGCCGATCACCAGAATTCGCGGTTCGGCGATCACCGGAATGCACGGCTCCTTTTCAGGTCGGAGTAGAGATCCGGGCCGCGCTCCAGCCAATGTCGCGTGGTCACAGGCCATCGGGCAACAGCCGATCTTCAGGTGCCGCCGGTAGCATCCGGTCGTGCGGGTATTGGTCACCGGCGGGGCCGGCTACATCGGCTCGCACCTCGTCGACCTCCTGCACGCCGAGGGCCACGAGGTCACCGTCGTCGACAACCTCTCCACCGGGCGCATCGCCAACCTGGGGGGCCGTCTCGACGACGTCCGGTTCCTCCACGGCTCCATCCTCGACGCCGAACTGGTGATGGCCGAGGTGGCCAAGGCGCAGCTCGTGTTCCACCTGGCCGCCGCCGTCGGCGTGCGCCACATCGTCGACGACCCGCTCCAGTCGCTGCTCACCAACACCCAGGGCACCTCCAACGTGCTGGCCGCCTGCTTCCGCCACTGGACCAAGGTCGTGTTCGCCTCCACCTCCGAGGTCTACGGGCGCACGGCCAAGGTGCCAATGCGCGAGGACGACGACCGGGTGCTCGGCCCCACCACCGTCCACCGCTGGTCCTACGCCACGGCCAAGGCCATCGACGAGCACCTGGCCCTCGCCTACCACGCCGTCGGGCTGCCGGTGGTGATCGTGCGCTACTTCAACTCCTACGGCCCCCGCCTCGACGAGCGGGGCTACGGCTCGGTGGTGGCCAACCTGCTGCGCCACTCGCTGGCCGGCGCGCCGCTGCCCGTGCACGGCGACGGCTCGCAGACCCGCTGCTTCTGCTACGTCGACGACACAGTCCGGGGGACCTTCCTGGCCGGCTTCACGCCGGGGGCCGAGGGTCGGATCTTCAACCTCGGCACCACCGAGGAGATCTCGATCCTGGAGCTGGCCACCATGATCCGCGACACCGTGGGCTCGACGTCGGACATCCGCTTCACGCCCTACGAGCAGTACTACGGGCCGGGCTTCGAGGACACCCGCCGGCGGGTGCCCGACATCACCGCCGCGGGCGAGGTGCTGGGCTGGAAGCCGGAGGTGACCCTCGCCGACGGCCTGGCCCGCACCATCGACTGGTGGCGGGCCACGCGCTGATGGACCAGCCGTCGGCCTGGCTCTACCTCTGGATCTTCGCCGCCGCCCTGGTCGCCAGCGTCGCCCTCACGCCCGTCGCCCGCCACTTCGCCCGCCGCTTCGGCGTGCAGGACGAGCCCGGGCGCGGGCGGGCCCACCTCGAGCCCGTCTCGCTGATGGGCGGCCTGGCCATCTTCGGCGGCGCCTCGCTGGCCGCCTGGAGCCTGGTGCCCGCGGCGCGCGTCGAGCTCAAGGGCTTCGTGCTGGCCGGCTTCGTGGTGCTCGTGTTCGGACTCCAGGACGACATCACGCCCATGGACCCCTGGGTCAAGCTGCTGGCCCAGGTCGCCAGCGCGCTGGTGCTCGTCGGCTTCGGCACCCAGGTCGAGCTCACCGGCATCGCCGCCGTCGACGTGTCGTTGACCGTCGCCTGGGTCGTGGCCGTGGTCAACGCCTTCAACTACTGCGACAACATGAACGGCCTGGCCACCGGGTTGGCCGCCATCTCCGCCGGCGGCTTCTTCGTGCTGGCCGTGCTGGGCGACCAGTACCTGGTGGCCGCCCTCTCCGCCGCCGTGGTCGGCGGGGCATTGGGCTTCCTGCCGTCGAACTATCCCAGGGCCCGCATCTTCATGGGCGACGCCGGCTCGATGTTCCTCGGCCTCATCCTGGCCTTCCTCGGCATCAAGCTCCGCTTCCTCGACCGGCCGCGCTCCACCACCTTCCTGCTCCCCGTGCTGATGCTGGCCGTACCGCTGTTCGACGCCGCCCTCGTCACCATCAGCCGCTTCCGGCGGGGACTGCCGGTGACGATGGGCGGCTCGGACCACAGCTCCCACCGCCTCGTCGGCCATCAACTGCCGCCCTGGGCGGCGGTTGCCCTCATGTGGACGGCCCAGGCCATCGCCTGCCTGGCCGCCGTGGGCGTGCTGCGCTGGGAGGCGGCCGCCGACGCCGTCGTGCTCGGCGCTCTGGTGGTGGCGGCCGTCGCCGTCGGCCTGCTGTTCGAGCGGCCGGTCGTCACGCGGATGCTGCCCCGCAAGGGTTGACGCTGCCCGCGACGGCGGCACCCTGATGTGCGGTATCGCCGGCGCGGTCGGCGTGGCGGCCGGCAATCCCTCGGCCGTCGAGGGCCAACTCCGGACGCTCGACCACCGCGGGCCCGACTCCTGGGGGCTGTACCGGGGCCGCGGCGCCACCATCGGCCAGACCCGCCTGCGCGTGATCGACGTCGTCACCGGCGACCCGCCCGTGACCGACGAAGGCGGGCTCATCGGTGTCGCCCTCAATGGCGAGATCTACAACTTCGCCGACCTGCGCCACTCGCTCGCCGAGGCGGGGCACCGCCTCACCACCAGGGGCGACACCGAGGTGCTGGCCCACCTGGCCGAGGACACCGAGCCCGTCGAGCTGGCGCGCCGCCTCGACGGCATGTTCGCCTTCGCCGTCTGGGACGACCGCCGGCGGCGGCTGATCCTGGGTCGCGACCGCGTGGGCAAGAAGCCGCTCTACTACTGGACGAACGGCCCGGAGCTCGTCTTCGGGAGTGAGATCAAAGCGGTCCTGGCCCATCCGGCGGTGCCCCGGCGCCTCGACCCCGAGGCCCTCGCTCCCTATCTCGGCTTCGGCTACGTGCCCACGCCCGGCACCTTCTTCGAGGGCATCCGCAGCGTCCCGCCCGGCCACGTGCTGGTTCGCGACGCCCAAGGGGGCGTCGAGGTGCTCGCCTACTGGGAACCGGTGGTCGGCGCCGACGGCGGCGCGGAGCCAACCGCCGCGGATGCGGCCGCCCGGTGCCTCGAGCTGCTCGACAGCGCGGTCCGCAAGCGAATGGTGGCCGACGTCGCACTCGGCGCCTTCCTGAGCGGCGGGGTCGACTCCAGCGCGGTGGTGGCCCTGATGGCCCGGGCCAGCGACTCGCCGGTTCGCACGTTCACCATCGGCTTTCGCGACGACGCCGCCTTCGACGAGCGGGAGTACGCCCGGGCCGTCGCCCGCCACTGCGGCACCGACCACACCGAGTTCGTGGTGGAGCCCGACGCCGTGGATCTCCTCGAAGAGCTTGTCTGGCACCACGACCAGCCCTTCGGCGACTCGAGCGCGCTGCCCACCTACCTCCTGTCCAAGCTCACCGCCGAGCAGGTGACGGTGGCCCTCTGCGGCGACGGCGGCGACGAGCTGTTCGCCGGCTACGAGCGCTTCACCGCGGCGCTCACCCTGGAGCGGCTCCGGCGCAGCCTCCCGTTCCTACCTTCGCTGGCGCGTGCCCTGGCCGGTCGGCTGCCGAACGGATATGGGACCGCCCGCAAGGTGCGACGGTTCCTCGCCGCGGCCGACGTGCCGGTCCAGCACGCGCTGCGGACCTGGACGGCCTACACCTCCGACGAGATCCGCGACACGCTGCTCGGGGGTGCCGACGGGACGGGCGTCTCGGGCTTCGACCGCGAATGGGACCGATCCGCGGGCCACCCGTTGCTCACCCGTCTCCTGCTGCTCAACCTGCGCACCTACCTGCTCGACGACCTGCTGCCCAAGGTCGACCGGATGAGCATGGCCCACGCCCTCGAGGTGCGCTCGCCGTTCCTCGACACCGACCTCGCGACCTTCGCCCTCGGCCTGCCTCCCCACCTGCAGGTCCGGGGCATGTCCCGCAAGCGGGTGCTGCGGGCGGCCATCACCGACCTCGTGCCCGGCGAGGTCCTCACCCGACCCAAGCGGGGTTTCGGCGTGCCCCTCGACCGGTGGTTCAGCACGGATCTACGCGGTTTCGCGGAGGATCGGCTGGGCGCCGGGGCCCGGATCAGGGATCACCTCGTGCCCGCGGCGATCGACACTGTCCTGGGCGACCACATGGCGGGCCGGGCCCGTCATGGCCACCTGATCTGGTCACTGCTCACGCTCGAGCTGTTCCTCCGCCGCGAGGGCTGGTGACCCGCTTCGGCCCCGCAGCCGCGCCACACCTCTGGAGTAGCTTCGTCCGGTGACCACCCCCGGGGCGCTCGACGCTCGCTTCTGGTCGTCGCGGCGGGTGCTGGTCACGGGTCACACCGGGTTCAAAGGCAGTTGGCTCTCGCTGTGGCTCCATCGCCTCGGGGCCACCGTCTCGGGGTACTCGCTCGGTGTGCCGACCGAGCCCTCTCTCTTCGACGTCGCCCGCGTGGCCGAGCTGGTCGAGGGCGACGAGGGCGACATCGACGACCTGCCCCGGCTGACCCGGCTCATGGCCCGGGTGGCGCCCGACGTCGTGATCCACCTCGCGGCGCAATCCCTCGTTCGCGCGTCGTACGACGATCCGGTCGGCACCTTTCGCACCAACGCGCTCGGCACTGCACACGTTCTCGACGCCGTCCGCCAGGTCGGTGGCGTGCGGGTGGTCGTGGTGGCCACGAGCGACAAGTGCTACCGCAACTACGAACGGGATCGGGGCTATCGCGAGGTCGACGAGCTGGGCGGCGTCGACCCCTACAGCGCCAGCAAGGCGTGTGCCGAGCTCGTTGTCGAGGCCTACCGGCGCTCGTTCTTCAGCAGCGTCATGGGTGGGGCCTCGGTGGCATCGGTCCGCGGCGGCAACGTGATCGGCGGCGGCGACTGGTCGCCCGACCGGCTGCTGCCCGACGCCGTGCGGGCGGCGCGCGACGGAGAACCGTTGGTCCTGCGCAATCCGAGCGCCGTGCGACCCTGGCAACACGTGCTGGACTGCCTCGGCGGCTACCTGCTGCTGGCGCAGCGGCTCTGGGACGACGCGAGCCTCGCTCGACCCTGGAACTTCGGGCCCGACGACCGAACCGCACAGCCGGTCGAGTGGATGGCCGGTCGGTTCCGGTCGTTGCTGGACGACGGCGCCCCTCCGTGGAAGCACGACGACCGTGCCGATGCACGCCACGAGGCCGGCGTGTTGCGCCTGGACTCGTCCCAGGCGCGAACCCAGCTCGGGTGGCGGCCGAGGCTGTCGATCGAGGAGGCACTCGACCTCACCGCGACCTGGTACCGGGAGCTGGGCCGCGACGCCGACGCCCGCTCGATGACGCTCGCGCAGATCGACGCCTACACGGCGCGGACCGAGACGGTGCACTGCTGATCACTCCGGCGCCGTCGAGCTCGTGCCGGCACTGCCGCTCGCCACTCGATGAAGTCTTCGCCGACCTCGGCATGACGCCACTGGCCAACGCGTTCCTCACCGGCGACCAGCTCGACCGCATGGAGCCCTACTTCCCGTTGCGGGCACTGGTCTGTACCCGTTGCTTCCTCGTCCAGCTGGCGCAGTACGAGGAGCCCAGCGCCATCTTCTCGAACTACATCTACTTCTCCTCCTGGTCGAGCGGGTGGGTCGCGCGCGCGGCGGCCTTCGCCGCGCAGGCGGTCGTCGACCTCGAACTCGACGGGCGGAGCACAGTCGTGGAGGTGGCCAGCAACGACGGCTACCTGCTCCAGCACTTCGCCAAGAGCGGAATCGCCGTGCTCGGAGTGGAACCGGCGGCCAATGTCGCTGAGGCGGCGGTCGCCCGGGGAATCCCCACGGTCACCGACTTCTTCGGGGCCCGCCTCGCCGGCGAGCTGGCGGGCGAACATCGAGCCGACCTGCTCGTGGGGAACAACGTCGTTGCCCACGTGCCCGACCTCCACGACTTCGTACGGGGCCTGAAGGTGTTGTTGGCCCCTACCGGCGTGGTGTCGCTGGAGTTCCCACACCTGCTGCGACTCATCGCCCACCGGCAGTTCGACACCATCTACCACGAGCACTTCTCGTACTTCTCCCTGCGGACCGCCATCGACGTGCTGGCCAGCGAGGGCCTGACGGTCGTCGACGTGGAGGAGCTCGATACCCACGGAGGTTCGCTGCGGGTTTGGGCCCGCCACGCCGAGACAGCCGGCGCCCCAGGACCGCGGGTCGCCGCAGTCGCCGACGCCGAGCGCGCCGCCGGCCTCGCCACAGCCGTCCCCTACCGACGGTTCGCGCACGAGGTCGCCCACGAGAAGCGCGACATCCTGAAGACCCTGATCGCATTGAAGGAGGACGGGCTCACGATCGCCGGCTACGGCGCGCCGGCCAAGGGCAACACCCTGCTCAACTACTGCGGGATCGGAACCGACCTGGTCGACTTCACCGTCGACATCAGCCCGCACAAGCAGGGGCTCTTCCTGCCCGGCAGCCACATCCCGGTCAAGGCCCCGAGCGCGCTCCGGGAGGCGCGGCCCGACATGGTCTTCGTGCTGCCCTGGAACCTCGAAGACGAGATCCTCGGCACGCTCACCCATGTTCGCGACTGGGGCGGGCGATTCCTCGTCCGTCGCCCACCACTGACCGTCGTCGGATGACGACCACGGTTCTCGACGGGATACGGGTGGGTTATGTGCCCTACAGCCCCACCCTCGACGAGCCGGGAGACCGCAGGCGCTTCGGCTTCTACGCCGAGCGTCGGGGCGTGCCGTTCGAGATCGCTCGACCTGACGAGGACTACGACGTGGTCGTGCTCTGCGCCACGGCCGACATCGGCACCTGGCGGCGCCGGCCTCCCGGCCGCCCGAAGCTCGTCTACGACCTCATCGACTCCTACCTTGCCCTCCCCCGGTTCGACCCCACGAGCCTGCTGCGGGGCGCAGCGAAATTCGCGGCGCGCCAGACCCAGAGCCTCGTGCTCGACTACCGCAAGGCCATCGAGGACATGTGCCGGCGCGCCGACGCCGTGGTCTGCTCCACCGAGGAGCAACGGGCTCAGATCTTGGCCCTCTGCGACGAGGTGCACGTGATCCTCGACGCCCACACCGAGCTGGGCGGCGGGCACAAGACCGATTTCGCCATCGGCGACACGGTCCACCTGGTCTGGGAGGGCTTGCCCTACACATTGACGGGCTTCGGCGGGATCGCCGAGGCGCTGCGCGAACTGGCAAGCGAGCGACCCGTGGCTCTGCATCTCGTCACCGACCTGAGCTTCGCCAAGTACGCGCGCCGCTTCGGCCACGTGAGCACCGAGACGATGGCGCGCCGGATCTTGCCGTCCACCTACGTTTATCAGTGGAACCACCACCTCCTCCCCCGCATCGTCACGGGCTGCGACGTCGCCGTCATCCCCCTCGACCTGAGCGACCCGCTGGCCCGGGGCAAGCCCGAGAACAAGCTGCTCATCTTCTGGCGGCTCGGGTTGCCAACCATCACATCGGCCACCCCCGCCTATCGTCGGACGATGCAGGGTTGCGGCCTGGACCTGACCTGTACGACCGCCCAGGACTGGATCGCGACCTTGAGGCGGGTGATCGTCGACGAGGACCTCCGGCAGTCGGCAAGCCGCCTCGGACGGAACTACGTCGACGCCCACCACAGTGTGGACGGGCTGCTGGCGCGATGGGACCACGTGTTCGAGTCGGTACTGCAGTGACCGGCCCCCTGGCTGAGCGGTTCGCGGTCTTCGTCTGCCCGGTATGTAGCGGTGACGTCTCGTGGGACGAGGGCGACAACTCGATGCGGTCACGCTGCGGGTGGCGGGGCTCGGTCGTCGACGGCATCCCCCCGCTTGGTGACCGACTCGACGCACGAGAACTTCGGCCTCCAGTGGAACCGGTTCGACGACATCCAGATCGATCGGCGCAACGATGCGGCCACCTCCTCCGGCATCGGCTCGCCGATGCCGGAGCGGCCTGGCCCCCCACGAATGGCGCGCAACGCGTGTGCTGGAGGTCGGCTGCGGGGCCGGCCGGTTCAGCCATGTCATGGTCGAGTGGGGCGCCAAGGTCGTGTCGCTCGACTACTCGCGCGCCATCGAGGCGTGCGCTCGCAACAACGAGCAGGGCTATGGCGAGCGGGCAGTTGATCGCTGGCCAGGCCGACATCTTCGCCCTGCCCGTGCGGGAGGCCTCGTTCGACATCGTGGTCTGTTACGGCGTGCTGCAGCACACCGGCGACCCTCGGCGGGCGCTCGGTTGCCTGTGGCGCCACGTCGCGCCCGGTGGCTGCTGGTCGATCGATACCAGATCAGCCTCCGAGCCGTGATGCCGTTCAAGTACGTACTGCGACCCGCATTCAAGCGGCTTCCGCCGGCCACCGTGCTGAGGCTGGCCGAAGTGACCGTACGGGTACTGTCGCCCCTGCAACGGCGCGTGCTGCGAGCCACCCACGGCATGGACGGGTCCGGGCGGTACCTTCGGTACCTCGTCCATCGCTCGCCAAACTCGGTGTATCCCTTCGAGTTGGAGATCGACGAGAGCCTCCCGCCCGACATTGCGACGCGTCGGTCCGTGCTCGACACCTTCGACCCGGCCTACGACCTGCCGTGCACCCTCCCGGCCTGGCAACGGCAACTCCAGCGCCTGCCCGGCAGCCGGGTCGAGCGGGCGTTCTCCTGTGGCCAGGGCCACGCCGACGTCGTCCGGCGGGTCGAGGTCAACGGCGGATGACGATGCCGGGTCCGAGCACCGCTGCCGGCCGGCAAACGACCTGCCTTGTCTGCGGGTCGACAGAGCTCGACGCCCTCGGCGGATACGAGCGTTTCGATCTGGTGTGCTGTCTCGCTTGCACGTTCGTCTTCGTGGCGCGCATCCCCTCCCCCGAGGAGCTCGACGCCCACTACACCGGCATCTACCAGCAGCGCGAGGAGGCGCTGGAGTGGTTGTCGCCTGTTACGGCGGGCCGCTTCGAGGAGTGGCTCGACATGATGGCTCCGTACCGTAGAACGGCGCGCATCCTGGACGTCGGTTGTGGCGTCGGCCAGTTCCTGGTTCAGGCCGCGGGCCGGGGCTGGGAAGCCTACGGGACCGAGTACCCGGAAAACGCGGTAGAGATCTGTCGCCGACACGGGATCACCATGGCTGGCGGTCCTCTTCGGCCCGAGAACTACGAGCCAGAGAGCTTCGATGTGGTCACTTCCCTCGGAGTCATCGAGCACATCTACGACCCCGCCGACGAGGTCGACCGATTCCACGCCGTCCTGCGCCCGGGCGGGCTCCTGTGGATCACCACACCCAACTGGAGCTCGCTGTCCCGCCGCCTCCTTCGTGACCGGTCCTACCTCATCGAGGTTCCGGGCCACCTCGGCTACTTCGCGCCCCGGACCCTGACCCGGCTCCTGGAGTCCCGCGGTTTCCACCCGCTCAACGTGGAGACGACTGGCTTCAGCCCGACCCGCTTTCGCTGCAGTCTCGCCGGCCAACGACTCACCCACCTCAACGAGGAGACAGGCGACGAGAAGGTCCGCGCCGCGCTCGAGAACCGGCCTGCACTCAAGGCTGTCAAGGGCCTGATCAATACCGGCCTGACGGTGTCGCGCCTCGGCGACGAGATGAAGGCCGCCTTCGTACGCCTCTGAGCGTCCGTCGAGCGGCGCTATTGCTTGGTGAGGAATGCCTGGCCAGTGGGCACGCCGATGACCCTGAGCCCGCGAGCTTCGAAGAACTCGTCGACCGCCCGCCGAGCCCCAGGGCAAAACGACGATCCGTAGTCGTCGAACACCATCACCCCGCCGGGGGCCAGCCGGGGCCAGAAAAACGCGACGGCATCGCGGTGAGCCTCGTAGAGATCGACGTCGATGTGCACCATTGCGAAGCGAAGGTCCTCGACCTCGTCGAAACGGTCGGGAATCCAGCCGGAGTGGGCCACGACCCGACCGGCGAAGGGCGCCAAGGTTGTTCGACAGTCGGCCTCGCTGGCCGTGAGATCACCCGCGCTCCAGTGCGAGCCGTCGGCCTCGACGGGCGTGGCCAGACCCTGCCAGGAGTCGAAAAGGTGTAACACCTTGCCCGTTCCCTCAGTTGCATCGGCGATGAAGTAGGCGGATGCACCGCGGAAGCTACCGCACTCGGCTATCTCGCCGGGAATACCCCGGATAGACCGGGCAAGTTCTCCGAGGAACCACTTCTTGTCGGCGGTTTCCAAATGCTCACCGCCGAGTAGCTCCTCGTACTTGGGCATGAATGACCGGTCCTGTGTCCAGGCCCGGCCGCTCTCTATGAACACATAGTCAGGCGCAAGAAACGAGGAGATCTGGCGAGCTAGCTGGTAACCAGCGAAGCGATCCTTTCGAATAAATCGACCGTGCAACACCCGCATGAGAGCCACAGCTTTCGAGGATCCAGTGCTACTCCGGACGGCCTCCCGAGGCGGCAACCGTAGCGCCCTAGCGTCGGCCGACTGCGTCCCGCTCGCTGCGTCGTCCACTAGCCCATCCTACAGCGCCGGGCCGGTGGTTCACTCGTGGAGTGCCTCGCCGATCCGGGGACCTCTAGGATGGTCGCCTTGCACGCGCCGTCACTCCGACGGAACTCGATTGCACGTCTGCTGGCCGACTCCTATGGGTTGCTCGCGTCGTTGGTCGTGGCCGCCGTCACCGCCCGCCTGCTCGGCCCCACAGGCAAGGGCTTTTACTCGACCCTCATCCTCCTGAGCAACCTTGTTATCAACGTGTTCAGTACAGGCTTGGGAGAATCAGCCATTGTTCTCATCGGCCAGGGTCGGGCCGAGCTCCAAAAAGCAGCCTCGGCGACTCTGGCCGCCGCACTTGCGCTTTGTGTCGTGGGTGCTTTTAGCATGTTCGTCGTCTCCCACATCGTCCTCGACACGGCGATCTCGCGAGAGGAGGCAGCCATCTTCTACGGGAGCCTTCTGGTGTTGTTGCACGTCCCGGCGCTGGCAATGGTGGCTTTCCTCAATTCGCTGGAGAGGATCGCGGCCGGAGCGGCAGTGTTCATCGTGTACTCGACAGTCACCTCGCTTGCGATCTGGGCGCTGACGTCGGTCGTCCACCTCGGGGTGGCCGGCGCCGTTCTGGGCAGCGTTCTCGGAAATGTGGTCACCCTCGTCGCCATCCTCACACTGCTCCATCGGTCGGGCGTGTCGCTGCGGCCGCGCTGGGACCCTCGCTACCTGCGCGTCGCCGTCCGCTTCGGCGTCGCCATCCAGATCTCGAGCGTGCTCGTGCTGGCCACCGGGCGACTCGACCTTCTGATCGTCTACCGGATCGGCGACGCGGCGAGCGCCGGACAGTACAGCATCGCTCTCACCATCGGGATGCTGGTCGGCACAATCGCCATCGCGTTGGCCTACGCGTCCTTTCCTCGATTGGCCAACCTCGGCGACGACGCTGCGCGTGAGCTGACCGCTCGCACCTTTCGCGTTGGAATGATCGTCGTCGTGGCGGGTTCGGGCGTTCTGGCCGCGCTGACACCGGTGGCGGTGCCGCTTCTGTTCGGCTCTGCTTATCAGCGGGCCGTCACACCCAGCCTTATCCTCGTTGGCGGAGGCGTGCTGTGGAGCGCCCAGTGGCTCCTTGCCCGGGCGGCGGCAGCTCGTGGATCGCCCATGACCCTCTGCACCTCCTTCGGTGTGAGCTTGATCGTCATGGTGGTCCTCGACATCGTGCTCGTGGCGCGCCACGGCGAGCTCGGAGCCGCCGTGGCGGCGGTCTGCGGCACGGTCGCCGGACTCATCGTCGTGGTGCATTCGTACCGGCGGGACGGATGGGACTGGCAGAGCTTCCGCCCCCGCGCTGATGACGTACGAGCTCTCCGAGTTGTCGCCTCTGATCTCGGGCTCGGACGCCGGTGCCAGCAGCCGCTGTGACTCGGCGGCGGGTGCTGTTCGTGGTTCCGTCGATGCGCGTCGGGGGGGCCGAGCGCGTCGTGCTCAACCTGGTCAACAAGCTCGACCGGGAACGCTTCGCGCCCGTTCTCGCCGTCGGGCGGGCGGTCGGCCCCTACCTCGACGAGCTCGCCGGCGATGTCCCGGTCCACGAGCTCGGTGCCGAGCGATCCCGGGCCGCGCTCCCCGCGCTCGTTCGGGCTGTCCGGCGTATCCGACCGGACACCGTCCTCGCCACCGTCGGGCTCAACTGGGCGACCGCCGTCGCCCGGCCCCTCCTGCCCCGAAGAACGCGGGTCGTGCTGCGTGAGGGCAGCTCGCCGTCGGCCTACCTGCAGGACGTGGCCCGAACGTCGCCGCGCCGGGCCAGCGTCTACCGGACGCTCTACCCATGGGTCTACGGAAGGGCCGACGTGATCATCTGCCAGTCGGAGTTCATGCGGCACGACCTTCAGGAAGGCCTGAGGGTCTGCGCCGCGGAGGTGCGAGTCGTCCCGAACCCGGTCGACGTGACCCGGGTGCTCGCCAGCGCGCTCGAACCGTGCGTCATCGACGACCATGCCGGACCCCACCTCGTCGCGGTGGGCAGGCTTGCGCGGGAGAAGGGTCTGGACGTTTTGCTGGACGCCTTCTCCCACCTCCGCCGGCAGCTGCCCAGCGCTCACCTCTGGGTGCTCGGCGACGGTGACGAGCGGGCCGCCCTGGAACGCCGCGCCAACGACCTCGTTCTGCCGCCGAGCGTGCACTTCCAGGGAGCGGTGGCCAATCCCTTCGCCTACGTCGGACGAGCGGATGTGTTCGTCTCCGCCTCCCGCTACGAGGGCGTGTCCAATGCCGTCCTCGAGGCCCTCGTCTGCGGCACGCCCGTCGTGGCCACGAACTGCCCGAGCGGAATCGCCGAGGTGATCGACGAGGGAATCAACGGCTGGCTCGTCCCTCCCGAGGACCCTCTGGCATTGGCGGCGATGTTGGAGCGCGCCGGCTCCGGCGGCGGCGTCGACCGGGCCAGCATCGGCATCGAGGCGCGGGCCAGGTGGGGGGGCGACTCCGTGGTCCGGGACTACGAAGCGCTGCTGTGACCGTCGCTGGGTGATCCGCTCGATCGCCAGCGGTAATAGCGCAGCAGGGTGGCGGCGGCCGTCAACGCATCGTGCCAGCGAATCTTCTTGCCTTCGGAGCGCAATCTGGGGTGGTAGGGGCTGGCGATCTCGGCGAAGACAGCGCCCGAGCGGGCCAGCTTGATCGTCAGTTCGGCCTCGATCTCGAAGCGGTTGGACCGCAGGTCGAGGCCGGCCAGTAGGGGCGCCCGGAACGCCTTGTGGGCCGTCTCCATGTCGGTCAGCTCGGTGCCGTAGAGGACGTTGGTCAGGCGCGTCAGGAAGCGGTTCGCCGCCCGGCGCACGCGTGGCACGCGCTCGGCCCCTTCCAGAAAGCGTGACCCGTAGACGGCGTCCGCGTTCCCGGCGGCGATGGGCTCGACCAGCTTCTTGATCATCGTGGGCGAGAGCTCCAGGTCGGCGTCCTGTATCACCAGCACGTCGCCCCTCGCGGCCTGGAGGCCTCGCCGGATCGCGGCGCCCTTACCGCGGTTCGCCGGCTGCCGCAGGAGGATGGGCTTCGACACATGCTCCTCGACGAGCGCAGCTGTGCCATCGGACGAGCCGTCGTCGACCACGATGACCTCGTAGAGGTCGAGAGGGGCGAGAGAGTCCAGCACCTCGGCAATGGTCGTCTCCTCGTTGTACACGGGAACGACCACCGATACGTTCATGTCGACATCGCCTCGCGCCGGGCGAGAACATAGTCGACGACGATGCCGGCGAGCAGGCAAAGAACAGCCTCGACGGGCAACCGAAAACGGATCATGCCGGTGACGAGACCGTGGACGGCCAGGTGATAGCCCAGGAAGGCAATGGCGACGATGCCGAACGGCCGGCGCCTGATGACGATCGCTCCGGCGAGACCCGCAACGAGCACCGGCGGGTAGCTGACGAGGTTGACCAACAGGTTGAACGGGCTGGCGTTGGCATAGGCCGGCCGCCACATGTTCCAGAGTTTCCGCGGCACCAGCGCTGCGACCGACACCGGGTGATCGCGCATCCACGCGAGTGCCTCCCGTCGGTAGATCCGATCGGTGTCCGCCTCGGAGGTTTCCGCCGGGATCGGGAGGGGCTCGAAGTCGAGGCCGTCGACATAGCCCCGCGACCCCCCGTTGGCGTCAGGGCTGTTGCCCTGCCAGAGGACGTAACCGGACTCGGTGGAGGTCACGACAAACGCCCGCATCGTCACAGCGTTGCGGGCTACCCAAGGCGTCAGCACCAACGCGAACGCGGCCATGCAAGCGAGGGCGGTCGAGCGGAAGCGGCGGGTCCCCAGGCCGATCCCCACCACCAGGATGGGGAACAGAAGAATCGTGGGCCGTACGAGGGAAGCCGCCCCGAAGGTGGCGCCGCTCGCCGCCCCCCATGCCCTCCCGTCCTCGGCTCCGAGGGCGCGAACGACGAGGTAAAGG